>Ga0272446_1008255_pt1 | contig 9979 bp, 6 predicted proteins | sample YNPCB0061_FD_194587 | JGI IMG/M metagenome (GOLD analysis project Ga0272446, IMG submission 194587) | Hot spring microbial mat communities from Yellowstone National Park, WY, United States - YNP-CB-006-1 | ecosystem: Environmental > Aquatic > Thermal springs > Hot (42-90C) > Sediment | place: USA... | reverse complement strand
GGCCAGAGGATGGGCGGGCGCCGCCGAGAGCGCGGCATCCACGGCGACCTCGGCGCCGGCGCGGTCGCCCGCCTGGATGAGCGCAGTGGCGAGCGCGAGCTGCGCCTCGGGCAGGCGCGGGGCGATGCGCACCGCGGCTTCGGCGGCGGCGCGCGCCTCCGCGCGCTGGTCGAGCGCGATATGGGCGGAGGACCGCCCGGCGAGGATGGTGCCCGCGAGGGTCGCCTCGGTGTCCGCGGCGGGTTCGGGGAACTCGCGCAGCACCTCGCGGGCGCGGTTGAGCGCGAGCTGCGCGCGGATCACGAGCGCGGTCGCCGCCGCGCGGTCGTGCCCGCGCTCGAGGGCGGCGCGCGCCTCCTTCTCGGCGGTATCGGCGTCGCCGAGGTCGAGACTCGCCTGGGCGAGGGCGTAGCGCAGCGCCGCATCCTCGGGCGCCCGGCGGACGGCGTTGCGCAGCTCGATCTGCGCGGTGCGGAGGTCGCCCCGCGCCTGCGCCGCCTGCGCCCGCTCGAGCGAGGCGAGAGCCTGCCCCGGCGCGAGCAGCAGGGCGGCGCCGAGCAGCGCGGCGCGGAACAGTTTGGGTGTCGCCTTGGCCATGCTGCGGCTCCTGTCAGCTCGCCTCCGAGGCGCCGCGGGTGGGCGAGAGCCCGTGCGTCCCGAGCAGATTGTAGAGGGTGGGTCGGCTCACCCCGAGCATGCGGGCGGCCTGGGCGAGATTGCCATGGCTGAGCGCGAGCGCCTTGTCGATCAGCTCGCGTTCGGTGCGCAGGCGGGCGCTGCGGAGGTCGAGGTCGGGCGCGGCCGGCGCCTCCTCGGCCGCAGGAGCGAGTTCGAGTTCCTCGGCCGTGATCAGCCCGCCCTCGGCCATCAGGACGGCGCGCTGGACGCGGTTCTGCAGTTCCCGCACATTGCCCGGCCAGTCATGGGCGGCCATCGCCTCGAGCGCGCCGGGATCGAAGCCGCGGACCCGGCGGCCGAACTCCTCCGCATAGCGGGCGAGGAAATAGCGGGCGAGCAGGACGATATCGTTGCCGCGCGCGCGCAGCGGCGGCACGCGCACGGTCATGGAGTTCAGCCGATAGAGCAGGTCGCCGCGGAACTGCCCGCTCTGGGCCTGGTCCTCGAGCGACTGGTTGGTCGCCGAGACGATGCGCACATCGACGCGGATCTGCTGCCGCCCGCCGATGCGCTCGAACACCTGGTCCTGCAGGAAGCGCAGCAGCTTGGCCTGGAGCTGGACCGGCATCTCGCCGATCTCGTCGAGGAAGACGGTCCCGCCGTCGGCGATCTCGAACTTGCCCGGCGTCATGCGCACGGCACCCGTGAAGGCGCCGCGCTCATGGCCGAAGAGTTCGGCCTCGAGCAGGTTCTCGGGGATGGCGGCGCAGTTGATGGGGATGAAGGGCTTGCGGGCGCGGGGGCCGAGTTCGTGCAGCGCGCGCGCGAGCGCCTCCTTGCCGGTGCCGCTCTCCCCGAAGATGAGAACCGGGACGGAGACCGAGGCGAGCCGTTCGATGGTGCGGCAGACCTTCAGCATCCCCTCGTCGGCGGTGATGATCCCGCGCACGGGGGAGGGGCGCGGCGCGGCGGCGAGGCGGCGGTTCTCCTGCTCGAGCTCGCGCAGGCGGAGGGCGCGATCGAGGATGGTGCGCAGCAGCGCGGGATCGACCGGCTTCTCGCAGAAATCATAGGCGCCGAGCGCGATCGCGCGCAGCGCATTCTCCCGCTGGCCCTGGCCGGTGGCGACCACGATCGGCAGGTCGGGCTGGGCGCGGCGCAGCGCCTCGAGCGTCGCGAAGCCTTCCGAGACGCCCTCGGCGTCCGGCGGCAGGCCGAGGTCGAGCAGCGTCACCGCCGGCTGTTCCCGCGCCGCGAGCTGCTCCGCCTGGGCCCGGGTGGCGGCGAGGACGACGCGCCATTCCGGAAAGGCCCAGCGATACTGGGCGGAGAGGCCGGGATCGTCCTCGACGATGAGGAGTTTCGGCTTGCTCATGAGGTCGTCGCCGGCAGGCGCAGGCGCATCGTCGTGCCCTCCCCGGGGCGGCTCAGCACCTCGAGGCGGCCGCCTGCCCCGGCGAGCAGCTCACGCGCCTGCCACGCGCCGATGCCGCTGCCGCCGGGTTTCGATGTCGCCATCGGACGGAAGAGCTCGTTGCGGATGAAGCTCTCGCTCATGCCAGGGCCGCGGTCGATGATGTCCACCTCGAGGGCGGATCCCGCGGGCCGGACCACCACGCGCACCGGCACCGTCGGCGGCGAGGCCTCGACCGCGTTGTCGAGCAGGTGCGTCACCGCGGCGTCGAAGCATTCGGCGGGCATGGCGGCGAGCGGCAGCGCCGCGCCGCCCTCCTGCACCAGCTCGACCGGCAGGGCGCGGCCGCGGGCGAGCGCGCGCAGCCGCTCCATCACCGGGAAGGGCCGCGCTGTCAGGGCCGGTGCGGTGGCCCCGTCCTCCTGCCGCAGGCGGGCGATGAGGGAGTTGATGCGGCTGACCGAGGCCCGCATCGTCGTCAGCAGGTCGCGCTGGAACTCGGGGTCGTCGAGGTTCGCCTCGGCGTTGGCGAGCATCAGCGTGAGCTGGTTGGACACCGTCTTGACGTCATGCGCGACGAAGGCGAAGCGCTTGGCATAGTCGGCGAGGCGGCGGCTGTCGGCGAGGCGCTCGGCCGCCTCGCGCTCGGCGAGGAACATCGCGACCTCGCGGCCGAGGGTGAGAAGCAGCTCATGCACCTCGTCATCGAGCGGGAAGGGGGCGCGGGGCGGGGCGAGCAGGACGGCGCCCGTCAGCCCTTCCCGGTGATGCAGCAGCGGCACGGCGAGCCAGAGGCGCCCCGCGGCGGCGAGCGGGTCCTGAGGCGCGGGCGGCGGGATGCGCAGCACCGCGCCCTCGGCCACGAGACGGGCGTGCAGCGGATGTTCCGGCGGCAGGGCGATGGCCGCCTCGGGCGCGTTCCAGAAGGCGCAGGCGACGAGCGCGCCCTGTCCGCCCCGGGTGAGAAGAAGCCCGCCGGGCACGTCCACCGCGTCGGCGATGGCGCGGATGGCGCGCACCGGCGCCGGCGCCTCGGCATCGGCGGCGGAGAGGGTGGCCGTGCAGCGCATCCATTCGCGCCGATAGTCGTAGCGGGCGGCGAAGAAGTGATCGACGATGCTCCGCCGCACGCGGGAGCGGAAGGAGCGCGAACTCAGCGCCACCGCCACCGCCATCAGCGCCCCGGCGAGCAGGCCGACCTGCGCCGTGCCGCCCCAGTCCGGGTCGAGGTGACGCAGCGCCTCTCCCACGCCGCCGACGCCGAGCAGGAAGGCCCCGGCGATGACGAGCGTCGCGCCATGGAACACGACCTCGCGCGAGACGGCGGGGCTGCGCCGCCAGCGCCGGTCGCGAAGCGCGGCAAGCACCAGCAGCGCGGGCGCGACCGCCCAGAGCGCCCCGCGCGCGTTCCACAGCACGGCCGAGAACCCGCCGCTCAGCGCCGCATCGGCGAGCACCACGAGGTCGAAGGCGGCCATGCCGCCGACGACGATGCAGGGCAGGTTGGCATGCCAGCGCCCGGCCTCGTCCATGTTGCGGATGGTGTTCTCGGCCAGCAGCACGACCAGCAGGGCGAGGCCGAGCCGGGCGAGGACGGCCACGGTCGCGGCCAGCGCGGAGTCGAAACCGGCCAGGCGCGCGATCTCGGCGGCCGCGGCGAGGGGGACCAGCATCGCGGCGGCGGCGGCGAAGGCGCGCGCCAGCGGCATCGCGCGCGGCCCGCTGATGCGCCGGCTGAGGCTGAGCAGCAGCAGGATTCCGAAGCCGGTCTGGAGCAGGTCGAGCAGGCCGGGCAGACCGGTCAGCGGCGCCCCCGGCATGACCGCCACGGCTGCCGCCCAGGCCGCCGTGGCGAGGGAGAACGCGGCGGGCAGCCAGGAGGGCCGGCGCCCCGCCCCGGCGAGCGGGATCAGCACCGCCCACAGCACGCCCAGCGCGGCGGCGGCCCCGTGCAGCGGTGCCGAGGCGGTCACCGCCGTCATCCCCTCGGTCGAGCCCCGGCCGCCCTCACCGGGACCCCTCCTGGAACAGGACCACCCGCACGGTGGCGACGAGGATCACGAGGTCGAGGAAGAGGCTGCGGCGACCCACGTAATAGAGGTCGTAGGCGAGCTTCATCCTCGCATCCTCGATGGAGGCGCCGTAGGGATAGTTGACCTGCGCCCAGCCGGTGATGCCCGGCTTGACGAGCGCGCGGGCCTCGTAGTGCGGGATGGCCGCGGCGAGGCGGGCGACGAATTCCGGGCGCTCGGGCCGCGGGCCGACGAAGGCCATCTCCCCGCGCAGCACGTTCAGCACCTGCGGGATCTCATCGATGCGGAAGCGGCGGATGAAGCGCCCCACCCGCGTCACGCGCGGGTCGTTCTGGCTTGCCCAGACGGCGCCGGCGCGCTCGGCGTCGGCCCGCATGCTGCGGAACTTGAAGAGAGTGAAGACACGCCCGTGCAGCCCGACGCGCTGCTGCCGGTAGAGGATCGGCCCGGGGCTCTCGAGGCGGATCGCGATGGCGGTCATCACGATGACCGGCAGCGTGACGGTGATAAGGAGGGCGGCAAGCGCGAGATCCATGGCGCGGCGGATCGCGTCCGAGGCCCTGAACCGCCGGGCCGCCTGCGCCGCGGCCCATTCCGCGGGCAGGTTGTCGAGGTCGATCCGGCCGAGGGCTCGCTCCTGGAAGCGGGCGGTGGACCAGAGGGGGATGCGCAGCGAGCGGAGCCGCGCGCGTTCGGCCTCGGGAAGCGTCAAGGGCGCATCGGCGACGACGGCGAGCAGCGGGCCGATGCCGAGCCAGCGGCGCAGGACGGGCTGCGCAACGGCCTGCAGGCGCTCGGGGATGCGGTCCAGGACCTCGTAGAAGGGGTCCTTCGCCAGCGCCTCGCGCAGGCGGTTCGTCCCCGATCCCGGCAGGAGCACGATGCGCAGGCGCAAGAGGCCGCTGCGCAGGGCGAGGAAGAAGACCGCGCGGGTCAGCAGGACGGCGCTGATGAAGGCGATGACGAGCTGCGGCACGCTCATGCCCGCCGCCGGGCCCGGCGCATGGGGCAGCAGCCGTTGGCCGAGCGGGGCGACGACGGCGAGCAGCAGGCCCCCGAGCGTGGCGCCGGCGATCAGGCGCGCGGCGCGGAGCGAGTTGCTCGGGTGATAGAGGCCGGTCGCGGCCACGGCGAAGCTCGTGCAGACGGCGAGCGTGCCGGCGAGGATGAGACCGGCCGCGACATCGGCCATCGAGCCGTGCGGCAGTCCGACCCCGAGGATCAGCGTGAAGGCCGCGAAGCACAACAGCGCTTCGGCAACCGAGAGCACGAGCAGTTCCGACCGGACGCTGTGCCCGAAGAGATTGGTCACCATGCAGCTCCCGTCATCCCTGGCGCGCCGCCCCCCGGCAACGTGCTGAGACTTTGAATGACCGCCCCCTCGCTGCCGATGTGACCACTCTCCGGCACGATTGACAAGCGCCTAACGACTTAAAAAGCCTTTACTGCCGCAAATTCTGAAGTCACAGCTCCGCGATGGACCAATACTCGCGCGGTGAGACGCATGGCTCCATGCCCTGTCGCCCCTTTGGTGTCCCCGGTCACAGACGGCGACCGCTGGTTGCAGTATGGGGTTTTGTCATCACGCTTTGGGCGAAGATCTTCCATCGCCGGCGGTGGCGCCCCAGTCGTCGTGCCCTGGTGGAGCTGAGGGGCCCACTCGATTTGCGTTTGAAAATTCGTCTATTCGGCTTACAAATGATCCAGGCGTTTACTCTTGCCGTGAGAAGGCGCAGGCTTGGACATGGTGGCGTCGGGCGCCCGGCCTCTGGCCGCGACCCGGGGCATCGCATCGGACATGCGGGAGTCGTTGCATGATCAGGGTCTTATCCCTCCTCCTTGTCGCAGCCCTGGCCGCCTGCGCCCCGCCTGCCGCGCCGCCGCCCGAGGCGACGGCCGCCGCGCCTGCCGGCGAACAAAACTACGTGATCGGACCGGGCGATACGCTCGGCATCTTCGTCTATCGCGCGCCCGAACTGTCCCTGGATGTGCCGGTGCGTCCCGACGGACGGATCTCCATCCCGCTGGTCCCCGACATCCAGGCGGCCGGGCGCACGCCGACCGCGCTCGCGCGGGATCTCGAGACGCGGCTGCGCCAGTACGTGGTCGAGCCCAATGTCACGGTCATCGTCCGTTCCTTCGTCGGCCCCCCGAACCGCATGATCCGCGTCATCGGCGAGGTCGCGCAGCCGCAGGCGGTCCCGTACCGGGACGGGATGACCGTCCTCGACGTGATGATCGCGACCGGCGGCCTGACGCGCTTCGCGGCCGGCAACCGGGCCGAGATCATCCGGCGCGACACGGCGGACCGCGCCCCGCGGACGATCCCGGTGCGCCTCAGCGACCTCGTGCGCGGGGGGGACATCTCCCAGGATGTGCCGGTGCGCCCGGGCGATACCATCATCATTCCGCAGGCCTGGTTCTGACCCCATGAACATTCCGGCGCCGATCCTGCGGTCGGTCAAGGCGTCCTGGCGGCATCGCTGGATCGGGCTGGGCGCGGCCTGGGTCGTCTGCGTCCTCGGCTGGATCGCGGTCTACAGCCTGCCCAACCAGTACCAGGCCACCGCCAAGCTCTACGCCGAGGCCGACGCCATCCTCGGCCAGGCGCTGCGCGGCATCGCCGTGGACGGGGCGACGCAGCAGCAGGTCGACCTGCTGACGCGGACGCTGCTCGCCCGCCCGACGCTGGAACGCGTCATCTCGCGCACCGACCTCGACATGCGCGTCGACAGCGAGCGCGCGCGCGAAATGCTCCTCGAAAGGCTCGCACGCGAGATCCGCATCACGGCGCAGGGGCGCAGCCTGTTCCAGATCACCTACACCGACCACGACCCGCGCGTGGCGCAGGCGGTGGTGCGCACGCTGCTCGACATCTTCATGGAGCGGGCGGCGAGCAACGACCGCCAGCAGATGGAGAACGCGCGGAGCTTCGTGAACCAGCAGATCAACACCTACGAGACCCAGCTGCGCGAGGCCGAGCGCCGGCGCGCCGAGTTCCGCGCCCGCTACCTCGACCTGCTGCCCTCCGACGCGCGCGGCGGCATCAGCCGGCTCGAGGCCTCGCGCGCGCGGCTCGCCGAGCTGCGCGGCGAACTCGCCGATGCCCAGCTCCGCCGCGAGGTGCTCAAGCGCCAGCTCGACGAACTGCCCGCCAACGTCGCGACCGGCGGCGGCAATCCCCGCCTCGCCGCGGCGGAGCAGGAGCTGCGCGAGCTGCGGCTGCGCTATACGGATCAGCACCCGGCGGTCATCGCCCAGCGCAACATCGTCGCCGCGCTGCGCGGCAGCGGGGAGGGCGGCAGCCGGCAAGTGCCGGCCGCGAGCACCCGGCGCGACACGCTGCAGGCCCGCCTCGTGGACACCGAGCTCGCCATCGCCTCGCTCGAGCGGCAGGTCCGCAGCGAGGCGGAGGAGGTCGAGCGGCTCGAGACGCTGGCGCGCAGCGCGCCGCAGCTGCAGGCGGAGTTCGACAACCTCGACCGCGACTACGGGGTGCTCCGTCGCCAGTACGAGGAACTGCTGGCGCGGCGCGAATCCCTGCAGCTCGCCGGCGCGGCGCGGGCGGGCGCCGACCAGGTCCGGATCGAGGTGGTGGAGCCGCCCACGGTGCCGACGGTCCCGCGCGGGCCCAACCGCCTGCTCTTCGCCTCCGTCGTGCTGGTCGCGGGGCTCGGGGCCGGCGGGGCGCTCGCCGTCCTGCTTGGCATGCTGGATCGCGGCTTCTACACCCTGCGCGACCTGCGGGAGATCGGCCTGCCCGTCCTCGGCGCGATCGCCGAGGTCAACCCGCCGGCGCGCACGGCCGGGGCCATGGCCTTCGCGGCCGGGGCGCTGATGCTGGTCGGCGCCTTCGCCGGCGTGGTGCTGGCCGGCCCCGAACTGGTTGCGCGCGGCTCCGTCCTTGTGGCACGGCTCTTCGCATGACGTCCCCTCCGCAGCGGAGTCTCGCCGAACGCGCCGTCGAGGCGCTGGGGGGCGTCGGCGTCCTGCGCGGCGACCTCGCCGGGGTCGCGCCCGCCCCGCCTCCGCCGCCGCCCGCCGAGGAGGTGTTGCCCTCGCCCGCGCCGCCTGCGCATCCGCCGATCAGCCGGGAGGCGCTGATCGCGGCCGGCGGACACAGCCTGCAGCCTGGACGCTCGCGCTGCGCCGAGGAGATGGCGGTCATCCAGCAGCAGGTGCTGCGGACCCTGCGCGACGTCGCCCCCGGGGGGGAGCGCTGCGCGCGGCTGGTGCTCATCACCAGCGCGCGGCCGGGCGAGGGCAAGACCTTCACCGCCCTCAACCTCGCCGCCGCGATCGCCCGGCACGGCACGATGCCGGCGCTGCTGATCGACGCCGACGGCAAGAGGGGGAGCCTGACCACGCTGCTCGGCTGCGCCGAGGCCGAGGGGCTGCGGACCCTTGCGGCACGGCCCGACCTGCCGGCCGCCTCGGTGGTGCGGCCGACCGAGGTCGCGCGGCTGCGCTTCGTCCCCTTCGGTGTCGGGGCCGCAGGGGCCGAGGCATCGCAGGCGCCGGAAAAGGCGCTCGGGGATGCCCTCAACCGCATCGCCGCGGCCTTCCCGACCGATATCCTCATCGTCGATGCCCCGCCCGCGCTCGCGACAAGCGAGGCGAGCACAGTCGCGGCGCTGGCCGGCCAGGTCCTGGTCGTGGTCCGTGCCGAGGCCACGCAGCGATCGGAGGTCGAGGCGGCGCTGGACCTGCTGGATGCGTGCCCGGTGCTGCAGCTGGTGCTGAACAGGACGAACGGCGCGACGCCGGACAGTTTCGGGGCATACGGATATGAGGGCTACGGGTCCTAGGCGGCAGATCCGGCGCATGCCCGGCGCGGGGGGCGCGCGGGGCGCGGTTGCGCTGGCGCTCGGCGCGGTGATCGCCCACGGCGCCCCGGCCGCGGCCCAGGATGCCCCGGCGGCGGCAGCCTCCCCCGCGTCGGCGGGCAGCGCGGCCGGGCAGGCGGCCGCCACGTCGCTCGACACGCGCGCGGTCGGCGGCATCGCCGGCCCCGACAGCCTTGGCGGGGTGCCCCCGGTCAGCCTGGTTCGGCCCGAACCGCGCCTCGGCGGCTTCCTCGAGCCCCTCTTCGGCGGCGCGCCCGCCAACCTGAGCGGCGCCACACCCGCGCGCGGCTACGTCATCTCGCCCTCCCTCACGCTGCAGTTCCTGGCCACCGACAACAGCCGGCTCGAGGACCGCCGGCGGGACTCCGAGTTCGTCACCTCCATCATCCCGGCCATCAGCGTCACGGCGGACTCGGCGACGCTGCGCGGCACCTTCCGCTACGCGCCGAGGATCAACCTCTACGCCAACGGGACCGAGGACAACCGGGTCGACCAGAACTTCCTCGGCATCGGCACGCTGGCCCTCGTGCCCGACAGTGTCTTCGTCGACCTGCGCGCGCTCGGCACGCTGCAGCCGGTCGGCTCAGGGGTGAACGACGTCAACCTCGCCACCGCGCGGCGCGAGGGCTTCACGCAGAACTACTACTTCACGGTCAGCCCCTATGCGATCCAGCGCTGGGGCAGCACCGCAACCTCCGTCATCGGCTATCGCTTCGCCTATTCCAGGCGGGATGGGGACAACGTCACGCCTTTCCTCGGCGGGCCGACCGTCTCGAGCGACGACGAGTTGACCACCCATACCGGCTATGCCGCGATCCGCACCGGCGAGGAGTTCGGGCGCCTCGTGCTCGAGGCGCGGGCCATCGCCACGGCCTATGTCGGCGGCGGCGAGGTGACCGACGGCGCCGAGCGCGCGCTCGGCGTGCTCGAGGCGCGCTACGGGATCACCCGCACCTTCGCCGTCCTCGGGGAGATCGGCTACGAGCACCTCAACTTCGGCGGCCTGCCGCCCTATCGGGTGGACGGCATGGTCTGGGCGGGGGGCGTGCGGCTCGATCCGAGCCCGA
>Ga0272446_1008254_pt1 | contig 9981 bp, 8 predicted proteins | sample YNPCB0061_FD_194587 | JGI IMG/M metagenome (GOLD analysis project Ga0272446, IMG submission 194587) | Hot spring microbial mat communities from Yellowstone National Park, WY, United States - YNP-CB-006-1 | ecosystem: Environmental > Aquatic > Thermal springs > Hot (42-90C) > Sediment | place: USA... | reverse complement strand
GATTTTCTTCTTGACCTGTATTGGCTGCGAATTCCTATGACGCGTTTCTTTTCCCGAATGCTGGCGCTGGTTCTGGTTGTCTGTATTGGATTGGTGGGTTGCTCTTCCACACCGTCTAGTTTGACCGGCAATTACCAGCAAGATACCCTCGCTGTTGTCAACAGTCTGAAAGCCGCAATTGAGTTGCCGACGGATACGCCTGAATGGAGCGAAACCCAGAAGCAGGCCCGTCAATTGATTAACGACTTTGTTTCCAACTATCGTCGGGATGGTTCGCTAACGCGTCTGATCTCTTTTACCACTATGCGGACGGCCCTCAACTCCCTTGCCGCCCACTACACTTCCTACCCCAACCGTCCCGTTCCTCAAAAACTGAAGGATCGGTTAGAGATGGAATTTAAGCAAGTCGAACAGGCCATTCAACGAGGCGCTTAGGACTTCGTTAGTGGATTATTTGAACTGGGTCTAGATTCGAATGATGGACAGGAGGCATTTTCTTGCCTCCTGTTGTTGGTTTTAAACTGGTGTGGCGGCAAGCGAACCGGCTTGGGTGTCAACCTTGAGCACTTCATTCAAGATGGAAGCGGGGCGATCGCCATAGGGCCAGGCAAAGGCATGCCGGAAGGCCACATCCTGACACATCTGCAGTTCCTTAAAGCCAATGATGTCCTGGGTCAGCAGGTTCTCGTACTCGAAGGGCAGGCGCATATCATGCAAACCGGCATTGTCGGTACAGATGGCAATGTCTACTCCGGCATCAAAGCAGCGATCGAAGACTAGCTTCAACTCGGAAATGTCCGTCAAAGTACCCGTTTTCAAATAGGTAGTCGGACAGACTTCCAGGCATTGGCCATGGGCTGCCACCTGCTTCAACAGTTCGGGATAACGCAACGGAATCTGGATGCCGTGGCCAATCCGCATCAGGTAGGGAAGCAGCTCCGGATGACACCCTTCCGGCGTTTCATACAAGTGGCCGGTGGTATTCAAGCCCAGCGATCGGGCCTCGGCAAACAACTGCACAAACTCATCTAGCCGTTCGCCGTAGTGGTTATCGCCACCAGCCAAATCCACCGCACAGACGTATTGCCGGGACTGGGCCGCCAGTTCCAAAATCGCCCGGTTAACCTCGTAGGGCAGGCGGGCATGCATACAGAGAATTTGGCCGGTAACAATGGGATATTCATTTGAGCGGCTGGCCTGACCCACAATCTCCACAATCTCAGCCATGCGGTCAATCCGCTCTGTCTGGGAGAGATGATCCGGCGTCCGCAGGTACGGCGTGTAGCGCAACTCCAGATAGGCCAGGTTTTCAAACACGTAGGCGCCCCGCATCAACCGATAAATGAAGTAGGGCAGGGTGGCTGCCGTCTGAACCCCTTCCACCAGGGTGTGGAGTTCCAGATACTCGTCCAGGGTTTGCCGTGGGCGGGTGTAAAAGTCCTCAAATTCGGTGTAATCCGGGAAACGCTGGGCCAGTTCAGCCTCATTTCGGTGCAGATAGCGCCACAGGATTCGGGGGACGACCGAACCTCCCAGGTGGCGGTGCAGATCAGCATATAAAGCCACAGGAACCTCGCTCAAAAAACTATGGGTTGGAGACTCAGTCAGTAGATACCCTGGATTGGAAACAACTTAGAGCTGAAACTGTTAGCCGCTGAGCATACTCGAATCCATCCTGCCGGAAGCAGGCAGATTGGGTCTGGTTCTAGCTAGTCGGACCACAGGCGGTACAGCAATCAAGGCATAGACCTAAACCAAACCATCTGGATTGTTAAATTACTTAACCTACTTCCTTCCATCATAAGAAATGTCGGGAAAACTGCCAGCTCGCAGGATACAGTTGAGCAAGTTGCTGTGCGTTTTTCCTGGAATGGATCCGGGGCGATTGGTCTGTCGGTTTTTAACTCTGGAGTTTTTAACTTCGGAGTGCCGTTTACGTCCGGGCTCCAAAGTTAAAAAGGTCACGCCTGCGTGGATCGTGGATTTCAGGACGAGGACAGCCGGCAATCCCTGCTTCTTGCCCACCACAGGCGGAAAGATTCATTTAGAATAAAGGTCTTAAGGTTTATTCACAGTCTCATCAGCGGCATTTGTTTTCCCTGCCGTTGAGGGAGTTGTCAATTTACCCCCAGCTTGCGAGACACGGCTCAGTAAGATTGCAGACAAGAGACACCATGATTGCACCTCCCCTTCCTCTGATTCGTTCAACCGAACTGCCTAACCTGCAATATGCCTCGACGGCCGACCGATTTGATGAGACCTGGGAGTCTCCGCTGGCAACCCTCCTGGGACTGGGACGGGCCGCTGGGGCTGATTTTGTGGAATTTTTCCTGGAACGGGTCAACTACATTAGCTGCCTAGCCGAAGAAGATGCGATTACCAGCATCTCTCCCCGACTGGCTACGGGGGCAGGGGTGCGGGTCTTCCGAGGACAGGCCGACTGCTACGTTAGCACCAACGACTTGTCGTTTACCGGGTTAAAAGCAGCTCTGGAAAAGGGCTTGTCCATTTTAGGCTTGCACCTGCCCGCTGCCACCTCCTTCATTCCAGAAATCAACCTGGAACCCCTGCGGGACTATGCCAGGTTGCGAGGCAAGGAGTCCTGGCTGGCAGAGTGCAGTTCCATGCGGGAAATGGGGGATCGGCTGCTGGGGGCAACGGCCCAGATCCAGAAGCATACCCACCATCTACAATCCCGACGAGCCACCTATTTTCGTGACTGGCAGGAAGTGCTGGTGGCCTCCAGTGATGGCACCTTTGCTAGGGATATTCGCTTGACTCAGTCGGTTGGCTGCATGGTTCTGTGTGCCGATGGCGCCCACCGCACCTCGATTGGACGGCGGGTGGGTGATACAGGACACCCCCATTTCCTGCGATCGTGGGACTATGAAACCGCTGCTGCTGACATGGCTGAATCGGCTGGCAAAACCCTCTATGCCGACTATGTGGAGTCTGGCTCCTATCCCATCGTGATGGCGAACGAGTTTGGCGGCGTTATCTTCCACGAAGCCTGCGGCCACCTGTTGGAAACCACCCAAATTGAGCGGCGCACCACTCCCTTTGCCGATCAGAAGGGCCAGAAAATTGCCCATGAAAGCCTAACCGCCTGGGATGAAGGACTGTCTCCCAATGCCTTTGGCACCATTGACATGGACGATGAGGGGATGCCAGTGCAGCGCACCCTGCTAATTGAAAAAGGGGTTCTGAAGAATTTCCTGGCAGACCGGGCTGGTTGCCTGCGCACAGGTCATCCTCGCACGGGCAGTGGTCGTCGTCAGGACTATACCTATGCCGCTGCTTCCCGCATGCGCAATACCTACATTGCCCCTGGGGACTATCGACTGGAAGACCTGTTTGCCTCCATCGACAAGGGCATCTACTGCAAGAAGATGGGCGGTGGCAGCGTCGGCGCTACTGGCCAGTTTAACTTTGCCGTAGAGGAAGCCTACCTGATTGAAAACGGCAATGTCACCAAACCGCTGAAAGGCGCGACCCTGATTGGCGAAGCCAAGGAAATCATGAATAAAATTTCTATGTGCTCCCAGGATCTGGCTCTGGCGCCGGGCTTCTGTGGCTCTGTCAGCGGCAGCATCTATACCACTGTGGGGCAGCCCCACCTGAAGGTGGATTCGATTACGGTTGGCGGACGCTAACGCCCTGACCCCTTGCTATGCACCAAATAGAACTGCGGCTTTCACATCCATACGCGACTTCTGGCCAATCATTTCGGTGGGATTGCTCAGATTATCAGATATGGACTGGGCGCTTAATCCAAAAGTTTTGTTTAAGGGCTGGCCAGGACTGTAGCCGAAACAGTAGACAGAACGGAAGGTTGGGGTGTAAGTGTAAGGAGGTTTGAGCGGTATCTGCCTTCTCCCCTATGCCCCAACCGATTCTCTACATTGCTATTACCAATCATGGCTTTGGCCACGCCACCCGGATGTCTGCGATCGCGGCTGAGATCCAGCGGCAATTGCCAGAAGTCCTGCTCATTCTGGTGACCACAGCCCCCCGCTGGTTGCTGGCGGAATATATCCCTGGCGATTTTATTCATCGGCCTCGGGCCTTTGATGTGGGAGTGGTTCAGAGCGATGGCATCACCATGGACAAAGCTGCCACCTTGGAAAAGCTGCAACACATTCGATCGCAGCAGGCCGCCACCATCGCCGCCGAGGTCAACTTCATCCGGCAAAACCGGGTCAGTCTGGTGCTGGCCGATATCCCTCCCCTGGCCGTCCCGATCGCCAAAGCCGCTGGAGTTCCCTGCTGGATGGCCAGTAATTTTGGCTGGGATTTTATCTATCGCGATTGGGGCGGTGAATTTGTGGAGATAGCCGACTGGATTGCCGAGTGCTTTGGCCAGTGCGATCGCCTGTTTCGCCTGCCCCTGCACGAACCCATGAGTGCCTTTCCCGTCATCACCGACGTGGGCTTTCCCGGTGGTTCCCCCCGCTATGAGCCAGAGGACTTACGTCAACAGTTAGGCATCACCGCTCCAGCAGAACAAACCGTTTTGATCACCTTTGGCGGTTTGGGGTTGCAAAATATTCCCTACCAGACCTTAAGCCAGTTTCCCGACTGGCAATTTTTGACTTTCGATACTCCCACTGTCGCGCTGCCCAATTTGCTCCAGGTACCTAGCCGGGGTTATCGGCCAGTGGACATCATGCCACTCTGTGGCCGAGTGATTTCTAAACCGGGATTCAGTACCTTTTCAGAAGCCTGTCGGTTGGGCACGCCCATGGTGTCCATCCGGCGGGAAGGATTTGCCGAAGCCGCTATTTTATTAGACGGCATTCAGGATTATGTCTCCCACCAAATTCTGGATCCGGCAGAATTCTTTGAAGGCAACTGGCAGTTTTTACACCGACCGTTGATGCCACCCCGCACCCATCAGCCAGTCACGGATGGCAACCAGGAAATTGCGGCAGCCGTGATCAACTTTCTGCAAAAGACCTAATATACAAGCATAGAGGGTCATTCAGTAATAACAGCAGCGAGGGGCATCATGAATCCAACAACACAGGCAGCGATCGCCAGAGAAAAACATCGGGTCCGGATCTACACCACCGATGGCTGGGAAATTCAGGGTGAAGTCTCCATTCCAGCCGGTGGCTACAATGCGCGACTGTCAGACTTCCTCAACAGTCCAGCTTTGTTCATCGCCCTGACCAACTCAGTGGTTTATGGCAAAGATGGCAAACAACTGACCCAGGAAAGTTTTTTGTCGGTGAACAAACAGGCAATCAAATTGGTGATTGAAGAATCCGAGACAGCAGAAGAAAGCCTGGCAACCGAAGATCTGCTAACTGTCCGATAAAGTCCAAGTTGTCTGAATTGCAGTGGCCTTGAGGTTATCGGAGTGGACAATGGGGAGTAGAATTAGGGAATAGCTGTTAGGTGCCAGGTAGCAGGTGGCAGGTGCTAGGTGTGGGGTGTCAGCAACCCGAAACCCAACACTATACCCGAAAACCAATACCCAATACTCGAAACCTAAAACCCAACACCAATACCCACTGCCCGCCAATCGCTAACCCCTTATGATGGGAAGGGGCAAATTAGATTGCCGATTGTTTCTGCTGCTTCCATCTCGCCATGACCCAGCATCAGCAAATTCTTCGCATTGCCACCCAGGGGAAATCCCTGCGCAAAATCACCTCCCAGGTTCAAGCAGTTGTGAGCGACTCCGGAATTCAAACGGGTCTGTGTGTCGTATTTTTGCGCCATACCTCTGCCAGTCTGGTGATTCAGGAAAATGCCGACCCGGATGTGCTGAAAGATCTGGAAAATTTCTTCTCTAAACTAGTGCCGGAATGGGAGAACTATATCCACAGCACTGAAGGACCGGATGACATGCCGGCTCACATTCGCACGGCCCTGACCAGCACCTCGGAGCAGATTCCCGTCGGACACGGACGTCTGTTGCTCGGTATCTGGCAGGGTATCTATGTCTGGGAACACCGACAGCATGGTTCCACCCGCGAAGTGGTCGTCCATGTGATGGGCGAGTAGATGTACCCGCTTTCCCTATCCACTCTGACTGTTATGCCGCTGTGTCCTTAAAATGTCTCTAAACCCGATCGCGCATTGACCCTATGTCCCGTTCTCGTCCCTATCAGCCGCTGTTGCTGCGTCTCTGGCACAATCTCAACGCCATTCTGGTTTTGGCTGCCCTGATCACAGGCTTTGGCGTCTACAACTCCTACGATGGTCGTTTTGGTCGCTTGCCTGTGCCTCGGATTCCAGAAATTATCGATCTTCATGGCACTATTGCGGTGACGTTTTTTCTGCTGTTTCCGGCCTTTGCCCTCTATAGCTTTCATGCCGGCAAGCAGCGGTTAATTCAAGCTGATTCCTTTCGCCACCTGCGTCAACTCAACCGACCTGTAGGGCTAATCAGTCTGCACCGTGTGATCAATACGCTGCTGTTGTTAGCTGTTACGCTGGCGGCTGTGTCTGGCCGCATGATGCAGGAGGACTGGCTGCCAGCGGGAGAACTGCACCATACCTGGTATTCCTTACATCTGATCGCCTGGTTGGGGCTGTTCCTTTGCCTGCTCAGCCATCTGTTGACGCTGGTCAAAGTCGGCGGCAAACCTCTGTTTCAGGCCATGCTGGAAGTTCGGTTCTTGCCAGAAGACAGCCCTGTCCACTGGCCAACGCGGTTCCGGAATTGGCTTAGTAGTTTCCGCCCTTGAGGCATGGAGTTGCGCTTCTCCAGCCGATGACTGAATATCCTCGATGTTTTTACCCGATTATTTCTGTACCCAATTAAGAGAAATGGCTGGAAAATCCCTGCGGCAGAATCGAGTTCTCTTACTGGTTGAACTGATCGTTCTAGGCGGCTGGCTATTTGCCCTGGTTGCACCGTTGCTGGCCAGTTCGGACTGATCGACCTGATCGAACTGACGCCACCCCCTAAGGCTGATTTCCCCTGACCTGGGGGCGATCGCTCAGTTAAACTCAGTTAAACTAAGAACCGAAATCCAACAGAATGTAACAAGGTTTGATCGATTTTCCAGATTTGGCTATCATCTAAGGCTTTAAGTGGCAAAGTAGTGTATCCTGCCCCTAAATCTAGTGTGAATCCCCGACCCCTTGATTCAATCTTCTGTTCCTGATGAGCGCAGCGGCAGTCACCGTGCAGGTGTGAAATGGCAGACTGGGAATTTTTAATTCAACAAGAGGGCGATCGCTCCTGGCTTCCCCTGGATTCACCCGACGTCGAAATTTTGGAAGGCCGATATCGGGTCGTGGCCCGTTCCAGCCGGATCAATACGCCTGTGGACATCCGCATCATCCACCGCGATACCCTGTCTACTCCCCCCAAGCAATTAAGTCAAAAGCATAGTCGGCAAACCAATGAGTCGGGGTTAATCGTCGTCATTCCCTTCACCCATCTGCAACCCGGCAGTTGGGAGTTGCAGTGCAACTCAGCCGACTTAATGGCGGACTTGCTGGGAGACCGCTGGCAGCACTCTGTCCGGCTGCAAGTGCTGGCCCACCACCCGGAAGAAGACTGGGAAGGCGATTGGCCCTCATCCCACGGCAATTCCCATATCAGTCGGGAGGATGACGCTTTCTCCGCTGAATCAGCAACCCCAGTCCAGGAGTCGGACCCCCAATGGGTCAGCAACAAGGCGATGGCGGAACCGCTGAATGCAACGGTCAACCGCCTGTTGCAAATGACCGAGAATCTGCCCGATGCTCCGGATGAAGCGGACAGTTCACCACTGGTTCCCCACAAACCTGTCTGGCTGACCGCTGGCAGTTCTCTGGTGGTGCAGTTGGATCAATCAGACTGGATGGTCGATCAGGAAGATCCACTGGAGGTTACCGGCTCGGTTATCCTGCTGCCGGCTGCAGCGTCCGCCACCGCCCACGTTAGCCCAGAGATTAGCGAAGCGACCCCTGTCGTCGAGGCGAATGAGTCGCGGCAAAAGCTGGACTTAGACCAACCTGAGCTCATTCCCCAGTCCTTGCACCTTTATCTGCGTGATCCCCAAACTTTGCAAGTCCTGGCCCGCGATCGCCAGCCTTTGCCAGTGCAATCGCCTCCAGTCCCTTTCACTTTCCGTGTCAGACTGCCGTTGGGGCTCAGGACTCACCTCTTACTGGGTGAAATAGCCATATACGGCAGTCAGTCACAGTCAGCCGACTCCCACTCCCTGGCCAGCCAATTCTTTACTGTAACGGTTAATCCGGATGACTTGCTGGGAGAACTGAATCAGTTTTCCGAACTGCTGGCCCAGCAACCGGAAGCAGATCCGATCCAACTGCCCCTGCTCCAGGATCAGCAGGTAGCTGCCTCTCTAACCCTCTCCTTTCTGGATCAGGAAGCCGTGGAAGCAGAGTCCCCGCCTGCCGCGGCGCCAGAGGTACGGGCTGCCAGCAATCCAGTGTTGCCCCCCCAGTTGTTTCAGGCGGAGCCAGAAAAACTGACCCACGCCTCGTTGCAACTGCCCAGTTTCAACACCATTAAACCGTTTTCAGTGGATCGGAACCGTTCTACTAGCCGCAACCAGTCCCTGCTTTCCATGCCTGTCAGCCCCAGTGCCAGGCTGGACTCCCCGCCGGTGGCCGACCCGGTCAGCGCCCCAACCGATGCCCCAGCAACCACTCCGCCAGCGGCTGAAACCACAGCCTCAGACCCCTCAGACCCTCTATTTGCCACCTTGCCGTCTGTGTCGGAGGCGGAAGCGGTGGAGACGGCCAGCCCCGTCACGGAAAGCAGCCATGCAGTGGCATCAGAATTCGTCGGGCCCGTCCTAGAGGTCTCGGACCCGACTCCCCAACCGACAACATCTTCGGCTGCTCCCCCAGCGGAATCACCGCAGGTAGCAGAAGCAGCCCCAACCCCGCCGCCCCTGGATGTGCCCAGTCCAATCCAGATGGCGTTTAAGGCGCTCAAACTGCAAGATCGGTTCCTGGCCCGGCTTACTTCCCTGGCCACTGACCCCGCCCCGGCTGATTGGTTGCTGGCCAATCCGCAGGAGCAGCCGACATCCATAGATAGCTATTCCCCGCTGACGAATCCAGAGCAGGTGTTGCTAGCTCAGGAAGTGGTGGTCGAGGATGACCAGCCAACCCCTGGCAACCAGGCTTCGCTGAATGGCCAGTCTGGGGACTCGTTCAACCAGCTTCCTGAGACTCTGTCAGCCGTCTCAATGGATGAAATCCCCAGCCTTCCCACTCCCACCATCGAAGTCATGCCAGGAGATCTGACCGCCGGTCAGACCATTGATGTACAGGTGCGGCTGCCCTATGTGACGTCTCGGATTTCCATCAAACTCTGGATCCTGGATTGCCAGACCCGATCGCTGCTGGATGGCCCCCGCTGGATCATCGATCTGGCTCCCGATGGCTTTGGTAATCTGGTTGCCTCTAGCCAAATCACCGTGCCATTTGGCAGCACGGAAATTCAATTGGAGGCGATCGCGGTGGAACTCCATTCCCGGCAAGAAAGCCGCAAGGCGATCGCAACCCGAACCGTCGTTCCCCCCTACCTGCCGATCTTTTCACTAGACGATTTGAGCGATCGTCTGTAGCGGCCAGGAAGGTGTGTTAAGTTTTTTAAGAAGTGTAGAACTTGCCCTCAGTTCACAGTAAAGTCTGACTTGGAATCATCCAAATTTACATAGGAAATGTTGTTATGACCGGTTCATACGCAGCTTCTTTTCTCCCCTGGGTTCTGATCCCAGTTGTTTGCTGGCTGTTGCCTGCTGTAACCTTTGGTCTGCTATTCCTCTATATTGAGCGGGAAGACCCCAGTGGGATTTAATTCCCATTAACTGTTTGATAATCTCAAAACCGTCCATTTCACTTTATAAAATGGACGGTTTATTTTATGGCAATCCCTCTATCGCCAGAACCCCCCAGCAAACAGCAGGCCAATATAGCGGTTCTCGCTGATATGAGGTACGTAGTGATACCTATAATGCTTTTCCAGCAAGGCTTCTGCTATACCTCGTCGATCAGGAA
>Ga0272446_1008253_pt1 | contig 9982 bp, 10 predicted proteins | sample YNPCB0061_FD_194587 | JGI IMG/M metagenome (GOLD analysis project Ga0272446, IMG submission 194587) | Hot spring microbial mat communities from Yellowstone National Park, WY, United States - YNP-CB-006-1 | ecosystem: Environmental > Aquatic > Thermal springs > Hot (42-90C) > Sediment | place... | reverse complement strand
AGGAAGAGATGACAGAATTGCATAAATCGATCGGGAAAGATTACCACTTGTTAGTCAATTAGAATGAATCTATCGAGAAATATGCTTTAGCCTGCATAGACGCCCATTATTTTACTTGATAAATTAAAGCCATCAATTAAAGAAAAAGAGATTCGCTATGACCTCCGCCGAATGGATTTGTGATTTTCAAAAAGCTCATAATCACTGCCTTAGTATTCTATTACATGGCAACGTCCGAGACCAAATACTTTATCGCGGCACCTACCAAAACATTCATGGGGTGCTTGGCACTTATGCACAAGACATGGGTTTTGACATCGTTGCGCGTTTTGACTTAATTGATGGGCTGACCTTTGCCAATGAACCGATGCGCCAACGCTATGAAGAGATTTGCCGTCAACGTTTTAGCAGTCAATCATCACCAAATCCTGCCCAACCCCCCATACCTTCCGCTCCGGGCAATATCCCACCTCCGCGTGCTAACCCTGGAGCTTTGCGCCGCCCTGTTCAAACTCGCCCCAATCCTGAAGATGCTTTTGGGGATTTGCGTGTTGCCGTTGCTCAAGACAAAGTATCGATCTTTATCTCCCTTGACATGAGCGATATGCTTGTCAGCGACCCCGATCGTTACTCTCCCGAAGACCGGTATCCCCTAATTCTGCTTAAACGAGCTTTGCTGGATGCTGCAATCTTGCGGGAAGGCGACTTAGCAGGCTATCGCAACACAGTTGTTTTGATCGCCGACGAACTGAAGCGGGTACCCCTATGGCTCTCGGCTGGCAATCCCCTAATCACCAGCGTGCAGGTAGCTACCCCTAGTCGGGAAGAACGCCTGTTTTTTGGGCAGAACTTTGGTCAACATTTTTACGGGGGCGAGGCACTGATTGCTACCCCTACGGAATTTCAATCGGCGATCGAAGAATTTGCCGACCTCACCGATGGTTTTTTAGCCCAAGCCCTCGAATCTGTCCGCAAAACCTCTTGGCAACGGCATATTTCCCTTGCCAAACCACGCCAGCTTGTGGACTATTATCGCCACAACCGTCGGGATGATCCTTTCGAGCAATTAAATGCCGATCGGGTTGCCAGTGCCCGGGAGGAGCTTTCTAAGCGAGTGATTGGACAACCCCGCGCCATTGATGCCGTGACCAGTATGTTGGTAAGTAGCAAGGTAGGTATCTCCCTGAGTGCCGTAGGTGGTCGCAATAACAAACCCAAAGGTACGTTCTTTTTTGCGGGAGCCACTGGTGTGGGTAAAACCGAGCTAGCCAAGTCTCTAGCCGATCTATTGTTTGGTGACGAACGCTCCCTCGTGCGGTTTGATATGAGCGAATACAAAGAAGAACACGCCGCTGAAAAACTTACAGGTGCTCCTCCTGGCTTTGTCGGCTATGAAGAGGGTGGACAACTCACCAACGCAATCTTGCGTCGTCCCTATTGTATTTTGTTGTTTGATGAAATTGAGAAAGCCCATCCCAAGCTATTCGATAAATTTCTCCAAATCCTCGAAGATGGAAGGCTTACCGATGGCAAGGGTCAGACCGTCTACTTTAACCAAACCATCATTATTTTCACTAGCAATATTGGTGCATCTGACCTCAGTGACCCACAAACAGGGGAGATTATCCGCCATGGGATCATGCATTCCGTTGCCGATTATGGAGCCGATCGATTCCCCTACGACCAGGTAGAAGCTCACTTTCGCGCTGAAGTAGAGTGGTACTTTAATAGTCGTCTAGGACGTGCCGAGTTGCTTAATCGGATCGGGCAAGAAAACATTATTGCCTTCGATTTGCTACGCCCTGAGTTTGTGACGCGGATTGGCGAAAAGTTTTTGCGTACATTGACAACATCGGCAGCAGAAAAACATCAAGTTCATCTACAAGCTGAAGCATCGGTATTGGAGGTATTGCAAGTCCAGATGGTAAAAGGTTCCAACTTACTTTATGGCGGTCGCCGCATCAAAATGCTATTAGAAAATCTTGTGGAGCGCCCACTGAATAATTGGATTTTTGAACGGTATCCAGATTTACGGCAATTAGCTGGTAAAACTTTAACCTACGGTTTGTTAGATGATAATAGCTTAACAGTAAAGGAAGATCAGGTGTAGGTGCATAAAACCACAAGATTTATAGCTTTTAGTGTGAATCCTGTCAACCTCAGCCTCTGGTTTGGGAGGGTAAAATCTTAATCCATATGTCAACCTACAATCCAGTTAAATTCCATTCTGATTCTATGGTCAGTATGGAGTGAAATTAGGTACTGTGATGTCATTCGATCAAGCACTGTTATGATTTTAACCAATCTCAACCTGCAAATCTTTCGAGTAGATGCCCCCATCCATGTACTTGGTCCATATCGTCGAGCGGTGATCTGGGTGCAGGGATGTACCTTTGCCTGTAAGGGTTGCATCGTTCCCGAATCATGGGACACCATGGGCGGCGAGACCAGGACACTGGATGAATTGACAGCTTGGGTACTAGAGCAACCAAACATCGAAGGGATTACTCTATCTGGGGGTGAACCAATGTTGCAAGCATCTGTACTTGGAACCTTGATCGATCGCTTACGAGAGCAGAGAGATATAGGAGTTGTTTGCTATACAGGGGATCGCATAGAACGACTGCAAGCCCATGGCACGATCGCTCAGAGAGAGTTACTCCAACGCCTTGACCTCATTATCGATGGCATCTATGTTGAAGCTCAACACGCAGACCTATTGTGGCGTGGTTCAACTAACCAGCGATTACTGCCCCTCAGCGATCGCTACCGAGAGCTACTAGCAACCCTACCCGATCGTTCTGCTGGTATGGAATTTAACCTTGACCCAGAAGGTGCGATCGCCCTGACTGGTGTACCTAGTAGCCCAAGATTTCGGGAAGCCTTTGAGACCCGCATGGCGAATCAGGGCGTGATCCTATCCCGCTAAGCTACTCTAAACCCACTAATAAATTACTTACGGAGCAAGAACCATGAGCGGAACACCAAAATATTCTCAAGCCCAACTAAATCGCCAACGCCAACAACAACTCGAAGCGGAACGCCAGCGCCGCGCCCAAGAAGAAGCTACACGACGGGCTGAAGCGGAAGAGCGGGAACGTAAGCGTCAACTAGAAAATCGCCGTCAGCAAGCTCAACGCCAATTACAAGAGTTTGCCGATCGCATCTCCCAGGCTGATGCCTACCCCAAAGACATCCAGCAGACCCAAGCCCAACAACATCAACTCCAGCAACAGGTCAGCCGTGCCAAGCACGAATTTGAAGTGCAAGCCGCCCTCACCGAATTGGTAAAGCTCGATCGCCAATTTGACCAATCGATCGCCCAAAAACGTAGGGATGACCAAGAGAAGAAACGCTTCGCTGAACTAGAAAGGCAACAATTATGGATAGCAGAACTCGAACACACGATCGCCCGTATTCCCTCCGCCGATGCCACCAAATTTGATCCAGAGGGTAAAAAATTATCCCGCCAAGCGATCGATGCCACCCAAGGTGTGATTGCCAAAGGAAACCCCGAAGCAGTCCGGGCTCCCCTCGCCCAAGCACAACAGATCGTGACTCAGCACAGCGATCGGGTTGCCGAACAGCGCGCCCAGTGGCAACAACGCCTTGCCCAAGCAGAGCAAGCCCAAGGTGAAATCCAAGGCATCCTAGCAGGACTGCAAGCCGATGAGGTGGTGATGGGTTGGCAGGGAAATATAATTACTCAACTACAGGCTCTTGTCTCTCAAGCCGAGACTGCTATTATTACCGAACAATTTGAGCAGGTCAGCACTTTACTATCCCAACTCCAAGCCCAACGCCACACTATAATTGCTGAAGCCAACACTGCCCAACTCCAAGCCGAAAAACGGGACCTCATTGCCAGTAGCATGGCGCAAGTATTGCAAGATATGGGCTTTACGATCGTGCAACAAGAATTTGAGCATCCTGACCATCCCGCCTCTGCGATCATCCTGGCTGCTGCCAACAATGCGGGCAAAGGCATCAGTGTTAGTGTTCCTACCGAGGGTGAAGTTTTCTATGATGTGGAGGGATACCCCAAAAACCTTGCCGCCGCTGTCTGTGATGAAGCAGAAACCGTACTCAATGAAATGCACGATATTCTAGCCGAGCAGTTTGGCATCCAGATGGGTGAAGTGATGTGGGAGGGCAAAGACCCGAATCGTAACCTCCGCCGTGCAGATGAGCTACCGCGCAGTAGCGGACAGCGTAGCCAAGGGGCATAATATATTGGGTGATCCCTCTCCTACCAAAGGAAGAGGGGTTAAGATTTTAGTTAGTCCTGCCTAAACCCAACAAATTTATTAAATAAAACTATGGAAGGTGAACTGTATAAAATCTTTGAAGGGACACAATTTAACCCAAAGTATTACCTCAAGACCTTTTTAGGGGCAGGAGCCTATGGAGCAGTCTTTTTAGCGGATGAAGTGCTGGGGGATACAGTGATTCAAACCGTGGCGCTCAAGGCTATTCGCACAGACCTAATGGGTGGCAACAAAATCTTACAGGAATTACAAACAGCGATCAGATTGCGTCATTCTCATCTCCTACATTGCATTACCGCCGAAACAGGTAAACTTCAGCAACTGAGCTTCAATATTGAGTGCTACGGTCTAGTAATGGAGGTTGCCAGTGGCACCCTAGAGAAATACCTGGGGGAGAAAAAGAGTCTATCTAACTCTGAAGCACAGGGCATTCTAAAGGGGTTGGCAGAGGGGTTAGCCTACCTGCACGGGCAGAGAATTACTCACCGGGACATCAAACCCGCCAATATTTTGAGGGTAGGCAACACCTGGAAGATTTCAGATTTTGGGATTGCGCGGGAGATGGGTAGACAAACAGGGACAATGACACAATCTATCAGTGGCACACCATTGTATATGCCCCCCGAAGCCTATAAAGCCCAAGCACAACAAACAGGTGTAAAAGTTGCTCCTTCATGGGATATGTGGGCTTACGGAGTAATTACGGCTCAATTACTCACAGGAGAATTACCCTTCGATGGCTTAGGCGATATTTTGCAGGGGCAAGTGAAACCCAAAAAGGGATTAGATGCTCCCTTTGATGTCATTGTCAGGAGTTGCCTGAGCCAAGAGCCTGGACTCCGCATGAGCGCAGAGCAGGTATTAGCGACATTGCAGGGGCAGAGCAAAGAAGTTTCAGTTGTTAGGGAAACGCCATCCTATCAGCAATCTCAGTCATCTCGATCGGTTCCTCTACCCAAAAAAGATAGCCCATTATCAATTGCTCTACCCAACAACGGCGGCACATTAGAATTGGTAAATATCCCAGCCGGTAGCTTCCAGATGGGTAGTAATGAATCAGATGACGAAAAGCCGATTCACACTGTAAAGATCAAAGCATTCAGAATGGGTAAATACGCTATCACTCAGAGGCAATACCAAGCTGTAATGGGGACAAATCCATCCTACTTCAAAGGCGACAATCGACCAGTAGAGAAAGTAAGCTGGGATGATGCCAAGGAGTTCTGCGCTAAACTGAGCAAACACCTGGGGCAAGAAGTACGACTACCAACTGAAGCAGAATGGGAATACGCCTGCCGATCGGGAACAACAACCCATTTTGCCTTTGGCAACACAATAACCACAAATCAAGTAAATTATGATGGCAACTATCCCTATGGTGGCGGGGCAAAGGGAGAATATCGCCAGCAGACTGTAGAAGTAAATAAGTTTACGCCTAATAGGTGGGGCTTGTATCAAATGCATGGCAACGTATTGGAATGGTGCGAGGATGTTTGGCATGGCAATTACAAAGGTGATAGCTCACCTTGGACTCAAGGGGGCGATCAAAGCAAAAGAATGCTGCGTGGCGGTTCTTGGAACTCCTACGAGTACTATTGTCGCTCGGCTAGCCGTGCCAGGCACAATTCAGGCAACAAGAACAACCTCATTGGTTTTCGGGTTTGTATGTCTTCCCTGTGAGGACTCTAATTACCCTTTGCTCTCTTTCCCTTTTACCCTTTACAATTTCTTCGCCGTCAGGCGATCAATTTTTGTTAAGGGAGATGGGAAAGGAAGAAGTTTACAATAGCAAATAGAGTATAGAAATCTAACTATGCAAATTACCATCGAAATACCCGATGAACTCAGCAATACCATCCTCAAGAAAGGGAAATCTTTTAATGTTGCCATTATTGAAGCACTAGAGTTATATATCCTCCATGACACACCAATCAAGACTATCCCAAATCTCATAGAGGAAGAAATTGACTGGTCAGCAAAATGGGAACAATGGTTTGCAGAATTGGAAACCACATCGATATCGATCGTAACTCAACCACCACAGCACGAATACACAGCTCTACTAATTGATAAATATCGTAATCAAGGGCTAGAATCAACCCTAGTCCCAACCCAAGGCAGATGATGTCCGCCCTGCCTAGCAATCAGTCATACCCGATACCTATTAAATTTTATAGCGTTAAGTTCAGAAGGTTTGGTAGGGTGAAATAACAACCAAATTAGAATCAATTCTATGTTTGCACTTGAATTAGCTTGGGACAGACCTGCTAAACTTCCCAACGAGCGCACCGACCATGTACTGCGTGCTCGCATCATTCCCCAACAACAAAGTATTTCTGGTTTACCTTTACACTTAGCCATCGCCCTCGATACCAGTGGCTCTATGGAAGGTGAAAAGCTATCTGCCGCTAAACAATCCCTCAATTTGGTGCTAACCCAACTCCGTCAAGGCGATCGTCTCTCACTATGTAGCTTTAATAGTCAGGTCAATCCTATTCTGGATAATGTGGCTGGGGGCGATCTTACAGCAACCCGCAATATCGATAGCCTCCACGCCGGCGGCACCACTCGCACAGACTTAGCATTGGAATGGATACAGCACACATTACCAAATCGCAATGGAGTAGCTCTTGTAGGTATCCTGATTACTGATGGTCATGCCACCACACCCCAAGGCAAAGTAGTAGAGGACATATCTCCCCTGCTCGATCGGGCTACTGGATTAGCCAGAAGTAATATCTCTCTCTATGCCGTGGGACTGGGTAATGCAGCCAATTTTAATACCAGTTTTTTGACCAGCCTCAGCGATCGTGGTCGGGGTGGATTTCTCTATGCCGATACACCCGCCAGTTTAGAGCCGCAGTTGCGGGAACGTTTGCAATCTTGTCAGGTGATCGCCAGTGAAGGAGCTAGTTTGCAAGTGCGTTGCCAAGTAGATGGGATGGAGACTACAGGCTTTTGTCGCTTCCGTCCTGAATTTTTGCCCCTCGAAACTTCTCCTACAGGGAGCATTGCCCTCGGTGCTTTAGCAGGGGACCGCCCCACCGATATTTTGATCTCATTTGTAGTGCCAGCCTCCATTCAGAATTTTGGCAGTAGTGGTAGCTCCATTACTAAAGAAGTTGTAACGGTGAGCCTGCAAGCCAAAGGAATGAACGCACCCGCTACCGCTTCAGCTAGTTTGTTGTATACAAGTGCTTACCGCGAAGCCACTCAGAGAATCAAAGAAGTAGATGACGATCGGCTAGGGTGGGAAATTAACATATATCAAGACGAAATTCAACGTCTGGGCGATCGTGATCCTAATCGCACAAGTACACTTCTAAGCAACATCCAGGTCAGTGCAATCAAATCGGGAAGGCAAAATGTTGCCGAATCTGTTGCCCAACAGCAACAAGAACTGCAAAAAACTGGCAAACTCGACCCCCACAAGACTGCCCAAATGACACATAACTTTCGCAATACCACAGAGGGTTTGACATGAATGCTGGTATCGGACGCGACCCCGTTCCAGGGCTAACCCGTCTATCCCCCAACAATACCTACCTAAAGGTCTGCAATGGACCAGGAGCCAATTGTAGATTTGAACTCCAAAAGCCCCGCCTATTGCTGGGACGAAATGACCCAAACACGACTGTAGACATTGACCTTGGTACCTGTGAACTGAGCGACCCACCTAAGCTATCGCGCCGTCATGCTGAGTTGCAATGGGTAAATGGGGAACTGGAACTCATTGATCTTGGCAGCACAAATGGTACATTTGTAGATGGGCAACAACTCCAACCTTTGGGAAATCGTCAGCCTTCCGCCCCCGTCAAACTCAAAATCGGAAGCAAAATTCACCTCGGCAACTTAGAACTGGAGGTCATCCGTCATGAATAATTCCTCGCTTTGTTCATCCCCATCCACTTGGGTGCATTTTGCTCATGCCACCGATCCTGGGCAGGTACGCGACCACAACGAAGATCGAGTGCTTGTGCAACTCTGGGCTGATAGTTCAACTTTGCTTGCCGTAGTTGCTGACGGCATGGGTGGGCATCAGGGGGGAGAAGTAGCAGCCCAAATTACGATCGACACCTTTGCCAAGTTATTAGAACAGCCATTGCCCTCTGAGCCCAGTCAGCGCTATGAATTACTCGCTCAGAGCTTCCATATTGCTAACCAGAGCATTAAAGAAAGCGCTAGCACTAGCTTTAACCTGATGGATATGGGTGCGACGGTAGTAGCGGCGATCGTTACACCTACAGATTACCTTTACTTAAATGCTGGTGACTGCCGTTTCTATCATTTGGGTGCTGATGGTAGAACCCTACGCCGTAGCAAAGATCACACTGTCATGCAGGTATTGTTAGATTTGGGACAAATTACTGAAGAGCAAATTCCCTTACACCCAATGCGATCGATAGTAAATTCCTGTCTAGGGGGACGCGGCAACAAGCAAATTTCCATCGATCCCCAATGGCAAGCAGACAACCCGCCCATCTTTCCATGGCAAGCTGGGGACATATTGCTGTTAAGTAGCGATGGGATGCATGGTGCAATTTCTAGCGCACAAATACAAGAGCTCGTAGCACAACAAGGGAAGAATCCTGCTGATCTAGTTCAAGTTTGCATCGATGCCGCCAATGCCGCAGGAGGTAATGATAATATTTCCGTGGTGGCAATAGCACTATCACCACTTAAGATCGAGTTTTCGATGATGTCGAGGGTATCCAGACCAAAATGACCCACAATGCGCTTGGCGGTAACGGGACCCACGCCCTTGATTAGCCCACTACCCAGATATTTTTCTATACCTGTGAGGGTAGCGGGCTTAGTCTCCTGATACTGAGTTACTTGGAACTGCTCGCCATACTTGGGATGGGAGCGCCACGTCCCCTCCAGGGCTAAGGTCTGCCCTGCTTGGATATTGGCAAAATTCCCAACGATTGTCACTGGCTCCCTGATGCCTGGGCTTTGGAGCCTCGCCACTGTGTACCCCGTCTCTAGCTTGAACGATAGCTGACAAATAGATAGTTTGAGGAGCCTACAAAACCCCATCAAGGACAAAGAGGATACTTTCTGGATTTATCTCAGTTCTAAGCACACGATCGGGCAGATTATTATCATTGGAGGCTTGCCCCTTACCCAAGCGCCGGTTTTTGTGGTCGCCTGAAACCTAGTTTTTTCGTTTTGAGCCTCGCACTTGCTCTGGGAGCAAATTTGAGGTACATTATCTCTAGTTCTAACATGATGAATTTCATGGTTTTAGTACCAGCCTCGCAAACCTCCCCTGGAGTACGCTCTAGGAAAGGATTCCAGAGGCAAGCCCTCCCCACTCGCTGGGGAAACTAATTGATTGGAAACATCATATTCTAATTGAATACGATTAGTAGGTATATTTGCTTCTAGCTCCCCACTCGCTGGGGAAACTAATTGATTGGAAACATCGAACTCGTCACGCTGACGGTTCACCTCCTCCCGCTCCCCACTCGCTGGGGAAACTAATTGATTGGAAACCTTTTGCATCAAACACTGCATTTTGGATTCTTTCCACCAGCTCCCCACTCGCTGGGGAAACTAATTGATTGGAAACATATAACTTGCGTGGTTTTCGATCGTGCTGTTTATCTCACTCCCCACTCGCTGGGGAAACTAATTGATTGGAAACCTTCAAGCGCTGTCAACAGGTCATCAAGTAAAAAAATCTCCCCACTCGCTGGGGAAACTAATTG
>Ga0272446_1008252_pt1 | contig 9987 bp, 13 predicted proteins | sample YNPCB0061_FD_194587 | JGI IMG/M metagenome (GOLD analysis project Ga0272446, IMG submission 194587) | Hot spring microbial mat communities from Yellowstone National Park, WY, United States - YNP-CB-006-1 | ecosystem: Environmental > Aquatic > Thermal springs > Hot (42-90C) > Sediment | place... | reverse complement strand
CTGTGGAGCAAGGTGGAAGCCCGCTGCGCCTACCTGCAGACCCAGCCTGCGCTCATACAGAGCTACACCCTGTTTCATTGGTGGCCGGGGGGATGCTAAGAGAACGATTCAGAAGGATTTCATATCAGCAGCCTCGTGGAGGTAACCGGATTTTGCTGGATGCGCTCGAGCAACGTAAGCCCATGCGCCTTTATCTGCGCGAGGGAACCAACCGCTGGGTCAGGCTGGGTTTGTACCGGGTTGCATCGGTGGACTATAGGTGGGAAGAAGGCGAGAGGCGCTATGTCTACTGGTTCAGGCTGGTGCCATTGAAGGCCGCGACCTGAGCCAGAAAGGCCCGAAGTTTGTTGGGGTCTTTGCGGCCTGGCTCGAGCTCGACCCCACTGCTTACGTCCACTGCGTAGGGCGCTAAATCCAGCACCGAGCGCAGGTTTTCTGGCGTCAAGCCCCCGGCCACAATCAAGCGCGGATGTTGCCGGAGGGGTAAAAGCCACTCCAGCGGATAGGTCTGTCCACTGCCAGGGCTTACCCCGTCTACCAGGAGGGCATCGGCGGGGTAAGTTAACCACTCAGGCGAGGCAGGCCCGGATATCCGAATGGCCTTGATAACCGGGAAAAAGCGTCGCACCTGCTCGGCCCATCCGGGCGGTTCGGCCCCGTGGAGCTGGGCTACCTGGAGCCGGGCGGCCTCCATCTGCCTCAGCACCTCCTCGGGTGGGGTGTCCACAAACACCCCGACCCGCACCAGAAAAGGCCCCAGTGCGCTGGAAATGGGCCGAATTTGCTCGGGTTCTATATAGCGCCGGGTGCCTGGGGCCAGGATAAAGCCCAGGGCCCAGGCCCCCAGGTTTTCGGCCAAGAGGGCGTCTTCCTGGCGGGTAATCCCGCATATTTTGGCCCGCACCATCAGACTTCTCCCGCTTCCCATAGCTGCTGAAAACTTTTGGGGCTGGGCGAAAGCCCGGCGCGGCCTTCGGTCCAGGCCTTGAGCACTGGCAGTACGCTATTGTCCAGCGCTTTTTCGGGTAGAAGTCGCAGGGCCCTGGTGGCCAGACGGTAGGCCCAGGGGTTGGTCATGGCCAGGGCATAGGCCTGGATGGCGGCTGCCTCGAGCCTGGGGGTAAGCCCCTGCTCCACCGCGCGGTTGCGCCAGGTGAGCAGCAGCCTGGGGATAGGAATCCGCACCGGGCAGGCCTGGAAGCAGGCCCCGCAAAGCGAAGAAGCATAGGGGAGGGGCTTGGTGTCCTCGAGGCCCACCAGCCCGGGCGAGAGGATGGCCCCGATGGGCCCGCTGTAGACGTAGCCGTATGGGTGTCCGCCGGTCTGGCGGTAGACCGGGCAGGCGTTCAGGCAGGCTGCACAGCGCACGCAGCGCAGGGTTTCCCAGGCTTCTGGGTCGGCCAGCAGGCTGCTGCGCCCGTTGTCGACAAAAACCACGTGCACTTCCTGGGGACCGTCGGGTTCGTCTGGTTTTTTAGGGCCCTGGATAAGCGAAACAAAAGTACCCAGCCGCTGGCCCGTGGCCGCGCGGGCGGTAAGGGAGAGGAAAACCGAAAGGTCGCTGAAGCGCGGCAGGAGCTTCTCGATCCCCACCAGGGCCACATGGATGCGCGGGGCCGAGGTGGCAAGCCGGATGTTGCCCTCGTTTTCGATCAGGGCCAGGGTGCCGGTTTCGGCCACCACGAAGTTTCCACCGGAGATGCCCATATCGGCCTGCAAAAACCCATCGCGCAGGAGCTTGCGGGCTACGGCGGCCAGGTCTTCGGGGCTGGCCTCCAGCGGGGTTTGGAAGCGCTCGTGGAACAGGCGCCGAATCTGCTCCAAGTTCAGGTGGATGGCCGGGCCCACGATGTGGGAGGGGGGCTGGTGCAAAAGCTGGATGATGTACTCGCCCAGGTCGGTCTCCAGCACCTCGAGGCCCATCCCTTCCAGCAAGGGGTTGATGCCCAGCTCCTCCGAAACCATGGTCTTGGCCTTGACCACTTTGCGCGCCCCCGCTTTGCGGGCGATTCCGGCCACGATGCGCTGTGCCTCAACGGCGTCTTCGGCCCAGTGCACCTGCACACCGTTTTGCTTTAGCTTTTCCTCGGCCTGGAGCAGATACCTGTCCAGGTTCATGAGCAGGTGGTTCTTTACACCTTCGGCCCAACGCCGCCAGGCTTCGGCCTCTACCTCGGCGTAAGCCTGCCGCCTTTTGCTATCGAAGCTCAGGGTGGCTCCCGTAACCGACGCGCGTACCTCGGGGTGCTCGCGCAGCAGCCGGGCGGCCTCTTGCGGGTAACGGTTCGCGCTTACTTTCATCCCACCGCCTCCCACAGCACCGTGGCCAGGGGGCGCACGGGCAGGTTCAGGTTTTGGTTTTGCATACGGCCCATCAGGTGCAGCATGCAGCCGCCATCGGCGCTGGTCAGGAAGTCTATCTGGCCTGGCGGCAGGGTAGAAAGTTTGCGGTCGGCCATGCCCAGCGCCACCTCGGGCAGCTTTACCGAAAATAGCCCGCCAAAGCCGCAACACTCCTCAGCAGCCACCCAGTCCACAAGCTCGGCCCCGCTGCCGCGCAGCAGGGTTAGGGGCTCTTGTCTGATGCCCAGCTCGCGCAAGGCGTGGCATCCGTGGTGGTAGGCAATGCGTTTGCCCTGCAGGCCCTGGCCCAGCTGGCTGACGCCCAGCACTTTTACGATGAACTCGGCCAGCTCGTAGGTTTTGCGGCTCAGGGCATCGGCTCGGGTGAACATTTTGGGACGGTCACGGTAGAGCTCAGGATAGAAGTTACGCAGCATGGCCGTGCAGGAGCCTGAAGGAAGCACCACGTACTCGGCCTCCTCGAGCACATCCAGCGTATGGTCGGCCACCTGGCGGGCCTGGGCCCAGTAACCTGCGTTGTAGGCGGGCTGGCCGCAGCAGGTCTGCCCGCTGGGAAACTCCACCGTGCAGCCCAGGTGGCGCAGAAGCCGAACCGCTGCCACGCCTGCATCAGCAAAAAACTGATCGGCCAGGCAGGTAACGAACAGGGCAACTTTCATGTTGGGTGGATTATATCTAAACAAACCCACAGCGGGTGTGGTTCGGTATGATGGGTTTTCAGGGGGTTTGTTGTGCGACGCAAAATTTTGCTTACCACCTCGAGCCAGCTCGAGGGCTACCAGATCACCGAGTACCTCGATGTGGTGTTTGGTGAGGCCATCGTGGGGGCCAACATCTTCCGCGACCTGTTGGCCTCTGTGCGCGACATTGTGGGGGGGCGCAGTGGGGCCTACGAAGCCGAGCTACGTAAGGCCCGCGAGATTGCTTTGGGGGAGCTCGAGCAGGCCGCCGCAGCCATCGGCGCCGACGCAGTAATTGCCATCGATGTGGACTACGAGACCGTGGGCCAGGGCAACATGCTGATGGTCACGGCCTCCGGTACGGCGGTGCGAACCAGCCGGAGGTACTGATACCTGAAGCATTCCGCTAAGTGGGCCAAAGCATCCTGGCGGGCTGTTGCCGGTGGGGCCCAGCGAAAAGAACGAACCAGAGCGCTCTTCACAAATATTGAGCTCCTCACTGCTTGATTGTTTTGTCCTGGTCAGCACAGTTGCCTCCCGGATGGGAGGCAACGTCTGTGAAGAGTGCGATAGAATCGCTGCTATGCAAATCCCCCCCTTTTTGCGTGGTGAGATAGAGGGTGTGCACTGGCTGGTCTCGGTGTGGCTGCGGAACCTGGATGAAGTAGAGGAGACGGTGCAGAAGTGGGCTGGTAATCTTACGCCAGAAGGGTTTTGGTGGGTGCCTGCACCCGAAACCAACCCCATTGGAGGGCTGGTGCAGCATATTGGGGGTTCTTCCTACCGCCTGCTGCTGCGCGGCACCGCCCAGGAAATACCTGAAGCCCTGCGCATCCGCCCCGCCGAGGAGATGGCCCCAAGCGGGCGGGCGCCGGAGGAGGTACTGGCCGAGTTTGAGCAGAACCTCGAGCGGATCCGGGTCGGCCTGCGGGCACTGGAAGCCGAAGACCTGATGCGTACTGTCCGGGTAGGCCCCCACCAGGTAAAAGCGGTTTATGTGCTCGACCATATCGCTGCCCATGCCCAGCACCACGCGGGCCAGATTATTACCACCCGCAAGCTGTGGGAAGCGAGAAACCGCTAGAAATAACCTGAGCACTGTCGCCTCCAGATCGGTCAGGTTCCTGCGGGGGCAGGGCCTAGCCAGTGCTAACCCTGCATTGACAGATTTATATATATCAATGTATATTGCGACCATGCCTACCCTAGCCCCCCCACAAGAAGTAAGCCTGGAGGAAAGCTCCCTCGAGGTAGCCGCCGCGCTTTTCAAAGCCCTCTCCGACCCGGCCCGGCTCAGGATTCTGGCCCATCTGACCCATAGTCCGAATGGCGCTTGCTGCGGCCCCGAGCCCGGGGTGTGTGCCTGCGACCTCGAGGCTGTGACTGGGCTTTCGCAGCCCACCGTTTCGCACCATATGAAGTGCCTGGTCTCGGCCCGGCTGGTCAAAGGCGAAAAACGCGGCAGGTGGATGTACTACCAGATTGACCCTAGAGGTTTTGCCCTGATCAAGGCCTTTTTGCCCAGCATTGGCGGGTAATTGTTCCAAAGAGGAGGAAGGTATGACCACACAGGAACTGCTCGAAACCCTGGCTTCGCACCAAGACAAGTCGCTGGTCTTCGAAGCCAGCGGACAGCGGATCGCCCCCGGCTACCACGTCACCGAGGTGATGAACGTGACCTACGAAAGCATGGACTGCGGCGGGCAGGCCAACTTCTGGCGCGAGACCGTGGTGCAACTGATGGGACCCGGCCCAAAGGACAAACCCGAGTTCATGACGGTGGCGAAGTTTTTGAACATCTACCATCGGGTGGCAGCCTCAGTGCCGGTGCGGGGGGAGGCCGAGATCCGCTTCGAGTATGGCGATGCCCTGCGTCCGGCCGTCCACTACCATGTGGCTCAGATGGCCCTCGAGGGCGAGCATCTGGTGGTGCGCCTGGTTGCCCCCGGCGTAACCTGCAAGGCCCGCGACCGGGCCGTCGGCTGCTGCGGGCCAGTTGGGCTCGAGGTTGCCACCCCTGCGGCCACACGCTGCTGCTAGTGTGGTCTGGGGAGAATAAAATAACTTCAATCCGAAAAGAGGAATCATGATTACCTACTGCACCGCTACCTCGGACGACCTGCCCGAGATCATGGCCTTACTGAACGCCGCTCATCTACCTCAGGTAGGTCTGGAAGAACACATTCTGAACTTCATGCTGGCCCTCGAGGGCGACAAGGTGGTGGGCTGCGCCGGCCTGGAAGTGCATCAGAACAGCGGTCTGCTGCGTTCGGTGGTGGTGGCACCGGCGTACCGCTCCCAGGGGGTAGGGGCCAAGCTAACCCAGGGCATGATGGATTTAGCCCGACAGAAAAACCTCACCTCGCTCTCCCTCCTCACCGAGACCGCAGCCGACTTCTTTCTGCGCTTCGGCTTCGTAGAGGTTAAGCGTGTCGAGCTGCCTGCCGCCTTGCAGAGCTCCCAGGAACTCCAGGGGGCTTGCCCCGAAACCGCCATCGCCATGACACTCCTGCTGCAAGAAACCCCTGAAGCATAAAGCCAGCCAAACCCAGGGGGTTAGCCTGCCGCGGGTACTGGATGCAGAACCCCCCCTTGTTCCACACGACCGACCCCAACGCGTTGAACCCTCGCGCCTAGAGCGGGTAATCGTCCACCCATGGCCCATTCCTCACCTTTCTCTGCCTATCATGGCTGGCGCATGGCCTGGGCGCTGGCCGTTACTCAGACCATTGGGTTTGGGGTGCTCTACTACGCTTTTGGCGTATTCGTGAAGCCCATGGAGTCCGAGCTAGGCTGGAGCCGGGCCGAGACTTCGGCGGCCTTCTCGCTGGCCCTGCTGGTCTCGGGGCTGGCGGCCCTGCCGGTGGGGCGCTGGTTCGACCGGCACGGGGCCAGGGCCCTCATGACGGCAGGCTCCATCTGGGGGGCCTTGTTGATTTGGGGCTGGGCCCATGTACAGAGCCTTGCGGCGTTTTACTTGCTCTGGGCGGGCCTGGGCCTGGCGATGGCGATGGTGCTCTATGAGGTGGCCTTTGCCGTGCTGGCGGTCTGGTTTCGCCGCTACCGGCCCCGGGCCATGCTGGTCGTAACCCTGATGGCCGGGCTGGCCAGCACCATTTTTGTGCCGCTTACTACCTGGTTGGTACAGATCATTGGCTGGCGCGAAGCGCTGGAGATTCTGGCCCTCATTTTTGCCCTGGGCACCATTCCCCTGCACGCACTGGTCTTGCGGCGGCGTCCGGAGGACATTGGACAGATGCCGGATGGCGAGTACTTTGAGGGAGGTTCGGCCCCCCCCAGACAAGAGACTAGCGTGGGGGCCAGGGAGGCCCTGCGCCAGCCCACGTTTTGGTGGCTGACGCTGGGTTTTGCCCTGTCCAGGGCTACCAGCATCGCCCTCACCGCCCACATGGTGCCCTTGCTCTCAGAGAAAGGCTTTACCCCGGCCCTGGTAGCTCTGGCGGTGGGTGCGGTGGGGGTGGTGCAACTGGTAGGGCGCCTGGTCTATACCCCTTTTAGTGAGCGGGTCTCGCTTTTCCAGCTTAGCGCAGCGTTCATGGCCTGCTACGCGCTGGGTTTGCTGGGCTTGCAGCTTTTGCCGGGGATGCTGGGGCTTTGGGCCTTTGTGCTGTTTTTTGGTCTGGCCAACGGCTCCATCTCCCTGGCCAAGCCAGCCCTCATCGCCGAGACCTACGGCCCCCAACACTACGGCACCATCAGCGGCAGCATGAGCTCTGTGGTCGCGATAGTCCAGACGCTTGCTCCATTCGCCGCCGGTGCGCTGCACGGGCTTTCAGGCGACTACACCCTGGCACTCTGGCTTTTTGCCATGCTGGCTTTTCTTTCGGCCATGGCGATATGGCAGGCCCGCCCCAAAGCGGCTTTGTTGCAATCGTGAAACCTTCTCTGACACTGCCATGAAAATTGCCCGATAATCTTCCTTGATGCGTATTTTAGTCCTTTGCACCCACAACTCGGCCCGCAGCCAGATGGCGGAGGGCTGGTTGCGGCACTGGGCCGGGCGGCTCGAGCTGCCCGCCGAAATCTGGTCGGCAGGTACCGAGAAAACCTTTGTGAAGCCCGATGCCATTCGAGCCATGCAGGAAGTGGGCATAGACCTCAGCGCCCACACCTCCAAAACCCTCTACGACCTGCCCGATCCGTGGAACTTTGACCTCGTTCTCACCGTGTGCGACTCGGCTGCCGAGAACTGCCCGGTCTACCCCGCCCGAACCCAAAGGCTACACGTATCCTTTCCCGATCCATCGGGCAAGGGCCAGGGGGCCTGGCGAGCGGTGCGGGATGCCCTGGGTCGGATGTCTGAACACCTGATTCGGTGCCTCAAGCAAGGCCAGACCCCCAGCGAGGGCGAGCTGCAGGAGGCCGCAGGGCTACAACAGCTCACCTGATGGAGGCGAGATGAAGCGGCGCAAGCTCTTGGTTCTGTTTCTGTGCAGCCACAACTCGGCCCGCAGCCAGATGGCTGAGGCCCTACTGCGACACTATGCGGGTGAGCACTTTGAGGTCTACAGCGCCGGGCTTCACCCCAGCGAGATTAACCCCTTCACCCGCCAGGTGCTTTCGGAAATGGGTCTGGACATGGCCGGCCAGTACGCCAAAAGCCTGATGGAGTACTGGGGCGGCAAGTTCAAATTCACCTACCTGATTGTGGTCTGCGACCGGGCCGAGCAGGAGTGCCCGCTCTTTCCTTTCAGCATCTATCGCCTTTACTGGCCCTTCGAAGACCCCAGCGCCGCCCAGGGTTCCGACGAGCACAAGCTCGAGCGCTTCCGTGCCGTGCGCGATCAGATTGCTGCCAAGATTCGCGGCTGGCTGCGGGAGCTCGAGACGCAGCACATCCTTCCCAGCACTACCTCTACCCACTAAAAGCAATCTCTGCTACGGGCTATACTGAAGCCCATGCGCAGCCTGCAACGCCGGATCCAAGATTTCCTGGCCGAACCTTTGCCCGACGAGATAGCCCTAAACCACAACCCCGAGTCCCTCACCGAGCTGGTGCTGAACACCTATGCCAGCGGCCAGCCTTTCGACACCGGTCTGATTAAGATGGCCCAAATCTGCCTGGGTGAGCTCGACCATGCCATCGCGGAAGCGGCCAGCGAGCAAGGACGAACCTATTTGATAACTTGCCGCAAACTGCTGGTCGAGATTTTGCAGGAAGTGATATAGACCCTACCCGAAGCGTTCGGCTAAGCGATTGCAAAAGCTCATCTGTTACGAGTGCTGCTAGTTGAAGCGCTTCGGGTGAGGGCCCCAAGAATAAGAACAGATCAAACTCGATAACTGTGTTCTACACAGCACAGCGGCCTCCCGGAGGGGAGGCCGCGTCTGTGAAGAGCGTGATAGGACGAATGTCCTAAGGACAACTGACCTGCCCTCCGCTGCTAGCTTATGGGGCAGGAGGCAATGTATGCTGGAAAACAACTCCACACAACCCAGTAGTGATGGGTTGGAAAACCGCCGGGACTTTCTGGGCAAGTTCGCCAGCGCGGTGTTTGCCGGAATGGTCATGGGGGGTGCGGCGGTCAAAGCCGAAGGGGCCAAAAGTCCAGTCTCGCTGCCAGCGAAAAGCCCCGATGGCCCTATTCTGCCCGAGCTCGAGTACGAAGACGTGCTGATGCGGATGCAGCGGGAGCTCGAGGCCGCCCTCGAGCGGCCCCTCCAGAAATGGGTGATGGTGATTGACACCCGCAAGTGCGTGGGTTGCCACGCCTGCACCATCGCTTGCGTCGTAGAGAACAAACTGCCGCCCGGGGTGGTCTATCGTCCGGTTATAGAAGAGCAAATAGGCGAGTATCCCAATGTTTCCTGGCGCTTTACCCCGCGCCCTTGTATGCAGTGCGATAACCCCCCCTGCGTGCCGGTCTGCCCGGTGGGGGCTACCTGGAAGAGCGCCGATGGCATCGTGGATATTGACTACAACGCCTGCATCGGCTGCCGTTACTGCCTCACGGCTTGCCCCTACCAGGCCCGCACCTCCGATTTTGGCGACCACTGGACCGATGGCACGCCAGGTCAGGGCCAGATGCCCTACGAGGAAGTGCCCATGTTCGAATATGGCAAGGAGTGGAAGCGGGAAGACCACAAAAGCCCGGTGGGCAACGCCCGCAAGTGCCACTTCTGCCGCCACCGCCTGCAACAGGGTTTGCTACCCCAGTGCGTGACGAGCTGCATTGGCCGGGCTACCTTTTTTGGTGACGCCAACGACCCCAATTCCTTGGTATCGCAGCTTATCCACAAACCCAACGCCACCCGGCTCAAAGAAGAACTCGGCACCGAGCCGCGGGTCTACTACCTGGTCTAGGAGGGAAGCATGAACCGCACAACTGGTTGGATTTTGTTTACGATCCTGGCCTTGGTGGGGTTGGTTGGGGTCTTCCTACGCTTCACCAGCAGCCGCGACTTGGCCGCGTACGGCAGCTATATCCCCTGGGGTCTGTGGGTGGCTACCTACATCTTCTTTGCCGGCCTTTCGGCTGGGGCCTACGCGGTAGCAGTGCTGGGGTATGTGTTTGGGGTGGAAAAACTCAAACCGCTGGCTCCCCTGGCCCTGTCCATTGCCCTGGCCTGCCTGGGAGCGGCGCTGGTTACGGTCTGGTTCGACCTGGGCCATATGGAGCGGGTCTTCAACGTCTTTTTGCGACCTCGGTTCACCTCCATGATGGCCTGGATGGTCTGGCTTTACACCGCTTATGCCGCAACGGTTTTGCTGGCCCTATATGGCTTGTGGCGCAGCAACCTGCAGCTCACCCGGATTGCCCTGATGGTGGGCACCCCGCTTGTAATTTTCTACCCCGGCGCTGCCGGGGCCCTGTTCGGTACGGTGGTGGCCCAGAGCCTCTGGCACAGCCCGGTGTTCCCTATCCTGTTCTTGTTCGGGGGGATGCTTTCGGGGGTGGCCCTGGTAACCTTTGCTACCGCC
>Ga0272446_1008251_pt1 | contig 9987 bp, 8 predicted proteins | sample YNPCB0061_FD_194587 | JGI IMG/M metagenome (GOLD analysis project Ga0272446, IMG submission 194587) | Hot spring microbial mat communities from Yellowstone National Park, WY, United States - YNP-CB-006-1 | ecosystem: Environmental > Aquatic > Thermal springs > Hot (42-90C) > Sediment | place: USA... | reverse complement strand
TTAGACGCTACAGCAAAAAGAGCTTTACATATGTAAAAAATATTAGTTTTTGCATTTTGTTGGTTAATTTTTTTAAACTATTAAGAAGTTAAGGGGCATTAAGATTATTCTTCATTTTCTTAATGCCTTGATGGTTAATTTTTTTAAACCATTAAGAAGTTAAGAAGCATTAAGATTATTCTTCATTTTCTTAATGCCTTGATGGTTAATTTTTTTAAACCATTAAGAAGTTAAGGGGCATTAAGATTATTCTTCATTTTCTTAATGCCTTAATGGTTAATTTTAGAACCATTAAGAAGTTAAGGGGCATTAAGATAATTGAATAAACTACAAGTGGGGATACTTAATCTGTGATTGCAAGAGGGATGCGTAGGGCGGCGAAACCACCCCGTTCTTCGGACACCCCTCCAATGTTAAGAGGGGCAAGGGCGGCACTGCCTTTGCGAGGTGTTACACCGAGCTAAGGATTGCTGAGCAACCTCCCTATCCCTCCTAATAGGAGGGAAGGGAGGTGCACGCCCTAAAAATCCTCAACAAAATTAAAATCTAATTTCGATGTGTTACTTTTGAACTTATCAAGTTATTAAAATGAATGAACATTTTGTTTTTTTAAAGTAATTTATTTAACTTTGCAAAAAAAAGTAAACTATGCAAATCAGTTGGAAAACAGAAAAGTTTTTAGTTACCTTTGTTTTCATTGTTTTGGCAGCATATGGTTATTTTTATGCAAACGAAGTAAATCTTGCTGTTGAAAGAAGCGGTGGTGCATTTACTGTTATAAAAACCCAATGGGACGATTGGATTCCATTTGTAAAAGAGTTCATTTATCCCTATTACATTTATTTTCCTTTCATGTTATTAGTTGTACCGATTTCAACAACACGGTTGCAATTTTATCATGTGGTTACGGCTTTTGCCATACTAGAAACTACAGCAATTTCCACTTTTATAATGTTTCCTACAAAAATAGTACGACCCGTAATTGAACCCATAGATTTTACCCATTATTTAGTATACGGCATGTATTCATTAGACCCGGGATACAATTTATTGCCCTCTTTGCATGTGGGTCATTCTGTTTTAGTAACTGTATTTTTTTATGTTTATAAAAGAAAATTTTTTATACCTGTATTGATTATTGGACTAAGTATTTGTCTTTCAACGGTTTTTATTAAACAACATTTTGTAATCGACATTCCGTTTGGTATATTGTATGCATTAACAGCTTATAATACAGCTAAGTATTGGGTTTATAAATATCGCAATAAATTTGTTATGGAATAATGATAAAAATAGGAGAAAATATTAAATTTGAGGAATTTCCTTTATTGCTTGCTCCGATGGAGGATGTTAGTGACCCGCCATTTAGAAAAGTTTGTAAGCAAAACGGAGCTGATTTAATGTATACAGAATTTATTTCTTCCGAGGGATTGATAAGAGATGCTGCTCAAAGCAAAAAAAAGTTAGATATTTTTGAATATGAGAGACCTATAGGAATACAATTATTTGGTTCTGATATCAATACAATTGCAGAGTGTGCCAAAATTTCTACGGTTGTAAATCCTGATTTGATTGATATCAATTACGGTTGTCCTGTTAAGGCGGTAGCATGTAAAGGCGCGGGAGCAGCTTTACTAAAAGATATTCCTAAAATGGTAGAAATGACAGCAGCTGTAGTAAAATCTACTCATTTACCTGTAACAGTAAAAACCCGATTAGGCTGGGACGATGCATCTAAAAATATTGAAGAAGTTGCTGAAAGACTACAAGATATTGGTATCAAAGCTCTTACTATACATGGAAGAACACGTGTGCAAATGTACAAAGGTTCGGCTGATTGGACTTTGATAGCCAAAATTAAAGAAAATCCTCGAATAAAAATTCCGATTTTTGGTAATGGTGATATTGACTCCCCCCAAAAAGCATTAGAATACAAAAATAAATATGGGGTAGATGGTATCATGATTGGTAGAGCTTCAATAGGGTATCCATGGATTTTTAATGAAATCAAACACTATTTTAAAACGGGTGAAATTTTATCTCCTCCGAGTATTGCCGAAAGGGCAAAAGTTTGCTTAGAACATTTTGAATTTTCTTTACAATGGAAGGGTGAAAAATATGGTTTGATAGAAATGCGTAAGCATTACGGAAATTATTTTAAAAATATTCCTTTTTTTAAAGAAATTAAATCAAAATTATGTACTTCGGATTCCATAAATGAGGTTCGTGATGTTTTATATGGGTTAATCAGTGAAAATGCTATTTTTGAAAGGGAGAATAATGAAAAAGCGTTATTATTGAATTGATAAAAGGCTAAAACAACCATAAAGTAATGCTTGTGATACGAATGAGAGCGTGAGGGATTCGGAGGGCGGCGAAACCACCCCGTCCTTCGGACACCCCTCCAATGTTAGGAGGGGCGAAACCACCCCGTCCTTCGGACACCCCTCCAATGTTAGGAGGGGCAAAGGCGGCACTGCCTTTTTAAGGAACGAATGTGACGAAAAAGGATTGCTGAGCAACCTCCCTAGGGAGGTTCACCCCGACCCGCAGCACTTAGTGCAAGGGGTACGCCCTAAATATTATCAAAAATTAAATATCAACCTAATGAACAAAACATAATGTTCTCGTTTTCATTCTATTAATTAATAATGCTTTGTGTAATTGTATCAATGTATTTTTGTTGTAATTCTGCTAATTCGATAAAAGTATTTTGAACATTAAAAGGTTTATCTTTAATTTCAGGTTTAATGTATTCACCGTTGCTGTTTAAAATACGAGTTTTAACATTGCCACGAAAGAAAATATCTAGAATTTCTAAAATTCTATCTTGATTGTCTTTATCTAGGATAGGAAAAGCGACTTCTACGCGTCTATCTAAATTTCTTTCCATCCAATCTGCTGAACCACAGTAAATTAATTTTTTTTGATTGAACTCAAAGTAATAAATTCTAGAATGTTCTAAGAACCTACCGACAATACTTCTAACAGTAATATTTTCGGAAAGACCTTTTACACCTGGTACTAAACAGCAAATTCCTCTAATCAGCAATTGAACTTTAATACCTTTATTGGAAGCACAATATAACATTTTTATCATTTCAGGGTCAACTAATGAGTTCATAACAATTTTTATTGAAGAAGGGTTATCTTCGGAATGATATTTGATACAATTTTGGAGCATTTCTTTGAATTGATTTCTCATACTAACGGGCGCTACCAAAATTTTTCTCCAATGTTGTTGTTTGGAATATCCCGTTAGAAGGTTATAAAGTTCTGAAACGTCTTTGGTAATCTCTGGATTACAAGTAAAAAGAGTGATGTCCGTATAAATACGAGCAGAAATTTCATTAAAATTACCAGTAGATAAATGAACATAGTTTCTGATGTCATCCCCTTCTTTACGCACAATTAAACAAACTTTACAATGGGTTTTAAGCCCCATTACACCATAAACAACATTCACGCCTTCACTTTCTAATTCTCTTGCCCAGGTAATATTTTTTTGTTCATCAAATCTTGCTTTCAATTCAATTAAAGCAGTAACATTTTTACCTCTTATTACTGCATCTTTTAATGCAGCAACTATTGGTGATTTACTTCCGGAGGTTCGATACAAAGTAATTTTGATGGCTAAAACATTGGGGTCATTGGCAGCTTCTTTTATTAAATCAATAACATGATTAAAACTGTCATAAGGTTGCCATAGCAAAATATCTTTGGTTTTTATGGCATCAAAAATATTATCAGATTTAGCAATAATAGGATTTAAAGCGGGAGTAAAAGGTTCATCTTTAAGATGAGGCAAATCAACGGTTTTATAAATTTCCCATAAAGCATTGGTATCTATTAAATGTTCTTTGATATAAATATCCTTATCATTAAGTTCTTCGAGACTTTCTAACAAAACACGTTTAGAAAATTCGGAGATGTTTTCTGTCATTTCTAAACGAATTACAGAACCTAAGTTTCTTTTTCTTAATTCTTTTTCTATAAGTTTTAATAAGTCATCTGCTTCGGCTTCAGAGATATCTAGGTCAGCATTTCGAGTAATTTTGAATTTTGAGACGTTGAAAATTTTCATTCCAGGGAAGAAGGTATCTAAGTACTCGGAAATAATATCTTCCAAAAGTACAAAATTATAACCTTCTTTATATTTAAAATGAATGACAGGAGGTAGAATGGAGGGAATGGGAATTACAGAAATCAAAGGTTCATCGGGGTTATTCTCGTTAAATAGTTCAATGATTAGGTTTAAATTCAAATTTCTTAATTTGGGGAATGGGTGAGAGGGGTCAATAGCTAATGGAGTAACCACGGGAAAAATTTTTTCGGTAAAATAGTTCAATACAAATTTTTTCTCTTCATAATTTAATTCATTGACTTTTAAAATTTTAATATTTTCTTTTTCAAGTAAAGGAAGAATTTGGTAATAAAGTGTTTGGGTGTGCTGATTTAAAATTGGAATTAAACATTGATGAATTTTATCAATTTGTTCTTCTGCTGTCATACCATCGGGAGTTTTTTTATGAAGCCGAGCTTTTACTTGTTCTTTGAGCCCTGCAACCCGTATCATAAAAAATTCATCTAAATTGGAGATAAAAATTGCACAAAATTTTAGTCTTTCTAAAAGAGGATTGTTTGGGTCTTGACCCTCCTCGAGTACTCGTAAATTAAACTTAATCCAACTAAGCTCACGATTGAAAAACATTTCATTAGGTTTAAACTTTTTAAATATTTGATTACTTTTTTGGTTTTTTTGCATAATAAAGATGGGTTAAGTAGAAAAATCTACAAAAATATAAATAGTTATTGCAAATTTGCAAGTGTTTTGTAAAATTTTTTTACATCAATAATTTTTTGTATTTGCTCACCATTGGCAATAAGTCTTTCATTTACAGTGGCTTTCCAATGACAAATGACTTTATTTTTTTCGACTTTTATTAATTCTGCTTCAAAAGTAACGATTTCATTTTCTAATGCTGGGGAATGGTGGTTTACCGAAACCATAACACCTACACCTTCTTCGCCCTCTTCTTTCATTTCATGTACAAATAATCTACAAACCCACTCTGCACATTTAGCAATTTTAAAGGTCGATAATACCGGATGAATTAAACCTTCTTCATCAAAAGCAGCAAAATCGGTATTCTTAACGATATATTGATAGGTTTTTTTATCACCAATATTAAAAGGATTTAACATAAAATATTAAGATTTTTTATTTTTAAAATCAGAAGCCCATTCTTTTGCAAAATAAGATAAAATCATGTCAGCACCTGCTCTTTTAATAGATAACAGTACTTCATCTCTTACTTTAATTTCATCTATCCAACCCTTTAAACCAGCGGATTTTATCATTGCATATTCACCTGAAACATTATAAGCAGCAATAGGTAAATAAGAATGAGATTTTAAACGATAAATGATATCTAAATAAGACAAAGCAGGCTTTACCATCAAAATATCAGCACCTTCTGAAATATCTAGTTCCATTTCTAAAAGTGCTTCATTGGCATTGGCAGGGTTCATTTGATAGGTTTTTTTATCACCGAACTTGGGTGCGGAGTCTAATGCGTCTCTGAAAGGACCATAAAATCCTGATGCGTATTTTGCTGTATATGATAAAATTCCCGTTTCATAAAAGCCATTACTATCTAAAGCTTGTCTTATAGCTAAAACTCTACCGTCCATCATATCAGAAGGACCAATGTAATCCACACCCGTTTCTGCTTGAACTAACGCCATTTCAACCAATATTTCTAACGTTTTGTCGTTTAATATTTTTCCATTTTCTACATAACCATCATGACCGTCTGAACTATAGGGGTCCATTGCTACGTCTGTTATCAAACAACATTCTGGAAATTTTTGCTTAATTTCTTTTAAAGCATTGAGATAAAAGTTATTTTTATTGATACCGTAAGATGCTAATTGATCTTTTTTCATTTCATCTACTACAGGAAATATAATAAAACTTTGAATTCCGAGATTCATGCAAATTTCAATTTCTTGAAGAATAGGATTAAGTCCAAGTCTGTAAATACCTGGCATTGAAGCTATTTCTATTTTTTCATTGAATTGCTCTAACAAAAATAAAGGATATATCAAGTGTTCTGGTAATACTATAGTTTCTTGAACTAAATTCCTAATGGATTGAGATTTTCTGTTTCTACGAGGTCTTTTTAGCATATTTTTTGCCTACAAAATTAAACAACTTTAACCTTTTAATAATGTCTATTATAAAAAAAATACAAAAAGAATTGTTTAAAGTTAGTAAAACTGTTAATTTTGGTGCTTGCATGGTGAAGCTTTACATTTTATTGTTTTGTTTATTATTTTATAATTTATACGGACAAAAAGTTTTTTTGACTTCAGGTAACCATTTTACTTTACCATCGAATAGTTTTCCTACGCAGTTAGTCGCGACGGATTCTGGTTTTTTTGCTTTGTTTCAAAATCAAAAACTTACAGGAGCTTATCAGTTTTTTTTGGTATCCTTAGATAAAGATTTAGAATTTCAATACAAAATTGAATTAGAAAATGCTTCCACTGAATTTTACAATAACATTGATTACCAAAATGATACATTAAGAATATTTTCTGCCAAGTCAAATGTAATAAATGATAAAAACGTAGTAGAATATGGTTATAGAATCTTTGATTTTAAACAAAAAATAGTTAAAAATGCGTATAAAAAATTAGCTGTAAGAGAATCTTTACCATCTTTAAATTACATCATTGATGATAATAACATTAATCCTTACCAATATCACCTGATAAAATTACAAGATGTTTACCATTTATATTATTTTCAAAAAAAGAAAATCAAGTCTATTGATTATACTTATTTATCTGTAAAAATTTTTGACAAATACTTTAATTTTTTAAATTATTTTCAAAAAGAAATTACACCCTTCGAAAATATTTCAATTGTCAGATTTTTTAAAAAAGATAATTTATCGGGAGCTGACCTGATGATAAAAAATAAAAACCAAGATGTCACTCATCTTTTTTATCATGTTGTTACCAATGACAGTTTGTGGGTATCAGAGATTTCATCAAAAAAGTTTTTTCATAAGCATTATTTAATAGAAAAAAATCAAAGTTTAGGGATTTTAGGCAATGATAAGCCAGAATATGCGTATTTTTTAAATTCTAATTCAGCAAAAGACTCGATGATTTTAGAAAGTGTTTTTGGAAACCAAAATTTTGAATATGAATTCAATTTTTTTAATCATAACATGAGTTATTTTCCTTATGTATACAAAGAACCTTTTTTTTCTATACATAATTTGTTTATATCCAATTTATTAACAAAAAAAAGTGTTATGTTACCCTACTACAATTCTACTTCAACAGAATACAAAGAATTTATTCAACCTGTTTTTTGGGATAATTTATGTTTAATAAATGGTAAATTAAATACAAAAAATTATTTTGAGCAAAATAAAAATCCATCTTATATAGTTTGGAACTTTCAAAGACAATCGATTATAAAAGAATTTTTTTTCAATGAACCGTTTGGATTAATTTTGTCACGTCCTTTTCTAAAAAGTGAAAGCGGCGCTTATTTTTTAGGAAAGAATAAAGACCGATTTATGTTTTATCGTTTTGAAATTCAAAAATAAATATAAAATATGAAAAAAAGTATTTTTCCCAATGGTATAAAACCAATTGCACCCTATAGCCCAGGAGTTGTTATAGGAAATATGTTATTTATAAGTGGTCAAATTGCAATAAACCCTGAGAATGGGAATTTAGTAATTGATAATATAGAAAATGAAACTCATCAAGTAATGAAAAACTTATTTCAAGTGTTGAAGGAAGGAGGTTTTGAGCCTGAACATTTAGTAAAAATCACAATTTTTATGTCTGATATGTCATACTATGAAGTAGTAAATCGTATTTATTCCGAATATTTTCAAGGAGTATCAATTTATCCCGCAAGAGAAGCTGTGGCAGTAAAAACGTTGCCAAGAAATGTTAATGTTGAAATTTCAGGTATTGCTGTAAAGAATTAGTAAAATTATGCAAAAAAAATTAGTTTCCTGTATTCCAAATTTTTCAGAAGGTAAAAATCAAGAAACCATCAATAAAATAGCTGATGCTATAAAAAGTGTAGATGGAGTTAAATTATTAGATGTCGATTCTGGAAAATCCACCAATAGAACCGTATATACTTTTGTAGGTGAACCGGAACTTGTCATTGAAGCTGCTTTCAGAGCTATTGAAGTAGCCACAGAACTTATTGATATGCGTAAACATAAAGGAGAACATCCTCGAATGGGTGCTACTGATGTTTGTCCTATTGTTCCAATTGATAATATAACTATTGAAGAATGTGTTAATTATGCTAAAATTTTAGCAAAAAGAGTAGGGGAGGAATTACAAATTCCTGTTTATCTATATGAATATGCAGCCACTGAAATTCATAGAAAATCACTTGCTAAAATTCGTGAAGGTGAATATGAAGGATTTTCACAAAAAATTTTATTGGATGAATGGAAACCGGATTATGGTCCTCAAAATTTTAATGAAAAATCTGGCGCAACAGTTATCGGTGTAAGAGATTTTTTAGTTGCTTATAATGTAAACCTTAATACTACTTCTGTAAAAAGAGCCAATTCCGTTGCTTTTGATGTAAGAGAAATTGGAAGAGTTCAATTAGATTCAAACGGTAAAAAAGTTTTAGATAACGAAGGCAAAGAAGTACGTATTCCCGGTAAATTGAAATCTGTACGAGCAATAGGATGGTATGTAGAAGAATATGGATTTGCACAAGTTTCTATGAATTTAACCAATATACAAATTGCTAATTTACATGATGCGTTTCATGCTTGCGAAGAATCTGCGTTTCAAAGAGGGTTAAGGGTTACCGGTTCTGAAATTGTCGGTTTAGTTCCTAAAAAATGTTTAATTGATGCAGCAAAATTTTATTTAAAAAAACAAAATCGCTCAGTAGGTCTTAGTGAAGAGGAATTAATACTTTTTGCTATTCATACCTTAGGTTTAAATGAAATTAGACCGTTTGATTACAAGAAAAAAATTATTGAATATGCTATTCAAGACGCTGAAAAAGAAAATCAATTGTTGATAAATCAAAGTATTAAAACTTTTATCAATAAATTGGCATCTGAAAATGCCGTACCAGGAGGGGGTAGTGTGGCAGCCTTGTGTGGAGCATTAGCAGCAGCACTTACTACCATGGTTGCTAATGGTTCTGCCAATAAAAAGGGTTGGGAAAATAAAATTGTCTTCTTCTCAAATTTTGCAGAAAAATTTCAAAAACATATTCAGGAATTGCTTTATTTTGTTGATGAAGATGCAAATGCCTATGAAAAAGTTATGAATGCTTACCGACTACCAGAAACCAATATTAATGAAGTACAATTAAAAGAAAAAGCAATTGAGGATGCTAATCAATTTGCTACTTTAATTCCACTAAAAGTATGTGAGAAATGCTTGGAAATGCGAAAAGATATCGTTGAAATGATTCACGAAGGTAATCCCAATGCAATTTCAGATGTTGGAACTGCTTACCATTGTCTCAGAACTGCTTATAGCAGTGCTTTATATAATGTTCAAATTAATTTAAAAAATGTTAGTAATCAGCAATTTAAAGAAGATATTTCTAAAAAAATTTCAAATATGAATATAGAAATGGAAAATGAACATAACGAAATAATAAACTATTTAAAAAGTGTTATGGAAAAAATATAAAATTCAACAATTGAAAATAAATTCAAAAAATTTTTTAAATTTACCAAGATTTAGGTAAAAAATCTTTATTATTTAGAATGGTTGCATGTTTCGCATTCGCTTTGATAACAAACAAACCTTCACGATAAGCGTATTTATCCGCTTGTTCTTCTAATTTTAAGAATGCCATTGCACCATAAACATTTTTATCTTTGTATTCCGGAAAAACTTCTTTAAAAATTTTTAGTTTATTAATAAATAATTTAACATCTTGAACCATAAGAG
>Ga0272446_1008250_pt1 | contig 9988 bp, 3 predicted proteins | sample YNPCB0061_FD_194587 | JGI IMG/M metagenome (GOLD analysis project Ga0272446, IMG submission 194587) | Hot spring microbial mat communities from Yellowstone National Park, WY, United States - YNP-CB-006-1 | ecosystem: Environmental > Aquatic > Thermal springs > Hot (42-90C) > Sediment | place: USA... | reverse complement strand
CGCCAGCGGGCGCGAGGTCGCCTACCAGCTCTTGGCCGGCGGCAGGCGGCTCGCCGTGCGCACCGATCTGCCAGCCCGCGCGACGCGGAGCTGGAGGCTCGTGGCCGGCAGACCCGCCGCCGACATGCCGGACGCCGTCACGGTCAGAGAAGCGGGCGACTTCTATGAGGTCACCAACGGGATCGCAGGGGTGCGGGTCACGCGGGCCGCGCCCATCGTCGATCCTGCCAGCGCGCCCGCCCCGGTGCAGGGCATTCGCCTGCGCGACGGCGCCTGGACCGCTCTCGGGCCGAACGTCGTGCGCCTGCACTCCACGCCCAACGACAAGGGCGTCGGCGCCTTCCGCTCGATGCAGGTGCGCTTCCTGGAGCGCGGCCCGCTCGTCACCACCCTGGAGGTCTCCTACCGCTGCGACCGCCCGGCCACCTGGCACCCCGACCGCGACATCGCGCCCCGCGGCCGCGCCGCCGGGCCGGGCTTCTACCGCTCCACCATCACCCTGCAGGCCGGTCAGCCCTCGATCCTCTTCGAGGAGCACACCGACATGGACCTGTCCGCCTCGCTGGACTGCTGGGCGGGGCTCGCGCCGAACCAGGCACGCTACCGGGGTCACAGCGCGCCAGCGAAGGAGTACGGCTACGAGGAGGGCGGGGGCGTCTACCGACCCGTGCACATGCGCCCTGCGATGGATGCGTTCGTCGATCTGCCCTACGACCGCCCCCGGCTCTCGGGGCTCTACTCAACGCCGGACCACTGGGCGAAGCTCGTCGTCTGGAACCCGTGGGCCTCTGGCACGGGATGGTACTGGATGTTCACCAACCGGGAGGCGCCGGAGAGCGCGAACCTGCTGGGCATCTTCACCGGCCGGGCGTCGCGCGCGCTGGACCCTCTCAACAGCGGCGTCGGCCTCTTCACCCGGCCGGCGCCCGCTGGCGGCGTGCCCTCAGCCGGGCTCACGATCTCCACCAGCCGCTGGAACCCCAACCGCACCTTCTCCCCGATCATCCGGTTCCAGTGGGGGCTCTTCGTGGGCACGAAGCGCGACCTGCTGCCGCCATCCGCCGTCCAGCCCATCGCGCGGCAGATGAACCTGCATGGAGGCATCCAGCTCAACAAGCTGCACCGCTGGATGGCCGACTTCCCCGACCCGCCGGGCGGCTACGGCGCGATGTACCTCAAGCCGGACGTGCTGCGGCGCATCCGTGCGCGCGTCCGGCAGGATGACGCGTGGGACCGGTTCCTCCGCGCGACGACGTGGGGCGAGAACCACCGCATCCTCGACATGTGGCGTGACCCGTCGGGGCGGGCCGCCCGGGAGGCCGCGCGCGGCATCGCCGACCTCGCGCACTCGCTGCTCGACGCGCTCGTCAACAAGGACGGCATCTACGAGTTCGCGTACCACTACTGGCACGGTGGGCTCGCGATGCAGCGCGCCGGAGACCTCATCGCGCAGGCGCTGGACGACCCCTCCCTGACGCGGCAGGAGCGCGCGAGCCTCAAGCGAGCTGCCGCCCTCTTCGCGCAGATCCTCTGGGACAACGACTTCGTCCCGATGGACAACTACCGCGGCATCAACATGGGCACCGCCAACATGCCCCAGATGCAGCAGGGGTTCCGGCAGTTCTACGCGCTCCTGCTCTCCGGCCACCCGGAGATGCGGCAACGGCTGAAGGCGATCGCGGCCGGCATGCGCAGCCAGGTCCGGCAGCTCCTGAACGAGCACGGCGCTCCGTTCAGCGGCTCGGGCTATCAGCACGCCGCCATGCAGCCGCCCCTCGGCACCATGCTTGCGCTCAAGCGGCTGGGCCTCGCCGACGTGTTCCGGGAGGAGCCGCGCCTCGCGCGCTACGCCGAGTTCTACATGTCGCTCCTGAGCCCGCCGGACCCGCGCTTCGGCAAGGGTTGGCGCCAGCACGTCTGCATCGGCGACACGAGCATCGGCGTCGGCGGCAACCACTTCCCGGGCATGCTGGCCACCGGCCTAGCCGACGTCCAGCCGCGGAGGGCGGCCCGCCTCACGGACGCCTGGAAGTCCACCGGCGGCGGGTACAGCGACTTCTTCGGGCCGGGCGTGATCCGGGCGAACCCCTTCCTCCCCTCGGCGCCGATGGCCCTGCGGAGCGACCACTTCCCGGGCTACTGCAGCGTGCTGCGCAGCGCGTTCGGCGCGCCCAACGAGACGACCGTCTGGATGCTGAACGGCGAGTTCCTGCAGGACCATCGCCACTACGACATGGGCAGCCTCATCGTTTGGGCGCTGGGCGCGCCGCTCTCGGTGGACATGGGCACCAGCTACAACCCGTACCTCGCCGGGGCCACCCTGCACAGCCTCCCCATCCCGGAGACCGCTCTCGGCCGGCCCTGGACGGCCGAGCAGAAGGACCTGAACGAGTGTCAGTTCATGGCCGGCGCGCCCGAGCCCGCCGCTTTCGCCGCGTTCCGCATGAGCTCGGCCACCGCGACGACGTTCCGCCGGCCAGCGTGGCGGCGCTCCGTGCGCCTCGTGCACGGCAACCCGGAGCAGCCGGTTATCGTGGTGGAGGACCGCTTCCCGGACGTCAAGGCGGGACCGTGGGTGCTTCACTGGAACCTGATGGCGGACGCCGGCGCGGAGGTCAACACCCCTGCCGGGCCCTACCGGCCGGAGCCGCGCTTCTACAGCTCCCAGGGGCGTCCGGACGGCCCGAAGCAGATGCCCTCCACCGGACCCGTTTTCGCGCTCGCCCCCGGGTGCCACCGGCTCGCGTTCCGCGGCCCGATGTGGGGCGTCCTCGGCGCGGCCCAGCCCTCCATCGACTGGGACCTCTACCTGGTCACGGGGGAGCCGCAGGAGGCGCTCATCGGCAACTGGGCGCACGAGGGGCTGGCCTCCGGCGCTCAGGAGTTCCAGGAGACGAACCAGCGCCCCTTCGAGGAGCGCCAGCACCTTCTGCGCGTGCGCGGGCGCGAGGGCTTCACCACCCTCCTGCTGCCCTACCGCAAGGGCCGGCCGCCGGAGGGCCGCACGGTGAGCGTCCGCGACGGCGTGGTGCAGATCGTCTGGCGCGACGAGGAGACCCTGGTGGGGCCGGAGTGGCACGCCTACCGGCGCAGCGGCGACCTCACGATGCTTGCGCTCGCCGGCGGGGGCCGGGCCGCCTACCGAGGGCTGGGCATCGCGGGGGGACCGGCGGAGCTCATCGAGGACCGGCGCGCCGGAACGCTGACGATCACGCTGCACGGAGCGGCCGGCGCGCGGGCGCTCACGCTGCCGCGCGGGTGGCAGCCCGATCGGCGGCTGCAGCGGACCCGGGACGGCTGGACGGTTCGGTACGCGGGCGGCGCGCCGCTGACGATACGGCTTCGCCAGGCCGGAGCGCGACGCGCGGCCGCCGCAGGCCGGTCGTGAGGCGCGCGGCCTCCGGGCCGGAGGCCGGAGCGCGGCGTCAGGCCGCTGGGGTGAAGATCACCTTGCCCGTGTCGCCCGAGGCGAAGAGCGCATACGCCTGCGCGGCCTCTTCCAGCCCGAACCGGTGCGTGATGAGCCGCTCCGGCCCGAGCCCGCGCTCGATCCAGCGCACGATCTCGGCGTACTCGCCGAGGGGGAAGCAGGTGCCGCCGGAGAGCGTGATCTCCTTGCGTAGGAAGTGGTCCGAGGGGCGTACGGTCGCCTGCGGCTGCTCGCCGACGAGCGTCACGTGGCCGAGGTGGCGGACAAGGTCGAGCGCCTGCCGGACCGGCTCCGGCCGGCCCGAGCACTCGAGCGCGCAGTCCAGCCCATAGCCGCCCGTTGCTTCGAGCACCTGTTCGGCCGGGTCGCCGGCCATGGGGTCGAGCGCCGCCGCCGCCCCCAGCCGCAGCGCCAGCTCGCGCCGGTAGGCGACGGGGTCCAGCGCGATGACGCGCGCGCCGAGCGCGGCCGCCACCAGCACGCCGCCGAGGCCCATCGGCCCCAATCCGAACACGCCCACGGTGTGGGTGGCGTTCACGCCCATCCGCTTGAGGCCGTGGTAGGGCGTCCCGATGGGGTCCAGGATGACGCAGGCCTGCTCGAAGGTGACGGCGTCCGGGAGCGGCAGGAGCGACGCCTCGGGGACGCGGATGAGCTCGGCGTGCCCGCCGTCGTGGCTGAAGCCGTGCGTCCCGCCGCTCGCGCGGCAGTAGAGCACGTACCCCGCGCGACAGAGGTCGCACACGCCGCAGAAGCGGGCCGGCGACATGCAGACGCGGTCCCCCACCTTCGCGCGACGCGGACGGTCTACCGCCACGACGACGCCGGCGGTCTCGTGGCCCGGCACGCGCGGCTTCTCGCCTGGCGGCTCGTACAGGCCGTGCAGGTCCGACCCGCAGATGGCGGCCGCCTCCACGCGAACGACGACCTCGTCGCCCTCGGGCGCGGGGTCCGGCAAGTCGCGCACCTCCACCTTCCGCGAGTCGACGATGTGCACGGCGCGCATGGTCTCTCTCCTTGCAGTGGCCGGCGTCCCCGCCGGGCTAGCCCCTCGGCTCGAACGCGGGCTGGTCGAGCAGCATCTCGAAAACGGCGACGTCGAGCGGCGGCACGGTGATTCGCACCGCATCGCCGCCCGCCAGGCGGCGGCCCGCCATCCAATGGGTGGCGCGGGTCACCTTGCCGCGGCGGGGCCGGACCGCGCCCGTCCAGGGCTGCGGCGCGTTGTTCACGAGCGTCACCACCAGGCGGTCCGCTCGCCGCGTAACGTTCGTCAGATACTGGACGGGCGGCCCCTCCACCTCCACCAGGTTGTGGCTGCGCAGGAGTGGCAGCAGAACGGCCTTCACGTGCTCGAGCAGCGCGTAGGGCGAGGCCAGCGGCTGGTCCACCTCATTCCGGATGGCCTCCCAACCCGCGAGCTGCTTCGAGAGGCCGTGGTCCGCCGCGAAGAGCAGCGTCTCGCCCCCGCCGGCGGCCCCGCGGCGCACCGCGAGCGCGGCGCCCTGGCGGGTTCGAGCGACGGTGCGCGCGCCCGCCAGCGGCCGAAGCTCCCGGTACGGGAACGCCGGCTCGTTGACGGGCCACGGGTGGCCCGGGATCAGCGCGTGGTTCGCCTCCGCGGAGGCGCCCGGACGCACGCCGAAGAGCGCGCCGGCGTCGTCGCCGAGCTGGCTCGCGAAGGCGACGAGCCGGCCGCCCCGCGCCACGTAGCCGCGCAGCTTCGCGAGCAGCTCGCCCTCGATCCGCGTCTCGCCCAGCACGACGACGCACGGGTAGCGGTCCAGGATGGCGGCGGGCGCATCGGAGAGCAGCACGTCGAAGATGTCGCCGCAGGGCGTCGCGGTGAGGAAGCCGCGCTCGCTGTGGTAGAACCCGGCGTCCAGGTAGTCGGGGTAGAGCTCGCGGAACAGAAGGTCGATCTGGTGGTCGCCCCGCTCGTAGGGCATGTTGCCCCACACCAGGTAGGTGTCCTGCGTGTAGAGATGGCGCGGCGGGACCCATCCAGCGTCCGCGTCCCAGAGCAGGGCCACGGGCGTGTAGAGCTCGCCGCGGTCGGGGTGCTGGCGGCACCAGGCGGCGCCCTTCAGGTGCTCGCGCCCGATGTCGGTGAGGTCGGGCGCCTTCACCTTCCGTCCGCCGACCGTACGCTCCACCTGCGCCGAGGCCAGGTGGCCGCTCTCGTACCCCATGATGACGCTGCCGTACATCACGAGCACGTACCAGAGCCGGCGCAGCAGGCTCATGCTCGTTCCGGCGGTCGGACCGCTCCAGAAGCCCGGCGCGCTGGTGTCTGGCGCGTTCGGGTCGGCGAGCGACTTCGCGCCCCACCGGTTCCACACGCTCGCGTTGCCGAACCATAGCACGCCGTACTGCTTGCCGGCGCCGCGCAGGAACGCGTACCACATGGGTACGCTGGGCAGCGCCTGGGCGGTCTCGGCGCCGATGAGCCGGTGGTTGCCCATCGCGCAGAAAGCGTGCGGGAACGTAAGGCTGTTCAGCGACACCAGGTAGTTCTGGAGGTCGTTGCCCAGCTGCGCAAAGTACTGCCGGAACGCCTCCGCGGCCTGGCGGCGCGTGGCCGGCGCCGGGCAGACCGTCTTCGCGTAGCCGCCGATGTAGCGCCCGTCCTGCTCGCCGTTGTCGTACCCCAGGAAGAGCGGGCCGAGCTTGTCCAGGATGTACCGGTGCGTCTCGTCCGGCACGCGATACTCCGACCACTCGAAGCGCTCGAACGGGCCGGACGGGCAGTAGGCCCAGATGTCGAAGAGGTAGAGCTTGCGGGCGGCGAGCTCGTCGATCACCTCGCGCCAGTTCTCGGCGAACAGGAAGGGCCACATGGGCCAGACGACGCGCCCGAAGTCGTAGGTGCGCGTCCAGAGGTCGAGCGTCTCGGCCAGGTTGACGACGCGGAAGCGGTGCGGCGGCTCCGCGGGGGAGCGGTCGGTACCGAAGGCTCGCAGGGCGACGGTGTGGAACGCGTGGCCCAGGTCGGCGCGCGTGACCGGCTTGACGGCGCGCTCGGCGAAGCCCGGGTACTCGGACGGCTCGACGGGCCGCACCCACGCGCGCGGCAGCGGAGAGGAGGTTTCGGGTGGCATGGCGCGCCCATGGTACGGCCGGCGGCCGAGGGGAGTCAAGGAGCAGCGCGCGAGCGCCTGTGCTATAATCCAGCGACCTGCGCCGCGCACGACGCACTCACGGCCGCCGCGGCCGCGCCCGAGGCCCCGTGCGGGGCGGAGCGACCTCGATGACCAGCCGGACCCAGGACCACATCCGCAACTTCTGCATCATCGCCCACGTCGACCACGGCAAGTCCACGCTCGCCGACCGCATCCTCGAGCTCACCGGCGCCATCTCCGAGCGCGACATGCAGGACCAACTCCTCGATACGATGGACATCGAGCGGGAGCGCGGCATCACCATCAAGATGACGGCCGTCCGTCTCACCTACCGCTCCGAGAGCGGCGACGAGTTCGAGCTGAACCTCATCGACACCCCGGGCCACGTGGACTTCACCTACGAGGTCTCGCGCTCGCTCGCCGCCTGCGAGGGCGCCGTGCTCGTTGTGGACGCCGCCCAGGGCGTCGAGGCCCAGACGCTCGCCAACGTGACGCTCGCCTACAACAACGGGCTCACCATCATCCCCGTCATCAACAAGATCGACCTGCCCGCCGCCGACCCGGAGCGCGTCCGCGAGGAGATCGAACAGTTGCTCGCCATCGAGGCGCACGACGCCGTCCTCGCAAGCGCCAAGGAGGGAGTGGGGACCCGCGAGATCCTGGAGCACATCGTCCATCGCGTGCCGCCGCCCGGCGGTGACCCCAACAAGCCGCTCCGCGCGCTCGTCTTCGACAGCCACTTCGACCAGCACCAGGGTGTCGTCTGCTACGTGCGGGTGGTGGACGGAGAGGTGCGGCCCGGCGACCGCGTGCGGTTCATGGCGACCGGCAAGGAGTTCGAGGTCGACACCGTGGGCGTCTTCCGGCCCCGCATGGAGACCGGCAAGGAGCTGCTGACCGGCGAGGTGGGCTTCCTCACGGCGGGCATCAAGACGATCGGCGACGCCAACGTGGGCGACACGATCACGCTCGCCGCCCGCCCCGCGGCGGAGCCGCTACCCGGCTACCGCCGCGCCAAACCGATGGTCTTCTGCGGGCTCTACCCGGTGGACAGCACCGACTACCCGGACCTGCGCGAGGCGCTCCTGAAGCTGCAGCTCAACGATGCCGCGCTCTCGTTCGAGCCGGAGACGTCCGCCGCGCTCGGCTTCGGCTTCCGGTGCGGGTTCCTCGGCCTGCTGCACATGGAGATCATCCAGGAGCGGCTGGAGCGCGAGTTCGGCCTCATGCTCATCGCCACCTCGCCCTCCGTCATCTACCGCGTCCACCGCACCGACGGCACCTCCATCGAGATCGACAACCCCGCCGATCTCCCGGACCCGACCACCATCGCCAGCATCGAGGAGCCGTATGTCACCGCCACGGTCTTCGTGCCCTCGACCTACGTCGGCACGGTGATGGACCTGGCGCGCGACCGCCGGGGCGAGTTCGTGAAAATGGAGCACCCCGCTCCGGACCGCGTCATGCTGAGCTACCGGCTCCCCCTCGGCGAAATCCTGATGGACTTCTTCGACCAGCTCAAGAGCCGGACGCGTGGCTACGCCTCCTTCGACTACGAGCCCGCGGAGTACCAGGAGTCGAAGCTCGTCAAGCTGGACGTGCTCATCAACGGCGACCCGGTGGACGCGCTCTCCTTCATCACCCACCGCGACAAGGCGTATGCCCGCGGTCGAGCGCTCGTGGAGAAGCTGAAGGAAGTCGTGCCGCGCCAGCAGTTCGAGGTGCGCCTGCAGGCCGCCATCGGGGGCAAGATCATCGCGGCGTCGCGGGTGGCGCCCTTCCGCAAGAACGTCATCGCGAAGTGCTACGGCGGCGACATCACGCGCAAGCGGAAGCTGCTGGAAAAGCAGCGCGAAGGCAAGCGGCGGATGAAGCAGATCGGCGCCGTGGAGATCCCCCAGGAGGCCTTCCTGAGCGTGCTGAAGATCGGCGAGAGCTGATCGGCGGGCGCCCGCTACCCCGCCCGACCCTCCACCAGCCCGCAGAAGGCGCCGATCTGCGCGCGCACCACGTCCAGGCTGGAGCGCCAGAAGTCGCCGCTCCGCACGTCCACCCCGAAGCGCCGCCCCAGCTCGATCGCGTCCGCCATCCCGGTCGAGGAGAGCAGATCGTCGTAGCGCGCCCGGAAGCCCTCCGGGTCCTCGCGGTACCGCGCGGTCAGCCCGAGGCCGAAGAGCAGCCCGAACGTGTAGGGGTAGTTGTAGAAGGTCGGCCCGTAGTAGTGGCCCTTGACCGCCCACATGTAGGGGTGCAGCGGCTCGACCGCGTCGCCGTAGGTCTCCCGCTGGGCCTGCAGCATCGTCTCGCAAAGCTCGGGGATCGTCAGGTCGCGCTCCTCGCGCCGCTGGAAGACGCGCTGCTCGAACAGGAACCGGCTGTGGATGTCCACCACCACCTGCGTGCTGCCCTCGAGCGAGGTGTCGAGCAGGGTGATGCGCTCCTCGGGCGTGGCGGCCTCCAGCGCGGCGCTGAAAGCCAGCGTCTCGCAGAAGATGCTGGCGGTCTCCGCGAGCGTCGAGGGCGTGCTCCGCTGGATGGGCGTCCGCGGCGCCAGGCACAGGTTGTGGTAGGCGTGCCCCAGCTCGTGGGCGAGCGTGCTGACGCTGGAGAACGAGCCGTCGAAGTTCATCATCACGCGCGACTCGTCCCCCCGGATGTCGGTGCAGTAGGCGCCGCCCTCCTTGCCGACCCGCGGCTCCGCGTCCACCCACCGCTCCCGGAAAGCGCGCTCCGCGAAGGCGGCCATCTTGTCGGAGTAGCGCGCGAAGTTGGAGCGGACGAACGCCTCCGCCTCCTCCCACGAGTAGGTGCGCGCCGCCGACCCGACCGGGGCCAGCAGGTCGTACCAGGCCAGCTTCTCCAGACCGAGCGCCTTCGCCTTGGCGCGCCAGTAGCGGCGGCAGTCCGCGAAGGCCTCCTCGCACGCGCCCTGCATCGCGGCCAGCGTCTCCCGGTCGATCCCGTTGTCGAAGAGCGTGGGCTCCACGTCGTCCGACCAGCCGCGCCGCCGCCGGAGCGTGTTCTGATACCCCTTCACGCCGTTCATCGCCGCCGCGAGCGGCACCTCGAGGCTCTTCCACGCCGCGAGCTCCGCCTCGTAGGCCGCCCGGCGCACCTCCCGGTCCGGGTCCGTGCCGAGGGAGCGCACCTTGCTCATCGGCAGCACCTGCTCCTCGCCGCGCACCTTCACGGTCGCCGTGAGCAGGGCCGTCGCGTTGGAGTGGAGCCGCGCCCACGCGGAGATGGAGCAGGGCGCGAGCGAGGCGGCCAGCTCCTCCTCGGGCTCCGACATCTGGTGCTCGAACTCGACGCGGGCGCGCCGCACCGCGTAGGCGTGCGCAGCCGCCACCGGCGAGGCGGCGATGAGCGCCTCCGCGTCGCTGGAACCGACCCACGCGGTGTAGCGCGTCAGGAGCTGCTCGACCCGGACGTAGTG
>Ga0272446_1008248_pt1 | contig 9991 bp, 8 predicted proteins | sample YNPCB0061_FD_194587 | JGI IMG/M metagenome (GOLD analysis project Ga0272446, IMG submission 194587) | Hot spring microbial mat communities from Yellowstone National Park, WY, United States - YNP-CB-006-1 | ecosystem: Environmental > Aquatic > Thermal springs > Hot (42-90C) > Sediment | place: USA... | reverse complement strand
TCGCACATAGACTTCTCCGCTACCCAGCACATCGAGAAGCAGTCGGCACCACGTCTGGTTCGCGCATCGGCTCCCTCCGTCACAACAACGTGGGAGCATGCTACCAAATCTCTCGTTGTAGTATTAGTGGCAGGTTGCATGTGCAGTCGATGCAGTTGCGGAAAACGACGAGATGGACCATACCTCTTCCAGGGCTCGTAACCCAGAAGAGGAGGTCCATCATGGCGGAGTCTACCACTGTTCCGAACGTGGCCTCCACCCCTTGCGCGCCGTTGGTCGCACTTGGGCTCTACCTGCGACAGATTGAGTTCCTCAAGCCCATCCGTGATCAGGTTCACATCGCGCAGAAAACCGTGCGCCACGCCCCAATTGACAAACTGCTCGATGCCTTCATGACCATCCTGGCGGGGGCGCACGGCTTGGGGGAGGCCAATACGCGGCTGCGCAGCGACCGGGCCTTGCAGGAAGCCTTTGGCCGGAACGCCTGCGCCGACCAATCGACCATTCAGGCGACGTTGAATGCCGCAACCGACACCAACGTCGTGCAGTTGACTGCGGCGCTGACGACGATCTATCGGCAGCACAGCCAAGGCTTCCGGCACCCGTACCAGCGTCGGCTGCAATTGCGCGATGTCGACCTGAGCGGCATGCCGTGTGGCCCGAAAGCCGCACGGGCAACCAAAGGCTATTTTGCCAACCAGCGCCATCGCCGTGGGCGGCAGCTTGGCCGCGTGGTGGCAAGCTACTACGGCGAGGTGGTGGTTGACCAGGTGTTTGCCGGTACAACCGGGTTGACCACGGCATTGCGCCCGCTGGTCACGGCGGCGGCACAGGTGCTGGAGTTGGATGCGTACCGCCGCAGCCAGACTATTCTGCGGATCGACGCGGGCGGCGGCAGTCTGGACGAACTGAACTGGGCGCTGAGCGAAGGCTACCACATCCACGCCAAGGACTACGCGCGCCAGCGGGCGCGCACGCTTGGTCAGAGCGTGACGGAGTGGATCGGCGATCCCGCCATTCCTGGGCGGCAGGTCGGCTGGGTGACCACACCGGCCGGGGAGTACGTGCGCGCGGTACGCCGGGTCGCGGTGCGTTGGCAGCAGCCAAACGGGCAATGGGAGTATGCGGTCGTCGTCTCGACCCTGGCGGCGCGCGATGTCATCAGCCTGACCGAGCAGCCGCGGGAGACGGTGCTGAATCACGCAGCGGTGACGCTGGCCTATATTCGCTTCTATGACCACCGTGGCGGCGCCGCGGAGACCGCCTTCAAGGATGACAAGCAGGGTTTGGGCCTGACCAAGCGCAGCAAGAAGCGGTTCGCGGCCCAGCAGATGGTGGTGCTGCGTTGATGTGGTGATTTTCCCAGGAATAGCCCGTCTCTGCGGTTACATCGCTGCGTTGTCATCCCCGCCACCCCGCCGCCAGCAACGGTTTCCCGGCATCCAATGGTGCATGGAACTTCAGTCGAAGCAACCTCTGGCGAAAGCCACGTCAATTGGCGTATCGGCAGACTGGGTGAGCGATTCATAGGACCCGCTGGCGCTGGCTGCGTCAGTTGTTGGTTGGGCAGGATGTTCTTATTGAACATTATCCTGTCACTGTGTATCCTGTCATCCAGTCTCAAATGCTAAATGCTTCCCAGGAGCTTTTGCGGGATAGCCGGCATGGCGCCGTTGCCTGAGCCTGTCGAAGGCAACGCGTGTCGTACCCTTCGACAAGCTCAGGGTACGGATGCGCTGATACCGCGGCTTCAACCTGGAAGCATTTAGCTGTCGCTTTGCTTAACTGTCGTCAGCGCCGGTATGGCCGCAATATCTCGATACAGCGCATGAACGCTTCGTTCCGTTAACCTTCTGCATGTGCGGGCGCCGGTGACGCCGCAAGTTCGCTGACCTTCTGGAAGATGAGGTTCATCACGCGTTCGATTCGCGTCATCAGATCGGGCTGAATCAGGATGCGCAATGTTTTGCCGCCGGCTTCAGTGAAACAGCCGGTCGCCAGCAGTTCGGCGCGGAGTGCACGCTGGCGCTCTTCGTTGATGGTGAGATTGCCAAAGTAGAACTCAAAGCGATTTGGCGGGTAGCCGTACAGGATAGAGGTGGGTTGGCCGGAGATTGACACGCGAATTGAGAAGCCGACTTCGCCCCAGTAAATGGTATACCCCTGAGTAACGGCGTGATCAAGCAGCCTGTTGAATATGGTGCCGGCTTCAGGCGTACAATTGGCCAGCATGGCTTCACGATTCGTGGCGCCGCGGCCGCGTGGCGCCGGTTTGCGTTCGCGCGCCGATTCGGTCAGGCCAATGACTCGCGGTACCAGCGCTTTCTGATCGCTGCCGAGGAATTGTTTGATCTCTACGGCAAGCACCTCGACATCGCTCATCTTCTCGTTCATGAATTCGACTAACCGCCGGAGTTCCTTGGGAATACTGTCGGCGACAAAGATGAGGCGTACCTGGCCTTTGCTCAGATTGTCTTCCACCTGTTTCCAGAAGGTTTCGACGGCTGTTTCTTCCTCGCTGTTCACCAGCGTTCGAATCTCAGCGTCGATGGCGCGTCCCTGACGCTGCGCGGTTTCGGTCGCCGCCTGCCGCACCCGGTCAATGCCCCAGTACACAATGCCATTGGCGGCATAATCCAGCATTTGCGCGACGACTTCGCGCCGGGCGCGGGTATCGGTGGCGCGTTTGCATTCAACAAACGTGGGCCGGCCATCCTGGTCGAGAAACAGGTGATCGAGACTCCAGCGATCTGATTCGCCGGCTTCCCCTGGTACGCCCATCTCACGCGCGACCAGCAGCCAGCGCCGCGGATTTTCCGGCGTAATCTGGTCACCCGGCAGCAGATCAGGGTAGTTTGTCAGCAGGAGTTGCAGGACATCCTCAGTGTCGTAGGGCGTTTCATTCATCGGAACGAGTTGTCCCGCTTCCTGCCCAATCAGAAAGATGCGCGCCTGTGGCATAGCCATCACCTTATGTCAGATCATCCAGATAATCCGAAGCCGGCACAACGCTGGCAATCAACGGTTCGTCGCCTACCTAGTGCATGTTCCGGCAAGGTATACGGAAATCAGCGCAGGCGATAGCGCATTACACTGCCTAACCCCTAACCCTGATCCCTAACCCCTGCGCCGAAGGCGCATTATGGCGCGTCCAAGTATCCCCGCACCAGCCACATGAGGCGAACCTCCAGCGCCCGCGCCAGCAGCGGGTCGACCTCATGATTTATTTCCCGCCGCAGTCGCAGCGCGTCATTATGCCAGGGCAGATCGGCATGCGGGCAGACGAAGCGGTCGTGCGGGCGCTCGGTGTGCAACACCGCTTCGGCGAACGAGCCTGGGCCGATCCGGGCGCGCGTTACCGTGCAGCACGCGCCGCAGACCCGGCAGGTCATTGATTCATACTTGCCGGGGTCGGGAAAGAAGGCGTCGTAACCGAGGGTAGGCATGAGCGCATTACTCCTCCTCAAACGCGGCATGATCAAACTTCAGCGTCCGGCTGTTTTCGGTCACGATGCGGACGACGGTTTCCGGCGCGCCGTCGGGGATGCTGGCCTCGATTTCCAGCGTCACCCGCACCGATGCGCCGGTGAGCGCGGCCAGGTGGGCGATGATTTCTTCGGCAATCTTGCCGGCGTCGCGCCCGGTGCGCTCGGCGCTCAGTGCAACGCTGCCATGGAACCGGCGCGCTTTCTTTCGTGGCGGCAACGGCGGCAACGGCGGCGGATCTACTGGCTTCTCGGTGATGACGACGGTTGCCAGCGCGCGCAAGCCGCTTGCTTCGGCGGTAATGGTGAATGCGCCGGTTGCGCCGCCGGCCTGGAACAACCCATGACTGTCAATGGTTCCGCCGTCGGCGAACCAGCGGATGTCACGTACATCGGTCGGCTGATCGTCGGCGTTGTAGGCTTTGACGCTGAAGCGCGCGGTCATGCCGGGGCGGAGCTGCGCTTCCGCCGGGGTGAGTTCCAGCCGTACTGGCGGTGAGACTAACTGTTTGCGCGCCGCGTCCGGGTGAACCAGTAATCCGCGGCTATCGTCGGTGATCGTGACCAGCGCGGCGGCGCGCAGACTGCGATACCGCCCGGCGCTTTCATCATAGCTGTCGGCATAGGCGAAGGTATCAAGTTCCCAGGTGGTCAGGTTGATGCCCGCCTGGATGGCATCGAGCAGGACGGTGGCGTTACGCAGCCGCGGCAGATAGTGGTAGCGGCCAAAGTCTTCGATCAACTGGCGGATGGCGACATGATCACCGCGCCAGAGCGGGGTCTTGTCAAGTTCCAGCCGTAAGCTGTTTGGCGCAAGGCTCAATACCAGTTGATCATCACTGCGCAGTTTCTTGCTGGCGCGCACCGCCAGGGCATCCCCGCCGGACAGGCGCGCGGCGCTGATGGTGACTGGCGCCTGGGGCGAACTCTGCTGCGGCGTCAGCAACCATTGGTAGGTTTCAGGCATGCGCGCGGTGACCACACTGTCGGCGTTGGTGCGCTGGGCTTCCGCCTGCTTGACCTGGTATGGCGATAGGTCGAGGGTGGTCTGCTCACGCAGAATCGAGTCCCAGGCCAGGTACTTGCGAATCGCTTCATCCAGATCCTGCAGGCGGGTCTTATCCGCCGCGAGGAATACCAGTGTGTTACGGAAGATCCGTGGCGCATTGCCGCGTTTTTCCAGTATCTCCCTGGCTTTCTTTTCGGCGGCGTTATCCGCTTCTTTGCTATAGGCGTCATCGACGCCCAGCACCACCAACCGCGCATCCAGGTCGTCGGGGACGTCGGCGCTGGAACCAGGCAGCGGATGGATGCGACTGAAATCACCCATGCGTTTCAGGTCGGCGCGCAGCCGCTTGTCCAGCTCCATCTGCACCTTGTCAGGGTCGCGCCGGAGCTGTTCGGCGCGGTCTTCCGCCAGTTTGGTGACGGTCGGCTGGGTGGAATACCAGTAGCGCGGCCCATCCTGATACAGATAGGTGGCCGCCGCCGCCAGGCGGCGTAAGGCGTCGCCAAAGATCGCCGGTGTTTCGCCGGGCATCACGCAGCCGAGTTTGACCCGACGATCTTCCAGCCCGCGATTGGCGGCGCTGACGGTCGGCGCGGAGCCAAGATACACCGTGCGCGCGACGCGCCGGCAGGCGGCGAAGCGCCCCAGACTGGGGACGTCGCCGTCGATCTGCAGCGGCAGGGCGTTTGGCCCGTCAACATCTTTCTCCAGAATGGGCGTCCAATGATCCGAGAGATAGCGGGTCAATTCCGATTGCACGGACGGTTCATCAATCGGGATGTTGGCCGGCATAATCAGCGGATTACGGTCGCCTTTCTCCCACAAACTGTGGATGACCGACGCCATCAGACGCAGCACACCGCGGGTGCGCTGAAATTTCACCAGCGTCGACCAGTCGGTGTAGAGCCGGTCGAAGACTTCGGGATGGATGGGATAGGCGGCTTTCAGGCGCTGCTCATAGGCCGCATCGCGACATTCCGGCGGGAACTCCTGATGCTGGGCGCGGTAGAGGTCGGCGAAGGCGCGCGCCACGACATCACGATCCCGGAACAGCGCCGGGTCGCTGAGTGGCTGGAACAAGCGCCGCCGGACGATTTCAAACCCTTCCTCGGCGGTCGCTGGTCGCCAGGACGACTCAATTCGCCCGACGACATTACGCAGCCGGTCGAGGGCTTCGCGCCCGCGCACACCGCCGACTTCGACATCATCAGCGGCGCTATGCGGTGAGACGGCGGTATCGGAGGCGGGCAGACTGATGACCAGCAAACAGTTGCGCGCCAGTTTGGCGGATTCGGTGAGCGCCTGGGCGAAGCTGAACTGGGTTTCAAAGCCGCCGCCCGGCAGGTCGCTCTGGTCGTGCAACTGGCGGGCATAGGCGACCCATTCATCAATCAGGATGAGACAGGGGCCGTGGTCATTGAACAACACCCGCAGCATATCGCCGGGATTGGTCGCCTGCTCATCATCGAGACGCACGCGTTCAAACGCGGCGCGCCCGCCAAGCTGCCAGGCCAGTTCTCCCCAGAGGGTGCGTACCACCGTGCCATCGGCTTTGACGCTTGGGTTGCCGGGGGAGATTTTGTTGCCGACCAGGACGACGCGTTTCACCGTTGGTAAGACGCCGGCATTGACCTGGCGCAATACCGTATCGATACCGCTCAACTCGGTAGGATGCACGCCGGAGAACAAATGATACAGCGCCAGCATGGAGTGCGTCTTGCCGCCGCCAAAGTTGGTCTGGAGCTGCACCACCGGGTCGCCGCCCTGGCCGGTGAGACGCCGCAGAGCGCCGGCCAGCAGGTGCGTGAGGCTTTCCGTCAGATAGGTGCGGCGGAAGAACTCAACGGGATCGCGGTATTCATCGCTGCCTTCGCCCAGATGCACTTGCCAGAGATCGGCTGCGAATTCGGCGTGCTGATAACGCCCGCTGGCGACATCCTTGTGCGGCATGATGACTTCGCGCCAGGGCTTGAGCGCGCCGGTTACCGTACTTTCAATCGCGCCGCCGGTTTTGCGCCGCTCGCTGCGCACCTGTTCATCAAAACGCAGCCGCAGCAGTTCCATTTTCATGCGCTCGACCTCATCCGCCTGTGGTGACGAAATGGCGGTCAGCAGACGCGCCGCCGAATCCAGCGCGCGGTAGGCGTCGTCGGTCGAGAACGCCTCCTGGTGCGCCCATTTGTTACGCTGTTCGCGCAGTTCGCTAACCAGGCTGCGCTCGCTGAAACCAAGCGTCTTGCGGAAGACCTCATTCCACTGATCCCACATCAGGCGCAGCAAGGCGGCGACATCTAGATGCGGCGTGTCGTCGTCAGTCCAGCTCAGATCATTGCGCCAGCCGTTGGTGACGGTGGTGACCCAGTATTTGCCATACTGCGCCTGGCATTCGCGCTCAATAAAGGGCTGTAACCCCTGGCGCAGCAAGTCCATTGCTTTGCCGACGCGTTCATGGTTGGTGATTGCCATATGCGGTTATCCTTGATACTGGTAGTGCGCCTTCGGCGCAGGAAATAGGATATAGGAAATAGGAGATCAGGCGTTGCAGCGCCTCAGCGCCTACGTTGATTTCCGCCTTGCTTGATGCAGCAGTAGGAACCGAAATGGTATAATGATGAAAACCACTCATCACGTCACCACAGGAGGGCAAGTGTGTCTGCCCAAATGAGCGATTATGAAACGATCCTGGCGCTGGTGCGCTCGAGGCCTGCCGCGCAACGCTTTTCGCTCTCGCTCGTGCAAGATGTCCTCGTGACCCTCGCGCCGACGGAACGCGCGCCGCGCCAGACGTTGCAGCACGCCCGCGGCCTGCTGGCAACCGATCATGCGCTGCCAACCAATGAGCAGGTTGCCGAATGGTTGGATGAGCGGCGCTCGGAGCGGTATGGCTAATGAGCGTGCTGCTCGATACCAATAGGGAGAGGCATATGACCATCTCACTGAATCAGGTGCAACAACTCGCTGATATGCTGTCGACGCTCGACCAGGTACGGCTGATCGAGCACCTTTCGCGGCAGATTGCGCCCGTGCTCGCGGAACGTCCGGTTGCCCCTTTCGCGCCACGTGGCGAAGATGCCTGGGCAAGATTAGAACAGTTGCGTACAGAGTTGGCCGCACTCCCGGCGGAACGTCTTGCCAGTGAGCAACTGGCTGCTGATCGGGCGGAGCGCCAGGCGAATCTTGAAGGTGGTGAGCGTGTTCACCATTGACGCCAACATTTTTGTTCGCAACATCGACAACCGCGATCCCGAGCATCCTCTCTGCCATGCCCTGCTGGAGGCGGTGCATACACAACGCATCCCCCTTATATGTCCGATCATCCTCTTGCCGGAAGTCGCGGGCGCGGTACGACGAACGTGGCAGGACGCGATGCGCGGACGGTTGGCGGCTCAAATTATCGGTGAGTTGCCGCACATTTCGCTGATTGACATAGACGCCATACTCGCCCAGGAGGCGGCTGATCTGGCCGCGGATTACGCACTGCGCGGGATGGATGCACTCTACGTGGCCGTGGCCCGGCGCTATGCGTGCGCGCTGGTAACACTGGATGATGAGCCGCGCCGGCGCGCCGGGTCGGTCGTCACGGTGCTGACTCCCGTGGAGGCGCTCGCACAGATTCGTGCATAACCGTCGTAGATCGCTCCTATTATCCATGTGTGGTATCACAGATCCATCTTCCCTTGCCCCAGATTCTCTGTCTTCATACGCGCCATCGCTGGCAGCTTTGCATCCAACTGGAACCACTACCACCCCGGATATGTATCCCACCCGGAGGCAAACCACGAAGCGTGGGGAAATCCGCCAAACTCCAGAAACAGATCGCGACCCAGTCGTTCGATTTCGTCGCGCAATTCCAGCCGTTGCAGCCAGCGTTCGGGAATGGCCCGTTTCCCCAGCAGTGCGCCTAGCAGTTGCCCAGTCAGCGCGCCGGTGAGGTCACTGGCTCCACTGTGATTGATTGCCAACCGAACGCCATGGGCGAAGTCCTCGGCTTTGAGCGCGCAGAAGACCGCGATAGCCAGGGCTTCCTCGGCGCTGAAGCCGCGACCAAGCTGCTCCACGCTTTCAGCGGTAGCTGGAGCATGGGTCGCCAATTGCCGCGCCCGATTCAGTGCAGTGAGACATTCTTCATGGTTCTGCACCTGGCTTAACGCAGTGCTGGCGGCGTCAAGGGCGTCGGTGAGTGCGGCGCCGTCGATAATCTGCTTGATTAATACCACAAAACAGCCCGCTGCCAGGTAGCCGGTGGGATGGCCGTGCGTGAGCGCGGCAATATCAACGCCCATACCAAAGGGATCGATAAGACTGGAAAGACCAGCGGGCGCGACCCGCGCCAGCGCGCCCGCGCCTTTACTCTGATTGATTGGCTGCGCCGGCGTGCCGCGCGCACCGCCGCGGAGCGCTGCGAAGACGGTATGGCTTGCGCCGCGCCGGTGGTGCAACGCGGGAAGTGAGGCTAACCAGCCGTGCGCCATACCATGGATTGCATCTGGATCTGGCGGTGGTTCCCCCTGAGTGGACAGCCAGCGGTAGTAGGCGCGCTGGATGACGCCGACGACATCGCAAATGCCTTTTTCGCGGTACCGGCGATTAGCGCGGATGAAACCTTCGGCAGTGAACAGGCTCATCTGGCTATGCCAACTGAGTGTACCGATCTGGCCATTGATAGGGATGTAGTCATTAGCGCCATCCTCGCCGAACTCGGCGCGGATCTGAGCCAGCGAATACCGGGCAAGCCCCGCGCCGAGCGCATCACCAACCGCGCCGCCCAGCAGGCATCCCGCGACATGATCCAGAGTGTAGCGCGAGCCATCCCGTGGCCGATAGGTCTGGAGTTCGCGCTGCCAGACCTGCGAGATAAGTTCGCGGACCGGCGCCAATGAATCGGCGCTGACTACTCGCCGGTGGACACTACTGCCACTCGGCGCGTGAAACGCCAGCGCTTCGGTATAGCCCTCGCGTGGTCGCGCCGTCTCGATGACATACAGATCCAGGTCGCTTCCTGCACTATATACGCCGGACATAAGAACATCGCGCTGATCGCCGAGTTGCGCTTCAGGCATCGCAAGCAGATCCAGCAAACGTCGCACGCAGCCATCAATCCATTGCTGGCGGGCGGCTTTGCGCATTTTCGCCTCAGGGGCGGGGAAGATGTGCCGCAGCAGCAGCACATGAGGCGCTATGCCAGCGCTGGTAGCCGCGCCGTCGTTGGCTTCAGCACGATAGATCGACACACGGACTGCCGGGGCGATCAGGCTCAGATAGCCCAATGGCAAGGCCATCTGGGGATCAAACTCGACGGTCACATGATAACCGTCGATAGTGCGAGTGGTTCTGGTCAGCTGTTCCGGCATAGGACACTCAAAACGAACGCTAGAGCGCCGGTAGAGTATTCCGGCTGGGCTGTGATAAGATGCAGCATCGCTGCAAGTGAACGTGTGGAGGTGCCGCATGCAACCATCAGTTTGGAGACCTCCGGTGGAACTGTCGCCCGCCGAAC
>Ga0272446_1008247_pt1 | contig 9992 bp, 8 predicted proteins | sample YNPCB0061_FD_194587 | JGI IMG/M metagenome (GOLD analysis project Ga0272446, IMG submission 194587) | Hot spring microbial mat communities from Yellowstone National Park, WY, United States - YNP-CB-006-1 | ecosystem: Environmental > Aquatic > Thermal springs > Hot (42-90C) > Sediment | place: USA... | reverse complement strand
GATTGACCTTTCCATCGGCACGATTAACTTGCCCGCAAGTGAAGAAGTCCAACTCAAACCCTATTTTGAAAACGAGCCGCCGCCCACGCTTGCCGTTGAAGGCGAAGAAGGCGCATCGATTGTGCTGAAAGATGATTTTGGCAACACGATGCCGCTTGCAAACCCAATGCCACTGTGGAAGCCCGTCATTTCAGGCGAAACGAACCATTGGGGACTTTCTATTTTGCGCTCGCGCCGATACAATTTCTTCACGATTACTGGCACGAAAGAGCCTGTGCTGTGGAACTTGCGTGCCAATGTTTCCGCGATTCAATCGCCGCCAATGGTTTCCATCGTGCAACTGCCGGGCAACACGTGCGATGAAGTGCGGCTCACGCTGAGCGAAAAACGCTTCGCTTACACTTCGGCTCAACCACTCATTTGGATTGCAAAATTGCCTGACGGCGAGAAACGCGCATCAGGCGACACCGCACGCATCGCCTTCGGAAAGTCAGGCACTTACAGCACGGAACTTTGGATTCCCACCGAAGGCACTTATTTTCCAAAAGTGTGGGTCAAGCCGTTTTCAGTGCGAATCAACGCGCCGCCCGTCGCTCAAATCAGCACTGACCGCACGGTTCTCGCGCCGAATGAATCCGTTACGCTCACCGCAGAAAATTCCTTTGACCCTGACGGCGATAGGCTTCGCTACGAGTGGTTTATTGATGGCGCAATTCGTGGCACGCAATCACGCTTTCGTTTTTCTAACGCTACACCCAATCGCTACAAGGTCGTTTTGCGCGTGATTGATAATGCGACCAATTCCGCATGCGTTTCTGCAACCGATACCGCATTTATCACGGTGAACTCTCAACCCTACACCGAGATTGATTACTTCCCTGAATTTGCGATTGATGAAACCGTAACTTTCAAAGCAAAAAATGCTCGCGACAGTGACGGCGATTCGCTACGCTACGAATGGAGCGGCAGAGGCATTGTTAGTGATGCAACGAAAGAATCGGTTGAGATTGTGCATAATCAGCACGGCAATTACAGCGTGTCGCTGCGTGTGAGAGATTTTTCAGGCGTGGCGAATTCATCGTATCAGACGTCGGTAAGTTATCGCGTGAATGCGCCGCCTGTGCCGCGCTTTACGCTTCCCAAACTTGCCGCACCGGGCGATAAAATTCGCCTCTCTGCCGCCGCTTCAAGCGACCCTGACGACCGAAATCTCTCGTATTCATGGGCAATTTCAGACGGTCAAGCCTATGACGAGCGCGATGTAACGATTGAATTTGCACAGCCCGGCGACTACACCGTTACGCTCACGGTCGATGACGGACACGGCGTTTCAAATTCTTCTCAATCGCTCTCGCAAGAGATTCACATCAACTTTCCGCCAGTTCCCAAAATTGATGCCGTTGCCAAATCCACCGTTGCACGGCAAACATTTTCGGCACGTGCCACCACCGATGGCGACGATGAAAACTTGCGGTATCGCTGGGATTTTGGCGATGGATTCACCGCAGAAGGCATTGAAGTTACGCACACCTTTCAAAAAAGCGGACGCTACACGATTACGCTCACGGTCGATGACGATCGCAGACAATCCAACAGCGTGCAAAAGACGACGCATGAATTTCGCCTGTTTCGCTATCCAACCGCTCGATTCGATGCGCCAAGCGTCGCAGAACCTAACAAGCCGATTTACGTAGATGCCCGCAAGAGTTTCGCGCCTGACGGAAAAATCGCACGCTACCAATGGCTCGTTGATGGAAAAGCTGTTGCTGAAGGCGACACCGCAACGCTCACGATTAACGAACCGGGAGACCACACAATTAGCCTGCTTGTGCAAGATGATTCAGGCTTTGAAGAAGCGCGTAGCATTACCTCAAAAAACATTCGTCTCAATTACCCGCCTGTTCCGAAGTATGCGCTTTCTACATCGGTTGCTGCACCCAATCAACTTATCACATTCGATGCCTCACGCTCGTCGGATAAAGATGGAAAAATCAAACAATTCTTTTGGCAATTTGCTGATGGCACAACCGCATCGGGCGCAGTGGTCAAAAAGCAATTCACCGCCGCAGGCGTTCAGCCTTTTACGCTCACGGTCGATGATGGCAAGGGCTTCGAGAACAGCAAGCAATCTGTTCAAGGCGAAGTGCTCATCAATAGTTCGCCTATCATCGTAACGGAGACTTCCATTCGCTCCAACACGCGCCGCATTTTGCTTGATGCGTCAAAGAGCTACGACATTGATAAACACGCGCTCTCGTTTGAGTGGCTCTTTCCTGACGGACAGAAATCCAACGGCGCGACCTTCTTTTGGGACGCACCCAGCGACGGCGTGCATTTCATCACACTCACGGTCAATGATGGGCAAGGCTTAACGAACAGTCTTGTGCGCGAAACGATTAAAGTGCTTATCAATCGTCCGCCCGTTGCGATGGTCGATTCGCTTGTTGAGGCTTGCACAGGACAAACGATTCTCTTCAACGGCTCACGCTGTTATGACCCCGACGGCGACGCGCTCAAATTCTTTTGGGATTTCGGCGATGGCAGAACCTCAACGGAAACTGACCCCGCACACACCTACACCAAGCCCGGTCAATACGGCGTGGTGCTGAAGCTCTATGACGGCTTCGCACCAGAGCCAACGGTTGCCATCATTCCTGTCTTCATCGGCAGCTCGCCGCTTGCAATTCCCTCTTTCACCGATACCACCGTTTGCGTTCAAGCCATGCTGACGTTTGATGGAAGCCGTAGCGTGAATCCTGTCGGCGCAATTGGCTCTTTTGCATGGGACTTTGGCGACGGCGAAACGGCGTTAGGGCAAACGGTTCAGCACAGTTACTCAAAGCCGGGCGTGTATAGCGTTGCGCTCACGGTTGTCGGCACCGAAGGTGTGGCAAAGCGCGGCAAGTGTAGCAACGTCAGCCAATCCACCGCGATTGTGCGCGTGGTTTCAGGACCGATTGCGGATTTCACGTATCAAGGGTGGATTGCCGTTGGCGACACTGTTGTTCTTGATGCGTCTGTTTCAAGCGCGAGCGACAACATCACTTCATACACTTGGAGCATTGGTGGCGATACGCTCAAACAGGGCGATCTTCTCTCAGTCGCACGAAGCGGCGCAAGAACCACACATCGTTTCCAAAAGCCCGGCGTGTATCCCGTTACGCTCTCCATTACAACCGATGCAAAAACTGCTTGCAATCAAGCAAGCACAACAAAGTTTGTGCGCGTGAACACGCCGCCCTCGCTTGTTGCAAGTGTTCCGAAATCCGTTGCGGTTAGCGAGCGATTCTTGCTTGATGCCTCTCAATCGTTTGACCCTGACGGCATTGTCGTAAAGTATGAATGGAAAGCTGATGGCAAACTGATTGGCACCACGCCGAAAGCCACACACCTCTTTGCTACATCGGGCAATCACCGCGTTGATATTGCCATCACCGATGATTCGCCAACGCGCACCAATTCTGCAACGCAAGCCTTTAATGTCTTTGCGAATGCCGCGCCAAAGCCCGACTTCGCGCTTCCCTCGCCTGTTTATGAAAATGAATCGATTGCGCTCGCGCCAAAGCCATACCAAGATGCCGATGGCGATACGCTCCAATTTTCATGGTTCATCAATGGAAAGCCGTATCGCTCTGATTCTGTGCGCTTTCTCGCGGGGCGGCACGTCATTCAACTTAACGCCGACGACAAGCGCAACCTTGTCAACTCGCGTGATTCCGTCATCAAAGAAATTCAAGTTGTGCCGCCGCCGCCTTTCCCTACATCGCTTCCGAAGCATATCATTCAAGGCACTTCGATTGAGATGCAAAAACTCTTTGAAACCAACTCGATTGGCTTCGTATCGGGCAACACGATTACGCCCTTATTTCAAGCCACAACGCTTGGCAAGAACGAGATGAAATTAGGTTGGAAGCCTCGCACTGCGATTTTGAAAACTGAGCCTTACGACCTCACCGTTTGGGAAAGTTTGAAGTTTGTTGAACAACCGAAGCCCATCACGCTTGTTTGGAATCCTGCCAATCCCACAACCATTCTCACGGCACCGAACGTCAATCGTCCTGAATCTAACAAGATAATTTACAAGTGGTCAAAAGGAAGACAAGTGCTTGGATTTGGCAAAACGCTTGAAGTGCCGTTGCAGAGGGGCGAAAATGTTTTCACGGTTGAAGCCCGCGAGGAGGGCGTGGAAGGTTCAACCGCAATTACAACCGACCTTATCATTACAACGGAGTAATTTATGACACAACCCACACGCATTGCTCTTTGGATTGTGCTGATTGCCGCATTGACATTTATTCCCTTTCTTGGCTTTACGCGGCTCTTTGATTGGGACGAAGTGAATTTTGCTGAATCGGCGCGAGAGATGATGGTTACAGGCAATTACAGCCGTGTGCAAGTCAACTTTCAACCTTTTTGGGAGAAGCCACCGCTCTTTTTTTGGTTGCAAGCCTTGTGTATGCACCTCTTCGGCATCAATGAATTTGCGGCACGTTTTCCGAATGCGATTTGTGGCATCGTTACGCTTCTCCTTCTCTTTCGCATTGGCAAAGAAATCCATGATGAACGTTTCGGAATCACTTGGGCGACCGCGTATTTCGGCTCGTTCCTTCCACACTTTTATTTCAAGAGCGGCATCATTGATCCTTGGTTCAATCTCTTCATTTTTCTGGGCATTTATTACATCTTTCGCGCAACCTTGCTTCCCATAGATGCTGATAAACAAAGGCGATTTCGGCTCTTTGCCCTTTCAGGGCTTTTCATCGGGCTTGGAATTTTGACCAAAGGACCTGTTGCATTTCTCATCTGCTCGCTTGTTGCGGTTGTGTTCGGCACTATTGCACTCGTGAAGACAAAGAAACTGATTGTAACCGTTTCGGAAGGCGCGATTTATGTCGTGGTTGCGTTTTTGGTTTCAACGCTTTGGTATGGCTACGAAGTCATCAAGAACGGGCTGTGGTTTGTTCGCGAGTTTCTCGCTTACCAAGCCGGGATTTTCACGCAGAACATTGCAGGACACGAACAGCCGTTTTACTACCACTTCTTCGTCTTATTGCTTGGTGTTTTTCCTTCATCATTTCTTGCGCTCGCCTCAATTCGCAGAGATACTTTTGATTCGGAAACACAACGCACCTTCAAGCGATGGATGGTGATTTTCTTTTTCGTGCCGTTCATCGTGTTCTCGATTTCAAAAACGAAAATCGTGCATTACTCCTCGCTCTGCTATTTCGGGCTAACTTACCTTGCGGCGGATTATGCCTATCGTGTGATTCGCGGCGAAGCAAAGTGGACAAACATCACAACGGTTTTGTGTTTGCTTTTTGGTGCGATTGTTGCAGGACTTCTCACATGGTTTCCGCTTGCGGTTGAATACGGCTGGCTTGCAGAGTTGGTTAAAAAAGACCGATTGGCTGTTGAAATTTTGAAGGCTGATGTGAAGTGGTCGGGCTATGAGTTCTTGGTCGGCGTTCTGTATTTCAGCTTGCTTGTGATTGCAACAGTGCTTCTTTTCCGAAAGAAATTTCAAGCGGGATTCGCAACCCTTTTCTTTTCAACCGCACTCACGATGCACCTTTTCACACTTGCGATTGCGCCGAAGATTGACCTTTATGTTCAAGGAGGACCTGTGGGATTTTTTGAGCAGTTACAAAACGAAGATTGCTATGTTGAGCCGCTTGGCTACAAAAGTTATGCGCATCTTTTTTACTTCCGAAAGAAACCGCCGACAAATCCGAACTCCTCCGACCTTGATTGGCTCTTGAACGGCGAGATTGATAAGCCTGCTTACTTCGTCTCCAAAATCACACGCGCTGATGAGTTTCTCAAACACCCCAATTTAGAAGTCATCAAAATTGAAGCGGGTTGGGTTTATTTCCGACGCTTGCCGAAACAAGTCCAACCCTAACCCCTCATGCGTGTGCTGAAACCCATACTTCACCGCCTTCAAATATCTCTTTTTTCCAAATCGGCACTACTTCTTTAAGCGTATCAATGATGAATTGGCAAGCGGCAAAGGATTCGGCGCGATGCGGCGTTGCAACCGCAATCACAACCGCAATTTCTCCGAGCTTCAACTTGCCAACGCGGTGCGCCATTGCGACTTTCAGCACGGGAAATTTCGCCTTTGCTTGCTCGACAATTTCTTCCATTTTTTTGATTGCCATCGCCTCAAAGGCTTCATACTCCAATCCAACCACTGACTTGTGCGCTGTTTGATTTCGCACTGTTCCAATAAAAACATTGATTGCGCCGGCTTGCTCGGTTTGCACTGCGTCAATCACGGCTTGAACATCGAGCGGTTTGTCTGAAACAAGAATCATTGTGAGTCAGCATAGTCAAGTTTGAAGTGAATTTTCATGATTTGTTCAGGGCGTAGCGTCATCAAAACATGGTCATCTTCCTCTGCGTTTGTGAATTCAACCTCAAATGCTCTTCCATCTTGATAAACTTCAACTATTGTTCCGACTTGTCCACGATGCAACTGAACACGGCGTTTCGTGTCGAAGGAAATTCCCTCTACTTCTGTGGTCAAAACCACTTGGTCGTTTACATCAATCGTTTCGTTCGTCATCATCTAACTTTTTGGAATATAACAAGTTACCAATCTTGGAAAATTTTCTTCCCGTCTTACAATCCAACCACTTCGCACAATTGAAGTTCCAATTGGTGTTTTCAATTCAAAGTCAATTCGATATTTTGTGCCAAACTCCGTTTCACCGATTTTTTCAGCATCTTGCTTAGCAGCATTCATCAAGGCATCTATTAAAATTTGTTTGTTTTCGTTTGTAATTCCAAGTTTGGTTCTGAAGTAAGTTGCTTTGGCACGTCCACCTCCCTCATGTGCTTCGTTTAAGGAGTAACTTTCTAATTTTTGAGCCACTTGTTGAGTATCAATCAAATGCGAGTTCGGCAATTTCATTCTATCCTCCGCTCACAGGCGGAATGAGTGCGAGTTCGTCGCCGTCGTGCAGTTCGGTGTGCAAGTCGGCGTAGTCCGTGCCAATAGCGACCATTAAGGTTTTGACGGTTTGAAATTTCGGATAGCGCGCTTTGAGCAACTCAATTACGGTTTGCGCCGTTGCGCCTTCGTTCAGCGTGAGCGTCAGTTCCGAACTGCCGACAATTTCGCGCCCAATCGCAAAGAGTTGAACCTTGACCGTCATCATTTCTTTTCGCTGTTAATTCACCACAGGTCTGCCGATGCTGAAATACTTGAATCCAAGTTGTTTCATTTTTTCAATGTCATAGACATTGCGTCCGTCAAAAATCAGCGGCTCTTTCAAGGTGCGTTTAATTTTATTGAAATCGGGATTGCGGAACTCGTTCCATTCGGTAACGATGATGAGCGCGTCGGCTTCCACGAGCGCGTCGTATTGCGAGGCGACGAAGGTGATTTTTCCATCGTAAAGTTTGCGCACATTTTCAATCGCTTCGGGGTCGAAGGCGGAAATGCACGCACCGCGTTTGAGGAGTTCTTCAATCACCACAAGCGACGGGGCTTCGCGAATGTCGTCGGTATTCGGCTTAAACGAAAGTCCCCACAGCGCAAATCGCTTTCCTTTCAACCTCTCGCTTCCGCCGAAATAGGCTTCCACTTTTTGAATCAGCACATGCTTTTGGGCATAATTGACAACTTCAACCGACTTCAAGATTTTGAAATCGTAGCCATATTCTTCCGACGTTTTGATAAGGGCTTGAACATCTTTCGGAAAGCAACTTCCACCGTAGCCGACACCCGAATACAGAAACTGTTTACCAATGCGCGAATCCGTGCCGATGCCGCGCCGCACCATATCCACATTTGCGCCGACGCGCTCGCAGATATTGGCGATTTCGTTCATAAACGAGATTTTGAGCGCAAGCATCGCATTGGCGGCGTATTTGGTGAGTTCCGCGCTTCGCTCGTCCATCACGAGAATCGGGTTGCCTTGACGCACAAACGGCTCATAGAGTTGCTTCATGAGTTCAATCGCTTTCGGCGATGAACTACCAATCACCACGCGCTCTGGTTTGAGAAAATCATCGACGGCGACCCCTTCACGCAAAAATTCGGGATTGCTGACGACATCAAATTCATGCTTGGCGTTTTCGGCGATAGCGGCACGCACTTTTTCGGCTGTTCCAACTGGCACGGTGCTTTTATCAACGATGATTTTGTAGCCGTTGAGCAGTTTGCCAATATCTTTTGCCGCACCGAGCACATATTTCAAATCTGCCGAACCATCTTCGCCGGGCGGCGTTGGCAAGGCAAGAAAAATAAATTCGGATTGCTCGACCGCCGATTTTAAGTCAGTTGTAAAATGCAATCGCTCTTCTCGCAAATTGCGTTTGAAGATCACTTCCAAGCCCGGCTCAAAAATCGTAATCACGCCGCTTGAAAGCTTCTTCACTTTCTCCTCGACCACATCGACACAAATGACATTGTTTCCTGTTTCTGCAAAGCACGTGCCTGCCACCAATCCCACATAGCCCGTGCCGATGACTGCAATTTTGAACATAAATTTTTTATGGTTTTGAGTTAGTTGCGTTTTTCAATTTTGCGCAAGAGCGAGCCTGCCATAAAGTTGTTTTTGTCTTTGATTTTCTCGTATTGAATCCGAGCTGAATCGGCTTTGCCCAATTCATAGTAAGCAACGCCCAAACTGTATTCGGCTTCGACATACTCCTTGCGCAGTTCAATCGCCTTTTGATAGGCAGGAATGGCATTTTCAAATTGTTTTAGATTCATATACACATTGCCCAAGTTGAAAAAGGCTTCATAATTGTTGGGCGCAAGTTCGGTGAGTTTTTGAAAGGCAGGCAAGGCTTCTTTGTAGCGTTTCATTTCAAAATTGGTGATGCCCAGAATCGCTTGTGCCGCCGTGTCGTTAGGATTGAGTTCAACGGTGCGTTGAAGTGCCGCGAGGGCTTCTTCGTATTTCTTTTCCGACAAGTAGGCTAATCCTAATTTGAAATAGGCTTTTGCATTATTGGGTTGAAGATTGACAAGAGCGCGAAGGTTCTGTATGTCTTCTTTGGCTTGATTGTTGGGCGAACAGCCAACACACAAGCAGACTAAAAGGCTTATCGTGAGCGTGCGTTTCATATCTCGATTAAGTATTCAAGTTGTTTGGCGAGGGTGCGGTCTAATTGCAACAGTGTGTTGTAGAGTTCAGAAACCTTTTGTCGATTTCCTAATCGGTAGTAGATAAATCCGAGTGCGAGATAGGCTTCGGCGAGGTCGGGCTTCAAGGCGATGGCGTTTTGAATGGCTTCGAGGGCTTGCTGATTTTTGCCGCTGTCGTCATAGACGTTTCCCAAGTAAAAGTGGGCGATTGCATTTTCAGGCGCAAGTTTTACGGCTTTCTCCAAACATTCTTCGGCTTCCTTTAACTTGCCTTTGTTGAGATGCACGCACCCCAAGCCAATCAGCGCATCAACGAAATTGGGATTATGCGCGAGGGATTGTTCATACTCCGATTGGGCTTCGTTGAAGCGTCCTTCTTGGAAGTGCGTTTCGGCGGCGTTGAAGTGTGATTGGGACTCTTCGGAAGGCATAGAAGCACATCGAGAAACATTTTTTGCGGAAGCATTGCCGGAAAAAAATCGCGCAAGGCGTGTCAAAAATGTTGCGGAGCTGACGGGGCTCGAACCCGCGACCTCCTGCGTGACAGGCAGGCGCTCTAACCGACTGAGCTACAGCTCCACTTTTGCCCTTTCAAAAAAGGACTGCAAATATAGCGGTCGAGAATTTCGTTTCCAAAATCTCTCGCAAAAAAATTATTAGGTTGTGTTGGCACAATGAGTGCGTTTGATGTTGCGGTAGTGTTCTGCCTCTTGTTTGTCATTGTGAGTGCCGCGAGGAATCCAAAACAGTTAAGAGTTGAAAGTTGAAAGCAGATTCACATCGTTGACGCTTAACTTTTAACTATCAACTATCACCTAATATGGATTCTTTCGCTACGCGTCGCTTCGTTCAGAATGGCACGAACTTTTTGCACTCTTCATTTCTCATT
>Ga0272446_1008246_pt1 | contig 9997 bp, 8 predicted proteins | sample YNPCB0061_FD_194587 | JGI IMG/M metagenome (GOLD analysis project Ga0272446, IMG submission 194587) | Hot spring microbial mat communities from Yellowstone National Park, WY, United States - YNP-CB-006-1 | ecosystem: Environmental > Aquatic > Thermal springs > Hot (42-90C) > Sediment | place: USA... | reverse complement strand
CATGCTGGCGCGGCCTCTTGGGTTTCAGCAACCCCTTTCTCACTTTTTTGGTTCGTACTTCACGGGCATGTACATGAACCTCTTCGGGGTCAGCACCGTGGCCGGCGACATCGGACGGGCGTTGTTTCTTGCCGGTGGACCAGGCCGCCGTGCTCTGGCACTGACGACGGTCCTGGCCGACCGTGGGCTTGGTTTTGTCGTGCTGGTGTGTATCGGTGCGGTCGCCATCATCCTGCAACCGCAGTACCGGATGCCGCTGCCCCTCTACTGGGCAGCATGGCTCGTCCCCCCGGCCACGTTGCTGGGCTGGCTGTTCGGCCCACAGCTCGCAGTGCGAGTACTGCCGGCGGAAAACCGCTGGCGGCGCATGGTCGAAGTCGACTTGGTCCCCTACTGGAACGACGTCAAGCTGCTGGTTTCCACGAGCCTCGTCGCGGCCGTCTTCCATACCTTGCAAATTCTCTCGCAATACTTCCTCGGCCTGGGTCTCGGGCTGAACGTGCCCTGGGCGTACTACTTCATTTTCGTGCCTGTCGTGAACCTGGCCGGCATGGCACCGGTTACCTTCAGTGGCATCGGTATTCGTGAAGCTGGCTACATCTTTTTCCTGCACCGGATGCGGGTCGACCAACATGCCGCGATGGCTCTAGGCCTGCTGGCAAGTGCCATCGTGTTGGCTTCAGGACTCGTAGGGGGACTCGTGTATCTCTTCTGGTCGGGGCCCCAACCGCAAGCGGTACCCGCGGAAAGCCAAGAAGCATCGACCGAGCGCCGCAGAGGTTCGGCAGCCGGGTAGCACGGGAAGGAACGCTGCATGGTTGCGCGAGAGAACGACGCCTGGTTACAGCCACTCCTCGCTGCTCAGTACGTCCCTGGCCAACGGCAAGGCCACTACGAAAGTTTTTTCTTCCGCGCCAATCATCCGAAGCGGCCGCTCGCGTTTTGGATTCGCTACACGCTGTTCAGCCCGCACCGCAAGCCCGAGCGCGCAATTGGAGAACTCTGGGGGGTTTGGTTCGACGGAGAAAGCGGGCGCCACGTCGCCGTGAAACGAGAGGTGCCGCTGGCGGACTGCAGCTTTTCGCGCGACTCGTTCGATGTGCGCATCGCCGATGCTGGCTGCCGTTCCGGCGAACTCTGGGGAGCAGCCGAAGGCAGCGATGGACCGATCACCTGGCAGCTGCGGTACGAAGGAAGCGAGCCGCCGCTACTCCTGTTGCCGCGCGCAGCATACCGGGCACGCTTGCCGCGGGCGAAAAGCCTCGTTGGTCTCCCGCTCGCGCGCTTCCGCGGATGGATCGGTGTGGCTGGGCAGCGACACGACATCGTCGACTGGGTGGGCAGCCAGAATCATAACTGGGGTTCCCGTCACACCGACAGCTACGCGTGGGGCCAAGTGGCCGGATTTGACAACGCTCCGGAAAGCTTTCTCGAAGTCGCCACGGCCCGACTCAAAATGGGCGCCGTTTGGACGCCGCCGTTTACTCCACTCGTTCTGCGACACGGTGGCAAGGAGTACGCACTGACCGGCACCTTGGAGACGCTGCGTGCCCGCGGCAAGTGGAGTTTTTTCCAATGGGAGTTTGCCACCGGCAACGACGAAATCCGCATCCAAGGAACCATCCAGGCTCCACCTTCTCACTTCGTGGCGCTGCGCTACTACAACCCGCCCGGCGGAGAAAAGTACTGCCTGAACAGCAAGCTCGCCCGCTGCGAACTGACGCTCACCCACTGCAGCACCGGCGCAACCGAGGTGCTGCGCACCGAGCACCGCGCCGCTTTCGAGATCCTCACCGACCGGACGGACCACGGCCTTCGGGTGCGGGTGTAAAGCTCTCCGCAACGCGGGCGCGTGCTGGTGACTTGCCGGCGTTTGCCGACGTGTCCCCCCGAACGAGCGTGGCAATGTTCCTGCAGTTCTCGCCGGTGGAGAACGGTCCTTTGTGCGTTTGCCGCTTGGGGCAGGGCAACAAGGCGTGTGAGCCTCGACAAGTGCACGGCACGAAGTGTCAGGCCACGCCACGATTCGCGCCAGCAGCCTCGCTCCAAGGCTGACAATTTCCGCGCCCCGGGGTCGATGGCCGCACGATGCGGCGACCGCGGCGCCGTACGCCCTCGGGAAAACATGGGCTTCGGAGATCAAGGAGCATGCTCCTGCCTCGAAGGCGCGTACGCGGCGAAGGGCAAGAGCGGCTCGCACGGTCGTGCTGCGATGCAACGCGCCAGGGCACAGCGGCACCCGGAGCCGCCGTGCGGCAAAGGGAGAGTGGAGCATCGAGGGAACTCCTGCTTGCTCGCGCAGGGGAGTGGTCGAAAGCCAGGTGGCTGCAGCTCGGCACAAGCTCTGGCCAAGACGCACCACGGGATCGGGCCGCGGTGATCGAGTTTGCGCTTTACCTTGGACACGGACCGTTTTATAAGCGGGCCATGTCGCAGCGGAAACGGTCGCACCGCACGCAAGCCCAGCGCCGTGCGGAAGCGCGAGAGCGGCTCCTCGAAGCCACGATCCAGTGCCTGTACGAGCTTGGCTACCGCAAAACCAGCACGACGGAGGTTGCGCGGCGCGCTGGCCTATCGCACGGCGGACGGCTGCATCACTTCCCCACGAAAACGCTTCTTGTGGCCACCGCAGTGGAACACCTCATTCACCGCAGGCGCGACGACCTCGTTCGCGCGGTGGCCTCGCTGCCGGTGGGCACCGACCCGATCGAGGCAGCTCTCGACGTGCTGTGGAAACTGTTTCAAGGTCCGGAGTTCTTCGCCTGGCTCGAGCTTGCGGTGGCGGCTCGCACGGATCCGGGGCTACGGTCGGTTGTGCGCGATTTGTCACGGCGATTTGCGGATACCATCGAACCAACCTTCCTCGAGCTCTTTCCGCCTCCCGCCGTGCCAGAGGCCCTTTACCGAGCCATTCCCTCCTTTGTCGTGGCATTGTTCCAGGGCTTAGCGATCGACCGCGAAGTGCTGGGAGACGAGAAACGAACCGAGGCCGTGTTGCTTTTAATCAAAGACGTCGCACGCAACCTCGCTCCGCGTTTTCTCGCACACGTGGACGCGATCCCGCGTGCGGACGAGCCGACACGTTCAGAGCCGAGAGCCTCGGCCGTCCGACGAGACTAAGCGAGCAGCAACATCGAGCGCCTCGAACGTCCTCGTCCCGCACCGGTTGGCCGGTCCGGATTCGCTCCTCCTTTCGCGTGCGGCGAAGCCAACGGACGCCCGATCCGGAGCGAACTCGCACTCTTCCGACTTCAACTGTTGTCAGGCAGAGACACTCTGGCCGAACACTGTCTCCTAGAGGAGACACAGGTGCACGACGACGCGAAGAATGCGGAACCTCTCGCCCCCGAGCAAAGGCTGGCACCATTGTTGCGTGAGGCTCTGCACAACGATGTCCTGGAACGCGGCCCACAACTTGCCCCTTGCCTCCCCAACCTCTCGCTCGGCATCACCCGACGCGTGCCGAGAATCCGGAGCGGCCGCCTTCCAGGCGTCGGATCCAAGGAACGAACGATTGTGCTGGTGCTGGAGCGCCTCGACCCCGCTTCGCCCTAGTACAACCCGGTGCGGAAGATGGTCCCCTTCCTCCATCTTCCGCACCCCCTCCCGTAATCCCTGCCTCTGGCAAAATGGCAGGCCCCTGCGGCCTGCGAGGCTCCCGACGCGCTCGGCACGTGCTGATCCGGCCCTTACCGCAACGGCCCGGCGATTCTTTCCGCCACCGTTACAAATGCCGGTCGGCAACTGAGCACTCGGCATCGAGGAACTTCGATCGGGAAACATTGCTTGGCCCAGACCGGGGCAACTCGATGCGAACACGAACGGCGCAAAGCTCAGGCAGCTTGCGGCCACACTGCCGGTTCAAGCAGCTTGCAGCAGCACGTCGAGTTCGCCGCTCGCCTCGAGGGCAGCAAGTTCGTCGTACCCGCCAATGCTCACGCCGCCGATGAAAATCTGCGGCACGGTGCGGCGCCCTGTGGTCTCCACGAGCCAAAGCCGCAGCGCATCGTCGTGCGTCACGTCGATTTCCTCGAAAGGAATTTGCTTCCGCTCGAGCAACCGCTTGGCAGCCACGCAGTACGGACAGTAGCTGGTCGTGTATACGATCACGCTTTTCATCCAACGCCCGTTTATCGAAGCGGCAAACAGCGAACAACTCTGGGCGTCGCAGCGCTTCACGAGCGGGCGGAACAGGCGGAACAGCCGGATACACCGAAGATGGGAACGGACGCGCGGGTGCATTCGGAAACGCCGCGGCTTGCGTGGCCACCACCCGGGCTTCGTGCTAGCCGGTCGACACATGACTCGCGCCCAAGAATTGTTCGGAGAGCTTGTGCAAATCATGGAACGCTTGCGAGGCCCTGGGGGCTGCCCGTGGGACCGTGAACAAACCCACCAGTCCATCAAACCCTACCTCATCGAGGAGGCATACGAGGTTGCGGAAGCCATCGATGCGGGCGATCCGGTGGAGCTTTGCGCAGAACTTGGAGACCTGATGTTGCAGATCGTCTTTCACGCGCAAATGGCACGCGAAGCGGGCACGTTCACCATCGAGGATGTGCTCGCCCACATCAACGCCAAGATGGTGCGCCGCCACCCGCACGTTTTTGGTTCCGCCACGGCGGAAACACCAAGGGAGGTGTTGCGCAACTGGGCGCGGATCAAAGCAGAAGAGCGCAAGACGCAAGAAGACCGTTCGGTGCTTGCTGGCGTTCCGCGATCTTTGCCTGCGTTGCAGCGGGCTCATCGCTTGGGAGAAAAGGCAGCGCACGTGGGCTTCGATTGGCCCCATGCGCGTGCAGTGCTCTCCAAAGTGCACGAGGAACTTGCCGAACTCGAGGCCGCACTGCACCACGAGTCGCCCGAACGCGCCGCCGAAGAACTGGGCGATCTCCTGTTTGCGTTGAGTTCTCTGGCGCGGCACCTGAAACTACACGCTGAGGATGTGCTGCAGCAAGCGAGCGACCGTTTCACCGCGCGCTTTCGGCAAGTGGAAGCGGCATTGGCTGCCCGCGGACTCGATCCCCACGAGGTGCCTCCGGAAACGTGGGACGAACTTTGGGAAGCAGCCAAATCCGCGGACCACGCAGCGGCGGATACACAGGAACCACGCAGTTAATGGAACGAGACGGTCCGACTGCCGCGGGGCACAGAACACGCGCGTCGTCGGTCACCCAGGTGAAGAAACACCGCACCAGGTCTCGAGTTTCCGATCGAGCTTATGCTTGCCGTGCGGCTGCGCGCATGGAGCGCTGGCGCACCAACTCCCACACGCGGCGCACCTCGGTGCCTCCGAGAGCCCAGTGCACAGCCACATACGAACCCGCCCCAGCACTCACGCAGAGAACAAGCCAGAGCCCGCGCCACCACAGGGGTTCCGCTGCGGTCCACGCCAGTTCGGCCTGCAATCGCCAAACGAGCGGTCCCATCACAGCGGCAGCGATGGCGTCGCGGGCAAACTCGGGAAGCAATCCGCCGAACCCCAGACGCCCGAGTTTTCGGCGTAGAAACGCAACCAGCAAGAACACGTTCACGCTAGCCGCGAGCGACGTGGCCAGCGCCAAGCCGGCGTGCCGCAAATCGGCGAGGTGCAACACGGTGGTCAATCCGGCGAGTACCCGCAACACCCAAGAGCCATCGGCTTGCACGGGCCCCATGAGGCTCAAACTAAACGCCAAGTTGGCGAGAAAGGCTGCAGCGGCGGTCCACACCGGCGTGCGCGTATCTTGCAGCGCGTAAAACGCAGGAACGATCACGCGCAACACGGCAACGGGCCACAGGCCAACAGCAAACGCAGCCAAGGCATACGCAGTTTGCCGAGTCTCCTCGAAGGCAAACGCGCCGCGCTGGAACAACACCGCGGTGATCGGAACGGCAAGCACGGCCAAGCCGACCGTGGCAGGAGCGACAATAAAGCTGGTCGTCCGCACGGCAAACCGCAGGCTCGCCCGCATTGCCTCCCACTCCCTGCGCGCTGCTTGGGCCGAGAAGCTCGGCAATGCTGCCGTACCCAACGCCACGGCAAAGAGGCCAAGAGGGAATTCGAAGACGCGATCGGCGTACCACAAGTACGACACGCTGCCGGGGGGCAACGCCGAGGCCAACACGGTGTCCATCAGCAAATTGATCTGGTAGACGGCAGCTCCGAACAGGGTGGGCAGCAACAACCGCGCGGCCCGTGCCGCCGCAGGATGCCCGGGTTCCCACCGCGGCACGAGTTGGATGCCCATGCGCCACAAGGGTACGAGCTGCAGCAGGAGTTGTACGCAGCCTCCTGCAAGAACTCCGTAGGCAAGCGCCTGCACGGGAGGATGCGCCCAAGGGCTGGCGACGGCGGCCACAATCATCGCGAGATTCAAAAAAATCGGCGACATCGCTGGCGCCGCGAAGTGCCGGAGCGAGTTCAAAATCCCGGAGCACAAGGCAACAAGGCTCACGAGCGCGATGTAGGGAAACGTCCACCGAGTCAACTGCACTGTAAGGGCGAACTTGTCCGGGTCGGTCGCAAAACCAGGCGCAAACAAGCGGGTGAGCGGTTCTGCCAGCAAGATGCCGAGCAACGCGATGCTGCCCACGACCAGGGCGAGCAGCGTGGCCAGCACGCGGGCAGCGTGAACCGCCTCGCTGTGGCTGCGGTTGGTCCAGTACTCGGTGAAAATGGGGATGAACGCCGTGCTCATCGCCCCTTCGGCAACAAAGCGGCGCAAGAGGTTGGGGATGCGAAAGGCGACAAAGAACGCGTCCGCTGCGAGTCCGGTGCCAAAAAAATACCCCACCGCGGCATCGCGGACTAAGCCAGCGATCCGACTGAGGAACGTGCACGCGGCGACCAATCCTGCAGCGCGCGCAATCGCGCGGTTTTCACTCATGATCCTTCTCGATCCCCAACGCCCGGTTGACGGCCCTTCGCGAAACCGCTAGCCAAGCCCGACCTACGAGCAGGAGGAACATTCGTGGCCCTACGTCACAAATCAGCGATCAAGCGGCACCGACAGTCTCTCAAGCGATATGCGCGCAACAAGGCGATTCGTACTCGCGTTCGCCACGTCTTGCGCGAGCTACGGGAGACGATCGCCAAGGGGGAACGGGCCGCTGCCGAGGAACAGCTGCGCCTGGCCATGAAGACGCTCACCAAGGCAGTGAGCAAGGGCGTACTGCATCGCAACAATGCTTCGCGGCGGATTTCGCGGTTGAGCCAGCAAGTGGCTCGGTTGCAATCGTCTGCCGCTGCCTGAAGCGGGCGAGCCGTCAAAAGTCCTCCACGATTCCGTTGTACGCGTCGCGAGCGAGTTCCTGCGCCAGACGCTGCAGGAGTAGGCGCTTCTCCCCCTCCGCGAGTTGGATGTTGATCGCTTGTGCGTCGGCAGCGCTGAGCGGGCTCCACTGCGGATCGCGCAAGTTCTTGGCGTCCAGAGGTTGGAGCTGGAACGCCGCAGAACTGGTCACCACCACGCTTGGGCTCGTAGCGTATTCTCCGGTCACCCTCATGCCATCCGCCCGCCACAAAATGGTTCCATCCGCGCTCCGCGTAAGCTTGAGGTCGACGATCACGACCAGTTCGTACTGCACCGCCTGATCGCGCGCGTTGAACGCCACGGGCCGCAGCGAAACGCTGCGCACCGTTCCGCTGATCACGGCGTCCCCATGGGTGGGATCGGGCTCCCACACCAGTTGTCTGCGCGTGATCACTTCGCGCTCGAGCGCGAACGCGAGCAGCTTCTCCCAGCCGTGCTCGCTGGAAAGGTTCTCGATGTGGCCAACGGACACGCTGCGTACATCTGCGGGCAGGTGCATCTGAGTGCCGGCTAGATGGTAGCCGCATCCGAGTGCGCACCAGAGCAGCGCCGACACGCCAAGGCCACGCCACCTCATGCGACGACGAAACTCACCAACCGGCCAGGAACGACCAACTGCTTCCGGATGGTTTTGCCTCCCACGTGGGCTTGCACTGCGGGCAGTGCCAAGGCCAAACGCAACACTTCCTCTTCCGGTGCGCCGCGGGGCACGGTAAGCCGCCCGCGCACTTTGCCGTTCACTTGCACGGCAAGCTCTACAGTCTCCTCCACGAGTGCAGCCGGGTCGTATCGAGGCCACTGGGCGCGGAAAATACTGTCGGTGTGCCCGAGCGCCTCCCAGAGCTCTTCGGCCAAGTGGGGGGCGAACGGCGCGAGCATCAACACCAGCGACTCCAGCACCCAGCGGTCGGCAGGACCGTGGCGGCGAATATCGTTGAGCAAGCTCATCAGCGCCGCAATCGCCGTGTTGTATCGCAGCTCCTCCAGGTCTTGCTGCACCTTGGCGATGGTCCGGTGCACACTCCGCCGCAACTCGGGCCCGCTTTCGGCCTGGGGATCGAACTGCCGTACAGCTCGCCACACTCCTTCGAAAAAGCGCTGAACGCCAGCGATGCCCTCGTCGCGGAAGTCTCCTCCCTCGGTGTAGGGACCGAGGAACATCATGTACGTGCGGAACACGTCGGCGCCGTAGCGTTCGATGTACTGGTCGGGGTTCACCACGTTGCCGCGCGACTTCGACATTTTCGCGCCGTCTTTGGTAATCAAGCCGTGGGCGCGGAATTTTTTGAACGGCTCCTCGAAGGGCAAGAGCCCCATGTCGTGCAGCGCCATGGTGATGAAGCGGGTGTACATCAGGTGCAGCACGGCGTGTTCGTTCCCGCCAATGTACATATCCACCGGCAGCCACTTGCGCGTGAGGTCTGGATCGAACGGCACGTCGTCGCGATGGGTCGACGGATACCGCAGGAAGTACCACGCGGAGTCGAGGAAGGTGTCGGAAACGTCGGTTTCTCGCCGCGCCCGCCGATGGCACCGCGGGCACGGAACTTCATAGAATTCTTTCACTCGGGCCAACGGGGCGATGCCCGACTCGTCTGGCCGGAAGTTTTCTACGTATGGCAGCAACACGGGCAGGTCTTGTTCCGGCACGGGCACGATGCCGCAAGAGTCGCAATAAATGATGGGAATGGGTGGTCCCCAGTAGCGCTGGCGCGAAATGCACCAGTCGTGCAAGCGATACTCCACGCGTGCCTCGCCCACTCCGCGCTCGGCCAGCCACTGGGTGATGGCGCGCTTCGCGGCTTCGGAATCGAGGCCCGTAAACGGGCCGCTATTCACCAGCCGGCCAGGGCCCTCGTAGGCTGCGTCGGGTTCCGCAGGAGTATCCCCCAGGGGTTCGATCACCGTTACGATGGGCAGTGCGAACGCGCGGGCGAATTCGTAATCCCGCTGGTCGTGTGCCGGCACCGCCATGATGGCACCGGTGCCGTACTCGGCCAGGACGTAATCCGCGATCCAAATGGGGATTCGCTGCTCCGTTGCCGGGTTGATCGCGTAGGCACCCGTGAATACGCCCGTTTTATCGCGCACAGAACGGCGGCGCACCAAATCCATTTTCACAGTACGTTCCACGTACGCGTCGACCGCCGCCCGCTGCTCGGGCGTCGTAATTTCGCTCACCAGAGGATGCTCTGGTGCCAGAACCATGTACGTCGCCCCGAACACCGTGTCCGGGCGCGTGGTGAACACACGAATCTTGCGTGCGGGATCATGGGCGAGCGGAAAGTCGATCGCAGCCCCTTCGGAACGGCCAATCCAGTTGCGTTGCGCGGTTTTGGTCGTTTCCGACCAATCGATCCAATCGAGGTTTTTGAGCAACCGTTCGGCATAGCGCGTGATTTTGAAGAACCATTGTTCGGTAAAGCGTTGCTCTACGGCAACGTCCGGATGGCGTTCGCAATAGCCATCGATGACCTGCTCGTTGGCCAACACTGTGTGGCACGCCGGGCACCAGTTGACCGGTGCCTTTTTTCGCTCGGCGAGGCCAAAGTGGTAGAGCTTGAGGAAGATCCACTGCGTCCAGCGGTAGTACTTCGGATCCGTGGTGTCGACGACGTGGTCCCAGTCGAGCATCAAGCCAAGTCGTCTGAGTTGCCGCCGGAAGTTGGCGATCGTGCGGGGAATGAGCTCGGCCGGGTGGG
>Ga0272446_1008245_pt1 | contig 9997 bp, 12 predicted proteins | sample YNPCB0061_FD_194587 | JGI IMG/M metagenome (GOLD analysis project Ga0272446, IMG submission 194587) | Hot spring microbial mat communities from Yellowstone National Park, WY, United States - YNP-CB-006-1 | ecosystem: Environmental > Aquatic > Thermal springs > Hot (42-90C) > Sediment | place... | reverse complement strand
CGTGTTGATGCCCACATCTACTGCACATACCCTGTTGCTCGATAGCTTCTGGGGGTGCAGTTTGAATGGAACGGAGAGATGAGCTTTACCCGCTTTGACAATCAGCGCAGGTGATAATTCCTTGCTGTGGTCAAGCAGGTGTCGCTCTCTTAGCCCTGTGATCTGTACAGTTGTCCAGACCCAATCAGACCCGTTCCACACTTTGATTTGAGCAAACCCAAGGTCATCTGTGAACTTGATACAATGACCCCGGTAGAGAGTTGGATAGCACCCTGCTTCTGGGTTAAATCGGGGTGGTTTAGCGTCACGCCTGTTGCGGTTGCCGCCTTGCCACTCCCGGTAGCGGGTAAGGAAAGAGGAAACCTGCCCACAAACAAACTCGATAGCGGCACGACGCAGGTAGCTTGGAAACTTATAGAACCGCTTGCCAAAGTAGTCGTGCTTCGGATTGGGATTAGCCGCAGTCTTGTGAATGAGCCGTTCTATTGTGCTGCACTGACTGGTAGAAGCTGAAATCGCTTCCCAGTTCGACATCACCACGAAGCTCAGTGCTTTGCAGTAGGCGCGGTACTGATTAACCGTCATCTCCAGATAGCGCATTGCTTCTGAAGACGGGTTCAAGTTCCACTTGTCTGTGCGTACAATTGAACTACCCATTTCTATAATTATAGCATGAAAGAACTGGAGTCCGTTAAGCTAAAGTCAAGGAATCACATAACGTTCAGGCTTTTCTATCACATCATCCTGTCAATGAAGTACAGGAAAGATTGCCTGACCAATAAAATGCTGAACGACTTAAAGCAAATCCTGAACACCCTAATTGTGAAATGGGAATGTAAACTGATTGAATTCGGTGGGGAAGAGGATCATATACATTTGCTAGTTGATGCACATCCCAACTTGAACCTTTCCAGTCTGGTCAAAAATCTAAAGTCCGTTTCTTCTAGAAGAATGGGAAAGCAACACGCTGACTATTTGCAAAAATATTTGTGGGGCGGTGAATTCTGGAGTAACGGATCAACCATCATCTCTGTGGGTAGTCGAGCTGCGCTAGAAGCCCTGATTCCCTATATCAAGAATCAGGGAAAAGCAACACTGCGTGACGCTAACTAGCACTTCATGCTTTGTAGCTTAGGATGCGCATCACTCCTGCTCAAGCGCACAAAAAACCGCATGGGCATCAACGCCATAATCCCCAACCCCATCTCTGAACGCTTATAAATCTCGTACTTGGCTTCAAGCGTGCCGCCAGTAAATATAACCTGGTTCACCTTTAAAAAACCGTAAGGATCCCCCCGTAAACATCCAGAAATCGCATCCAATACTAATTCCCTCCCAAAATCTATCCCTTGTAGCTCAGCGGGAATCGCCGCCATCTCACTGTCACGCAACCGGAAAATTAAATCCCCCTAATCCCTCACAACCCCTATCGCCATCCTACACCCATCACTCTGATAATAATCTCCCCCCCAATAACTAAATATACGAACCGCATGAGGCACTAAACTCGCCTCCGCAATCCCGCCAAACATAACCAGACCGCCCAATATACCACCTATTAGCTTCTTAAGCATAACTTGATGCTCCATAATATAAACAATAAAGAAATTTGGCATAATTCTAACATCATCTAAAAAAGAATACAATACCCAAAAATGTTAAAAAGGGATGGGTGGGCTGGAAAAAACCAACCCGTAAACCTGGTAAACACTAAGAAGTGTAAGGCTTGCTCCAAACAGCTAATGGCCTGTTACTCCCCACCATTCCCAAAAATCCACAAACAGCAAAATTCAGCACTCTAACCATTGTAAAATCAGATTCCCCGATTTGTCATAAATCAATTAAAAACAAATTCACTTCTTAAAAGACCACCTATAGGAATTTTGGGTGAATACTCGCAAAATGTAACTCTAAAATGATTGGAAGCTACCAAAAAGCACAAAAAATTATCCGAATGTCCGCTGAAGAAAAAAGTGAGCACATAAGTCTATGTGGGCTTCGCCTAAAGCAAGTTCCCCCTGAGCTTTTTAATCTAACCTGGATAAAAACTCTTAACCTCGCCCGAAATCAAATTGAAACTATACCTAGAGCAATTAAAAAACTCATTAACTTGGAAACACTAAATCTTGATGATAACGAAATTAAGGTCGTATGCCCGGAAATTAAGCATCTTGTCAATCTAAAAAGATTATACCTGTATGGCAACAGAATCCAGGACATTCCCCGGGAAATCAGATACCTCATAAACCTAGAAAAACTAAGCCTTGGAGTTAATGAAATCCGGGCAATATGCCCAGAAATTAAATACCTAAAAAACTTAGAATATTTATACCTAGAATGTAATAAAATTGAGGTTATTCCTAAAGAAATTAAATACCTTGCCAACCTAAAAAAACTAATACTATACTCCAATTCAATTCAAACTATATGCCCAGAAATTAAATATCTAACTAAACTTAAGGAACTAGACTTATCCTATAACAAAATCAAAACTATTTCACCACAAATTAAATATCTTGCTGAAATTGAAGAAATAAGCCTATCTGGTAATAAAATAAAAGCCATACCCCCTGAAATTAAATACTTGATTCACCTAAAAATGCTACTTCTCTACAACACCTGCATCCACAGCATTCCTTTAGAGGTTAAACATCTTACCAACAAACAATGCTTGAGACTAGACTGGGATAGGATTCAATTTATGTCCAAAAGCCTAAAAAACCCCGCAATGCCTGAACTTGATATGGAACTTAAATATAAACTTCTTAGGAATAAATTTACCCCCTAAATCAATCAAAATTAAATTTATTATATCATATAGTAAAAGCATGGGTGAGTTACTAAGGAAAACAACCATGTTTCTATTCTGCCTATTCAATCCTTACTTAAAGAACTGTACCCAATATTGGTGTAATTGGAAAAAGAGCGAATTTATAAGAGAAACCAAGAAAGCTATAGAGTATTTAACACCATACTTCACAGAATCGGATAAGGAAAGGCTATGGAAAAGAACTATATACACTACAGGGGGATTGAAGCCCGATTTAATCAAGGAAATAGAGCCTGGAACCCTTGTGCGATGGCCGATGCAACTGATTGTGTACGCAAATGATAGAACCTGGGAGTGGGCTTTTGAACCCCCCCATTGCCCCCTGCGTCCCTTAAACTCAGACCTAACGCCAGAAGAACAGGAAGAAGTGCTAAATAAATACGACTTCTTTACGCCTAAAAGAATCCATTACGGCACTTCCTTAGAAAAAGCCATTCAAGATTGGTCAATCAGCGATGAAATTTGGCTGGATTACGCATTTAAACTGATGAAAAAAGCCATTCCAGAAATACTAGAAAATCCAACAACAGGAAAATGTATCCTGAACTGGTGTGAAGAAAATGAATATAATGCCCCAGTTTTTGCTAATGAAACATTTTATGCCTATAATAAAAGGCTTAAAAAGGTTCTATCCCTGCAAGAAAATGAAGAATTTGCATACATTCAGCAACTAATAGGGAAGGACTCAAAAGTAGGAAATAACGACTACTCCTATACTATTCATTGCCATCAGCAACCGGAGCATAGTCCCCTAGTAAAAAGTTAGCAAAGCAGTGTAAAGAAAATAAAAAAATACCTATGGGTGAAGTCTATCAAATAAAATAAAGCCATGCTTAAAATCATTTACATTGACCGACCTCTTAAGAACCGGGAAACCTACGAAATTCTTAGGCTCATTCACCAAAGAACTACTAAAACTGAAATCATCAAGTTCAAAAAGAAATACTGGACTTATGCTACAGAAGTTAGCTGAAAAGACCCGTCCATTGATGCTAAAATAGTATCAAATAAGAGGGGCAAGTAGATAAGTAAGAAATGGAGAACACCTATGAACCTAACACAGCCTGGAGAGGGAATCGTCCTTAAAAAAGGAAGTAAACTCTACCTAAAATTAAGTAACGATGAACTTTATTTGATCCATTTTACTGATATAGAACGACTCAAATTAAAAGCGGGTCAAGCTATCGAAGGACTATTATTTCGACTTAAGGAACCTGTGCGTGAACAGGGAAACTTAGTCGTTCACGGATGGATTTATCCGGGAGTAATAAAAGTCAAAGAAGGTTTAGAACAAAAGGCCACTGAGAGCGACACTGAAAGTTCATCAGAAAATGAAAACTTAGATGGGTAAACTACTGAAAAGCCACTTGAAACCATAAAAAAACTAAAAACAATCAGCAAAAAAATGGAATGCTAAAAATCGCCTTTAACAAATCTTTTGGCACAGCAAAAGCAATGAGTAAAACTGAAATAACTTTAGGTTAAAAAGCATCGGTAAAAGTTTTAGAAAAAGTGAGAAAAATCAGGTAATAGCTTTGGGTGAAGTTGTTGAAAAGAGCAATGAATACCTCAAAAAATCGGCAAGCAAAAATTGCTAAGCTAAATGATGAGCATCGGCAAAATATTCCTAAAACTAGAACTTATGTGAGTCAGCAAGTCTCAAACCTACCAATTATGAAATTAGCAAAATTATTCTACCTTGTAAAAAACTTTAATACTTTCAACAAGGATAATGACCCCCATAGGGAACACGATTTGGGAAAGGTTATTCTGGATGGTGAATCCTACTTTTGGAAAATTGACTATTATGATAAAAGCCTAGAATACGGCTCCCCAGACCCAACAAATCCTGCTGTAACCGAGAGAATCTTAACCATTTGTCACCAGTGGGAATTATAATGCAGTTAACCAATTCGGAGTTCTAATATGATTCGCACAAAGAACCTTTGGATTCAAGACAGAGAACGACTGGAAATTGAAGAGGAGGAATCTGGTGAATGGAAATTGCCAACAGTGAATCCTGAAAACAATGGGGAACAGCAACCCCCACCCTCAGAACCAGACGACCCCCCCTTCTAATCCTAACACTAACCCCTACCCTAAAGGTGTAGGAATTCTAAAAGATGATGGATGAGTTGTTAATCAATCCCTACTTGAAGAACTGTGCTCAATGCTTTACAAAGTCATTAGAAGAAAAGCCACAAAAAATAAAAAGTTGATGAGTGAGTTGGTGGAGAATAACCATGAATAAGATTGAATTTGTAATTGGCAAAGAATGGCATACAAGCTATTGGGGAAAATATTATGTAAAAGGATTAGAGGATTGGCAAGTTAAAGAGAATAGCGAACTAAATTGCAATGATAACCATCATTTTTACCAGTATTATTTATGCCTTGATATACCTGATGGAACCGTATTTAGCATCTTTGAGCAAAGTGGGGATAAACGGGGAACTGACCAGTTCTGCTTCTCCCTCTGTGTAATTGACCAAAGCGCAGAAACCAAGGATTACGCTAAGTATGGAAAGGGATATTGCCAAGGAAATTATCGGAGAATTATTAAAACCGATACAAAGATTAAGTCATCTCGGTTGCTTGAATGGTGGAGCAATAGCTCCGATAAATCCCTGAAATTCGCTGAACACTGCACCGCTTATATCCAAAAACGAGGCGTACAAAATCTGCCACCAATGGAGTAAAATAAAAGGAGAAAAGCCATGACAAATTCCCCAGTAATCATTCTCTCAGTAAAACAAATGCCATCAGAACACCCGCAAAACATAGTGAATCTTACACCCTACACAAAGTCATGCTATGGAGCTACTTGGACTGAATATAGGTATCCTGAAATTGCGCCACCTCAATATTATAACATTAATCCTCAAGAAGGGATAGTCGCAAAAATCTTTGGCAATAAGTGGTTTATTCAATACTTTCCTGAATACGATAGAGATGATATTCCTATTGGGGGAATAGTCAAATTTACTAAAACCAATGGAAAGCTAACTAAACCAGATTTTAAGTTGCCTAAAAATAGGAGCCTAGATACGGAATTTAGAATTAGTAGCTACAGAATAAAGCTCTTTGGAACGCCAGCATTCATCCAAAGCCCTGAATTTCCAGCGATGAATAGCCTTGCCCCCTTTAACCTGATAACCCATGAATCTGGATGGGGAGATGCGGGAAATGAAAATATTCTCGCTTGGTTTGATGCAAATGGCATCCCTATCAATGCCTGTTTAGAAGCATCCTGCCATTAGGAGGTACAGCCATGAGAAAAAGCCTAGTTCATTCTAATAACGCCAAAAAAGTGCTGGCACTATTGCAAAAGGAACAAAAAGTAAATTGGACTGGAATAAAGCTAGACAAAGCAGACCTATCTCAAGTAAACCTAGCCAAAGCAAATCTAAATAGAGCCAGCTTTATCGAAGCAAATTTATGCAAAACTGAAATGATCAGAGGCATTTTAATCAAAGCAGACCTAACTAAAGCAAATCTTTCATTCGGAAATTTCACAAAAGCAAATCTAACTAAAGCAAATCTAAATGAGGCGAACCTATACCAGGCAATTTTAAGAGAAGCTAATCTGAGTAAATCAAATCTAGTTGGAGCAGACTTAGATTCCACCGATCTGACTAATGCAAATCTTAATGGCGCAGACCTGACCGGAGCAAACTTAGTAGGCGCAGACCTGACCAGAGCAAACCTAGTCGGGGCTGACCTGACTGGGGCAAACCTTAAATTTGCCAACCTAAACTGGGCAAATCTTCATAAGGCAAACCTAAGCGGAGCAAATCTAGCTGAAGCTGAACTAAGTGGAGCGAATCTAACACAAGCTAACCTAGAACTGGAATCAGTACCCTACATTGCCCACATTGATCAAGCTATCTTAAACGCTATCCAAGAAACGGGTGGACAACTAGAAATGCAAAACTGGCATACTTGCCAGACAACCCACTGCCGAGCAGGTTGGGCAATTACCCTGGCCGGAGATGCTGGCTACCAACTGGAGAGACTTTGGGGTTCTAGTGTCGCCGCCGCTATGCTCTATCTAAAATCTGGAGCAAACTTCATCCCTAACTGGTATGCAAGCCCCAAAGCCGCTTTAGTAGATATGAAACGGAAAACAAAAAACTGTCAAGCAAATGTACATAAAGCTATTTAAGAAAAAACTCAATTAACGAAACCGTTACGGATATTTCAAATCCCGTTGATCCAATGCTTGCACCGTTAGCGAACAATGGGGGTGTGACCCAAACCCACGCCTTGATGCCTGGAAGCCCTGCGCTGAATGCAGGGGATAACGACTGGCTCCCTATAGATGTGGATTTGACCGGATAGTAGGTGGCACAGTAGAGATTGGTGCCTACAAAGCCAAAATATCATCTTCCGCTAAATTTGAAGAGCATTTACCTACATTCTTTTGGTAGCTACGAAGGATTTGATGAATGTTTGACCAAGAGTTCATATCGGCAGAATTACTGGCTGATATTGTCTCCGTATCCAAGTCCACTTTGAACAAGTGGGAGAAGAATGGCAGATTAAAGCCAATTCTTCATCCCATTACAAACAGGAAGCTATATCCGGTTTCACAATTGGGTCAGTTTCCAGAAATTCAAAGAATGAGAGAAACAAAATGGGACGAAGAAATCAAAATTAAACCAATCAGAAATTTTTTGGCAGTAGAACTATTTGCAGGAGCAGGTGGACTTGCTCTTGGCCTAGAAAAAGCTGGGTTTATTACAGTCGCCTTGAATGAATTGGATAAAGATTGTTGCCATACCTTAAAACTTAATCGCCCCGAATGGTCTGTCATTCAAGCAGATGCCAGAGTTACAAATTTTACCCAATTCACTGATATAGATTTGGTATCAGGAGGATTTCCCTGCCAAGCCTTTTCCTATGCAGGGGAGAAGTTGGGATTTGACGATGCACGGGGTACCTTGTTCTTTGAATTTGCGAGAGCGATTAAAGAAATACAACCTAAGATATTTTTGGCAGAAAATGTCCGTGGTTTATTAACTCATGATAGGGGTAAAACTCTGGCAACAATTAAGGCAATTATTTTTGAAATAGGTTACGCATTGGTAGAGCCGAAAGTATTAAAGGCTATATTCTACCGGGTGCCCCAAAAGCGAGAACGCCTATTTTTAGTAGGAATTAGGAATGATTTAGTCAAATTTGCCCGATTTAGTTGGCCTTCCCCCTATCACCGCATTCTCACTCTCAAAGATGCCTTGAAAGCAGGAGAACTCTACGATACGGATGTACCGGATTCTCTAGGAGCCGCCTACCCCAAGCGTAAGAAAAATATCTTATCCCAAGTGCCCCCAGGCGGTTACTGGCGGGATTTGCCAGAACATCTCCAAAAGGAATATATGCAAAACAGTTACTTCTTAGGAGGGGGCAAAACCGGGATGGCACGGCGTTTATCTTGGGATGAGCCAAGTTTAACCTTGACCTGTGCCCCGGCGCAAAAACAAACCGAACGCTGTCATCCCACCGAAACCCGCCCCCTTACAATTCGGGAATACGCTCGCATCCAAACTTTTCCCGATGATTGGCAGTTTAGCGGCTCTTTAGCAAGTCAATACAAACAAGTTGGAAATGCCGTTCCCGTCAATTTAGCCCATGCCGTAGGCCGCAGTCTCGTGGCTTTGTTGAATCAGATTGAAGCGCAACTGAGTCAAGACTCCTTAATCTTTAATAAAATTATGTGACCATAGGAAAGAACTATGCAATAAATTCACTCCATAAAAAAAACTAGCCTCGCCCATCCTAAATTTGGCAAAAATTGGACTAGCCCATTCAAAAAAAAACAAATAGAGTATGGCTGAAATTGGACTATCATTAGAACAATCCCCAACCCCATAGAAGAAACAATGAAAGAAGCCTTCAATAATCCCAAGTATTACCTGGAAAATATCTACCAGCTAATTAAACAAAAGAACTGTGATAATAACAACCATTATGAGTTCATTCTGCAAAATGGAATCTTCTATGAGGCTACCTATAAGGAATTGATCAATAGCCCACAGGAACATTTCTACCCAAAGCACTGCTATTACCGAAAAACGCCGTAAAGCTCTGCACTTTAGGGCAAGGATGTAAGGCGCAAACAATCTTATCAAAAAAAAACAGCAGAAGCAAGCTAGTAGAACGGCTTTGTGCTATACTAAAGGAAGAGGCGAGGGTAATCAACCTCTCTAAAAACCCAATAGCCTAACGGCTAAAAAAAACAACCTAAGTTTTTGGTTGGCTGAACGGTACCTTTGGGCAAAAGGGAACCGCCCCGCAAGGGGGAACGCTTGGGGAGAGATGCACCTCTGCTTTAGAGAGGGAAACCTAATGAAGTAAGTGCGCTCGTAGAACCAAGAACAAGAATCTTCTGCCTTTAGGCAGGGGAGTATGTCAAAACGCTTACACCTTGGCAAAAGCAAGCCAAGGTGAAATCATTTATGTTGAAGGGTTCGCTGGACTCTCAAATATGCCAATATGTGTTCCCCATGCCTGGGGAATTATGCAAAAAACTCAGCAAGTTGTTGACCCAACTGTATGCAAATAATAAAGTCGTATACTCAGAAAGCTGGAAATGCCGATTCTATCATCCAATTTTCCGTGACTTGCAAAAATAAAGTCGGATACTGGAAGCACCTCTATCCTCTTGAATAGATTAGTTCTAGGAAAATAAAGTCGTATACTGATAGGGTTAGTTCACCTAACCAAGCTATCAGTTCTCAGTTTCTGAGAGTTTCAAGTAAATAATGATGTCGTATGGTGATCAACGCTCAAAATCCTTTCAGGGAGAGAGGTTTCCTAAAATTATGTCCCATGCCAACATTAGTAAAGTTAAGCTCTCCTTTAAACATATGAGAACAAGGAAGCGTTGAGAACAAGGAAGTGTTCAGATCGAATCCTATGGACTAATTGGCTTTAGTATACAACTTTATTTTCCAGTATACGACTTTATTTTCTACAGGCACCCATTCGCAAAAGACGCTTAGAATGATGGTATCGGGAAAGGAACCTAGGACGATGGATAAATGGAATGCCCAAAAAATTTATTTCAACCGGGTGTACCCTTGCCCCTGTTGTCGCCGGAGGGGTCGGTTACAGCAAATTACCTTGACCGATGCCTTTGGCTGTAACCGTTGCCAGCAAATTTTT
>Ga0272446_1008243_pt1 | contig 9998 bp, 7 predicted proteins | sample YNPCB0061_FD_194587 | JGI IMG/M metagenome (GOLD analysis project Ga0272446, IMG submission 194587) | Hot spring microbial mat communities from Yellowstone National Park, WY, United States - YNP-CB-006-1 | ecosystem: Environmental > Aquatic > Thermal springs > Hot (42-90C) > Sediment | place: USA... | reverse complement strand
GGCGGCGTTCTGGATGGAGAAGGCGATCGAGTATTCGCGTCCGCTCGAACCGAGGCAGTTCGACCGCGACGTGCACGACCTCGGCTTCATCTTCCTCTCGAGCTACTACCGCTGGTATCAGGCGAGCCGTGATCCGAAGCTGAACGAGGTGCTGATCCAGGCGGGAAAGACGCTGGCGCAGCGGTTCGTCGAGAAGGGGCAGTATCTGCGCTCGTTCGTGAGCGAAGACTCGCTGTTCATCGACATCATGATGAACGTCGGGCTGGTCTTCTACGCCTCGCGCGAGACGGGCGACCGGCGCCTGCGGGACATCGCCATCCGGCACGCGCTGACGACGCGGCGCTACCTGGTGCGCGGCGACGGCTCGACGGCGCACGAGGGCATCTTCGACGTCAAGACGGGCGAGTTTCTGCGGCACTCGACGCAGCAGGGATGGCGCGCGGACTCCTGCTGGTCGCGCGGGCTCACCTGGGCGCTGTACGGCTTCGGCAGTTGCTACGAATACACGCGCGACCCGCGGTTCCTCGATACGGCGGAGCGCTGCGCGGATTATTTTCTCACGCACACCAACCCGGATGGCATCCCGCCGTGGGATTTCCAGGCGCCGGAAGAGTCGCGCAAGATGGTGGACACCTCGGCGGCGGCGATCGCCGCCAGCGGCTTGCTGCGGCTGTGCCGCATGCTGCCGGATCCGGTGAAAGGGTTCTATTACTGGTCGAGCGCGCTGCACATCCTGCGGAACCTGTGCGAGAAATACACGGCGCGGGACGACGGCAAGTGGGAAGGCATCCTGAAGGGCGGCGTGTACCACGTGCAGAAGAATCTCGGCGTCAACGAGAGCGTGATGTGGGGAGAGTACTTCTTCTGCGAAGCGCTGGAGAACGCTCTGCGGCATACGCTTGCCAACCAGGCCAGAAAGACGAACGGCAAGGGTTGAGCCGCGGACTCAGCGCGCCGCAGCCGGATGCCGGCGCGTGAGGGCGACGGAAGCGAGCGCGCCGAGATAGAGCAGCGCCGCCAGCAGCAAGGTAAACCGCAGGCCGAACACGACGGCGGCGAACACGGCAGCGCAGGACCCGAGCACGCTGGCTGCCGCGTTGACCGACCACGCCCACTTCACGGCCGACGGCCGCCAGCGGCTTAGCCGCAACAGGCCGGCGGGAAACGCCATTCCCATCAGGAAGGAAGGCGGCGCCAGCAGCAGAGCCGTGGCCAGCATCTTCCAGGGCAAGTCCCACGCGGCGCCGGCAGCAGTCAGCGGCCCCGCGGCGAGCGCGGTGGCGGCGATGAGCCCTGCCGAGGCGCCGAGCACCGCCATCAGCCGCCGGTCATCTTCCTGGGTCGCCCTGCGGCTGAAGAAACTCCCCAGCCCGCTCCACAACAGCATGGCGAAGATCACCACCGTCAGAGCATAGGTCGGGTGGCCCAGCAGCATGACCAGCCGCTGAATCAGGCCCACCTGCACCATCACGTAGCCCGCCCCGAGAAACAAGAAATAGGGAAGGAACAAAAGGACCCCGCCGCCGGTCTCCAGCCGGGTGCGCAGCACCAGCGGCGGCAGCGCCAGCGTCACCAGCGTGGCGGCCAGGCTTACGGCCAGCAGCGTGAACAGGTCAGTGGCGGACGCCTGGCGGCGCGGGTCAAGCGGATGCTGCGCGTTTCCAGTCCAAGGCGCCAGGCGGGAAGTGAAAAAGAAGAAGGGCCGGTCATCGGTCACCGGGCGCACGTCGAAGAGATAGTCTGCGTAGAACGCGGCGGGATCGGATGACCGAAGCACCGCGGCGAAGCTGGGCTCGGCCGCCTGCCCGGGCATGTACAGAATCTCCAGCCCGGAGCGGACAGCTTCCAGCGCAGCCCGCTCCAACTCGTCCACGGGGAGCGGTTCGCGGCTCACAACCACCGTGTCCAGCACGCCCTCGGCCGGCGGTTCGTCCTGCTGTTCGCGCAGCACGATGACGTGGCGCCAGGGTTCGCGCGCGCCGGAGCGCTCGAGCGCAGCCCGCGCCAGCGCCGCCGCACGGAGCGATTCCCTCGGCGGATCGAATCCCCAATGGGTGAACGAGAGAAGGCCGTTTGGCTTCAGCCGGTGCAGGTAGTCGCGGAACGCTTCGATTGTGAAGATGCTGCTTTCGTTCAGGGCATGCGTGCCGGCGGCAGCCGAGGCGCGCGTGTCCACCAGCGTGGCCACGATCAGATCAAACTGCTCGGACGTCCGCCGCACGAAACTCCGGCCGTCTTCCACGATGGCGCGCACTTCAGGACGGCTGTACAGGCGATGGCTGGCTTCGAGAAACCGGCCCCGCATGATCGACTCCACGATGATCGGATTGATCTCGACCGCCGTGACATGGCGCGCGCCGCCGGCCAGCGCGAGGGCCGCGTCCCAGCCGCCGCCCGCGCCCAGGATCAGCACCTTTCCTGCGGGACGCAGCCGGTAGCTGTAGCCGGATCCCTGGCGCAGGAGCCTTTCTTTCTCCTCCGGGCCAAGCTGCAAGGGATCGAAGGCCGGGATGCGGCTGCTCCAGGCCGCGTCCACCAGAATCAGCGGATCCGCTCCGCCCGCCTGCGCCACGCTGACGCGGGAGAAGCTGTTCCACTGCACGAACGACTCCTGCCGGAGGTCCCTTCCTTTGGCGGCGGAGACATCGATCAGCCGCGTGCTTTGGTTCACGACAATCAGGCCCACCAGCGCCAGGGCCACCGCCGTGGCCACAACTCTCCCCGCCCATGCCCCCGCGAGCCCGAACCAGACGCCGGCCGCGGCGGCCAGCAGCACAGCGGCCCCCAGGATCGCGCCGGGGCCGCCCATGACGTTCAGAAAGGGGATCACGAGCAGGCAGCCGGCGGCTGCGCCGGAGAGGTCGAAGAAATACATCCGGTCCACCTTGCTGATCGTGTCCGCGATCACGAGAGACAGAATGATGCCCGTGCAGACAAAAGGCGCAGCGGCGGCAAAGTAGACGGCCGCCAGAGTCCAGAACCCGGAGGGCCACTGCCCGGCCTGCACCGCGACGGCCAGCGCCGCCACCAGCGCCGCGGCGTTCAGCAGCGAGAGAGCGCCCAGCCTCCGATGCAGCGTTCTGCCGTGCGCGGACAGCGCGTAGGCGGTCATTCCGCCCGCGCTGAGGCCAAAAAGCGCAATGGAGACGGCCAGAAAGGCAGAGTGGTAGTGAAAGACCACCGAGAAGATGCGCGTCAGTGCGATCTCCGTGATGAGCGCGGCCGCAGCCGTCAGCATCACTGCGGCATAAAGAAACGCCCAGGAGGTTCGCTTTCCTGCAAACGGCGTGGAGACGACCGACAAACCACTATGATAGCCGCTTGCCCGGAAGCGCCTTCCCGCGGCCGCCGCGTGCTAGACGATCGCCGCGGGCGGGGCAGGTTCGTCCGGGCTGCCCGCCTTGGCCAGCGGCCAGCGGATCAGCAGCAGCGCCAGCAGTGCCAGCATGGCCAGCCCCGCGACCACGGGCGGCTGGTCAAAGAAGCTCAGGATCGACGCCAGCGGCTTGTCGCCGATGGCGAAGCCCGCCTTCACCATGCCCATCAACGCCTCCCCGGCGATCAGCCCGGAGGCGATCAGGATGGCGGCGTTCTCGATCCGCGCCTTCTGCGGCTCGTTGAAATCACGCCGGTCGCGCGCCAGCTCCATCAGCCAGCGGATCACCCCGCCGGTGAAAATCGCGAACGTCGTCTCCAGCGGCAGGTACATGCCCACGGCGAACAGCATCGGGCTGCGCACCTGCAGCAGGACCAGCGCCAACCCCATGCAGATGCCGGTCAGCACCAGCGGCCATGCCATCGAGCCGCCCACGATGCCCTGGCTCAGCATCGCCATCAACCCGGCCTGGGGCGCTGACAGCTTCGGATCGCCGAACCCGATGCCGCCCTCGCGGATATTGCCCTCATGCAGGATCCAGAGCGGGAAGTACAGCAGCAGCCCGCTGATCAGAATGCCGATCAGATCCCCGATCTGCATGGAGCGCGGCGTGCCGCCCAGGATATGGCCCACCTTCAGGTCCTGCAGCATCTCGCCGGCCACCGCCGAGGACACGCAAACCACCGCGGCAACGCCCAGCACCGCTGCCACGCCCGCCAGTCCCTTCACGCCGATGGCCACCATCAGCAACGCGGCCACAATCAGCGTGGACAGCGTCAGCCCGCTGATCGGGTTGTTCGACGAGCCGATAATGCCCACCAGGTTGCCGCTGACCGCCGCGAAGAAGAAGCCCAGTACGATCATCACCAGCGCGGCCACGATGGCGCCGGCCAGCGATTGCGCGAAAAAGTGGTACAGCGCGATCATCGCTGCCAGCGTGGCAATCAGGCCCGGCAACACGACCTTGAAGCTCAGGTCCTGCTGCGTCCGGTCCACGGCTTCCGTCTGCCCGCTGGCCTTCTTCAGGTCGGCCACCGCGCGCTGCAGGCCCGCCGCCAGCGACTTGCGCATGCGGAACATCGTCGTCGCCGCGCCCACCAGCATGCCGCCCACGGCGATGGGCCGCACGATGTTGCGCCACACCTGATTGGCGATGCCGTCCCAAGCCTCGTGTCCCGCCCCGGCAGGGATATTCCTGGCCAGCTCCGGGCCCAGGAAATAAACCAGCAGCGGCACCAGCAAACCCCACGCCGTCAGCCCGCCGGCAAAGTTTAGCGCTCCCAGCCGCGGCCCGATGATGAACCCGACGCCCAGATACGCCGGCGCCACCGCCGGAAGCGAAAACTTCGTCCAGCCTCCCGCCGCCGCCTCGCCCGCAGCGCCCAGTTTCACCGCGCTCTTGCCCAGTTCGCCGACTTTCAGAAGAAAATCACGGCTCGCGGAAAACAGCCGGAACTCGCCCAGCAGATAGACGAACGCGCCCACTCCCATGGCCTGGAACAGCGTCTTGGCGGCATCCGCGCCGCGCTGCCCGGCCTTGTGGATCTCGGCCGCGGCTCTCGACTCGGGGAACGGAAGTTCCGGGTCTTCCACCATGACGCGGCGCAACAGCGTGACAAACAGGATCCCCAGCGTCCCCCCTACCAGCATCAACGCGCTGGATTGCCAGTAGGCTTCGAACGAATCGAAGCGGGGCCACGCGCCCACGATCACGAAAGCCGGAATCGTGAAAATGGCGCCCGCAGCCACGCTCTCGCCGATGCTGCCCACCGTGCGGGCCATGTTCTCCTCGAGAATCGAGCCCCGGAACAGGCGCAGCACCGCCATGCTGATCACCGCCGCCGGATAGGTGGCGGCGATCGTCTGCCCTGCGCGCAAGCCCAGATACGCGTTGGCCGCGCCCAGCACCACGGTCATCACCAAGCCCAGCAGCACGGCGCGCAAGGTGAATTCCGACATCTTCATGTCGACCGGGACAAACGGCTTGTAGGAGGGTTGCTGGTTGGCCATAAAGCTGTCTCCGTTGAATCGCCCTCGATCATACCCGTTTCGGGGCAGTTCCCGCTAGTGCGCGAAATGCCCCACAATCCCGGCAACCTCGGGCGGGTGGTGAATGCCGCCTGATTGAAAATGGGCGGGTTGTTTGCCCTCGCCGTTTGGCATGCCAGTTGCTTCTCCCTTCCCGGAGCCCTCAAAACCATGGCCTACGTGATCGTTGACACCTGCACCAAGGACAACCACTGCATTGAAGCGTGCCCGGTGAACTGCATTCACCCGACCCCGGACGAGCCCGGTTACGAAGAGACGCCGCAGCTTTACATCCACCCCACGGAGTGCATCGACTGCGGCGCGTGCGTGCCCGTCTGCCCGACGAGTTCGATTTACATTCTGGACGAGCTGCCCGCCGAGCTTGCCCACTTCGCCGAGAAGAACGCGGCGTACTACAACTGATTCTCCGTCCGAACCGCTCCTCCACCCATGCGCCGGGCGGTTTTCTCCTCCTCCGCCCGGCGCTGCCTTTGTTACAGCCCGCGGTGAGTGCGCCGCCAATGCAAACTGGCGCACAGCCCGGCCCTTCCCTGAATTCTCTGGATCACTTCCTGCCCGGCCAGATCCCACGTTTCGATGCGGATCTCATCTCCGAGCAATGCCTCGCCGCGGAAGTCCACCTGCAAGGCACAGGGAGCATCAACGGCGGCGTCTGCCTCCGCCCAAGCCATGTAGGAGCTGTTGTTGGCGTGCATGTTGATGTCGAGATCCTGCGGGACCACGGTTCGCCAGGTCAACCGGGGTGAGGAAGGCGGCGGTTCCGGCACAGCCTCGAACTGAATTCCTGTGTCCTTCGGAGGAAACTCGAGCTCCAGCAGGAAGCGCGGCAGGCGCACAGGCCGGCGGCTCTGCAGGTCGACGATAAGCCAGACCGACGCCGCTTCCGCCAGCAACTCCCCCTCCCCGGAAAATACCTCGAACTCGCGCCAGGCGCGTGCTCCCGCCGTGCGGCGCGAGGGCCAGGTAATCACCGCCACTTGCTCCCCTGCCTGCGGCCAGCGGCGGACGGCGATGCCGAGCTGCACGAGCATCCATGCCTGCCCCTTGCTGCGGAGAGCGTCGATGCCCGCTCCGAGCGAGGCGGCGTGAGGCCCCGCGGCCCGCTCGAACAGCCGCGCCATGGCTGCCGCGCCGCGCCCCTCCGCCAGGCAGGCCATGCGATGGAAGAGTTCCACTCCCGTCAGCCCAGCCGCGCTTTTACCAGCTCGCTCAGCCGCTTGCCGTCGATCCGCCTGCCGGCGAGCTTCGCGCGCGCCATGGCGATCACCTGGCCCATCTGCTTGCCGCTTGCCGCCCCGGTCTCCGAGAGGGCCGCTTCCACGGCAGCCGCCATTTCCTCCTCCGTCGCCGCCGCCGGCATGTAGCTCTCGATCAGCTTCAGCTCGGCTTCTTCCTTCTCGGCCAGCTCGGGCCGTCCGCCCTGGCGGTACATTTCAGCGGCGTCCCGGCGCTGCTTGACAAGGGAGTTCAGGACCTTCAACTCGGCGGCCTCGTCGAGCTCCTTCATCGAGTCCACCTTCTCTTTCATCAGCGCCGTTTTGATCATCCGCAGCGCGGACAGACGCGCTTCGTCGCGGGCCTTCATGGCTGCGGCCATGTCCTTCTGCACCTGATCGAGGAGAGCCATTTTTGGTATCCTGTAGTCCTATTTCCCTCTGATTTTCCCACAGCCATGCATGTCAAGAAGCAGCGACTCCTGACCCCAGGGCCGACGCCTCTCCTTCCTCGCGCCCTGCACGCCATGATGGCGTCCGACATCCATCACCGGACGCAGGACTTCATCCAGTTGTACCCACGCGTGCTCGCCGACCTGAAAGAGGTCTATGGCACGCAAAACGACGTTCTCATCACCGTCAGTTCCGGCACCGGCGCCATGGAAGCCGCGGTCTCCAATTTCTTCAGCGAAGGCGACAAGGTGGTGGTTCTCTCGGCGGGCAAGTTCGGCGAGCGGTGGGTGGATCTGGCAAAAGCCTACCGCCTGAACGCAACCGTGCTCGCCGCCGAATACGGCGACGTGGTCAGCCCGGAGCGCGTGGCGCAGGCTCTCCAGGAAAACCCCGACGCCAAGGGCGTCTTCTTTCAGGCTTCGGAAACATCCACCGGCGCGGCGCACGACGTCCGCGCCATCGGCGAAATCGTGAAGCAGACTCCCGCGCTGTGCATCGTGGATGCGATCACCGGACTCGGCACCATGCCGCTCGACATCGACGGCTGGGGGCTGGATCTGGTCATCGGCGGCTCGCAGAAAGCGTTCATGATCCCGCCCGGCCTCGCCTTTATCAGCGTCAGTGCGAAAGCGTGGGCGCAGAGCGAAACCGCGCGGCTGCCGCGGATGTATTTTGACCTGAAGCGGGAAAAGAAAATGGCCGACAAAGGCGAGAGCGCCTGGACGCCGAACGTCAGCCACATTCTGGCGCTGGCCGAGGCGCTTGTCTATATCAAACAGCTCGGCATGGCGAAGCTCGTCGAAAACGCGCAGTGTCTGGCCCGCGCCACCCGCGCCGCCGCCGTGGAACTGGGCCTGGAACTGTTCGCACCCGGCTCGCCGTCTTCTTCGGTCACCGCGGTCAAAGCCCCTGCGGGCATGGATTCGGGCGAGATCGTCAAGGCGTTCCGGAACCAGTTCGGTTCGATCATCGCCAACGGACAGGGCACGATGAAGGGCAAGATCTTTCGCATCGCGCACCTCGGCTACTTCGACTTTGCCGATCTGTTCGCCGTGGTCGCCGAACTCGAGCTGATCCTGCACCAGAAGGGGCTGCCCGTCACGCTTGGCAAAGGCGTCGCCGCCGTGCAGAGGACGTATCTGGAGGCCCAGAGCGGGAAGCAGTGATGAAGATCCTGGTCGCAGAACCGATGTCGCCGGCGGCGCTGGAGCTGCTCCGCCGCCAGCCGGGCTTTGAGGTGATCGAGTCCAACCCCAAAGAGTACGAGCAGCACCTGGCCGAGTGCGAGGCCATGCTTGTGCGCAGCGCCGTCAAGGTCAAGGCCGACACGCTGGCCAAGGCGCCGAAGCTGCGCGTCATCGGCCGCGCCGGCGTCGGCGTGGACAACGTCGATCTGTCTGCCGCCACCGCGGCGGGGGTGCTCGTGATGAACACGCCCGGCGGCAACGCCGTCAGCGTGGCCGAGCACACGCTGGCGCTGATGCTCGCGCTGGCGCGCATGATCCCCGAAGCCAACGCCTCCACGCGCGCCGGCAAGTGGGAGAAGAAAAAATTCCTCGGCAACGAACTGCGCGGCAAGACGCTGGGTATCGTCGGCCTCGGCAACATCGGCCAGGAGGTCGTGCGGCGCGCGCGGGGTTTCGAGATGCGCATCATCGCCGCGGATCCTTATGTGGCCCCCGCCACAGCAGCCGATCTGGGCGTCGAGTTGCTCCCGTTCGAGGACCTTGTGGCGCAGTCTGATTACATCAGCCTGCACGTCGCGCTCACGCCGGAAACGAAGCACATGATCAACGCGCAGAGCATTGCGCGCATGAAGCCGGGTGTCCGCATCATCAATTGCGCCCGCGGCGAACTCATCGATCACGACGCCCTGCTCGATGCCCTGAAGTCCGGCAAGGTGGCCGGCGCGGGACTCGACGTGTTCTCTCCCGAGCCGCTGCCGGAAGGCCATCCGCTGCTCTCGGCGCCCAACCTCATCGCCACTCCGCACATCGCCGGTTCCACGGAAGAGGCGCAGGAGATTGTCGGCATCCGCATCGTCGAACAGCTCGTCGAGTACCTCCTGCACGGCGTCGCCATTAACGCCGTCAACATGCCCGCCGTGGCGCCGGAGCAATACCGCGCCATCAGCCCCTACATCGGGCTGGCCGAGCGGCTTGGCCGCTTCGCCGCCTTCATCGCGCCAGACAACCCCCAGGCTGTCCGCATCACTTACCGCGGCCGCATCGCCGATCTCAACACCAACCTGCTGCGCAACGCGGCCCTGGCCGGCGTTCTCAGCCGGAGCCTGGCTTCGCGCGCCAACCTCGTCAATGCGATGCAGCTTGCTTCCCAGCGCAATCTCACCGTCACGGAGGCGCACCAGCCGCGCGGCGGCGCCACCGACTCCATTCAGATCGAGATCATCGCACCCGCCTCCGCCACCTCCGTCACGGGCGGTGTCGTCATGGACAAGCCGCGGCTTCTCTCGATCGACGGCATCCCGGTGGAAATCACCCTCGCCGGCCACCTCATCTACATGCGCAACATCGACGTGCCCGGCGTCATCGGCCACGTCGGCGGCATTCTTGGCCGCAACCAGGTCAACATCGCCAACTTCTCCCTCGGCCGCCAGGAAACCCCTTCGGCGCCCGCGAAACCGCTCGAGGCCGTAGCCCTTGTCGAAGTGGACACCCCTGTCTCCGAACCCATTCTGGCCGAGTTGCGCTCCCATCCGGCCGTGCGCCTCGCTGTAACCGTGGAGCCGGGCGAATAGGCGCCCGCGCCGCAAAATTCTCTCTTCCTGAGGGCGGCCCCGTAGCATTTTCTCATCGAAGGATGAGCCTGAAGAATAGGAGTTGAGTGTCCGCTGGGCTCCTTTCTGTTTTGGGTTGGATGAGTCTGTAGATCGCCGTAGTCGAAGC
>Ga0272446_1008242_pt1 | contig 9999 bp, 6 predicted proteins | sample YNPCB0061_FD_194587 | JGI IMG/M metagenome (GOLD analysis project Ga0272446, IMG submission 194587) | Hot spring microbial mat communities from Yellowstone National Park, WY, United States - YNP-CB-006-1 | ecosystem: Environmental > Aquatic > Thermal springs > Hot (42-90C) > Sediment | place: USA... | reverse complement strand
AGGTGAACTCCACCGACACCGTTCAGCAGGTGATCGACAAGATCAACGCGCTCTCGAGCGTGACGAACGTGTCGGCGAACTGGTCCGGTTCGAACACGTCCGGCGTGGTCGTCTTCACCCAGCAGCTCTACGGCGAGGGCAACCACATCCGCTACTCGGAGAGCACGGGCATCTTCGCGGGCTCCGGGACGTCGGTGACCTCGGTCGACCGGACGGGCGTGAGCGCGGTGGTGACGGTGCAGGCGAACACGGTGGACATCAAGACGGGCAGCACCTCGGTGCAGTCGGTCACCTTCACCGGCTCGAAGGCCGAGGGCGGCAACGGACTGAAGGTGATGGACGCCGTGGGCAACAGCGTGCTCCTCACCGAGAACGGAAACCAGAAGCTGACCTCCGGGTCCGGCGTTGCCACGATCTCGTCCGCCTCGATGCAGTTCCAGATCGGCTCGTTCGCCAGCCAGTACGTGGTGATGAGCCTGGGCAACGCGCAGGCCAGCGCTCTGGGCGGCACGGCGGTGGCGGGCGCCTACCTGAAGGACATTGACGTCACGACGGCTGCGGGCGCCGCGACCGCCATCAAGGTGGTGGACGAGGCGATCCAGCAGATCAGCGTGATGCGCGCGCAGGTCGGCGCGTTCCAGAAGAACACGCTGCAAAGCACGATCCGCTACCTGGGCATCGGCGTGGAGAACCTCTCCGCTTCGGAGTCCCAGATCCGCGACACGGACGTGGCGGCGGAAGTGGTCGCCATGACCAAGAACCAGATCCTGCAGAGCGCGGGCAACCAGGTGTTGGGCCAGGCGAACATGGCCCCGCAGCAGGTCCTCTCTCTGCTCCGGTAGGCCTCGGGCCTCGGGTTCCATCGGGCCGGCCGGGCTCACCCCGGCCGGCCTCCACCCTCTCCAGAACGACCTCCGCGCAGGCGTCAACCTGCAGCGGGGGCCTCGCCGCGCCGGTCTCCTCTACAGACCCTGAAACGTCCATCCGATAATCGGCCAGTGATCGCCGCGCGAACGGCGACGAAGCTGTGAACGAAAGAACGATGGCTTACCGCGACGGCAGGATGCCCAAGCGGACCCCGGGGGCCTTTAGCCCAGGGCGAAAGCCCGGCCACCCGGCAGTTTCAGGGAGGAGACCATCAGATGAGCTTGCGTATCAACACGAACACGACCGCGTTGAACGCCCTGCGGAACCTGCAGAGCACCACGAACGCGGTCGCCACGTCCATCGAGCGGCTGTCCTCCGGTCTGCGGATCAACCGCGCCGCCGATGACCCCGCCGGCCTCATCATCTCGGAGAACCTGCGCGCACAGATCGACGGCATGAACCAGGCCGTTGCGAACTCGCAGGACGCCATGAACCTCATCAAGACGGCCGAAGGCGCCCTGAACGAGATCAACATGCTGCTGCGGTCCATCCGAACGCTGGCCGTCCATGCGGCGAACACCGGCGTCAACGACTCGGGGGCGGTTCGCGCCGACCAGAGCCAGATCGACTCCGCGATCGCCAGCATCGACCGGATCGCGACGCAAACGCAGTTCGGCACGAAGAAGCTGCTCGACGGGACGTCCGGCATCACCTCGTCGGTGATCGACACCAAGCGGCTGGCCGGCATCTACATCGGCGGCACCTTCGACGCAGCCCAGACGGCCACCAGCGACGTCACCATCACGGTCTCCGCGAACTACACGGCGATGCGCGCACGGTTCATCGGCGAGCGCACGTTCGCCGGGGTCAACGCGGTGATGGGCACCGGGAACGGCACCCTGGTGATCAACGGCCAGACCGTCAAGGTGGACGTGTCCGACACGGTGCAGTCGGTCATCAACAAGATCAACGCGCTGTCGGCCGTCACCAACGTCTCCGCCAACTGGTCGGGCTCCAACACCAGCGGGGTCGTCGTGCTGACGCAGCTCAAGTACGGCGGCGGCAACTCCATCAAGTTCTCGGAGAGCGCGGGCATCATCGCGGGGACGCAGGAGGGCGTCTACGCCACCTCCATGTCCGGGCGCAGCGCGGCGGCCTCGGTCCGGATGATGACCATCAACCCGCGGACCCGCGAGCCGGAGGTCACCACGGTGTACTTCACCGCGTCCGACCTCGATGGCGCGGACGGCCTCCGGCTCCTGGACACCGACGGCAACTCCATCCTCCTGACAGAGGACGGTAACACCAGCCTCACCACCCCGACCAAGGTGGCGACGGTGACGGCGGCCAGTCTGCAGTTCCAGGTGGGCGGCAACGCGAACCAGTACGTCGCGATGTCGCTGGGGAACGTGCAGACGAACCTGCTCGGCAACACCGTGATCCAGGGCACCACGCTGCGCACGATCAATGTGACGAGCGGACCCGGCGCCACGGCGGCGATCCAGGTGGCGGAGGAGGCAATCGAGCAGATATCGGCGCTGCGGGCACGGCTGGGCGCCTTCCAGAAGAACACGCTCGAGAGCACCGTGCGGTACCTGAACATCGGCATCGAGAACCTGTCCTCGTCCGAGTCGCAGGTCCGCGACACGGACGTGGCGGCCGAAGTGGTCGCGATGACGAAGAACCAGATCCTGCAGAGCGCGGGCAACAAGGTTCTGGCGCAGGCGAACATGGCGCCCCAGCAGGTGCTCTCGCTGCTGCAGTAACACGGGCGGCGGGGGGCGCGAGCGCCGCGCCTCCCTCGGCGCAGACGCTCTCTCGCATCCACGGCAGGGCGCCCCGCGGGGCGCCCTGCCGGACCGCAAGGCGGCGTCGCGGCAGGCCTGTCCGAATGGCGCCGCCGATGTGGAACAAGGGAAGGGGCGAGCGTCGCGATCGTCCGCCCGTCCGTCGCGCGGGCCGGAGGGGTGGCCGCCGTCACCCCGTTCGGTGTTGGGGAGGCGCCATGGCATCCAGCGGGATCACCTTCAGCGGGATCGGTACCGGGCTCGACACCGAGGCCATCGTCCAGCAGCTTCTCAAGGTGCAGCAGCGCCCGCTCACTGCCCTGCAGAACCGCAAGACCGAGATCCAGCAGCAGCAGACCGCTATCGCGCAGCTCAACGCGCTCGCGGTCGGGCTCCAGTCGTCGGCCTCCGCTCTGTCCGCCACCACCGGCTTCACGGGCGTCTCGGCCAGCAGCTCCAACACGGACGCCGTGCTCGTCACTGCCGCGCCTGGCGCGCTGGCGGGGGCGCACACCATCGAGGTGCTCGCGCTGGCGAAGCGGCAGCGCATCGCGGGCGTGACCTTCACGTCGCAGACGGACCCGATCGGCCTCGGCGCCGCCGCGCAGATCGTCGTCAACGGAAAGGCCATCTCGCTCGACGCCAGCGAGTCGCTGCAGACGCTCGCGAGCAAGATCAACTCGGCCAAGGCCGGGGTCAGCGCCTCCATCGTGTCGGAGACGGCAGGCACCTACCGCCTGGTGCTCTCGAGCACCGATACCGGCCTCGAGAACGTGATGCGGCTGTCCGACGTCGGCTCCGGCGCCGTGCTCGCCACGACCCTGGGGCTCATCTCCGGCTCCACGAAGAGCGAGACCAGCGAACTCTTCTCGAACAGCGCGACGTCCATCGCCACGCTGCTGGGGCAGAGCCCCCCGACGCAGGGCACGTTCACGATCAACGGCCAGCAGGTATCGGTGGACTTCAACACCGACTCGCTCGCCACCATCGCCACAAAGATCAACGCGGCCTCCGGCATTGGCGTCACCGCCTCGGTGGAGACCGTGAAGGACCCGGCAACCGGCGCGGACCGCTCGCGGCTGAAGATCGAGGGCATTGGGAGCGCAACCGTCAGCGACCCGGACAACCTGCTGACGAACCTGGGGATCGTGCGCAACACGGCGGCGAACCAGGTGGAGGCGGCCGCCGACGCGTCCTTCAAGTTGAATGGCCTCACGGTGACGCGCGCGTCCAACACGGTGACCGACGCCCTTTCAGGCGTCACCATCACCCTGAAGGACGCGACCGACAGCCCGACCAGCGAGATCACCATCGCGCCCGACGTGCCGGGGATCCGCGGCGCTATCCAGTCCATGGTGGACAGCTTCAACCAGCTCGTGCAGAAGGCTGCCGATCTGACGGCCTTCGACCCGCAGACCTACAAGTCGGCCCCGCTCTTTGGCGACTCGAACGTGCAGAACCTGGTGGACAGCCTCACCGACATCATGACGACGCAGGTGAGCGGGCTCTCCGGGTCCTACACATCGCTCGCCAGCGTCGGCATCACCCTGGACTCGACGGGACGGCTGACGGTGCGCGAGAGCGAGCTCACCCACGCGTTGGAGACGGACCTCTCCGCGGTGGCGAAGCTGTTCCAGGCCGTGGGCACGGCGACGAACAGCCAGGTGGCCTACGTCTCGTCCGACCAGGCGACGCGCCCGAGCCCCCCGTCCGGGTACGCCATCGAGATCACGCGCGCGGCCGAGCGCGCCACCGTTCTAGGGGGGACGCCGGCATCGGATGCGCCGTCGGAGACGCTGACCTTCACGGGAGGCGAGTTCGGCGAGCTCGGGCGGATCGTGACGATCGCGGCGGGAAGCAGCCTGGCCGACGTTATCTCGAAGATCAACTCCGACACGTACGTCTCGCCGGTGATCACCGCCAGCGAGGAGAACGGGCTGCTGCGGCTCACCTCGAAGAAGTACGGCTCGGCGGTAACCTTCACCGTGAAGTCGTCGCAGTCGCTCGCGAACAGCGCGAGCGGCATCGGCAGCACGCCGCTCACGGGCACGGGCGTGGACGTCGCGGGGACCATCGACGGCGAGCCGGCGACGGGCTCGGGCCAGTACCTGACGGGCGACCGGACCAACGCCCGGACGGCGGGGCTGCAGCTCAAGATCGAGGCCACCGCAGCCGGGCCGCTGGGGATTCTCCACTTCACGAAGGGCATCGGAGCGCTCGTGAGCCAGTACGCCAAAAGCGCCACCGACGTGATCGGCGGCTCGCTCACCGCCTACACCAACGAGCTGACGGAGCAGACGCGGCAGATCGACGACGAGATCGCGCGGTTCAAGGAGACCCTCGCCTCCGAGGAGGAGCGCCTGCGCCGACAGTTCACTGCGATGGAGGCGGCGGTCATCCGTATCCAGGCAGCCACCACAAGCATCTCGAAGATCGGTATCTCGACGTAAAGCCGGGTCTCCGGCTGTCGCATTGTCGCCATCTCACGGAGCCATCGCAAGACACCCATGTCGCTGCCAGCATCGAGGCGGTCCGCCCGCGAGTACCAGCGCGCCATGGTCGAGAGCGCGCGTCCCACCGAGCTGGTCGTTCTCCTCTATGACGGCGCCATCCGTTTCGTCACGCAGGCGCGCGCTCTCATGCCGGATGGCGACCGGGAAGCGCGCAACACGGCGCTGGTGAAGGCGCAGCGGATCCTGGGGGAGCTCCTCGCGGCCCTCGACCGCGACAGCTCGGAGCCGGTGGTCACCAACCTGACGCGGCTCTACACCTACATGCTGCGTCTGCTGGTGGAGGCGAACCTGAACGACCGCGCGGAGCCGCTCGATGAGGTGGCCAGCATCCTGCGCGAGCTGCGCGAAGCGTGGAGCGAGGTGGACCGGCAGGCGCGGGCGGGCTCCGATGGCGCCGCGTAAGGATGCCGGCCCCGACGGCGACCGCGCGCTGGCCCGTCTGCGACAGCTCGCCGCGGAGGAGAAGGCCGCCGCGCGGCGCGGCGACGTCGACGCGGTGTGCCACATCGCGGGGCTGCTGGGCGGCGCCATGGAGCTCGCCGAGAGCGCGCTGCGCTCTGGGCTTCCCGAAGCGCGCGAGGTGCTGCGAGAGGCCAGCGAGGCCCACGCTGCCGCCGAGGAGCTCCTGCTTTCCCGCATGGCCGCGGTCCGCGAGCGCCTGAGCGACCTGCGCGCGACGCGCCGCGCCACGCGCGCCTATGCAGCGCCGCGCCCCTCGTCCTCCGCCCTCCTGAACGAGCAGCGCTGACCCTCCTCCGAAACGTGCTGGCCCCGAGCCGCCGCAGGCGGCGTGTCGTGTGTCGCCACGGCGTGCTCGGCGCGTGGTCTCCCCCGCGTTAGTAAAAAAGGGCGTTGAACGGTCTTGACAACCGCGATGCGAGTTGCTATGCTTGCGCTCACTGGCGATCCGGCCCGCTCGCCGCTCCCCGCTGGGGCCGGTATCGCGCTCGACCTCGGCCGTCTGGCCGGAGTCTGGCCAGAAGGCCGCGCTTTCGCCCCTCCGCAAGGGGAGGGAGGGAGGCCAAAATGAGCCGCATTGCAGCACGGCGCGGTGCGTTCACCCTCATCGAGTTGCTCGTGGTGATCGCGATCATCGCCATCCTCGCCGCCATCCTGTTCCCGGTTTTCGCACGAGCCCGCGACGCAGCCAGGAAGACGTCGTGCCTGAGCAACACCAAACAGACCGGCATGGGCCTGTTGATGTACGTTCAGGACTACGACGAGCGCTTCCCCGCGTGGAGCAGCCAGTGCGCGCATGACCCGTTCGGCACCATCAACCCTCCGGGGCTCTGCGGAAACGACACGGAGATCTCGTTCTTCCGGTGGGCGTTCCTGACGCAGCCGTACGTGAAGAACACGCAGATCTACTCGTGTCCGTCCTACCCGAGCAACTTCTGGAAGTGGGGCGGCTGGGTCTACACGGGCTGCTACACCCCGTGGCCCCCGGTGGGCTGGCAGGGCATCTCCTACGACATGAAGCTCGGCCTTGCGGTTGCCGCTCGCTGCGGGCGCGGCCTCGCCGCCTTCTCGCGGCCGGCCCAGTCCTTCATGACCTACGAGAACAGCCCGATCCACAGCCAGAACCCGATCGGCTTCTGGACCTGCACCACGGTCGAGGAGTTCGGCCGGATGATCTTCAACGCGTGCTTCGCGGATGGCCATGCGAAGGTCGTGCAGGCCTCGCAGACCCGCTTCGTGAAGGCCCGCACGTGGGAGCTCGGGTATCCCTGTCCGAACTTCGACCCGCACTGGTACGTGCGCGACGACCGCAACAACGAGTGGAACCCGGAGACCGGCTGGGACGTCGACTAGCGCGCTTCGGGACCGATCGACGGAAGGGGTGAGCCTCGATGGAGCAAGGGAAGAAAGCCGCCATTGCTCTCGTGCTGATCATCATCGCGGTGGTCGTCATCGGCTACTTCGTCATGCAGCAGTCAGGGCGGGCGGCCAAGGAGAGGAACGCGCTGCCCAACCAGCCGCCCTCGTGGTTCGGCCAGGGGGCTCCGGCGGGCGCTCCGGCTCCCGCGGGGAAGGAAGGCGGCGCTTCCACGACGGCGCCGTCCACCACTCCACCCGGCTCTCCGGCGCCCACGAACACCGCGCCCAAGTAGCGCCGGGCTCGGCCAGACCGTCGCATTGCGACCGGCGGGACACCTGGTCCCGCCGGTCGCGTTCTCTTTTGCGGCTGGTTGACGGGCCGACCGCCATTGTGATCTCCTCGGCGGGGCGGCCCGTTGTCAGGGACGTTGCCCGACGGCTGAGACAGGGAGGAGCCCGACCGTGTTCGTCCCCCTCTGCGCCTGTGTCGTTGCTCTCGCTGGAGTGCCATCGCCTCCGGGCCAGGCTCCGCCTCGGTGGGAGGTCGCGTTCGACTTCCTGGAGCGGCTGTCGTCCGAGGGCGTGCGCAACGACGCGGGCGCGACGGCGGCGAACCGGCCGGCGGGCGGCGCCGTTCGCCCCTCGCTCTTCCTGCACCCGCGAGCGGCCGGTCAGCCGCTGGCACGCGTCGAGTTCCTGGCGGTTGCGCTCCCTGACGTGCGGCCCGGGGAGCGGCTCGCGCTGCGCTTCGCCACCGCCATCGCCGATGGGTTCGACCCCGCGACGATGGACCCGCGCCCCGATGGCTGCGCCTTCCTCGTGGAGGTGGACGGGCGCGAGGCGTTCCGCGTCGAGCAGGCGCGCCAGGCGTGGGAGGAGCGCCGGATCGACCTCACCGAGCACGCGGGCCGCACCGTCTCGGTGGCGTTCGCCACGGACCCGCTGGGCAACAGCGCTTGCGACTGGGCGATGTTCGGGCAGCCGCGGGTGGAGATCGAAGGGAGGCGCGCTGCCGTGAAGCCGATCCCGGCCCTGCCGCTGCTCGCGCTCGACCGGCTGCTCGAAGCGCCGCCACCCAGCCGCGTCGTGGAGAGTCGCAGCGAGCGCGAGGGCGCCACCGTCATCGCCTCCCTGGAACCCCGCCTGGATCTGGCCGCCCAGCTCCGAGCGCACGCCGCCATCGCCGACCCGGCGACCCGAGACGCCGTGGAGATCGTGGCCGGCGAGGGCGAGGCGCCAGAGAACCACACCCTCGTGCGCGTGCTGAACCGCTTCGGCATCGCCGACGCGCAGTTCATCGCCTACCCGCCCTCGGTGCGCGGGGGCGTGCAGGTTCGGTCGGGACGGCGGGCGAGCGGCGCCGCGTTCGTCGCCACAGCGCCCATCGCCTCCGCGAGCGCGCGGGAGGTGAGACTCTTCACACGGTGGGGCGCCCCGCTCTCCTCCATCCGTCCGCCGGCGGCAGCCGGCCCTCCCCCTTGGGCGATCGCGGCGGGGCGGTTCGTTGCCGGCCAGCGCGGCGACCAGGTGGCGATCCTGTGCCGGGACTCGGCCGGGGCGCGCCGGCCCGTGCTCCTCTACAGCCCCGAGGGGCGGCTGCTCCGGTCCGTGTGGCTGCCGGGCGCCGGCCGCGTCGTGCCGAGCCGCGCATCGGGCGGTCTGCTCTGCTACCTGCCGGCGGAGCGGCGCGCGCTGCTCGTGGACCCGAGCGGGCGCGTGCGGGAGGTGCTCCGCGACGCGCCGGCCTCCGCGCGGTCCGTCACCGAGGGCGCGGATGGAGCCTTGCTGGCGGTGGGCGAGGAGCCGCTCCTCTCGACCGTGACCCGCCTGCGCCCGGGGCAGCCGGCACGCGTGGTGGACGTAGGCGAACGCGAGAACCGCTTCTACCTCCAGTGGTACGCGGACGGGTGGGAGGCCCTGCCCGACGGGAAGCACGTGCGCAAGTCCATCTACCGGCACCTTCGGACGGACTACTCCGCGCCGAACACGCCGGACCCCGCCCGCCCGCCCGAGCCCAGCGGCTGGCGCAGCCCCGCGATGACGCGCGCCTTCGAGCCGCTGTTCCGGGGCTATGGCGCAGGCCTGCCGAGCGTGTGGGAGCCCTGCTTCACGCACCGCTGGGGCAAGGGCGTCATGGACGCGTGGGCGCGCGCCGTCGACCCCGAGACGAAGCTCCCCCGCTACCTGCTCCTCACGCGCAACAACCGGACGGCGGAGTACGGGGAGTTCGGAACGTCGGACTTCCACATCGGCACCTACGCGTTCGGGCTGCCGGAGCTGGAGCGGCTGTACGTGTGGCCCCTGCGCGCGTTCCTGCGGCGGCTGGCGAGCGTGTGGCGCCCGAACCCGGACGCGCTCGTGGCCGTGGAGCCGAATCACGAGCACGAGATCGCGGTGGACGCCGAGGGCACGCTGGGCGACTACAACCCGCGCATGGTAGAGGGGTTCTTCCACTTCCTCGCCGCGCGCTACGGGCGCGACCCGGCGGCCATCAACCGGGCGATGGGCACGCCGTTTCGCACGCACTTCGACGCGCCCCGCAACCAGGATCGCGGCGCCTGGGACGCCTACGACCAGGCGAACCCGTTCCTGCGGGAGTGGACCGCCTACCAGCGGCACGTGGTGAACCTGCGGCTGGCGCAGACGTTTCGGGAGGCGCTGCTGGCGGGCTTCCCGCCAGAGCTGATCAAGAGCCACCAGATACCGGACATTTACGCCGTGGGCCGGCTGGACGCGTTCAGCAGCGTGGTGGGCCGGTTCACGCCCATCGACTACGCGATGGCCGCCGGCGTCGGCTACGGCTTCACCCGCTACGGGGTGTGGTACAACCAGCCGCACGACGCGCTGCAGGACGCGCACTCCGCCGGCTTCGACATGATGCTCCTGGGCGAGTACCAGGCGCTGACGCCTTCCGACGAGCACGCGTTCGGCCAGTTGCGGTTCATCCAGGAGAACGGCGGCTACTCCGTCCACTGCATGATGTGGCCGGAGTCGCACGACCGCGGCTTCAACGC
>Ga0272446_1008241_pt1 | contig 10000 bp, 5 predicted proteins | sample YNPCB0061_FD_194587 | JGI IMG/M metagenome (GOLD analysis project Ga0272446, IMG submission 194587) | Hot spring microbial mat communities from Yellowstone National Park, WY, United States - YNP-CB-006-1 | ecosystem: Environmental > Aquatic > Thermal springs > Hot (42-90C) > Sediment | place... | reverse complement strand
CAGACCCAGCCTGCGGGCGACTGGTGCTTAGCCTCATCGGGGGGTGAGGAAAGCAGGGGTCGTTGGGCTGAGTCGAGCGGGATCGGCCGTGCTTTGGCAAGGCCACCCAGAGTGAGGGTGCTATGATTCGACGCATTTGGCCTGCGTCTTGCCTGCTTGCGCTGATGGTCGGAATCGCGGCGGTGGGGTGCCAGTCCACGCCGACGACCCGCGCCCAAGCGGAAGCCGAGGGAGAGACGATCGACAAAGAGGCCGACCTGCGCATCATCGGCGACGTGACGACGGTGGCCAACGCCGAACCCATCGCGGTTTTCGGGATTGGCCTGGTCATCAATCTCGAAGGGACCGGCAGCCCGACCCCGGCTGGCGGTTTCCGCAACACGCTTGAAGACTACCTGCGCAAGCGAGGGGTCACCAACTTGCAGGAGATGTTCAACTCCAAGGACACCTCGTTGGTCTTTGTCTCGGCGATGATCCCACCGGGGGCGCGGAAAGGTGATCCGATCGACCTGGAGGTCACGCTCCCGCCGCAGAGCAAGACCACCAGCCTGCGGGGGGGGTATCTGGTCGAGACGACCTTGCACAACTACGAGAGCGCCAAGCGGGTCAATCCCAACCTCGAACGCCCCGACTTTGCCCTCAAAGGGCATCCACTCGTGCGGGGTGAGGGACCGCTCTTGGTTGGCTTGTCGGGGTTGGCCGAGGATGCGAAAGGGGAGCGGGTCGCGGGGAACTTGAAGGTCGGCCGTATCTGGAGCGGTGGGCGTTGCCAGATTGATCGGCCATTCTTCTTGCTGTTGAACCCCGACCAACAACGCACGCAGATGGCCATGCGCGTAGCCAACCGACTCAACGAGACGTTCGTCGGCGTGGGCGTCGTCGGTGGGGAAATCGCGACCGCGAAAACCAAGGAGCTAGTCTCGCTCGGCGTGCCCTTGCAATACAAGCACAACCTGCCGCGATTTCTGCGCGTGGCCCGGATGGTGCCCTTGGATGTCTCGCCGACGGCCGGACACCCCTACTGGCAGAAACTCGAAGAACGCCTGCTCGACCCCAACCATTGCATCTCGGCAGCGCTGCGGCTGGAAGCGCTGGGCAGCGAGACGATCCCGGTCTTGCGGGGGGCGTTGGACAGCCCCTACCCGATCGTGCGCTTCGCCGCTGCCGAATCGCTGGCGTATTTGGGACACCCCGCCTGCGCCGAGCCGTTGGCGAAGCTGGCCCGCGAGCAGCCGACATTGTTGGCTTTCTGCCTGACCGCGCTGGCCTCGTTGGACGAGCCGGCGTGTCAGAACCGACTCCAGGAGTTGATGGCCGACGACAACCCACAGGTGCGCTACGGAGCATTCCGTGGCTTGCGGGTCCTGAACGAACGGCACCCGCTATTGCGGACGGAGTTCCTCAACGAGGCGGTCTACCTGCATTGCGTCTCACCCAACTCTGAGCCATTGATCCACATTCTCAGTGGGCAGCGGCCGGAGGTCGTCTTGTTCGGTCGGTCGCCCGCCATCGTCCCGCCGTTCTCGTGCCTGGTCGGCAGCGATTTCACCATCTCGCTGCGCAAGGATGATCGCAAAGTCAGCATCAGCCGTTACTCGGTCAAGAAGGGAGCCGCCCAGCACCGCCAATGCGATCTGGAGATTGACCAGATCATCCGCACGCTGGTACAGATGGGGGGAACCTATGCCGATGTCACCGACTTCTTGCTGCAAGCGGACCAGTGCAACGCCCTGACCTGCCCGTTGGCCGTGGATGCGTTGCCCAAGATACCGGAGGTGCAAGAGTTGGTGGCGATTGGGCGGGATGACCCGCAAATGGGGCAAAGCAGCGCCGCGCGTACTCAGTTGGGAGCCGCGCCCAATCTGTACACGCGGCCGGCTGCCGGGGCGATCCGGCCACGTCCACACCAGACGACCCCCGGACTGGCCGATTTTGATTCGCCGCGTCGTCTGGACGAATCGAAAGCCGCAGCGAAGCGGAACTGACCCATCCGCCGGCAGTGCTTTGCCCACCACCGGCCCGTCTCTGCCGGTGGTGGGCGCGTTATCGCACCACCGGCCCGGCCACGCGGCATTCGTCGATGGAGTGCTATCGTCATGCTCAAACGCCTGGAACTGATCGGCTTCAAGAGCTTTGCCGATCGCACGACGTTCGACTTTGTCCCCGGCATCACCGCCATTGTCGGCCCCAACGGCTCGGGCAAAAGCAACGTGGTCGATGCGGTGCGCTGGATTCTCGGCGAGCAGTCGGCCAAGAGCCTGCGTGGTGGCGAGATGGCCGATGTCATCTTCAACGGCTCCAGCTCGCGCAAAAGCCTGGGCATGGCTGAAGTCACCATGACCTTCGACAATCGGCCGATAGCGGTCATCACCGGCCAGGAATCCGCCGACCAACACCCGCGCCGACCGCTGGCCATCGACATGGAAGAGGTCCAGATTACCCGCCGGGTCTACCGCGACGGCGAGGGCGAGTATCTCATTAACGGCCGGCTTTGTCGCCTCAAGGACATCAAAGACCTCTTTCTCGGTTCCGGCGCGGGCACCAGCGCCTACTGCATCATCGAGCAAGGCCGCGTCGATGCGCTCTTGCAGGCCTCGACCAAGGACCGGCGCATCATCTTCGAGGAGGCCGCCGGGATCAGCCGATTCAAAGCCAAGAAGATCGAAACGCTACGCAAGCTCGAAAAGGTCGAGCAGAACCTGCAACGCCTGACCGACATCGTCAACGAGGTAGACAAGCAACTCCGGGCGACGCGATTGCAGGCGGCCAAGGCCGAGCGTTACCAGGAATACAGCCGGGAGTTGCAGCGGGTGCGTGTCGCCCTGAGCTTGCAGGAATATCATCGCTTCACCGTGGAGTTGGCCCACGAGCAGCAACAACTCGACCTGCTGCGGGCCGGATTGAGCCACGCCGATTCGCAAGTGCAAACCTGGGAGAGCGAGCTAGCCCAGTTGGAGGCGACCTTAACCGACTTGGATACCACCGCCCGTCAGGCGGAAGCGCGACTAACCCAAGCCCGCCAGGAGATCGCCAGCATCGAGGCGCTATTGAGCCATGAGTCCGGCGTGTCTGCCGAGTTGGAGCAAGACCTGTCGCGTACCAGACGGCAGCGTGCAGAATCAGCTAGCCGCATCGCTGCCCTGGAGTTGGCCAGTCAGTTGAGTCAGCGCGAATGGCAGGAAGTCAGCGAGCTTGAAGCCAAGCAGGCGCAGGCGTGCCAGGCCGTAGAGGCCGAACTTAGCTCGATGGTCCAGCAGATCACCGAGCTGCGGCGGCAGGTGGTCGGCGATCAGGCTGAGCATCTGGAGTCGATGCGGCAAGCCGCCCGCCTGCAAAATCAGGTCGGCAGCCTGCGGGGCCAGGCCGAGAGTCTGGCCCGCGAACGCGACCGCCTCCGCGCCAAGACCGAACAAGCCACGCAAAACCTCGCCACGGTGGACCTGGAGTTAGCCGGGTTGACCGTCGCCGAGCAGCAACTACAAGCCCGGCTCGGCACGGCACGCCAAAGCCTCGCCGGCCGCTTGCGCGAGCGCGAGCAACTGCGCATTCAGGTGGAAAGCACCAGCGATCTACTAGCGAGTCTGCGCGCGCTACGCAGCGAGCGGATAGGCCGAATCGAGGTACTCGAAGGACTGGAACGCACGCAAGAGGGGCTGGACACCGGGGTACGCGAAGTCGTCGCGATGCTCAGCGACCCGCAGCCAAGCGAGGCGGCAGCCCTGCTGGCAACTAGTGTGATCGGGCTGGTAGCTGATCTGATTACCGTGCCCCACGACATTGCCCCGCTCATCGACCTGGCCTTGGCCGACTCGGCCCAGCGCTTCGTGGTCCGCGACATGACCCGCATCGAGTTGGCCCTGCAACGGCGGGGGACGCCGCTGTCCGGGCGCGTGGGTTTTATCCCGCTGCGAGCGAACGGATCGCCCCACCATGCCAAGCTCGATGGGGCGATGGCGCACTACGCCTCGCTGCCGACGGCGGATCGGCTGGTACGCTGCGAACGGGTGGATCTGGCCGACCTGCCGCGGCAACTGCTGGGCAATACGTTGATCGTGCCTGACCTGGCCACCGCTCGGCAAGTCGCGGCCACGCTCCCGCCCGAGATCCGCTTCCGTTACGTCACCCGCCAAGGTGAACTGCTCGATGCCGACGGGACGTTGATTGTCGGAACCCAACAGGCCAGTGCCGGCATCCTGTCACGCAAGGCAGAACTGCGGGAGCAGCGGGAGCAGGTCGCCGAGTTGGACGCACGAATCGCCACGGTCGAAGCGATGGTCGCCGAATACCGCGAGCAATGCGACGCGCTCGACGAGCCGATCCGCTCGCTAGAGCAGGAGATTGCCGTATTGACCGAAGAGGCGGGTAGCCTGCGTGGGCGGATCGAGCAGCACCGCAAGAACCGCGACGACCTGCATCGCGATGTCACGCTCAACCGCGGCGAGATGGCCGATGTCGAGGCGGAGTTGGCCGAGTTGTCCGCCCGCCACGAGGAAGCCAAACGCCAGGCCGAGCAGGCCGAGCTACAGACCGTGGCGATTCAGCAACGCTTGGAGCAGAACGAACGGCTCATCCGCAGCAAGGAACTGGAACGTGCCAACCTCCAGCAACAAGCCACTGCCGCACAGATCGCCCTGGCTCAGGTCAAGGAGCGTGTCGCCGCCATCTACAATCGGCACCACCAGTTGTGCCAGGATTTGGACCAGCGCCGACGCGAGGCCGAGTTGATCGAGTCTCACCTGGCCCAAGCGCAAACGCGCCTGGCGGAAAGTCAACTGGCCGTGCTGCGGGCCACGGCCGCGCAGGCGTCCGAGTATGCGGTCAAGGAGCGCGCCCAGCACGAGCTAATCGTCACACTGACTCAACGCGAGACATGCCTGCACTATCGCCGGCAATTGATCGAGCAGACCCAGTCGGTGCGCAGCGAGCGCGATCAGCAGCAAAGCCGCGTGCATACGCACGAGTTGGCCGCCCGCGACCTGGAGTTCCGCCGTACCGCGTTGTGCGAACGCCTCCGCGAAGACTACGCCATCGACCTAGCCGCCGAGTATGCCCAATGTCAACCGGAGTCGATCGCGCCGGTGGAGGTGGCCGCTGCCAACGAGCAAATCGAATCGCTCAAGCGCAAGCTCAAGGCGCTGGGGACGGTCAACCTCGAATCGCTCGACGAACTAGCCGCTGTCGAGAAGCGAGCCAAGGACCTGCAAACGCAACTGGACGATCTGAACATGGGCAAGCGGTCGTTGCAAGAGATAATCACGCAGATCAACACCGACAGTCGCCGCCTGTTCGGCGAGACCTTCGCCAATGTTCGCGGTCACTTCCAGGAACTGTTTCGCAAGTTGTTCGGCGGCGGCATGGCGGATATAGTGCTGGAGGATGAATCGGACATTCTGGAGAGCGGGATCGAGGTCGTCGCCCGGCCACCGGGCAAAGAGCTGCGCTCGATCTCGCTGATGTCCGGGGGCGAGAAGACGCTGACGGCCGTCGCCCTGTTGCTGGCGATTTTCCGCAACAAGCCCAGCCCGTTCTGCTTGCTCGACGAGGTGGACGCGGCCCTCGACGAGGCGAACACGGCCCGGCTCGCCACGGTCTTGCGCGAGTTTCTCGACCGTTCGCACTTCATCATCATCACCCACAAAAAACGCACGATGGCCGCAGCCGACGTGCTGTACGGCATCACCATGCAAGAGAGCGGGATCTCGCGGCAGGTCAGCGTGCGCTTCGAGGATTGGCCCGAGGACGGAAGCCAATCGGCGGCGTGATGGCGGCAGACGCCCCAGGTAGCCGGGATGTCTGCTTGCCCGCAATCCGCCAGCACCACGACCCAACACGCCGCCGACCTAGCGTGGCTGATCGTATCCCCGTGGCCCGGCCGTTCAGCTTGAACTGTTGGCCTGGTTGGCATGTTGCCAGAGCATAAACTCGAAGCTGTCCACCAGCGCCAGCCAACTGGCCTCGATGATGTTCTCGCTGACCCCGACCGTGCCCCAGACCCCGCTTTTGTCGCGCGACTCGATGACCACACGCACCCGCGCAGCCGTCCCGGCGCGGGAGTTGACCACGCGGACTTTGTAATCGACCAACGACATCGACGCCAACGCGGGGTAGATCGGCAAGAGCGCCTTCCGCAAGGCGGCGTCCAGGGCGTTGACCGGCCCGTCGCCCTCGCTGACGGTGTGCTGGATCGTATCGCCGACGCGGATTTTCACGGTCGCCTCGCTGACCGGGTGCGTGCCGACGACCGCCTCGATGTTGACGCGGTAAGAGATCGTCTCGAAGAACGGGGTGTACTGCCCGGCGATTTTTTGGACTAAGAGGTCGAAGCTCGCCTCGGCCGCCTCGAACTCGTAGCCAGCGTGTTCGAGGTCTTGCACGGCGTTGAGGATTTTGCTCATCAAGACTCGGTCCTGGGCGATCTGGTGCTTGGTTGTCTTGGTCAGGATCGTCGATTGTCCCGAAAGCTCGCTGACCAGAATCCGCCGTTCGTTGCCCACCAGCTTGGGGTCGATGTGTTCGTAGGTCAGCGGATTGCGAGCGACGGCGTGCGTGTGCATGCCGCCCTTGTGCGCGAACGCCGCCGAGCCGACGAACGCCTGCGAGTTGCGGAAGTTCATGTTGGCGATCTCGTAGACGTAACGCGACAGCTCGGTGAGCCGCGCCAGACAGCCGGGCTTGAGTACGTCGTAGCCCCGCTTCAGCGCCAGATTGCCGATGACGCTGATGAGATCGGCGTTGCCGCAGCGCTCGCCGAGGCCGTTGATAGTGCCCTGGACGTGGGTAGCACCCGCTGCCACGGCGGCCAACGAATTGGCCACGGCCAGGTCACAATCGTTGTGCGTGTGAATGCCGATCTCGCAGCGCAGCACCTCGCGGACCTTGGCCACCGCCGCAGCGATCTCTTCGGGCTGCGAGCCGCCGTTGGTGTCGCACAACACGATCACCTCGGCCCCAGCCGCTTCGGCTGCCCGCAGGGTCATCAGCGCGTATTCGGGGTTGTGCTTGTAGCCGTCGAAGAAATGCTCCGCGTCGTAGATCACCTCTCGACCCGCTGCCTTGCAGTAGGCCACCGAATCGCTGATCATGGCCAGATTTTCTTCCAGGCTAGCCCCAATCACCTCGCGTACCTGCATGTCCCAGGTCTTGCCGACGATGGTGATGACGGGGGCTTGCGATTCGATCAGGGCACGCAAGCAAGTGTCATCCTGCGGCAGGCAGTTCTTGCGGCGGGTCATACCAAAGGCAGTGAGTTTGGCGTGCTGCAAGGGGATTTCACGCACGGCTTGGAAGTATTCAGCGTCCTTGGGATTGGAGAGAGGGTAACCACCTTCGATGTAGTCAATCCCCATTTCATCGAAGCGCCGCGTCAGCAACAGCTTGTCCTGCAACGAAAAATTGACCCCCTCGCCTTGGCTACCGTCGCGGAGTGTGGTGTCGTAGATGGTGATACGTCTCATACTGCCTCGCTCAAGAGTGAACCCCCGGAGTCTACACCTCCGGGGGCATTATAGCACATTTGGCCGCAGCAGCACTTTTACCACTCAGCGCGGTGAGGACTCGCTACGATCAGGACACTCGGGTTGACAGGGCCGCTCCGACGGTGGCATGTCGGGCGTCACAGGCGTGTCGGGCGTGTCAGTCATGTCGGGCGTGTCGGGCGTCTCGGGCGTGACCGGCACCGTGGGGTAGAAGCGCATGCAGCCGGGCGAATATGGGCAACCACGGGTGCAACCGCCGTGGCTGGGGCAATAGCTGCCGCGCGGGTAGCTGCTCTCTTGCGGGCAGCGGTCCCCCGATTCCTCCGGGCAGCGATCTTCCGACTCCTCCGGGCAGACTTCATCGGTGGACTCATCCTGCGCGCCGGGTTGGTTGTCGTCGCTAGCCCCCTCACATTCTCCTTCCTCGGTCGTCTCGTCGGCAGGTGGGCTGGTCAGACAGCCTGGGCCGGTTTGGACTTTGCACGGCAAGTCGGCCTCGTCGGCCTCGCAGGGCGAGTCAGCCTCCTTGGCCGGGCACGCCTGCTCCGCCGCTGACGCAGGCACGGTGCAGGGCTTCTCGGCAGCCTGGCGGTATTTCTTGGCCTTCATGGCCTTTCGCATCTGCATGAGCTTGGCCGCCTTGGCCGCCTTGGCCGCCTTGACTGCCATCGCCACCTTTGCTGCCTTGATCGCTTCGATCTGCGACCAGTAAGCGGGCACGGTGGTTACATCGACCGGCGTGATGCACTCGACCGGGCAGACTGGCTCCGCGCCTGTCTGGATCGATTCGGAGCCGGAGTCAGCGGCTTCTTCTCCGTCTTCCGCGGCCTCTTGCTCATCAGGCTGGGCGCTGGCGGTCGTCGTGTCCGTGGTGGTTGCGTCCATCGGTTGACCCACGACCACGCTGGCCAACGGCGGTTCGACCTGCATCGTGGTAGCCTCAGCAGCCATCGGTTGTTCGTCCTGGGTCAAGTCGATGACCTCGACAAAAGCCGGTCCTACCACGGCTGCGACGGTCGGCGTGGCGTTGCCAGCCAGTCGAGTTGAGCCTTCGTCGCCGCTGGCAGCGTCGCGCTCAGGCTGCGTGGGCCGAGCCGCGTCGAGTGACTCGAAGGCCAAGCGCGCGTCCCGCATGCTGCGGGCGGCATCGCCATGCGGATGCTGGGCCGAATCGAACAAGCACAGTCCAATCATCATCAGGACCGCGCTGAGTAGGCACAACGAACCAACGTAGAGCTTGCGCATGAACCGTCCCTCTGGCACAGAAACTCGCGCCGTCGGCGCGGGGTTAAGCGTTGTCGGTTGCCAGATAGCAAAGCACCTTCGCGGAATCTAGAGCAATCCCGCCGCAGCGGGGCGGTCAATCGCGCTGGACTTTTGCGCGGGTCTGCGATATGCCAAGCACACACAGACTGCGGGCCAGCTCATCAGGAGGAATACCGATGCTACGCCAACCAGCCATTTACCGCCGATGTTGGACGGTGTTGTCGCTGGCGTTGCTTGCGACGGGATGTCTGCTGACTGATCGGCCAGCCGATCCATTTGTGCCGGCAGGGGTGGTGCCGGCAGGGGTGGTTGCCTTGCCTAGCCTACCCGAAGCATCCCTGCGCCTGGCGGCACGGGTCGATTCGGTCGGCCAGCAGTTGCTCGCGGCCAACCCGCAGATCGGGGCCAAACCCATCTTTCGGACCATCGGTAAACCCGAGCCGGAGGTCTTCCATCGCGGAGCGGACGAAATCTACATCACCGAAGGGTTGGTCCGCCAGTGTCCCAGCGATGGCGAACTGGCCGCGGTGTTGGCGGTGGAGTTGGGCAAGATCGTCAGCGAGCGCGAGGCCGCGTTGCCCGCGCGGTTCCGTGAGCCGCGACCTGAGCCAATCCGCACGCCGCTGCCCGGTGATGTCGTCGGGGCGCGATTTGCCCCGGACATGACCGATGTCGCTGCAATGGTCAAGTTTGATCGGCAAGCCCCCTTGGGCACAGCCAAACGGCCAGCACCGCCCAACCCGCACGTCCTGGCCGAGGGCTATCTGGCTAAGGCGGGGTATTCGTCCAGCGACTTGACCAAGGTACGCGACGTGCTTCGCACCGCTTCGAACTATAATGCCCTCGAGAGGCAGATTACCGCCGCCCCACCGATCAATCGTTGAGCTAGACCACCCGATGCTGCATTACGTCGAAATCACACTGGAGACTTTACCGGAAAACTTGGCCCTCGACGAGGCGTTGCTATTGCAAGCAGAGGCCGCCGACCAGTCCGCCGAGGCGGCGGCAGAGAACGCCGCCGCTCCCGCCGCCTTGTCCACCGAGACGGCTGACTTGCACCAGACCAGCGGCTGGCTGCGGGTGTGGGAGTTGCCGCGGTGGGCCGTGGTCGTTGGTGCGGGCGGGGCGTTGGCCCACGATGTGGCCGTCGAGCAATGCCAACGGGACGGAGTGCCGATCGGGCGGCGCTCGTCGGGTGGTGGCACGGTCTTGCTCGGGCCGGGATGCTTGCTGTTCAGCCTGATCTTGCCGATTGCCGC
>Ga0272446_1008240_pt1 | contig 10000 bp, 6 predicted proteins | sample YNPCB0061_FD_194587 | JGI IMG/M metagenome (GOLD analysis project Ga0272446, IMG submission 194587) | Hot spring microbial mat communities from Yellowstone National Park, WY, United States - YNP-CB-006-1 | ecosystem: Environmental > Aquatic > Thermal springs > Hot (42-90C) > Sediment | place... | reverse complement strand
TTGGCGGCAAAATTTTCTTTTCCTCCGGAACAGCGATGCCACGCTGCTGCATTTCACGAATGAGCCAGCGCAAGTCGTAGCAATAGGCGTTGCCCGCGTCCTTGACTCGATTTTTTTCGGCAAGCGAGAGTTCAATAAACGCAGGTTCGTAAATTGCAACACCCTGCGAGAAACTTTGAATGAGCGGCGCGATGCCCTTACTTGGCTGGTCGTCAGAAGCAGCAATGAGCTCCGGGTGTTCCATGTAGTGGAAGTCCGACAAGACTTGCTTGTTTTTATCAATCAGTGCGGCAAGCACATATCGGAAACTGGATTGCTCGACAGAACTTTCGCACACCATTCGAATTTTATCGTGCAGTGAAATTGGTTGGGAGAGCTTGACGTCCAATTCCAATAACTTTTGAATAAACAGACTGCGCTGGAACAGTTGTTGCGATTCCTGCGCCAGCGTTTGAGTGAGAAAAAAGTTGGTGATGTCCGACTCAACGACGCTGATGAACAAATCAATCGCGACGAGTTGGTTGAGGACATCAGAGGTTGTCTTGCACTCAGTAAAGTTTCCAAGCGAGATAAACCCTTTGATGGGCGCGGCGGTTCGGTCGGCGATGCGTATAGGCACAGCCAGCACATAGTAGTCGTTTTCTGGCGTCCCTCTCGTTTCCATGTAGCGCTCAAGGTTTTTCATGCCGTTGACTTCGCTCATGTCGTTGTCATTCACGTTGACCACGCCCTTGGCTGTCGTGCCAATGACTTGAATGGCGTTAGCGACGATAAATCGTTTGAATTGACGCAAATCAGCGCAATACACGTTGAACGGATGAAGTTTGAACTCGTCGCGCTCGAACAGAATGTCGTAAACGCGCGTGTTAATTTTTCTGCCGACGGCGTAGCCGTCGCTCACCACTTGCGCGAGTTTTTCATCAATGCCTGCTTTCTCGGAGTGGTCGGAGTGACGCACTTCTCCGTTTAAGTCGTAAAGGCAAACCCCTACAAAATCCAAATCCGTCGTTTCAACCAAGGCTTTGCAGCAGAGGCGCAGCTTTTCTTGAACAGATGTCGATTGTGAGATTTTTGTCCCCGCCTCGAAAAGCAACGCGAGTGCTTTATTGAAGCGCTGTTTCTCAGCCATTTCACTGATGCGCTCGGCTTCCAATCTCGACAGCGAGTAGTCTTGCGAGAGTCGTTCCGCAAAGAGCGCAATGATGCGCAGCCGTTCCATAAACTCTGCCGTTACGCGCTCGTCGTTAGGCAGCATCCATTTGCCGAGCCGAATGAATCCCGCCAGTCGCTTGGATTCATCGTAGAGCGGGAACAACAATCCAACATCTGTTTTTCCAGAAAGAAACACATTGAGATTTTTTTGACCGAGGTTGCCCTCGTCTATTTTCGTGTTGCCCGACCGCAGTTTTCGAATGTCTCGGCTTGAAAATGCATAGCCATGACCAACGGAGAACTTTGTCGAGAAGACCATGTTAAGCGTGTCGTGCTGCACACGCCGCCCAACCGCGTATCGCGTTGTCAAGCGTTTTGAGAGATTTTGGTCTTCCGCCTCCAGATGAACGGCGACGGCGGAGAGCAAGATGATGCCGCTTTCGTCGTAGGTTACCAGCGTTGCGGACGTGAATCCCAACTCGTTGACAATCGTTTGCGCCGCCAGTTGAAATTTTTCGTCCAATGTTTTTGCTGCTTGAATTGCGGCGCTGGTCGTAAAGAGGACATCGAGCAGTTCCCTCAGTGTTTCTGTTTGGAGCGCGTATCGATTGCTTTCTGCCCGCAGTTTTGCCTGCAAAAGCTGTCCAGAAATCTCGTTTACTAAGATGCCAATCAGCCTTAACCTGTCCGCCAAGTCGTTTTCAGTGTTCTCGCCGAGCGAGATACTGTCGCCGTCGATGGCGATGTATCCTAACAGTGTGTTGCTGATTTTCAGAGGCGTGATAAGCACGATGTCATCGCTGCCATGTAGTTTTTTCAGCGTGTCGTTGCTCTCTGTTTCGGAATAGAACTCGCGGGGTGCTTCCATGCCCGACTCAATCGCGGTTTGTAACTTTTCTAATTGCTCGATTTTGCAGCAGTAGCTTTGCTCCGCTCGAAATCCCTTGCACGCCACAAGGGCTTCGGACAGGTATCGGCTGTAGGCAAAGTCGGGATTGAGAATTTCAGACTTGACGCTGTCTGTGCCCGTGCGCGTGTAGAGTTTATGGTATTCAATCTCGTCGTCCTGACTGTAGAGCGCGATAGCGCAGCTTTTGACATTGCCGATGACAATGGTCGCTTGACCCAAGAGGTCTATTTTTTCGGTAATTGTTTGTCGCTCCGAAATTTTGCGCGACAGTTCCAGCGCCTGTTGAAGCGCCGTTTTTGGCTCGACCGTTGTCGGTGGCGGCTCATTGACGGGCGGGGGTTCAACAGCGTTCTTATCGGCTTTTGGGGACATCGATTTCGCCGCAGCGCTGTGCAGTGTTTCTTCTAAACTTAGACTTGCTTGTTTAACAAACCTATCCAAGACGCGCTGCAACTCCAACACTTGCTCTTGCGACTCGACCGTATTGCGTAAGCTTTCGCCAGAGCATATCGCGCCCATGATTTTTCCATCTCCGCCGAACATTGGCAACACAATGCCGAACTCGAACGGCTTGTCGCCTCTGCTCTTTCGATTGTAGGCGGCGAATAACATTTCCAACGGGATTTTTTTTGATGCCGCTTTTCGCTTCGGCAAGGCTGGCTCTCGAGATAACTCTACGGGTGAAGACGCGTTTGGAAACGGTTGGCTGAAGGCGATGCCTTGTCGTTCCAGTGCGGCGCACAGCTCCGCCGTTTCGTAGCAGTAGATGTTTTGCAGCCGATATTTTTTTTCTTGAAGCAGATAATCGTAAAACACTCGCCGAGCATCGGCAGGCGCGGCAATATGCTCTCGGAACGCACGCTCAATTCCGCCGCCTTGAGCGCCCTCGACCACCCTTAAATGCGCCCGCCGTACTGAATAATTTTCTCCGAATAACGCGGCGGCAGAAAATGACAATGCTGCAGTCTCGAACAGCGCGTCGCAAACAAGGGCGAGTTTTTCATCAATCGACTTGGCTTGTTGAAGGCGCTTCAACCACCCTTGAAGTTCGTCGTCCAAAATTTTTGGGGAGCGATACGCGAACTTTTCCGAAGGAGCGGAAACAACACAGATGTAGTTTTCAAGCGCATGGGCAGGCGCATCGTCCTTTTCGACGATGGGTGGGGCGGATAGGGAACGCTCAATTTCAGTCTGGAGATGGTTTGACATTGATACATTTTTAGGTCGAGAAATTCGCCCTCATAAACTTTTGACGCAGTCGCAACCGAACTGTCGTCTATGGTTGTTTAAGCATCAGGTAACTGAGTATCGCCACCAGTCCTGCAATAATCGCCAGCGCGTAGTTTTGAGCAACGCCGCTTTGCCAGACCTTCAAACTTCGGGCAATGGATATAAACGACGTTCCTACGCCGTTGAGGACACCATTGATGAGCGCGGCGTCGAGCGTCGGTAAAATTTTTTCCGAGACGAACCGCACCGGTTTGACAAACAGCGCGTTGTAGAGTTCGTCGATATAATACTTATTGAGCAGCAGATTGTAAAATCCGTTTTGGCTTGCTGCCGCCGTTTGTTTCTTTGTGTGGATTGAATACGCAAACCCAAGTCCGCCAATCGCCACTGCGCTCGACAGCGCGAGCAGTATCCACTCGGTCGAGTGTGCCATTGTCATTTCTTTTTCCACGATTTGGCTTCTGGATAGCCATCCGTGAATCCAGTTGTGTTCTTGAATCACAGCTGGCAGCCCAATTACGCCGCCGATAAGCGAGAGCGCCGCAAGAATCCAAAGCGGGATGGTCATCGTCGCGCCCGATTCATGTGGGTGTTTGTCGTGCGCCCAACGCGCGTCGCCCAAAAATGTCAGTGCATACGCGCGCATCGAGTAGAACGCCGTCAGCGCCGCTGTTACGATTCCAACAGCGTAAAGCGCAACGTTTCCAGACGCAAATGTTTTCGCCAGCAGTTCGTCTTTGCTGAAAAAGCCTGCCGTCAGCGGAAATCCCGACAGCGCAATTGCACCGATGAGAAACGTGGTTCCCGTCGACGGCATCACTTTTTGCAAGCCGCCCATTTGCCGAACATCTTGCTCTTCGTGCAAGGCGTGAATCACCGAGCCGCTTCCCAAAAAGAGACAGGCTTTGAAAAAGGCGTGTGTAACTAAATGGAACATTGCTGCAGTCGTTGCGCCAACGCCGAGCGCAAGAAACATATATCCCAACTGCGAGACGGTCGAGTAGGCGAGAATTTTTTTTATGTCGTTCTGCACGACGGCGATGCTTGCCGCAATGATTGCCGTTGCCGCACCGATGATTGCCACAAGGGTCATCACGTCGGGCGCAAGCATAAAGAGCGGCGAGAGCCGCGCAATCAAATAGATACCGCTTGTAACCATTGTGGCAGCGTGAATCAGCGCAGAGACCGGCGTCGGTCCCGCCATTGCGTCAGGCAGCCATGTAAAAAGCGGAATCTGCGCCGACTTGCCCGTGCAGCCGATAAAGACCAGCAGCGCAATCCAAAATAGATGTGTTTGGTCAAACGCGCTCAACTGCGAGAGAATCGACTCGAAGGTGAGCGAGCCGATTTTTTGGAAAATCAGAAACATCGCGCCGAGCATGGCAAAGTCGCCAACGCGGTTGAGCATAAATGCTTTGTTCGCCGCATCGGTCGTCGTCTCAATGCCAACGCCCTCGAATTTGCGGTCATACCAAAACCCGATGAGAAAATACGAACATAGCCCGACGCCTTCCCAGCCGAGAAACATCAACGCCATGTTGTCCGCCAAGACCAAATTCAGCATCGCAAAAATGAACAGGTTGAGATAGCTGAAAAACCTTGCGAAGCCTTCATCGCCGTGCATATACCCAATCGAATACAAATGGATTAAGCTGCCGACGCCTGTAACCACGAGCATCATCAGCACCGAGAGCGAATCCAATTGATACGAGACGCCAACCGTCATCGCGCCCGCTTTGAACCACTCATACACATTTACGACGAACTTTTGCTCCGACGCGGGCAGCGACTGAAGCTCGAAAAACACTCCCACTGCAATGACAAACGGCAGGACAATCATCAGCGTCGAGAACGCGCCGACGAAAAATTCTTTCCCCGATTCGCCCGACTTGATAAACTTCATTGAACTAAAGAGCGCATTGAGCAGAAATCCGACCAGCGGGAAGAGAACGGCAAGAAAAATAGACTCGTGCATTTGGCGGTGCTTTGGTTACATTGTTTCGGCGTCAGCCTTTGAGAATGTTGATCTCGTCAATATTCACCGTCTGCTTGTTTCGGAACAGCGCAATGACGATGGCCAGTCCAACGGCGGCTTCGGCAGCAGCGACGGTCATCACAAAAAAGACCATCAGTTGTCCCTGAATGTCCTTCATAAAGTGCGAGAAGGCGATGAACGATAAATTGACGGCGTTGAGCATCAGTTCAATGCACATAAAAATCACAATCGCGTTGCGCCGCACCAGAACGCCGACGACGCCGACCGTGAACATAAATGCGCTGAGCCAAAGGTAGTGGTTGAGTTCGAGTTGCATTCTTATTACTGCGGATTTCATTTATGGATGCAGCAATATAAAACAAACCAGCAAAGTTTCCTTTGCCCGTTCGTTCATAACGACCGACGCTTCTTCCTGCGTTCACGCCGATTTGACTGCGACAGCGATGCGCGTCATGCCCGAATAGTCTTGCAAGAGTTGAATGTCCTGAAATCCATTTCGGGTTAATATCTCCGATGTTTTCTCTGCGCCGTCGGCGTGCAGCTCAAAGTAAAGGCGTCCGCCGTCCCTCAACAGCGCGCGCGCATCGCTGGAGATTTTTTCATAGAACTCGAAGCCTGTTTTGGAAAAGAGCGCGAGATGCGGCTCGTGGTCTCGCACCTCGGGTTGGAGCGTTGCTTTTTCAGCTTCGGGAATGTAGGGCGGGTTGGAGACAATCACGTCAAACGTTTCTGAAAATTGCGCCACGAATGTCGCAGAGAGCACGTCCAATTCTCTGAACTCGATTTTATGTGCAACGTCGTTTGTTTGAGCATTTCTTTTGGCAACATCGAGCGCATCGGGCGAGACATCAACGGCGACAAGTGTTGCGTGTTCAATGCACTTGGCAAGCGCGACCGCAATACACCCACTTCCCGTGCCGATATCAAGCAGTCGCAGGGATTCTCCATCGCTGAGTTTCGGCGCGTCGGAGATAATTTGCTCTACCAATTGTTCGGTCTCTGGTCGCGGAATTAAGACACGCTTATCGACGGCGAACTTTAAGCCAAAAAATTCTTCTTCGCCCAAAATGTATTGAACGGGCTCGCCCGACATACGGCGTTTGCACAGGTCGCGGAAGGTTTGCAATTCGGACGGCGTTATGGGCTGCTCGAAGTTAAGATATAAATCGAACCGTCGCATCTTCAAAACGTGCGATAGAAGCAGCTCGACATTAAGCCGCGCGTCGTCGATGCCTTTTTGCTTAAAGAAGTCCGCGCTGGTTTTCAGCAACGAGACCACGTCCCACGCTTTCTCCGCCGTCATATTTGATGTGCCTTGTGATGCGTTCATTCAACCGTCCCTCGTCCAAGAGACGTGAGAAATATACGAAGATGTGTGAAGCGTGTGCGAAAAACAAGGCGCGTTAGAAAGCGCCATTGGCGCCGTATATTTAGTGCCTTTGTCGAACTTGACCGCAATAAACGCGCATCTATGAAAATTGGAATCACTTGTTATCCCACCTATGGCGGAAGCGGCGTCGTTGCCACTGAACTTGGTAAAGCCTTGGCAAAGCGCGGACACATCATTCACTTCATCAGCCACGACTTGCCGTTTCGATTGAGGGAGTTTTCCGAGAATATCTTTTATCACGAGGTAAGCATTAATGACTATCCGCTTTTTTTGTTTCCGCCGTATTCCATTTCGCTCGCGTCGAAAATTGCCGATGTGATGTGCTACGAGGAATTGGACGTGATGCACGTGCATTACGCGATTCCGCACGCCATCAGCGCGTTTCTTGCCCGCGAAATTCAGCGCGACCGCGCCTCGCTCGTCCGACAGTGCAAAGAGGCGAAAATCATTACAACGCTGCACGGCACCGACATCACGCTTGTCGGCACAGACCCCAGTTTAAGCGGTGCTGTGCGGCTCGGCATTAATCGGTCGGACGGCGTTACTGCGGTATCGAAATACCTGCGCGACGTTACGGTTCAAGATTTCAAACCCGATGTGGAGATAAGAGCCATTCCGAACTTTGTCGATACGACCGAATTCTCGCGCAAAGGCGACTGCGATCGATTCCGTGCAGCGTTTGCGCCCAAAGACGACAAAATTTTGATTCACATTTCAAATTTTCGCCCGCTCAAGCGCGTCGGCGATGTCATTAGGATATTCCACGCTGCTCTGGAACACGTGCCGTGCCGACTGCTCTTTGTCGGCGACGGACCTGACCGCCCCGAAGCGGAAAAATTGACGCGCGAGCTGGGACTGAGCGACAAGGTGCGCTTCTTGGGAAAGCAGGAAGCCGTCGTCGAGTTGCTCTCGATTTCCGACGTGATGATTATGCCGAGCGAAAATGAATCGTTTGGGCTGGCAGCGCTGGAGGCGATGTCGTGCAGCGTGCCAGTCATTGCCTCCCGAATTGGCGGACTTCAAGAACTTGTCTGCGACGGAAAAAACGGCTATACGTTCGAGTTAGGCAAAACAGACGACGCGGTAACACACCTATGCACGCTTCTGAGGAATGACGCGCTTTACAAACGCCTTGCCCTTGGTGCCCGCCAAACGGCGGAGCAATACGACATCGCTAAAATTATCCCGTTGTATGAACAATACTATGAGGAAATTTTAGCGGCGAGTTAAACAAAATTTAACAGTGGAATGTCTTCAACAATCCGTATATTTGCACAGCAATATAGCTGCTGCCCAGCCTCAAACCCAAAAGTAACTCAATGAGAGCTCTAACTCATAAACAGGATGGTTATGAAAACGCTTGAAAAGCCTAACCTCTCTTCTGCAATTACCAAAAAAGATGTGGCTGAATGCATCGCGCTCGTTGTTGCCATTGGAATTGCGCTTGTGCTGGTAGGAAGTTGACCGCTACCATAGGCTTATCATCGTTTCGCTTTCGCCAACACGTTACTATACTTGTCTAGGTCTTCCAGAATTTTTCCGGTGCCGCGCGCAACGGCGGTCAGCGGGTCTTCTCCGACATAAACGGGGAGTTTTGTCTCCTCGCTGATGCGTTTATCAAGCGCTTTGATAAGCGCGCCGCCGCCCGTCAGCAAAATGCCTCTGTCCAAAATGTCGGCGGAAAGTTCCGGGGGCGTCATTTCCAAGCATCGGCGCACGGCGTTGACAATCTGGCTTATCGGTTCGGCAATGGCTTCCCGAATTTCAGGGGAACTGACGTCGCGCTGTTCAGGCAGGCTTGTTACCAAATTTCGCCCTTTCACAGTGGCGATGAGTTCCTCTTCCAATTCAAATGCGGAGCCAATTTTAATTTTGATTTCTTCGGCGGTGCGTTCGCCGATGGCGAGATTGTAGGTTTTTCGGAAATGCTGCAAAATCGAGTTTGTGATTTCGTTGCCCGCGATGCGGATCGATTCGCCTGCCGCAATACCAGAGAGCGAAATGACCGCAATGTCCGACGTGCCTCCGCCAATGTCGACAATCATATTTCCAAATGGCGCATCGACATCCAAGTTCAGCCCAATTGCTGCAGCCATTGGTTCGGCCACAAGATAGACTTCCTTTGCGCCCGCGTGTTCGGCGGAGTCGCGCACGGCGCGTTTTTCGACTTCGGTAATGCCCGATGGTATTCCAATCACCATGCGCCGAATTGTGCCTGAATAATCGCGTTGGGTTTTTTTGATAAGCCCGCGAATGAGTTCTTCAGCAGCTTCGTAATCGGCGATGACGCCGTCGCCAAGCGGCTTAATGGTGATGATGTCGCGGTGCGTTTTTTCGTGCATCTGCCGCGCTTCGTTGCCAATCGCAACAACTTTGCGAGAGTTGCGGTCGAGCGCAACGATAGATGGCTCGTTCAGCACGATGCCTTTGCCGCGCACATATACGAGCGTGTTCGCCGTGCCTAAATCAATTGCAATATCACGAGAGAGAAAATCAAAAAACCCCATTGACAGGAAAGATGTGTAGTGAACTGTAACAAAATTTATTATCGCGGAACGCGATAACTTGGAATCCTTTAGCCGCGTGCAAAATTACGCTAAAAAGCCAGCGAGAGCAAGCCTCATTTTGACACATGCTTTGTAATTCTCTCCCTCGCTGTTTAATTTGTCCAAGACAATGAGAAGCTCTGCCGCTGGCGCGCCCGATGCAGCGTTACCATTGCGCACTGTAAATTTTGACTATCATTAAATCCAAACGTTACTTTTTATGTCAGAACTTATGCAAGCAGAACTCCAAGTTGGAGTCGATTTTAGCATGACGGACAATCAAAAAATGATTGCCAGCATGCTTCGTGAATTTCTCGCCCGCGAATTTCCGCCGCCTGTTGTCATGGACTACGACGAATCCCAAAAGTTGCCGATGCCGGTCATTCAAAAATTGGGCGACCTTGGCTTACTCGGTTGTATTTTTCCGCAGGACTACGGCGGGTCAGGCTTCGGCTATTTGGAGTATGTAACCGCCATTGAGGAACTGGCCAAAGTCGACCCAAGCCTCGCGCTGACGGTTGCGGCGCACAACTCGCTCGGCACGAACCATATTTTTCAATTTGGCTCCGACGTGCAAAAGCGCAAATATATTCCCGACCTTGCCAGCGGCAAAAAACTCGCCGCATGGGGACTGACCGAACCGAACTCTGGCAGCGACGCCGCTGGCATGCTCACCACCGCCGTTCAAGAGGGCGACGAGTGGATTCTCAACGGCACAAAGAATTTCATTACCAATTCTCATGTCGCCGACGTTGCGGTCGTGCTTGCGATTACCG
>Ga0272446_1008239_pt1 | contig 10001 bp, 6 predicted proteins | sample YNPCB0061_FD_194587 | JGI IMG/M metagenome (GOLD analysis project Ga0272446, IMG submission 194587) | Hot spring microbial mat communities from Yellowstone National Park, WY, United States - YNP-CB-006-1 | ecosystem: Environmental > Aquatic > Thermal springs > Hot (42-90C) > Sediment | place... | reverse complement strand
CAAGCAGCCCCTGCAGATACCGATGCCACCGACCCCTTTTGGATGGTAGGCATCAAGGCCTTCCTGGTGATTTTTGGCCTGCTGACGGCCTTTGCCTACATGACCCTGATTGAGCGGCGGCTGCTGGCCCGCATCCAGATTCGCCAGGGGCCCAACCGGGTGGGGCCGGATGGCCTGCTGCAGCCCTTGGCCGATGCCATCAAGTCCATCTTCAAGGAAGACCTGATCGTAGCCAGGGCGGATAGGGTGATTTTTGTCCTAGCCCCCATGATCTCGGTTACCTTTGCCCTGCTCACCTTTGGCCTGATCCCCTTTGGCCCCAAGGACGCTTTCTTTGGCTACGACCCCTGGGTCATCAACCTGGATGTGGGCATCCTGTATGTGTTTGCGGTTTCCGAGATGGCCATCTACGGCATCTTTCTGGCGGGCTGGGCCTCCAACTCAAAGTACTCCCTGCTGGGCTCGCTGCGCTCCTCGGCCTCGCTGATCTCCTACGAGCTGGCCCTGGGCATCAGCCTGGTTGCCCCGGTGGTGCTGGTGGGGTCGCTGAACCTCCAGCAGATTGTGAACTGGCAGTACGAAAACGGCTGGCTGATTCTGTACATGCTCCCCGCTTTTGCCATCTTCCTCCTGACCAGCATGGCTGAAGCGGCCCGCACCCCCTTCGACCTGCCCGAGGCCGAGCAGGAGCTGGTGGGGGGCTACAACACCGAGTACAGCTCCATCAAGTGGGCCTTGTTCCAGATGGCCGAGTACATCCACCTCATCACTGCTGCGGCCCTGATTCCCACCATCTTTTTGGGCGGCTGGCGGATGCCCGGCTTTATGGAGCAAATCCCCATCATCGGCGGTCTTTTTGCCCTGCCCTACCTGTGGATGTTTGTCAAAATTGCGCTGTTCTTGTTCTTCTTTATCTGGGTGCGGGGTACGCTGTTCCGCCTGCGTTACGACCAGCTGATGGTCTTTAGCTGGGGCCGCTTGTTCCCGCTGGCGCTGCTCTGGTTTTTGTTGTCGGCCATGGTGGTGGCCTTGCAGTGGCCGGTGGCCGTGCTGGGCTGGCTCTCCTTGCTGAGCCTGGTGCTTTTTTCGGCCTATGTGATTCTGACCGCCAAACCCAAGCCCAGGGCCATGCCGGGCGTGGGTGCGGGTGACTAGAGAAAGGAGCGAAGCTGTGAGTATTGCTGCACTTGCGCAGAGCATGGGTATAACCCTGAAAGCGCTGTTTTCTAAACCGGTTACGATTCCGTATCCGGACGCCCCGGTGCCCCTCAAGCCCCGCTTCCACGGGCGGCATGTGCTGACCCGGCACCCCAACGGCCTGGAAAAGTGCATCGGCTGTTCGCTGTGTGCGGCAGCCTGTCCGGCCTATGCCATCTATGTGGAGGCTGCCGAGAACGACCCCAATAACCCGGTGAGCGCCGGCGAGCGCTATGCCAGGGTGTACGAGATTAACATGCTGCGCTGCATCTTCTGTGGGCTGTGCGAGGAAGCCTGCCCCACTGGTGCAGTGGTAATGGGCTACGACTTCGAGATGGCCGACTACCGCTACTCCGACTTTGTTTATGGCAAGGAGGACATGCTGGTCGAGGTGGAGGGTACTAAGCCCCAGCGCCGCGAGGCGGCCTACACCGGCAAGCCGATCAAGCGAGGTTACTCCGTACCATACGTGCGGCCTGAGCTCGAGGGTGTGCATCCACCCAGGCCGAAAAAGTGAGTAGAGGGCTTCGTGTCTAGGCTCGAGCCTCGAGGCGGAATGAATTCAAAGCCGGTTGCGGGTGCTTCGCAACCCCTCTTTGAGGTTAAAATCTCCAAGATTATGCTTGACCCTGGACGTATAACTTTAGACTCGAGGCTCCCTTGGAGGAATCAATGAGTGTCGGTTTTTGGGAAATCCTCGCGCTGGTGTTGCTGGCTGGTAGCGCCATTGCGGTAGTGCGCCTACAAAATGCCGTCCACGCAGCCCTGGCGCTAATTGCCAATTTCTTGGTAGTGGCGGGCGTGTACGTGGCGCTCGAGGCCCGCTTCGTGGCTATGATCCAGATCATCGTCTACGCCGGGGCCATCGTGGTGCTGTTTTTGTTCGTGATTATGCTGCTCTCGGCGGCAAGTGCCAATGTGGGCCAGGACCTGCTGCCCCGGTTGCCCTGGGTGGCCGGGTTTGGTGCGCTGGGCCTGGCAGGCGTCTTGATTTTTGCCGTAACCCGGTTTCAGCCGCCCGCAAATGCGCCTGCGCTGGGTGGCGGTCTGCCCCAGACCCTGGGGCCCCTGCTCTATGACCCCGACAAGTGGCTGTATGCCCTTTTGGTGGTGGGTTTTTTGCTGCTGGTGGCTACCGTGGCGGCGGTGGTGCTGATCGAGCCGGAGCGAATTGTTTCTGCAACCAGCCACCCAGCCCACCCTCGGCAGAACCCAAAGCCCAATCCCCCGACTGCCGAACAGAAAGATGAGAGGGCGGTGGTGAAGCGATGATCTGGCTTATAGCTTCCGCCTTGCTGTTTTCGATTGGGGCTTACGGCGCGCTTACCCGGCGCACCGCTATTCTGATGTTTTTGTCCATCGAGCTAATGTTGAATGCCGCAGCGCTCTCCCTGATCAGCTTCTCCAAAATGATTGGAAGCCTGGATGCCCAGGTGGTGGTGCTGTTTATCATCGCCATTGCTGCTGCCGAGGTAGCGGTGGGCCTGGGCCTGATTGTGGCTATCTTCCGTCGCCGCGAGACCACCAGCGTAGATGAGCTGTGGCAACTTAGGGGGTAAAACGTGCAAGAAACCCTTCTTCTACCCCTGACCATCGCACTTCCCGTGCTGGGGTTTGTGATTCTTGGGCTGTTTGGTAAACGAATCGGTGAGCCGTCTGCTGGCTGGCTGGCCTCAATTCTGGTGCTGGGGAGCTTCTTATTGGGCCTGGTTTTGCTGCTGCAAGGCGGAGCCCGTTGGGCCCTTCCCGACTGGCTACCGGGAATCCCCTTCGGCCTCAACCTCGACAACCTTTCGGGCGTGATGTTGATGGTGGTGACTGGGGTGGGCTTCCTGATTCACGTCTGGGCCATCGGCTACATGCACGGCGACCCTGGCTACAGCCGCTTCTTTAGCTATTTCAACCTCTTCATCGCGGCCATGCTGGTGCTCATCCTGGGCGATAGCCTGCCGGTGGTGTTCATCGGCTGGGAGGGGGTGGGCCTGGCCTCCTACCTGCTAATCGGCTTCTGGTATCAGGAGCGCGTCAACGCCGACTCAGCCCGCAAGGCTTTCATCGTCAACCGTATCGGTGACCTGGGCTTTTTGCTGGCCATGGGCCTCTTGTGGAGCATGTTCGGCACACTCTCGATCTCCGAGCTGGTCGAGAAGGTAGAGGCTGGCGGTTATAGCTTTACCACCCTTACCCTGGCCGGCTTCTTCCTGCTGATTGGGGCTATCGGCAAGAGCGCCCAGGTGCCGCTGATGGTCTGGTTGCCGGACGCCATGGCCGGCCCTACCCCGGTATCGGCCCTGATCCACGCGGCCACCATGGTCACGGCGGGGGTCTACCTGTTGGTTCGTCACGCCTTTATGCTGCACGGCGATGCCTTCTTGTCGGGCCTGATTGTGGCCATCGGTTTGCTTACCGCCCTCTATGGGGCGCTCTGCTCGCTGGGCCAGTGGGACATCAAGCGCATCGTGGCCTACACCACCCTCTCGCAGCTTGGCTTCATGTTTGTGGCGGTGGGGGTGGGGGCCTACTGGGTGGCCATCTTCCACATCGTGACCCACGCCTTCTTCAAAGCCCTGATGTTCATGACCTCCGGTTCGGTGATTCACGCCCTAGGCGGCGAGCAGGACGTACGAAAAATGGGAGGGATGCGTAAGTACCTGCCGGCTACGCACCTGCACGGCCTGGTGGCTACTTTTGCCTCGGGCGGCCTGGTGCCCTTAGCGGGCTTCTGGTCCAAGGACGCAATTCTGGCCTACTCCTTTGAGTATGGCCCCTGGCTGTGGGCCCTGATGCTGTTCGCTTCGGTACTGGCGGCGCTCTACTCGATCCGCTGGTATGTGCTGGTCTTCTGGGGCGATTACCGGGGCAAGGAGCACCCCCACGAAAGCCCCGCGGTGATGCTCTGGCCCAACCACATCCTCAGTGTGGGCGCACTGGGGGTCGGGTTTATCGGGCTGCCTTATGTGATTGACTACAAAAACTTTATCGAGCCGTTCCTCACCAAGGCCATCGGAGACTTTCCCCACGAGAAGCTGCCTGTGCTTACCGAATGGGCGCTCATCGTTACCTCGGCGGTGGTGGCCATTGCCGCTTTGTGGTGGGGCTTCCGCTTCTTCCAGCAGAAGATGCCGGTCTGGTACGAGCGCTTCCAGGCGGCGGCTTTGCAGGGCTTCTACGCGGATGCACTGTATAACACCCTGCTGGTGAATCCGGCCAAAGGGCTGGCCGAGCTACTTTTTGGCGGAGATAAAGGTCTGCTGACAGGCTTTATGAGTCTTGGAGGTCTGGTTGGAGGGCTGGGAAGCGTGCTAACCAAACTCCAGACAGGTGCTTTGCGCTTCTATATGGCCGGGATGATAATCGCCCTGGTACTGTTGGTGGGCTGGGGGGTGTTGCGATGATTCATGTAGGACTGTGGTTGCCCCTCCTGGCGGGTTTGCTGCTGTTTATGGTGCCGGGCCTGGGGCGCGCCTTTGCCACCCTCTCGGCGGCGGTGAGCCTGCTTATTGCGGTGGTGCTGTTTGTGGGCTATGCGGGAGAGGGTGCGGCCTATGCCAGCCAGATCCCATTCCTGCCGGAGGCTGGGGTTTACTACGCAGTAGGGCTGGACGGGGCAGGCTTGTTGCTCTGGCTTGCGGTAAGCCTGGTGGTTTTGCTGGGGGTCTGGGTGGCCGATGTGCCGGTGCGCTTTCTGGCCCTGGCCCTGATGATGCAAACCGGTTTGCTGGGCATCTTTGCGGCCCAAGACCTGGTTTTGTTCTACGCCTTCTTCGAGGCCACCCTGATTCCCGCCCTCCTGATGCTGTGGTTTTACGGGGGGCCCGACCGGCTGCGGGCCATCTATACCTTTGCGCTGTTTACCCTGGTGGGTTCACTGCCCATGCTGGCCTCCATCTTTGCGGTGCGCTTTTTGGGAGGGGCTGGTAGCTTCCTCTACTCCGACCTGGTGGCCCATCCTCTTAGCGGACAAACCGCAGTGCTGGCTTTTCTGGGCTTTTTGATAGCGCTGGCGGTCAAAACCCCGCTTTTCCCGCTGCATGCCTGGCTGCCTAGCTTCCACCAGCAAAACCACCCCTCGGGCCTGGCCGACGCGATGGGCACCCTGTACAAGGTGGGGGTGTTCGCCCTCTTCAAGTGGGCCATTCCGCTGATGCCGGAAGGCTTCCGGGAGTGGCAGGGGCTGCTGCTTTTTCTGGCCGCTTTTGGTGCGCTCTATGCGGCCTGGTTGGCTTTCAGTGCGCCCGACTGGAAAACCCTGCTGGCTTATGCGGGCGTCTCGCACATGGGTGTAGCGGCCCTGGGGCTGTTCAGCGGGAATATGGAAGGCACGGTGGGTGCCCTTTACCTGCTGGGGGCTTCGATGGTGTATGGCTCGGCCATGTTCTTGTTTGTGGGTCTGGTATATAAACGAACCGGCAGCCTGGAAGTCCTGCCGGTGCGTGGACTGGCCAAGCACACCCCCGCGCTGTATGTGCTGGGGATGTTCTTGCTGATGGCCATGATTGGGCTACCGGGGTTATCGGGCTTCCCCGGTGAGCTGATGGTTTTGCTGGGGGCTTACCAGGTTTCGCCCTGGCTTACCTTTTTGGCCTTCCTGGCGGTTATTGCAGCGGCGGCTTATGCCCTCACGGCGTACCAGAAGCTTTTCCAGGAAACCCCCCAGGCCCAGGCTGTGCCCGATATGGACACCCGTGAGTGGGGCTTTGCTGTCGTAGCGGTAGGGGTGCTGCTTTTGATGGGACTGTATCCAAAACTCTTCACGGTGTATTTGGAGCCCTTGGGCAAGGCTTTTGCTGCGTTGTTCGGGGGTGCGTCATGAGGTGCGGCTGTGTTACCTATCGAGCGGGTTGGTCGAGAACCGAAAGCCGAAAGCCGAGGGGCACCAAGAACGGTTACCCTCGAGGCCTGAGCTTTGACCGTATGCAAGGAGGTGGCGCATGCTAACCCTATACATCCTGGCTGGCTTCGCCACAGTGCTCTCGTTGCTGGCCTTTGTGATCTCGAGGGAGGCCAACCGTTGGATCACGGTGGCGGGCCTGGGGCTGGCCGGCCTGTTCTGTGCGGTGGGATGGGGAGAAACCCTGGAAGCCTTTGGCGGGCTGTACCGTTTGGACACCCTGGCGCGGGGCCTGACCCTGGTGGCTATTCTGGGGGGCTTGTGGATCTTGCTGCTAGGGCCTGCCAAAAAGTTTGAGTTTCCGCTGCTGGTGCTCTACGCCGTAGCCGGGATGCACATCATGGCCAGCAGTCCCAACCTGGTGGTCTTGGTGATCGCCCTGGAGGTGTTTTCGCTGCCCCTGTACGTTCTGGCGACCTGGCAGCGCGATGAGAAAGGCTTTGAGGCGGGCCTGAAATATTTCTTGCTGGGGGCGTTGGGTGCGGCCATATTTCTTTATGGGATTGCGCTCTACTTTGGCGCTACCGGCAGCTTTATGGCAGGGGCAACGGGCTCTGGGCCGCTGTATCTGGCAGGACTGTTCTTGATTATGGCAGCTTTTGCCTTCAAGGTCGCCATGGTGCCCTTCCAGTGGTGGTCGCCCGATGTGTACCAGGGGAGCCCTACCGTGGTCACGCTCTTCATGGCGACAGCGGTCAAGGCTGCAGCGTTCGCGGCAATGCTGCGGATCTTCACCCCCGAAGGTCTCGAGGTCTGGGGCATCGGGATGGCCGCGCTGATTGCCCTCTCCACCCTCTTTGGGAACCTGGGGGCCCTGTCACAGACCGAAGCTAAGCGGCTTTTCGCCTATTCTTCCATCGCCAACGCCGGCTACATCGGGTTGGGGCTCTTTGGCCCGACCGGACAGGCTACCATTCCCTTCTACCTGCTGACATACGGGCTGGCCACGGGCCTCATTTTTGCGGTGCTCTCGATGCTTTCCAACCAGGACGTGCCGCTGGAACGCTTGCGGGGACTCTGGTATCGCAAGCCGCTGCTGGGTGGGGCGATGGGCCTTGGCATCCTCTCGGTGCTGGGGCTGCCCCCGCTGGCTGGGTTCTGGGCCAAGTACCTGGTTTTTCAGGAAGCGGCCAGGGCCGGGTTCTACGGACTGGTGGTGCTGGCCCTCGTCACCTCGGCCATTGGGGCGTACTACTACCTCAAGACCTTCTTCCTGATTTTTAGCAAGCCTACGCCGGTGCAAGAAGCTGAAGACCGCGAGGCCGAAGCCGCCCTGGCTCAGTTTGGCAGCTCCGAAGCGCCGGGCATTCCGGTGGCGGCGGCCCCATTGGGCATCAGCCAGGCCCTGATGGCCCCGGCGGCGCGGACAGGCCTGCCTGCGCTGGGGATGCTGGTGGGGGCGATGGCCTTACTTGGCCTGCTATCGGTTTTGCCTGGACTGGGCCTGCGGGCCTTTAGCACGGGTTTGGCTCCTGCGGTAGCGGCTGTTACCATCACGGCACCTACGGCTGGCGCGACCCTGGTGGCCGGAAGCTACAACCTGGAGGGCGCTGGTAAACCTGGAGAGACCCTCGAGCTCTTCGACAACGGCAACCCCCTCGGCACTGTCACGGTAGGCCCCGATGGGCGCTGGAGCTTCCCGCTCCCGGCCTCGGCTCTAACCGCTGGTGCACATACCTACGAGGCCCGCCGCCTTGGAGCCATGAGCATAGCCAGCACCAGCGTTACGGTTTCGCTACCGGCGGAGCCCGTTTTTGCCTCGCCGCTGGACGGAGCTACCGTGGCTGCTACAGGCTTTACCCTGCAGGGCACCGCCAGGCCCGGCCAGGTGGTCGAAATCTTTGAGGATGGGGCCAGCCTGGGCCGGGCCACTGCCGATGCCAACGGCCAGTGGAGCCTGAATGTGCCGCCCCCCGCCAGTGGGGCGCGGGTGTACGAGGTGCGGGCCGAAGGGGCCGCTTCTGGCGCCCGCATCTCCTTGCAGGTATCCGAGGCCCAGGCCGGGGCTGTTTGCAACCAAAGCTTTGCCTTATCAAACCTGCAGGCTGGCGGAACGGTCTCGAGGCCCTTTCGCTTTGGTGGGGTGGGTTCGGCCAGCAGCTACACCATTGTGGTAAAGCGAGGCGACCGGATTGTTGGCCGCAAAGAGGTCGCCCTGAGCGCGGCCTGCGGCTGGAGCTACCTCTCTGACCCCGGCCCCGGCGAAGTCACCTATGAGGTGCGCGAGACGGGTCGGCCCGAGGGCGAGCCACCGCTCACCACCATCAGCCTGAAGGTGCAGTAGCGCTCCAGGTACAAAAGGCCAGCGTTGTCGTAGGGGCGTATGGTGCGCCCCTACGGATGCTTTTGGCGGCGCCATCGACTGTTGCTGCGGGCCACCATCAAAAAGGCAGCTCGGCCCGTACTGTGGTGCCTTTATTCTCCGCCGACTCGACCTCGAAGCGCCCGCCCCGCGCTTCCACCCGCTCGCGCATCTGGGTCAGGCCAAACCCGCCCATTCCACCAGCCCTGGCGTCGGCCTTGAAGCCCTTTCCGTTATCGCTGATCTCCAGCACACCGCCCCGTTCGCCCAGTGGGGTCAGCTTGACCTGCACCAGCCCCGGCCTGCCGTGCTTGGCGGCGTTGGCCAGGGCTTCCTGTAACACCCTGAAAAAAACCAGCTCGGAAGCCTGGGATAGCTCGATTTTTTCCGGCAGACTCAGGCGCACCCGGAAACCAGCTTGCTCGGCGAAAGCACTGGCGTAGCGCCGTACCGACTCCAGAAATCCGTAGCGCTCTAAGTCGATGGGCCTTAGGGCAAAAATGCTGCGCCGAACCTCACGAATCTGGCTTCGCAGGGTTTCTTTGACCTGCTGCAGCTCTTCTTTGGCTTGTTCTGGGTCGGTTGCCAGGAGTCGCTCGGAAAGGTCGAGCTTGAGGGCCATAAACGCCAGGGCCTGGGCGATGCCGTCGTGGATCTCGCGGGCTATGCGGTTGCGTTCCTCGGTGAGGGCCAGCTCCTCGGCCCGCAGGTAGGCCTGGGCGTTGCGCACGGCCAGGGTGACCTGGGCGGCCAGAAAGCGCAGAAAGGGCAGCCGCTGGCGCAGGTTTTCGGCCTCGCCCTGTACCAACAGCAGCCCGATGGCCGACTGCTCGCGCAGGGGCACTGCCAGCAGGTTTTCCCGTACAAAAACCGGTGTTTCCAGGGCTTCTTTCCAGCGCTCTTCGGGTATGAAGGCGTAAAGGGGCAGCTCGAGGTTGCGCAGCACCTGCGGCTGCAAAAAGTTCTCTTCGTCCAGCAACAAGACCCCGCCCCCGCTGGCCCCGGCCCAGGCCAGGATGCGATCCATCAGGCGCTCCAGCAGTCGGCCCAGATTGGCCTCGGCCCTGAGGGCCTGGTCTACCTCGTAGAGGGTGAGCAGATCGCGGCTGCGGGCGCGCACTGAGTCCAGCGCCCCGGCCACTTCGGCCACCAGCACTTCCAGAAAATTCTGCTCCTCGCTCGAAAGGGGCCGGGGCAGAACCACCTCGAGCCTCCCTTCCAGGCCCGGTAGCGGCACCTCGTACAAAGGCCCCGACCCCGCCTTGAAGTCGGGCGAGGTGGCCCGCACCCCCTCGAGGGTCAGCGAGGCCTCCATGCCCAGGGCCTGGGCCACCTCCTGCACTACCGAGGCCAGGGCCTGCTCGAGGTTGTCGGCAGCCGAGGCCCGCTTGAGGATGTTGCCAATGGCCTTTAGCCGCTGGTTGGCTACCTCCAGAGCGCGCTGGGCCCGCTCACGTTCTTGCACCTGTTGAGCAATCCATTCCAGGGTCATCCAGGTAACCAGCGGCCCCACCAGGCCATAAAAGCCCATCCGCAGCCAGAAAGCTACCGGCTGGCCCTGGTAGGGCTCGAGGGAAAGCTCAAAAAGCACCACCACCAGCGCAATCGCCA
>Ga0272446_1008238_pt1 | contig 10002 bp, 5 predicted proteins | sample YNPCB0061_FD_194587 | JGI IMG/M metagenome (GOLD analysis project Ga0272446, IMG submission 194587) | Hot spring microbial mat communities from Yellowstone National Park, WY, United States - YNP-CB-006-1 | ecosystem: Environmental > Aquatic > Thermal springs > Hot (42-90C) > Sediment | place... | reverse complement strand
GCCGATGAAAGACAGGTGGGCATCGACCTGGCTAGTCGGTATGCCTATGACCTGATCTTGGTAGACAGTTGCCTGCCCCAGTTGGACGCCATTTCGGTCAGCCGCGAGGTGCGATCGTCGTCTTGTTTGACCCCGATCCTGATTTTGACGACCGATGCATCCAACGCCTATCTGATTGCGGCTCTGGATGCCGGAGCGGATGACTCAATGGTTAAGCCCTGCGATGCCTGTCAACTGCTGGCTCGGATTCGGGCGTTGTTGCGCCGCAGTGGAGTTGCGGCCAGCGCCAGCAACCTCACCTGGGGGGATTTGTGTTTGGATCCAACCTCCGCCCAGATTCGTCATAAGGGACAGGTGATCACCCTGACCCCCAGTGAATATCGGCTGCTGGAACTATTTTTACGGTATCCGCAGCGGGTTTTCAGCCGCAGCGCCATTATTGATCATCTCTGGTCGCTGGATGACTCCCCCAGCGAAAATGCCGTCACAAACCTGATTAAGGATCTGCGGCGCAAACTCAAAGCCGCTGAGGTTACTCCCAATCCGATTGAAACCGTCTATGGTCTGGGTTATCGCTTGAAAGCGCTGCCAGGAGAAGCGGACAAGCCGCCAACAACGCCTCACTCTCCACCAAGACCAGCCTCCCCTCAGGCTGATTTATCCCTGCTCGAAGCATCATCTCCAACTCTGGCGGTTGCCCAGGCTGCCAAACCGACTGCCAGCCGTTTTAGCCAGTTGATCCAGCGCTTTCGAGCCTCCCTGGAACGCCGTCTGGCTTTTCTGGAAGAGGCGATGGCGGAGTTGCGTCTGGGAAGGCTGACTGTGGCCAGACGACAGCAACTGCAGGCAGAAGCTCACAAGTTGGCGGGTGGTTTGGGCACGTTTGGCTATGTCAGGGGATCGGATCTGGCCCGGGAGATCGAGCATTTGCTAATGGCTGGGCCTGCTTCCAGCCATCAGGCCAGCCGACGGCAAAGCCAGCGGCTCGATCAACTGCTGGCCGAGCTGCGGTGGGAGTTGAACCAGCCGCCTCGGATTAGCGAGATGGCGGTTGAACCAGCGGCGATCGCCCAGAAACGGGTGTTGGTGCTGGATGATGACCGGTTCTTTACTGATTTGCTGGTCCAGGAAGCTCCTGTTTGGGGCCTGGAAGTTGAAGTGACACCGGAATGGTTCACTCTGCTGCATCGCCTGACCGATACCAGCCCAGTTGCCGTGTTGTTGAATCTGGACAGTCAGAACCTAAGTCGGGGCGGACTCTGGCATCTGCAACAGTTACAGGAGCAGTTTCCCATGGTGCCGATTCTGGCTCTGGCAGAACACAACAACCTGGGCGATCGGGTGCAAGTTGCCTGTGCTGGCGGTCGGGCCTATTTGCCTAAACCGATCGCAGCCCAGCAGGTTTTTCAGGCCATGGCCCAATTCCTACTAGCCTGGCGGGATGATGCGGCCAAGGTGTTGCTGGTGGATGATGACCCCTGGATGCTAGCCAACCTGACCACGCTGCTGCAACCCTGTGGGCTGGCGGTCACCAGTCTAGACAATCCCAACCAGTTTTGGGACGTGCTAACGACAACCGAACCTGATCTGCTGATTCTGGATCTGGAAATGCCAACCTTTAATGGCATTGACCTTTGTCGAGTGGTGCGACAGGACTTCCATTGGGCCGATTTGCCCCTGCTGGTGGTGACGGCCCATGCGGATGTGGACTCGATTCAACGGGCCTTTGCGGCTGGAGTCGATGACTTTATCCGGAAGCCGGTGATCGGTCCGGAATTGGTCAGTCGGGTGACCAGTCGGCTGGAGCGGCGGCGCAGTCGTTCTCGTCCAGGAGGCCAGGGGCTAATCACCAGCCCCAAACCTGCAGTGGCAGTCTCTTCCTTCTGGCCCGCGGCTGCTTCTCTGTAGGCTTGTGTGGCTGTCTCACCTCAGCCAGAACCCGCTTAGAATTTGCTAAAGGGAGAAACGGTTTGGCGTTTCTGAATGCGTTTCAGTCGGTTTCGCCGGGTTTCTAATAGCCATGTCGCGATTTAACTTACTCCAATGGCTCGATCGCCGTGGACAAAGAATTCCACTGCAAGTCCTGCTCAGTGTGCCCTTTTTTCTGCTCACTACTGTGGCCACGGGCCTGGTGAGCTATTTTTCCTATCGCAGTGGTCAGCAGGCGGTTAAGGATCTGGCCCAGCAGGTGATGCAAGAGACCGGCGATCGCACCGATCTGTACCTGCAGCAACTGTTGCACCAGCCCCTACTGGTCAATCAACTGACGGCCGATGCCATCCAGTTGGGGCATCTGACGGGTCTGGAGTCGGCCAACGCGGACAGTTTGACCGCCTATCTGCGCCAACAGTTACAGCGCTTTCCGGCCATTAACCGGATTGCGATCGCCAACCAGCGGGACGAGTGGGTCATCGTCGGCCATTGGCCCGCTGGCCAGAACACAGGCCAGCCCATCACCCAGGAAGCCCCCCTGCCTGTTCGCCTGCCCTGGTATCGGGCCGCTGTCGTCGCCAGAAAACCAATCTGGAGTCCGCTGTATGCCTTGCCTGGCTCCGCCGGACTGGCCCTTGCTGCTGGACTGCCGGTTTACAGTAGATCGGGCGATCTGAGGGGCGTGGTGACGACGGAGATTGCACTTTCGCCCATCAATCGGTTTCTGCAACAACTTAGCCTGAGCCGCAGCGGTGCAGCTTTCATCCTGGACACCTCCGGCAAACTGGTGGCCAGTTCGACTGCCGAACCATTCCTCCTGGCAGGCCCCCCGACCCAGCAGCAGCTACAGGCAAGGGGGCACAGTGCTCAACTCACCCAGGAAACGGTTCAGGGGTTGACCCAACGGTTACACTCCCTGTCCGGGCTGGCAGAACCTATGACGCTGCAACTAATGGCGGCTGGCGATCGCCAGTTTGTCCAGATCCGTCCCTTCCGCCATTCCGACGGTTTGAACTGGCTCACCGTCATTGTTCTGCCGGAGTCGGCCCTGAACCGCATGGCTGACAAAAGTTTGCGCTGGACCAGTTGGCTTGCAACGGTGACGATTTTCCTGACCCTGGCTTTAGGGGGATTGATCCTGCGCTGGTTAACCCGGCCCCTGCGGCGGCTGAATGTGGCGGCCAAGCGGGTGGCTCAGGGTGATTTTGATTTTCCCCTGGACATTGATCGCCCCGACGAAGTCGGCGAGTTGGCCAATTCATTCAATACGATGGCCCAGCGGCTGCGGGAATCCTTCGAGCGGTTACAGACCGCCTTGCAACGATCAGAGGAAAAATTCACCAAGATTTTCCAGGCCAGTCCGGATCCGATTACCATTTCCCGGTTGGCGGATGGCCGCTGGGTGGATGTGAACCAGAGCTTTTTGAACTTGACCGGATATCGCTACGAGGAAGTGGTGGGCTTTGCGCCCCAAGACCTGAACCTGCTGGTTGAGCCAACGGAACTGGAAACCGTCAGCCGTCAGTTGCGGGAGCAGGGTTCAGTGCATAATCTGGAGATGCACTGGCTGACCAAATCCGGTGAGATTAAAACCTCGTTGCTGTCCTGCGAAATTATTGGCCTGGAGGGACAGCCCTACGTCCTGACGGTGGCCAAAGATATTGGCGATCGCAAACAGGTGGAGGCGGCGCTGGCCCAGGAGCGAGCCCATTTGGCTGCCGCCCAAAAGTTGGCCCATGTTGGCAGTTGGGAACTGGAACTGGATACGCTGCACATTAGCTGGTCCGATGAAAGTTTTCGCATCTATGGCCGGCAACCAGGACAACCGCCCCCTTCGTTTACCGAACACCGACAGCAGATCCATCCCCAGGACTATCCCCTGTGGAACCAGGCAATGCAGCGGTTGATTGTGGATAAACAGCCTGCCGATGTGGAGTTTCGCATTATCCGTCCCGATGGCAGTATCCGGCATTTGTTGGGGCGGGGCCAGCCGGTCTTTAATGCCCAGGGGCAAGTCACCCGGCTGTTTGGCACTATTCTGGACATCACCGATCGCAAGCAGTCCGAGGCCGCCCTGCGGCGCAGTGAAGAAACCAACCGGGCGCTGCTGCAGGCCATTCCCGATCTGCTGATTCGCATGCATCGGGATGGCACCTATCTTGATATTCGTCCAACTCAGACCTTTCCGGTGCTGGTCTCAATTTCAGAGATGCTGGGGGCTAACGTGCGGCAAATCCTGCCGACTGATCTGGCTCAACAACGGTTGCAGGCGGCGGAAAAGGCTCTGGATACAGGTGAAATTCAGGTTTACGAATATCCCCTGCAAGTGGGCGACCAGCGCCAGTGGCGCGAGGTGCGGGTGGTGCCCCTGGGGGTGGATGATGTACTGCTGGTGGTGCGGGATCTGACGGCCCGCAAGCAGACGGAAGAAGCCCTGCGGAAAAGTGAAGAACGGTGGCAACTGGCGATCTCTGGCAGTAATGATGGCATTTGGGACCACGACTTGGTTACCAATCAACATTTCCTGTCGCCCCGCTGTCTGGAAATTCTGGGCTATGACCAGCAGGAAATTGATACTTTCCAGAAATGGATCCGGTTGATCCATCCCGATGATCTGGGTACCGTCCAGACCACCTTGCAAAAACATCTGGACCGACAAACGCCCTACTATGCCTGCGAATATCGGGTGCGTTGTCAAGATGGCAGCTATAAGTGGATTTTGTCCAGAGGCAAGGCGATCTGGAACGACCAGGGCCGACCGATTCGGGCCATTGGTTCGATTACCGATATCAGCGATCGGCGGGAAGTGGAACGGCTGAAGGATGAGTTTATTTCCATTGTCAGCCATGAACTGCGCACGCCCCTGACCGCGATTCGGGGTTCCCTGGGATTGCTGGAAACGGGCATCTATGCCGACAAGCCGGAAAAAACTCGCCGCATGATTGAGATTGCTCTGAACAATAGCGATCGCCTGGTGCATCTGGTGAATGACATTCTGGACCTGGAACGGCTGGAGTCCGGCAAGCTGCAGTTGGTGATGGAAGGGTGCGAAGTGGCCGAACTAATGCAACAGGCGGTGGAGGCGGTGCAGGCGATCGCGGACCTGGCGACGGTTCAGATTGTTGCTACCCCGCTTGCCGCGCGGATCTGGGCCGCCCCCGATGCCATCGTTCAAACCCTGACCAACCTGCTCAGTAACGCCATTAAGTTCTCGCCGACCGGCAGCACTGTCTGGCTTAGTGCGGAGGTGGTGGATCCGCGCAAAGTAGACCCGCTTCAGGGACAACAGGAACCGGTCAAGGTCAGTACGATTCGAGAAATGGGCCGAACGGTGATGACCTCTGTTTCGGCAACCCTCTCTTCTACTATCCGGCTGCGCCATTCCCCAGCGGTTATTCGGTTCAAGGTGCAGGATCAGGGCCGGGGCATCCCCGCTGACAAGCTGAACACCATTTTCGGTCGCTTTCAACAGGTGGATGTTTCTGACTCTCGCCAAAAAGGTGGTTCGGGATTGGGCTTAGCTATTTGTCAAAGCATTGTGCAGCAGCATGGCGGTCGCATCTGGGCTGAAAGTGTTCTGGGCCAGGGCAGTACTTTTTATTTCACCGTACCAACCTCGAGGAACCCAGCATGAACCGATGCATCCTGATTGTGGATGACGAGCCCGATATCCGGGATGTGGTCCAGATGGCGTTGGAGGACTATGCTGGCTGTCAGGCGATCGCTGCTGCCTCCGGTGAAGAGGGCCTGAGCAAAGCCAAAATCCATCCCCTGCCGGACGCCATTCTGCTGGATGTTTCCATGCCCGACATGGATGGCTTTCGCTTCTTTGAAATCCTCAAAGCGGATCCCGATATTCAAGCGATTCCAGTGATTTTGTTAACTGCCAAAGTCCTGCCCAGCGATCGCCGCCGCTTTGCAGCGATGGGAGTCGCCGGTGTGATTACCAAACCGTTTAATCCCGTGACCATCTGGAACCAGATTGCGGAAATTTTAGGCTGGACTGGCTAGAGAGAGGGAGTGGGGAGTGGGCTTCCGCCGTGAGCGTCAGCCGAACGGGAATGGGGAGTAGGGAGTGGGGTGCCAGGTGTTAGATGGCAGGTGCCGGGTGTCGGGTGCCAGGTGTCAGGTTTCAGAAGGGCGCAGGACTAAACTCCCAAAACGCAAAACCTACCCGTTGCTTACCCTTATAAGTTCCTTATCTTTCTGCTTTAAGCTCTAAGGACAATTTAGCTGTCCGATTTTGCCGGTTTCCCGCTGGCGATCGGGTTTTCAACTACACCCCTTAAATCGTCTCTTGAAATCCCCAGTTGACGAAGGAGTTCTAGCAAAATGCCTCTTGCAAATCGTTGTTTGGCCGAGTTTTTTGGCACGTTCTGGCTGGTCCTGGGGGGATGCGGCAGTGCGGTTCTGGCCGCTGCCTTTACAGCCGGTGCTACCATTGGCCCGGATGTCAAATTTCCCCTGGGAATTGGTCTGGTAGGTGTTGCTCTGGCTTTTGGTTTATCTGTGGTCACGATGGCCTACGCCGTCGGTCATATTTCGGGCGGACACTTTAACCCAGCGGTGTCCATTGGCCTCTGGGCAGGTAAGCGCTTTCCGGCGGATGAACTGGCTCCCTACATCATTGCCCAGGTTTTGGGCGCCATTTTGGCGGGGGGTGTGATTTATCTGACGGTGTTGGGCAATCCGGACTTTCTGCTGTCTGGCAGTAACCCGCTGGCCACTAACGGTTATGGAGACCACTCACCCGGTGGGTATAGCCTTTGGTCCTGCTTTGTCACCGAGATTGTGATGACCTACATGTTCCTGCTAGTCATCCTGGGGGTGACCGATCGGCGAGCTTCTAACTGGTTTGCGCCGCTGGCGATTGGTCTGGCCTTGACCCTGGTGCATCTGATCAGTATCCCGGTAACCAACACATCGGTGAACCCGGCCCGTAGTCTGGGGCCAGCGCTCTACGTGGGCGGAGCTGCTCTGGGTCAGATCTGGTTGTTTATTCTGACCCCGATCGCGGGGGCTTTGTTGGCTGGTTGGACCTATTACTCGGTGTTTGGTGACAAACCCTGGCTCACTGCCTCTGGACGGGTTCAAGACTAGGGTTCGATTGGACTTTCCGAATATTTTCAGGCTCATGGTTATCCCTTCACGACAGCCCACTGGGTGACGGGTGCCATTGCTTTCCAGCCCAGGAATTTACCGACGGGTTCTGCTCGCTGAATTGCGATGCGGATCAAATCGCCTCCCAGCTTTCCTTGCCACTGAAATAGTATGTGTTCACTCTCGACTGTGACCGCATTGGCAACCAGGCGACCGCCAGGACGCAGCGATCGCCAACAGACTTCCAATAAATTGGGTGTAGTCAGTCCACCTCCAATAAAAATGGCATCCGGTTCTGGTAGGTCTTGGAGAGTACTTGGGGCTTCGCCAGCCACGATTTTGAGGTGGGGAACGCCTAAAGCCATTGCATTATCAGCAATATATTGCAGGCGAGCGGGGTTTTGTTCAATGGCGATCGCGCGACACCGGCGGTCGCTGCGCATCCATTCAATGGCGATCGAACCACAGCCTGCCCCCACATCCCACAGCAGTTGTCCGGGTAAGGGTGCAAGGGTAGAAAGGGTGACAGCACGGACTTCTCGCTTGGTGAGTTGTCCGTCATGGTGGTAGGCGGCGTCGGGAAGTCCGGAGGTGTGGGGGGAAAGGGGTGAGGGGGTGGATAGAGGTGACAACTGGGCGTGAATGGCAATGGTGTTGAGATCGGCAAGATCGGTGATCGTCCAGGTGGAGGCAGTGCCTGTGATGATCCGTTCGTGAGGACCACCCATGCGTTCGAGAACGGTCATTTGACTGTCGCCATACCCCTGTTGGGTCAAAAGTTGAGCGACCGTTGCTGGAGTGGTTCTGTCAGCACTGAGGAGCAAGATTCTGGCGTTGGGGTAAAGTACGGCGTTTAAGAGAGCCGAATCGCGTCCGCAGAGGCTGAGGGTTTCAATATCCGGGAGTGACCAACCCAGACGGGCACAGGCGAGGCTAAAGGCGGAGACAGCAGGAACGATCGTCATTTCTGCAATGGGAATATGTCGAATCAGCGTCACGCCAATGCCGTAACACATCGGATCACCGCTAGCCAGTACACAGACCGACTGCCCCCGACGCTGAATGATTTGTTGCACCGAATCTGCGATCGGAGAAGTCCAGAGCCGTTTTTCCCGCTTATCGTCTGAGGGTAACATGGCAAGATGGCGTTCTCCACCGACGATCGTAGTTGCCTGGGCTAAGAGCGATCGCCCCGCCAGGCTAACTCCCGCCAGTCCATCTTCACCAATCCCCACAATCGATAGCCACTTTTGCACTGGATCACTCCTTATAAACCTCGTCTAGCTTGAAACCCTGGGTTTCCCACCCTGCGGGAAGCAATCTACGCCCTTTGGGAGAGATGCTGGGGGTGAGGGCTAGAACTACAGTTCTCAACATGGACTTGGTTTATAGTGGTTCCTGATTGTACGAGTTGCAACAGAAGCCTTGCTGGACAAGCGTTACAGGTATTGTCATACACCTCACACCAGTGAAAACTGCTATATTTATATTGCAGTAAAGCCTATTACAGTAAAGATTTCAGTCAAAAGCCAGGTTTTCTACTGGCTGGTTGCTGGATTTCAATTCTAGTGTTCTGTCAACCCCTAATTTTAAGGTGAACCCATTGGCTCGTAGTCGGCGCTTTAGCGCTGAAGCGCTGACTACAAACCCTAATTTCTAGAGTTGACGCTGCACTAGGAATTGAACTGTAAGTCTGGATGGGTGACTAGCGCAACGGTAGCGCATCGGACTCTTAATCCGCTGGTTCTGGGTTCGAATCCCAGGTCACCCATTGAGTTAAACAGTTAAAAAGACTGATCTGGAGATGGGCTGCCTGAAGTGTGCCCGGCATTTGTATTGCCAGGGCTCCTGCTAGGCTGAAAAGCGCCAGCGAGTTAAGAAAGCTTTGAGAATTGGAGTTTTGCCTTTTTGGTGTGGTACGCTACACAAGCTTAATGCTGGGAAAATCCGGTGCGATTCCGGTACTGTGCCGCAACTGTAATGCGATTTTAGATTGGCGATTTTAGATTGAAACCAGGGCATTCAATCCAAAATCTAAAATTCAAAATCGATCCAGTCAGAGTGCCAGCTTTAAGTACGTTCTAATGAGCGTTATCTAATCAACTCTCTGCGTCGCACGGAGGAGGATGCTGTGACTTGGCTGCTTGAACCGAATGTTTGTCCAGGATTGTTTTACGGCACCCCAGCTCAAGACGGTTTTTTGATTCGCATTCGTACTCCGGGTGGGCTGCTGAAGGAACAGCAAGCCTGGGCGATCGCAACCCTGGTGGAACAGTGGGGGTGTGAATTGATTCAAGTGACCAATCGAGCCAACTTGCAAATTCGTGCCGTTCACGATTCCCCATTATCTTGGCGATGTGATTGCCCCTGAATTGCCATCACAAATATAGCGATCCGATCAGGATGGTGAAAGGTTTCCACAGGAAATCCTTCTCACAAAGCCCTTTCACCATCCAGGCATTCACAAATCAAATAGGATTGCTATAGAAAAATTGCTGGCTCTTTATAACCAGCATTGAGAAACGATAGATGAATCTTTTAGAGAATTTACAAATCGGTTTTCAATTCCAATTCTTAGACAATTGATGACTTGCCAAAAACTTTAAAGCCTGATGATATTAGAAATTATATGATTGATTATATTCGCAACGGTGATGACATCTATCGTAAATCTTTTGCCATCATTCGTGCAGAAGTTAATTTAGAACATTTATCCGATGATTTGGCACAGGTAGCAGTGCGACTGATTCATGCCTGCGGCATGACGGATATCGTGCAGGATCTCTCGGCTTCACCCAATGCGGTCACAGCAGGACGAACGGCCCTGGCAACTGGCGCACCTATCTTATGCGATTCACAAATGGTCGCCAATGGCATTACTCGCAAGCGCCTGCCAGCAAACAACGAAATTATTTGCACCCTCAATCATCCTGAAATTGCGGAGATGGCCCAGCGTGTTAATAATACGCG
>Ga0272446_1008237_pt1 | contig 10002 bp, 7 predicted proteins | sample YNPCB0061_FD_194587 | JGI IMG/M metagenome (GOLD analysis project Ga0272446, IMG submission 194587) | Hot spring microbial mat communities from Yellowstone National Park, WY, United States - YNP-CB-006-1 | ecosystem: Environmental > Aquatic > Thermal springs > Hot (42-90C) > Sediment | place... | reverse complement strand
CAGTCGGCGCGGATCGGCACGAACCGGGTGATCAGCACGCGATCGATGGGCGTCTCCGCACCGAGCACTTCGCGCAGCCCCTCCAGGAGCTGGCTCCGCAGGCCGCGCAGGTCGTCCTCGCGCAGCATGCGTTCGCTGGCGCCGCGGACGATCCGCACGACGGTATCGGCCAGCTCGCCGGCGTGCTCGTCGGTCTTGGCCTTCACGGCATCCTTGCGGTCGGCAGGTACCCGGATGACGATGTCAAGGTCGTAGATGCGGAGCACCCCGCTCTTGTCGTTGGGGACCTTGAAGCTCTTCAAGAGCTGAATCTCGGCGGTGGCTCGGCCCGGGCCGTCGCCCAGCGTCGGCACGGGCCCCTCGGCCGGACCGGCCGGCGCGGCCGCGGCACCTTGCCCGGACGACGCGGCTTCGGCAGTCGCCGGCGTTGCGCCGCCGGCGGACTTGAAGAACAGGAAGAACCCGACGCCCTGAAGCACCACGACGGCTCCGACGATGCCGAGGATCAGGGGCTTCTTGCTCGATTTCGGCGGCGTCTCAGCGCCCTTGTCCGTTTTCTCGGCAGCCATCGCCACTCCTGCTCCACCGGCCGCCCGCGGCGAACGGGCGCCGGGTCACGCTCCGGCGGATACCACGCGGGCGCAGCACCGTCGGCCGGTGTTCGCGGCCGCGCGCCGGGCGGCCCGAGGGATTTATCGACGCGTGAGCAGGGGGGGTTCAACGGGTGTTCGGCGCGGGGGGCGCGACGGATGTGTTATGAGACGCGCGGCCCGGCGCGGGGCACAATCTGCGCCGCGGCGCAACTCGCGCTGCGCCCACGCGCAGCGGACTTTGACGCCTGAGCTCAGCGCTGCTCTACTGTGCCCCCTGATGCTCAACCGCATGACCCCCGCCCGCGCGACCCTCGGCCTCGCACTGCTCGCCCTCCTGGTTACGCTGGGGTGCCGCTCGGGGCCTGAGATCGGCGGCGAAGGTCCGCGCCTTTCCCGGGCCGGACGGCGACCGCCGCAACCGCTGCCGTCACCGATGCGGGCCATCTGGGTGGCTCGCTACCACTACCGCACGCCCGGGGACGTTCGTCGGATCATGGCCCGGTGCGCGGCGCTGGGAGCCAACACCGTGCTCTGGCAGGTCCGCGGCGAGGGCACCGTTGCGTACCCGTCGCGGCTCGAACCTTGGTCGCGCGAGTTCGACTTCCGCGACCCCGGCTACGACCCGCTCGCACTGGCCGTGTCCGAAGCCCACCGACGCGGATTGCGGCTCGAAGCCTGGGTCAACGTCATGCCCGGGTGGCGCGGGTCCGCGCCGCCGCCGGTCAAGAGCCAGCTCTACCACGCGCACCCGGACTGGTTCGTGGCGGATGCCCGCGGCCGCCGTCAGCCGCTCGGCGACTTCTACGTCATCCTGAATCCCTGCCGACCCGAGGTGCGGCGGCACATCGCGAACGTCATTGCGGAGATCGCGACCAACTACGACGTGGACGGCGTCCACCTGGACTACGTGCGGTTCGCCTGGGATGGAATACCGAACGCCCGCGCGCGTTTCCCGCGGGACGCGCAGACACTGGCGCTCTACCGCCGCGAGACCGGCCGCACGCCGGACGAGGACCCCGCCGCCTGGGACGCCTGGCGTGCCGCCCAGGTGACCTGCACCGTTGCCGAGGCGCGGCAGGCGCTGCGACGCGCGCGGCCGGGCGCGACGCTGACGGCCGCGGTGTGGAACGACCCGGACGAGGGCTACCGCGAGTACCTCCAGAGCGGGCCGGCGTGGCTGCGAGCCGGACTGGTCGACGCGCTGCTCCCCATGGCGTACTCCGAGCGGCCGGCGGCGTTCGTGGCCGACATCGAGACGCATCGCGCCGCCGTGCCCGGGGGGCGGATCGTTCCGGGCGTGGGCGTGTACAAGCTCAAGTCGGCCGCCGGGCTCGAGGCGCAACTCGCGGCGTGCGCGCGTTGGGGCGGGGATTGGGCGCTGTTCTCGTACGACGCGCTCTTTCCGACGGGCCGGGACCCGAACGCTTACGACCCCGTCCAGGATCTGCGGCGACGCGTGGTGGTCGCCGCGGCCCGCGAATGATTCGCACGGTGGAATCGCGCACGGTCGCATGCCTATAACCCTCTGGAAGGGAAGGGAGTGCCGCGGCTGCGCCCGTTCGTGCGGGCTTGCCGGCGCTCCGTCCTGAGGCAAGCGTCATGGATCGCAGGCGAAGAACGGGGTGGTTGCTGGGGCTGTGCGCGGCTTCAGCGGTGGTGGCGGGGACCGCCGGGTGCCTGTTCGGACCCGAGACGGCCGAGGACGGCGGCGGCGGCGAGGGCGCGCCGCGGGCGCGGCTGGGCGCGCCGGTGCTATTCGCGCCGAGCGCGGATGCGGACAACGTCTCGGCCTCGCTGGTGCTGTTCTCGTGGAGCCGAGTGCCGGGCGCCGTCGCGTATGAGCTGTATGCGGGCCCCGACTCGAACCCGCCGCTCCTCGTGACCACCGACCAAACAACGTATCAGCTCGTCGATCTGCCGACCTGCGCGGTGCATTATTGGCGGGTCGTGGCGGTCGGGGAGACGCAGCGGACATCGAGCCCGGTGCGGCGCTTCACGACGCGGTGCCCGCCGCGGTAGCGTCGCGCCGCACGGAATCGCGCGGGTCTCTCGAGATCGGCTGCCGGCGGATCCTCGGTCCGTCCGGGCAGGCAAGGTGCCGGCTTCACCCGGGACCGGGCAGGCAGGATGCCTGACCCACCGGCGGCACGCCACGCCCGCTACCCCGCCGTAAGCGTGAACTCCGTGATCTCCGGCCGGCAGTTGAATCGCACCGGCAGCAGATAGCCCAGGCCGCGGTTCACGTACAGCCGCTGCGACCCCACCGCGAACAACCCGGCATCATGCGTCTTGTCACGCACGGGCAGCACAACTGGCCCCAGCAGCGGCACGCGGACCTGCCCGCCGTGCGTGTGCCCGCTCAGCACCCAGCGACACGGCCGGTCGCGCAGCAACGGGAACGTATCGGGGTTGTGGGCCAGCGCAATGCACGGTTCGTCCTGGTTGACGCTCGCGAAGGCCGCCTGCGGGTCGCAGCGGCCGCTCCAGAGATCGTCGAGCCCGACCAGTTGCAGCGCGGCCCCGCCGCGTTCGATTCGGCAGACCTCGTTCCGCAGCACCGTCACACCCGCGTCGGCAACGATGCGCGCGACGTGGTTCGGCCACGACCCTACGACCGGCCCCCGGTGCGGCTCATGCACGCCGTAGTCGTGGTTGCCCAGCACGGCGAACACGCCGAGCGGCGCGCGTAGCTCCGCCAGCAGTTCGCGGAGCGCATCCGCGTCACGGACGATCGCCCGCGTCACATAGTCGCCGGTCAGCACGATCATGTCCGGCCCGGATGCGACGACGTGCCCCAGGTGCCGGCGGAGATAGTCCATCGGCATGACGGGCGCGACGTGCAGATCTGAGAGCTGCACGAGCCGCGCCCCGACCAGCCCCGCGCCGAGCCCGGGCAGGTCCATCGTCAGCCGCTGCCAGGTCGGCCAGTACGGCTCGACGTAGCGCGCGTATGCCGCTCCGCCGCCGAGCCCTGCGAGCAGCCCGCCCGCGCCCAGCAGAAAGCGCCGCCGCGTCAACCGGCGGGCCGGCCGCGTCGCCGGCGCGTTTTCGCCCTCGACCGGCGCGGTCTCGGCCGCGACAGCCGCGCTGCGACCGACTGCCGCCGCACCGGGACGCTCAGCGGCCGCTCGTGCGGAAAGGGAGTTGCCCATGTGGGGATTGTACGCCGGCGAGGCCCGGCAGTTCGGCGGGGCCGCCGGTTTCGCCTGCCCCAGTGAAGCCGCGACCCTGTCAACCGAGCCCGAGCGGCAGCGAGGGGCCCCAAGTCCGAGCCCGAGCGGCAGCGAGGGGCCCCAAGTCCGAGCCCGAGCGGCAACGAGGGGCACATCGCGGCAACACGGTGACAAAGTTACGAATTGACAACAGGCGCGTGTCGGGCTGCGGCGCGCCCGTAGCGCCGGACCTCCGTGTCCGACGCATCCGAATTCGAAGCACCAGCGAACGCGGCCGCCCGTACGTCCGACCCGCTCCGCCGGACCGCGGCCCCGGTCCCTGGGGGCGCGCTTTGGCTGGGCTCTACTCCGACGGGCCCGTCGTCGCGGCCGGCTCGCCCACGTCCACCACACCCACGTCGATGCCCTGCCCGCCGCGAGTCTGGTGGCACCGCACCGCCAGCACGTTCAACCCGGTCCGCAGCACACCCGCCTCCGACACCGGCACCAGCTTGTAACTGACGAGGTAGCCCTTCAACTCGGCCACCTTTCGGCCGTTGAGGTACACCTCGCAGTCCTCGTCGTGGTAGATGCGCAGGTGCGGCCGCGCCGGCACGGCACTCAGGCTGAAGACCCGCCGAAGCCAGATGTCGGGCGTCGTCCACGGTGTGCCGATCACCGCGCCCGGCGTGCCCTCGGCCCCGAACCCGCCCGGTCCCTCCCTCCACGCCGTGTCGTCGAAGCCCGGCGCGAACCACTCGCCGGCCGGCGCGTCCAGGGTGTACCGCCAGCGCTGCGGTTCACGCTCCGAGGTCGGCACCACCATCCTCACGACCGGCGGCGGGCCGTACGTCGCGCGGTTCGCGCCTGCCACGCGGGCGGCCGCCGGCTTGATCTGCGCCCGGTCGTACGTCATGAGCCCGTTCACTTCGATCTCGACGTCGGTGGTCTGCGTGTAGATCGCGCCGCACAGGCCGGGATCGGCGATCAGCGGCCGCAGGTTCGTCAGAATCTCCACGTACGCGTCGGTCAGCGCGGCCGGCGACTCGAAGCTGCGGTAACCCCAGTTCTTCTCCGCCTGCCACGTGTGCCCCGGCACCGGCAGCCCGAGCCCGCCGAACTCGCCGAGCACGGCGGCCCGGTCGCGCTCCGCGGCCGGCGCGCCGGGGCCCGGGTACACGTGCACGTCGCGCAGGTCGCCGCCGCCGACGTCGTGCCAGCCGCTGGTCGCGTTGACCAGCCGCGTCGGGTCAAGCTGCTTCACGTGCGCCGCGATCCGCCGCGTGTCGTACTGGCCCCAGCCCTCGTTGAACGGCACCCACACCACGATGCAGGGGTGGTTGCGGTGCGTCGCGACGAGCCGGTCCAGCTCGCGCTCGAACTGCGCGGCCGATTCGGGCGTGCGCCGGATTTCGCCGCGGGTCTCGATCAGGTCGCCGCTCGGCATGTCCTGCCAGACGAGCAGCCCGAGCCGATCGCACCACGCGTACCAGCGCCGCGACTCGACCTTCACGTGCTTGCGGACCGTGTTGAAGCCGAGTTGCTTCGTCACGTCCAGGTCGTACTTCAACGCCGCGTCCGTCGGCGGCGTGTAGAGCCCGTCCGGCCAGAAGCCCTGGTCGAGCGTGCCGAGCATGAACACGGGCCGCCCGTTGAGCAGCACGCGCGGCGGGCCGTCGCCGTCGCGGCCGAGTGCGATCGTGCGGAAGCCGACGTAGCTTGTGACTTCGTCCACGACCTTCTGTGGGTCGTCGTGTGCCCGCAGCGTGATCCGCACGTCGTAGAGAAACGGATCGTCGGGCGACCAGAGCCGCGGCTGCGGAACCGTCAGCCGGATCTCGCCCGCGCCGGTCGCCCGCGCGACCTCTCTCGCACCATCGAGCACAACCACGTCGACCGCGTGTGCCCGCGTGAAGTAGCGGTTGTCCAGCGTGACCGTGAGTCGGCCGGCCGCATCGGCGACCAGCCCCGGATCCTCGATGCGGTGCTCGGGCACCGGCTCGAGCCAGACCGTCTGCCACAGGCCGGTCGTCGGCGTGTACCAGATGCCTTCCGGCGTGCGGACCTGCTTGCCGCGCGGCTGCGGCCCCGCGTCGGTCGGGTCCCACACGGCGACCACGAGTTCCTGCGGTCCGTCCGGCCGCAGCGCGTCGGTGATGTCGAAGCTGAACGGGTCGTAGCCGCCGCGGTGCGTGCCGAGTGTCCGGCCGTTGACGCGCACGACCGCCTCCCAGTCCACGGCCTCGAAGTGCAGCAGCACCCGCCGGCCGCGCCAGGTCGCCGGCACCTCGAACGTGCGGCGGTACCACAGGCGCTGGTGCTCGTCGACGCGCTGCATGACGCCGGACAGCGCCGCTTCAACCGGGAACGGCACGAGGATCGGCGTGTCGAACGCCGCCGGCGCCGCGGCGTCGCGTGGCGTGATCGTGCAGCCCCAGACGCCGTTCAGACTGAGCCAATCGGGGCGGACGAGCTGCGGCCGCGGATACTCGGGGTGAACGCGGTCGGCGCGCACGTCGGCCGCCCAGCGGGTCATGAGGGGCGCGTTCTTGGGGCACCAATGGTGGGTGGCCACCGCGGGTACGGTGACCAGCAGAAGCGCGATCGCGAGGACGAGGCCGGTGGGCACGCGCGACTCCGCTGAGGCGTGCCGGATGACGCATCCGGCGCGGGCATGGTAACCGAACGCGGCCGTGCCCAGGCGGGGCGTGTGCCGGCTCAGCGCGTGCGGGCCGGCGGCACGGGCGTGCCGTCGTAGCTCAGCGCGAACTCGTCCAGCCGAGCCGGGGCGCCTTCGTATTGCAGTCGGGCCGTCACGACATACTGCCCGGGCGCGAGCTTTCCGGCCCGTGTCGGCACCGTGAACCGGTAGAAGCCCGACGGCTGCTCCCGCTCGGCCCGGATGGCCGCGGGCGTCCGCAGCTCGACGGACCGGGCGGCCACCTGCGTGGCGATGTGCTGTCCGGTGCGGCGCGTGAGCACCTCCAGCGCAAGCGTGCCGACCAGCTTGGTCGGGTCGTCGCAGGCGTCGTACGCCGCAAGCACGACCTCGACCGCGTCGGCCGTGCCGTCCCCGCGTAGGCTCACCGGCTTGGTCCAGGTCAAGATGCGCACGCGCGCCGGGAGCGACACCTCGAGAAACGCCGCCAGTTCGGGGGCATTGGGCTGCACCGGGCGCCCGCCGCCGCAACCGGCCAGCGACGCGAGCAGCACCGCCAGCGCGGCCTGCGGGCCTGCTCGTCGCGTCGATTGGCAACAATGCCGCATACGGGATCTCGTGCGCGATCGGCGGCCGTCCGCCCGGTGGCCGCACCCACGGCAGTATAGCGGACCTTGGCCCGCCCTGTGCGGAGGTGGCGCTGTGCAAAGTTCGCGCGGGCTGCGACCGACGAAGTGGCCGGGGGACCGCGCCGCGCAACGGAACGGATGTGCTACACTCCCCGCCGGCAGCGGAGCACGGGCCACCCCCGGGGGAGGGGCGGGCGTCCGGGGCCGGCCGGGACTGACGTGGCGAGCAGGAGCAGACGATGCCGCTGATGACCACCAAGCCGATGTTCGACCTGGCCTACGACGGCGGGTTCGCGGTCGGCGCCTTCAACGTCAACAACATGGAGATCACGCAGGGGATCGTCACGGCCTGCGCCGCGGAGCAGGCACCGCTGATCCTCCAGATCTCGAAGGGCGCTCGCAAGTACGCCAACATCCGCTATCTCAAGCACATCATCGACGCGGCCGTGGAGGAGCACCCGGACCTGCCGATCGCGATCCACTGCGACCACGGGGATACGCTGGAGCTGATCCAGGCGTGCCTCCGGGACGGCTACACGTCGGTCATGATCGACGGCTCGCACCACCCGTACGAGGAGAACGTTCGCCTGACGCGGGCCGTGGTGGAGGTGGCGCACGCCGCGGGCGTGGTGGTCGAGGCGGAACTCGGGCAGCTCGGGGGAATCGAGGAAGACGTGGTCGGGCTCGACGCGGCGGCCTACGAGAAGAACCTTGCGAAGTTCCTGACCGACCCGCAACAGGCGGCCGACTTCGCGCAGCGGACGGGGATCGACAGTCTGGCGGTGGCGATCGGTACGAGCCACGGGGCGTACAAGTTCAAGTCAGAGGCCCGGCTGGCATTCGACCGGGTCGCCGAGATCATGCGAACGTGCCCCGGGCTGCCGCTGGTCCTGCACGGCTCGTCGAGCGTGCCTCAGGAGTTCATCGACCTCGTGAACAAGTACGGCGGAAGTATGCCGAACGCCAAGGGCGTGCCCGAGGACCAGCTTGCGATGGCGGTGCGCAAGTACGGCGTGTGCAAGGTCAACATCGACACGGACTTGCGGCTGGCGCTGACGGCCAAGATCCGCGAGGTGTTCGCAACCAGGCCGGCGGAGTTCGACCCGCGGCACTACCTCGGTCCGGCCCGCGACGCGATCGTCGAAATGGTGCGCCGCAAGCTCCACATGCTCAACTGCGCGGGGCAGGCTCCCAAGATCGTGGCGCACTGGAAGAAGCTTGGCGAGCCGCGGCCGGCATTCTACAACGACTGAGGCGAGGCGCCCGGGCCGCGGTGGAAGGTGGGTCGAGCAGCGCGGCCGGACGCCACGGGTGGGGCCCGACTTGGGAGCTTGCGCACAACCTGCGGTATTGGGCGGGTCAGTGATTGGGCAGGTGGTCGTGCGCGGTTTCGGACGGGGAAAAGCCGACGAGGCCCGGCGAACGGCTAACGTCCAGCGGATGTGCGGGTCTCTTGTAATGCTCACGGCGAGCGATATAGTTACCTACTTCGCCTGCGGAGCGGACGGTGCGGTCGGTGTAGACCACCCGGGCGTGTGGTCGTTCCGCAAGGCGAGCGGCAAGGAGAGACTTGCAATGTCGAGTCGCATGTTGCGTTGGGTTCTGGTTCCGATCGTAGCGCTGGCGTTCAGCGGTGCAGTGACGGCTCAGGAGCACGGCCAGCCGGCCAAGCCGGAGGCGAAGAAGGAAGAGCCGAAGGCCAAGGACATCGTCGAGGTCGCGATCGAGGCGAAGTTCAACACCCTCGTCGACCTCGTCAAGGCCGCGGATCTGGTCGAGACGCTGAAGGGCAAGGGCCCGTTCACCGTCTTCGCGCCGACCGATGAGGCGTTCGCCAAGCTCGGCAAGGAGACCCTCGAGGACCTCAAGAAGCCGGCGAACAAGGAGAAGCTGGCGAACATCCTCAAGTACCACGTCGTCAGCGGCAAGGTCATGGCGGCCGACGTCCTCAAGATGGACGGCAAGGCTGCGAAGACCGTCGAGGGCGCTGAGATCAAGATCGCCGTCAAGGACGGCAAGGTCACCCTCGATGGCAAGATCAACGTGACCAAGACCGACGTGGCCGCCAGCAACGGCGTGATCCACGTGATCGACGGCGTCCTGATGCCCCCGGCCAAGCCCGCCGACAAGCCGGCCGCTCCGCCCGCGGAGCACAAGCCCGCCGACAAGCCGGCCGAGAAGAAGCCGGACGCCAAGCCTGCTGAGAAGCCGGCTGACAAGAAGTAGGCGGTTCGGAACGGGCGGGGATTCCGAGCTGACCCGAACACCCGGGCGGTACGACCGCCGGATCCCAACGAAACGCTCGGCGAAGAAGGCCGCGACCCTCGCGGCCTTCTCTCTTTTTCAGCGGGCGTCAACGCACCGCGACCGGCGGGCCCGCCCGCCGCCCCTTCGATCCACCTGCGCCGCGTGGTAGCCTACCGCCCTGTGGAACCGGGGCCCGAGGCGCTCTGTGCAGCGCCCGACCGCCGTGTCGGGAGAGGTGTGCCGCCCCGGTGTCGAACGTCGTGGGCAGACGCAGGGGCCCTCGCGCCGGTCCCGTAGGTCCGGTGCGGCAAATGCCCAGCGGCGTACTACCGGCCGCGCAAGGAGGTCGTCGTGGCGAAGAAGGCAGCACGGAGTCGGCCGGCCGCGGGCTCGGTGACGCGGGATCGGGCCGGGGTCGCCCAGCGGATCGGGGCCCTGGCGAAGGATGTGGTGCGGCGGGTGCACCAGCGGGAGGACCCGTACGTCGACATTCCGGCCCGCACGCTGAGCAATGTGCGGTTCAACGCGAAGAAGGGGATCATCGAGCTCCTGGACGGCAAGCAGCGGCGGTTCTTCTTCAGTCTGCTGGGACGGCGCAAAGGGGAGGGCAGCCAGGCGAAGAAGTTCATGCAGACGTTGCGCGTGGCGGAAGTCTGCCGCCGACTGATCGACGCGGATGACTCCACCAGCTTGCGGGACCTGTTCTACAACCTGAAGGTCCC
>Ga0272446_1008236_pt1 | contig 10002 bp, 10 predicted proteins | sample YNPCB0061_FD_194587 | JGI IMG/M metagenome (GOLD analysis project Ga0272446, IMG submission 194587) | Hot spring microbial mat communities from Yellowstone National Park, WY, United States - YNP-CB-006-1 | ecosystem: Environmental > Aquatic > Thermal springs > Hot (42-90C) > Sediment | place... | reverse complement strand
ACACTCCATTGTACTTATCAGAGGTGGTCGTGTAAAAGATTTACCGGGGGTGCGTTATCACATTATCCGTGGCGCATTGGATACAGCAGGCGTAAAAGATAGAAAACAAGGTCGTTCTAAATACGGTACTAAACGTCCTAAAGCCAATGCTGCAGCTGCAACTACAGGAAAAGGAGGTAAAAAATAATCTATGAGAAAAACGAAACCTAAAAAAAGATACGTACTGCCTGACCCAAAATTCAATGATGAGATGGTAACAAAATTTGTAAACAATCTCATGTGGGACGGTAAAAAATCTATTGCCTATAAAATATTCTACAATGCTATTGATATAGTTACTCAAAAATCAGGAGAAGACGGATTAGAAGTATTTAAACGTGCTTTAAATAACGTAATGCCTGTATTGGAAGTACGTAGTAGACGTGTAGGAGGCGCAAACTTCCAGGTGCCTACCGAAGTTCGCCCTGAACGCAGAGAATCTTTAGGTATGAAATGGCTTATCAGCTATGCCCGTAAACGCAATGAAAAAAGCATGGAAGAAAAATTAGCTTCTGAGATTATTTCAGCTTCCAAAAGTGAAGGTGCGGCAGTTAAGAAAAAGGAAGAAACCCACCGTATGGCAGAAGCCAACAAAGCTTTCGCTCACTTCCGTTTTTAATACACTCAATATCAATTATAATAGAGAAACAGGTTCTTTTTTTACCAAGAACCTGTTTTTTTGATTACAGCATTATAACAGTGAATGAATAACATCAGACAAACCTAAAATTAAAACTGTCCATAGTAAACAACCTATCAGAAAGGTAAATATCACTTCTTTTTTATGCCCTCCCAAAGATACGGCTATCACGCTCCCTGCTAAAGCACCTAATGTAACAGGACTAAGCAAACTCACACCCCATACCCCGTATTTATGTGCAAATTTGACCATTTTTCGTCTTTTCTTGAAAGAAACAGGCTTTTTTGTAAATTTAGACCGTATCCATTGCAAGATATGCCGTACCCGTTTTTCAAAAAAACAAACCAAAACCGTCATGGTCATGTAGCCCGAAGTTACACAAATAAATTGTACAATAATATGCCACTTTTTTACTGAAATTACACTTATCAAAGCTAACTTGTATTGTACCATACTTAACAAAAAAATACCCAAAAACTTTATAAGATCTTCCATGATTATTAAATGCAAAAATACGTATTTTTGCAAGCCATGCTAACACAACTTAATGAAATCCTGTTCAGCAAATTTCAAGGGACAGGTAATGACTTTATTCTCATAGATGATAGAGAAGAAAAATATACCCAAAATACGGAAGAATTATTTAAACTACTTTGCAACAGGAAATTTGGTATTGGTGCAGATGGGTTGATACTTATCAGAAATCACGAAAAGGCAGATTTTGAAATGATATATCATAATGCTGACGGCAAAACAGGAAGCATGTGCGGTAACGGGGGCAGATGTGCGGTAGTATTTGCCAAGAAATTAGGCATTTGCACAGATGAAGGCACTTTTATACACGCCAATACGCTTTATCCTTTCAGAATTTTATCCAACGATTTTATTGAATTAACCTTACTTCAAAAAAAACCTACGGCACAACAAACCCATAATGAAGTTACATTTTTTGTAGATACAGGTTCTCCTCATCATGTCCAGTTTGTAGCCGATATAGAAAATATAGATGTAACGCTTCATGGTAAAAAAATACGGCATAGTCAAGAATATCAGCCTGATGGCACAAATGTAAATTTTGTTCAGGTATTAGACAAAGACAAAATTTATGTGCGTACTTATGAAAGAGGTGTAGAAGCAGAAACTTTATCTTGTGGTACAGGTGTGGTAGCTTCTGCCTTGTGTTTTTTAACATTAAGCAAGCAAAACCTTGAAGAAGTAATTGTAAAAACCAAAGGAGGCACACTGATAGTCCAATTTTTACCCAATGACACTATAAACCTTGTAGGTCCTGCCATGAAGGTATTTGAAGGTAAAACACTTGTATAGCAAAAAAGTATTTTTATGCATTTTTTGGTTCTGATTTCAGCCTTCACTTTCTAAAAATTTTGTGTCTGTTTCAGGTTATTTTAATAGCTTTTGGGCGTGCCCTTCACTGCGTTCAGGCCGGGCTATGCGCTAGCAGAGACGTGGCATGCCACGTCTGTACTTCACAGGCTACGCCTGTTGCGGGCTTTTCGCTGCTATCCCTCACGCGTATCTATGCGATGCATACATGCGTTAGGCATGCGGAGGGCATGCGTCAGCATGGTGCGCAAGCACCGAAGCGATAGCGTAGCCCGTAGCACGCCGACTGCGTTGCAGGAACGCCCTTACAAGTTTACTCATTTCACCCAAAAATCAATAAGAGAAAGGTATTCATTAGCTTTTTCAGCAGAAAAATCCGTCAAAGAATTGCCTCCTTGCTGTGTTTGTGAAGACGTTTTTTGTACCCCCATAGCTTTGATTTCTCTGCGTTCCATAGGGGAGTAATGTTGTATGGCTTTTCTGAACAAAGGCAATAATGTTGTAAAATGTTCTTCGGGAAGGGTATCTATCCAGTCGGATAAAGTTTTCCAAAGTTCAGGGATATAGAGCAGTCTGCCCGGTGTACCTTGTAACAAGCCCTGCAACCACTGTACCATAAAAGAGATGTCATTGGCTTGGGAAAGTGCTTTTTGTACCTCATCAATATACTTTTCAGGTATATCAGGGTTAAATTCCTGAAACATACCCCAGTCTATAAACTGACGCAATAAACTACCTTGAATAACCGCAGAAGTATTGCTTTGATGTAAAATGTATTTTAGAGTTTGTTTCCATTTCTCAAAATATGGTTGCCAGTCGGGAAGTTTATCTTGTAACAAAGATAAATTGTTGGTTACTTTCTGAATGAGTTTGTTTATAGCTTCTGCGGCATCAGGGGCAAGATTGATACACTGTAAAGGCAAACGGGCAAGCCCTCTTTCCAAAGTAATTTTGAGCGTTTTCTCTAAATTTTTAAGGGGTTGGTAGGCTGTAAAAGTATCCGCATTGGTGTATTTAAGGATAATATCATCATCACTGAGCAAAGCCATCAAGTCCTGTATATCTACGGGTTGGGTACATACAGTATCTATTTGCAGAATAAGTTGCATTAAAACTTTGGTAATGTTCATTTCAATTGCATGATTGAGCAATTGTGCAAGTTCTCCTACACTAGTAGCCGCTTTTATTTTTTGATACAAGATACTTAAACACGCCTGTTGAATGGTACTCCCAAGATACGCACATTGTTTGATGGCAATTTCGCTTTCTACAGACCATTCCAAATGCCATGTCCTTTTATGAATACCACTCCCACTTTGATACCCATGTCTGGCAAAAGGTATACCCAAAAACTCTACTTGATATAAAAATACATGTTTTTTTTGGTCGTTCTCTTCTCTTAAATCCAAGTCTAATTCCGCAGCATTGTTTTGCAGTACTTCCAGACTTTTGTACTGTCTACCAAAAAGTTTTTTAAACTGTGTTTTGAAGTCTTGCTCTAACGCACTGACAGGATATTCATCAGGGACTTTACCTGTGCTATTTCCAATGAAAATTTCTTTACCGTATTGTGTCAGTAAACTGTCATCTCCCATAAGCCATATAGTTTCAATGGCATCTTCTATATCCTGAATGGAGGGGGTAGCACGGTTCCTGAACTGACATAAATGATTGGCAAGATACGTAGCTTCAATTACCGAAGCAGGAGGAATATCTATATCTTTTTTGCGAAGCACTTGGGACGCATGTGCAAAAAAATCAACTGCTGCGTTTTGAATTTGTTTTTTCTGAATTGCCTGCCATATTTTTTCATATAATACAGGAGATTGAATACCTGCCCCATATCCTGAAAACATGGTCAGACGTTCATTATTCCAAGGTATCCACTGACCTTTGGCTTCAAATTTTGTTTTCCCCAAACTTTTAATCAGTTCTTCATCTTGCTTTTTGAGATTTTTTTCCTCATTTGCATTTTGCAATCTTCGCAGGGCGGGAACGTGCCATGCCCCACAGACCACTACTATTTTTGCTTTTGGATTTTGTTTTTGCACATTACGGATATGGGTGCGCATAATGGCTTCACGGTAGGCATCAAACTCATGTGTATCGCCGCGCATGTGTGTAATGGCTTCTTCAAACAGTTGAGAAACATCTTCAAAATGACTTTCACTGTGATGGTCTAAAAACTCATCAAAAGAATTGGCATTTGCATAATACAACCATGCTTGCAAATCATCTTCTTCGGTTTCCTGTTTATAGATTTGTGCTATGTGCGCTTCTATCTCTTCGGGACTTTTACCTTGTAGTTGCAAGGTTTCTACCAATTGCTGTATCTGTTCATATTTTTGCTGATGTTTTTGTTCTTGCAGTTGTTCATAGTGCCATTGCATAGCCACACTCATATCTATACAATGAATTTTTTTACCTTTTTGAGATGCCCATAACATGGCTTGCCATTCGGGAGAATATTCTGCAAAAGGGTAAATGATACTTTTTTCTGAACCTTCCTGATAGAACAGCATGCTGACAGGGGTTTGCAATTTTTGTATCCACAATAAAAGTTCGCCGTTGGCTTCTTCGGGTGCTTCCAGCAAAATAATATCAGGCTGGATTTTTTCTAATGTCTGACGTACCCTTGCGGCACTACCAGGTCCGTGATGACGTATGCCTACGTATTCTATCATGTGTACAAAAGTAAAAAATATTTTTGTAATACCTAAAATTTTTGAACATTTATCAAAAGCCTTGCATAGTTCAGAAGAAAAGCGAAGGGATTAACAAAAAGTGAAGGGTTCATTCCTTATTAAATCGCTGTATGATACATGTTTTTAGGACAGTTGATAATCCAAAACCCTACTTTTCCACATTTTTTTCGTATATTTGTGTTATGACTGTTAAAGAGAAGGTAAGGAACATTTTATTAGATCATCCCTATAAAAATGAGGATTCCATAGATAAATGGATTGAACAAGTATTGATAGAGGTTTTATTAGAGGCAAAAGAACAACAAGAAGATAAGCTATCCCAAAAAGCCGATAAAATAGACATTAAGTTACTTATAGAGCGCAGTGATGAAAAATTTCTTATGCTTCAAAAAGAAATGAACACTCGTTTTGAAGCCGTGAATGTGCGTTTTGAAACCCTTCAAAAAGAAATGAACACCCGTTTTGAAGCGATGAATGTCCGTTTTGAAACCCTTCAAAAAGAAATGAACACCCGTTTTGAAGCCATGAATGTGCGTTTTGAAACCCTTCAAAAAGAAATGAACACCCGTTTTGAAAACATGCAAAAGGAAATGAATGCTCGTTTTGAAGGTGTAAATGCCCGTTTTGAAGGTGTAAATGCCCGTTTTGAAGCTATTGAAAAACGTTTTACTGCTCTTCAATGGATGATTGGTGTAGGTTTTACCTTGCTCGCTATTATGATGACTTTGTCCAATTTTATCAAGAAATAAAATGGAAACTACATCAACCTGAACTTTTTACCCGGCAGCTGCGCCACGATACCCTTGAACTCCATTTCTAACAATACAGAAAGCAATTTGCTTGGGGTCATTTCGGTATGTAGAATAATCTCATCAATCACGCAGTCTTTTTGTTTGAGTAATTCTGTAATTTTTTGTTCTTCTGCACTTAAAGGCATTGTAATAGCAGAGGTTTTTGCTTCTTTTTTAAGAATTTGAATCAGATTCAAGTCTGTGAGTACATCTTCGGGTTCAGTTACCAATTTTGCAATATTTTTCTTGATAAGGTCATTGGTGCCTTTGGAGGAATTTCTTTCAATATCTCCGGGAATAGCATATACTTCTCTGTTTTCGCTGAATGCAATATGGGCTGTAATTAACGCACCTCCTTTGGGACGTGCTTCTACGACTAACGTTGCAAGGCACATACCTGCAATAATTCGGTTACGTTCCGGAAAATTGGTAGCATCAGGTTGGGTTTTGGAAGGATATTCTGTAATCCATGCGCCTTTTTCCAACATACTCTCCGCAATCCCCTTATGATGTGATGGATAAATACGATCTAATCCGTGTGCCAGTACACAAGTTGTACTTCCTTTATGCTGTAATGCCGTTTTATGAGCAATAATGTCTATTCCTATTGCTAAGCCGCTTACTATATTGACATTGGCTTGTGCAAAAGCAATAGCAAATTTTTCTGTAATCTGTCTGCCATATTGAGTAGCATCACGCGTGCCTACGATAGCAATAGCTGTTTTTTCATTCAGGTTCAAATTTCCTTTTTTGAATAACACAATAGGGGCATCAGAAATCTGTTTAAGCAGATGAGGGTATTTGTCTTCATAAAAACTCATCACTTCTATATCATTTTTTTCACAAAAATTGAGTTCGGCTTCGGCTTCTTTCAAATACGCACCGTTTGAAATTTCTTTTACTGTGCTTTCTCCTATATTCGGAATTTTAAGGAGTTTTTGTTCAGAAGTATGAAAAATTGCCTCTGCGCTGCCACAGTAGGCTATTAAACTTTTGGCACGCACAGGACCTATACCGCGTATATTTTGCAAAGCTAACAAATACAGTTTTTCCACATACAAAAGTATAAAAATTTGAGAACATATATGTTTTTTTGTAGTTTTTTTATCAAACAAGACAGGTTAATTTGTTTTTTATGGGCGTGCCCCTTCGCTGCGCTTCGGGTCGGTGCGTTTCGCACTACGCTATCGCTTCGGTGCTTTGCACAACCCTGACGGGTTTGCTCCACGCCCCTCACGCAGAAACGCGCATATTTACGCTTACGTATGCAAAGTAAATAGATAACAAACAGGAAAAAAATAATTTATTCCTTGTTCAGTTCTTGTTCCGTTACTTTTTTGACTTTCATACCATCTTTCAGTTCTTTGGAAATAGCCCTGTAGCTGCCTGAAACTACTTCATCACCTTCCTTAATTCCTGATAAAATTTGAATATACTGATTATCTGCAATCCCTGTTTTAACTGCTACTTGTTTGACCATTCCATTTTGATGGACAAAAATAATTTCTTCGGGTTTTTCTATACTTGTTTTTGTTGTAGTTGTGGTATTTTGTTTTTCTGCATTTCCCTTGTCTTTGGTTTTGGTTCTTGTAGTAACACATTGAGATGGTACAGAAAGTACATTTTTGAGGGTATTAGTATAAATTTCCACATTGGCAGACATACCTGGTAAAAAGGGAGATATTTTTTTATTTTTTTCTTTCATGACCTCTTGATAGGAGTAAGCAGAAATAAGAATGCGTACTTCAAAATTTGTTACCTGGTCGGTGGAAGCCACATTTGACCCTAACGAAGAAGACGAATTAGCTATATTAGTTACTCTGCCTGTAAAATGCTTGCCCGTGTAGGCATCTACTTCAATTTTTACAGAATCATTCAAGGATACATTGACAATATCATTTTCATTGACGTCTACTTTTACTTCCATTTTGGATAAATCTGCAATGCGCATCATTTCTGTACCTGCCATTTGGCTTGTACCTACTACGCGTTCTCCAAGTTTTACGGATAATTTGCTGATTATCCCACTCATAGGGGCAAATAAAGAAGTACGGTTAAGATTTTCTTTGGCTTGTTTTAAAGAGGCTTCGGCACTTTCTATACGATATTTAGCTGCTTCTACTTGTTGTTCCGAAGAGTTCTTTTGAGATACAGCTATATTATATGCCAATTCTGAATTATCCATCTCTACCTGACTGATAACTTTTTCCGCAAACAGTTTTCGGTTTCTTTCTACATTCACTTTTTCTGCGGCTAATCTACTTTCTGCTTGGCTTAAAGCCGCTTTGGCGTTGGCTAAATCTGCTTTGGCTGTGTTCAAAGATGCTTGCATTTGTTCTAATGCCGCTTGATAGTTATCAGGGCGGATACGGGCAATCAATTGTCCTTTTTTTACCTCTTGTCCTTCATACACGGGCAAGTCCACTATCTCTCCTGATACATCAGGGCTTATTTTTACTTCTACCACAGGTTGGATTTTTCCTGATGCAGATACCGTTTCTGTAATATCTCGCAAGGCGGCTTTTTCTGTGGTTATTTTCATTTGCTTTTTGTTGCAGGCGGAAAACAAGTAAAAAACAGATAATAAGGTGAAAAATATAGTTGTCCTATTCATAAACAGATGTAAAAATAAAACGGGTAACAGATACACACCTAAAATAAATGATATTTACCGTTGGTAGCGGGTTCAGTATATTTAACGTGTATTATAGATAGAGAACGATAAAAGCCGCAAGAACTATAAAAAAGACGAAATGATTTACTCATTTTAATACAAAATAAAAATGCACTTGATTTTTATATTGCAGCACAATATATTTGCAAAAAACAAACATTCTATGATAAACAAAAAAGAATGGAAAAGTGTGTTTGCACACCACAACCCCGATATTGTAAATAAATTTTATATGCTTTTACAAGATGCCCAAATGCCCATAGAACTTGTACAAGACGAACAAGATTACAAACTGTATGTTCCCAATGATTTTGTGTTAGATGCCAAAAACTTGTTAGAGCAATACTCCGCTACTGATGATTACGAATAATCTTTTATTGCGCACACTTACCACACTTATCGGAGGAACGCTTTTTATAGTTTTACTTACCGCACATATATATTCTTATTATTTTTTATGGGCAACGATAACTTTGCTTTGTATGTGGGAATGGAAAAACATGTTTCAACTTCCCTTGACATTGGCTTTTTTTATGTTTATGGTCTTGGCTATTATTTTAGCGCTTACAACAAGAAATGCACAGAATGAAAATTATCTTTTTGTTTTATATGCCTTTCTGCCACTTTTTTTACTCAAAAAAATTACTCTCCATCAGATTTTATACACTATTCTGGGTGTGATTTATCTTTGCATACCTGTATATGTGTTGTATGTTACCGCAAAACAAGCCCCTTTTTACTTACGAACCTTATTTGTAATCACAATAGTATGGGCGAGTGATATAAGCGCTTATCTGACAGGCAAATACTTTGGTAAACATCTGCTATTACCTCGCATCAGCCCCAAAAAAACGTGGGAAGGCTTAATCGGCAGTTTTTTCTTTTCTGCTATCGCTGTTTTTGTGTGGTTTCAGTTTGGATTTGTGAAAGAACAAAAATACGTATGGATAGGTGTACTCACTGCTGTATCTGCACCCGTTGGAGATTTGGTAGAATCTGCTATTAAAAGAAATGTGGAAATAAAAGACACCAGTCAACTTTTGCCCGGTCATGGAGGATTTTTAGACCGTTTTGATGGTTTTTTCTTTGCTGTGGTAGCGCAATACTGGATATAAAAAGAAGACATTTAGTATATTTTTCGTAGTTTTTGGCTGGGAGCGTCTAAAAAAGGTAATTTTAGCCCAAAGTCAAAATTTCAACACATTGATTTACAAATATTTATAAATTAAATTTTGCTTCAAAACAGACCCCCAATGTTTAATGGATTTTTTTATCTAAATATACAAAAGTCTATCTAAACTAAATACTCTTTTTGCTTTTTCTTGCACTATTTTTTATTTCAAGTAGTCGCAAATTTTGCCAACTAAACTGGCAAAGTTTCCTACTCCATCTATATTTTCAAGATTGTTAAGCACGTAAATTCCTCCACCTAACTTTACATCATCTAAAATAAGCTGTACTTCTGTACTTTTTAACGTATCCCTTAACTTGCCATTTTTGGTGTATTTTACAAAATCTTTTTGTTCTGCCCAATCAAGCGTAACAAAGGCATGTTTTAGAGAAATATTTTCCTTAGTAACTTCCTCTACTAATTTACATAGGAATTGATTTATTCCAAGTTTTTGGTTAATGACTCATAATATTCGTTATCTATTACTAAACTTTCTAAATACCCTGTGGCGGCTTCTACACCGAGTAAAAAAGCCTGTGCTTCGTTTTTTGTATTAAACTCAAAACACTGCACTTTATCTAAGACCTCCTCTATTCCACGATTTTCAAAAATAGAACATTCTTCTGAACCAAATAGTA
>Ga0272446_1008235_pt1 | contig 10003 bp, 9 predicted proteins | sample YNPCB0061_FD_194587 | JGI IMG/M metagenome (GOLD analysis project Ga0272446, IMG submission 194587) | Hot spring microbial mat communities from Yellowstone National Park, WY, United States - YNP-CB-006-1 | ecosystem: Environmental > Aquatic > Thermal springs > Hot (42-90C) > Sediment | place... | reverse complement strand
ACCGTCGCCGAGGCCGCGTTGGGAGCCGCCGCCTCGGCGCACACGCCGATCCCCGCCCCGTCCCACGACGCGAAAGGACCGCCGGTCACCCGACGGTCCTCTCCGAGGAGGCGCAGCCTGACGCTGCCCCGGATCATGCCAGGCGGATCATTCCGGGCGGATCATGCGGCGCGGATCACGCATCCACCTTCATCTCGCCGAGATAGGCCTCGCGGATGAGCGGGTTCACCTGCAGTTCCGCCGCCGAGCCCTGCAGCACCACCACGCCGGTCTGCAGCACGTAGCCGCGATGCGCGATCGACAGCGCCATCGAGGCGTTCTGCTCGACCATGAAGATCGTGGTGCCCTGGCGGTTGATCTGCTGGATGATGTCGAACACCTGCTCGACATAGAGCGGCGAGAGCCCCATCGAGGGCTCGTCCATGCAGAGCAGCCGCGGGCGGGCCATCAGGGCGCGCCCGATCGCCACCATCTGCTGCTCGCCGCCCGAGAGCGTGCCGGCGCTCTGGTGCAGCCGCTCGCGCAGGCGCGGGAACAGCTCCAGCGCCCGGTCCCGGTCGCGGGCCGCCGCCGCCCGGTCGGCGCGGGCGAAGGCCCCGATCTCCAGGTTTTCGGCGACCGTGAAGTTCGCGAAGATGCCGCGGCCCTCCGGGGCCTGCGCCACGCCGCGCCGCACGATCTCATGCGGCGGGCAGCCCGCCAGCGACCGACCGTCGAAGACGAGCGTCCCGCGTGTCGGCCGCACGAGGCCCGAAATGACGCGGAGCGTGGTGGACTTGCCCGCCCCGTTGGCGCCGATGAGCGTGACGATCTGCCCGGCCGCCACGTCGAGACTGATGCCCTGCAGCGCATGCACCGCGCCGTAGTGCACGTGCAGGTCGCGGATCTCCAGCAGCGCCATCACGCGTCTCCGGGCGGGGCGGCCACGCCGAGGTACGCCTCGATCACGCGCGGATCGCCCTGCACCTCGCGCGGCGTGCCGCGGGCGATCGTCACGCCGTAGTCCAGCACGGTCACCGTCTCGCAGATGCTCATCACGACGCTCATGTCGTGCTCGATGAGCAGGATCGTCACGTCAAACTCGCGGCGAATGCGCTGGATCAGCTCCCGCAGCGCGAGCTTCTCCTGCGGGTTCATTCCCGCCGCCGGCTCGTCCAGGAGCAGCACCCGCGGCTGCGTGGCCAGCGCGCGGGCCATCTCGAGCCGCCGCTGGTCGCCGTACGGCAGGTGCCGCGCGAGCTCCGCGCGCCGCTCCGCGAGCCCGAACGTCTCGAGCAGGCGTTGCGTGCGGGCCTCGATGTCGCCCTCCGTGTCCCGGTGGCGGCGCGTGCGCAGGACCGTGCCCAGCAGGCTCGGGCGGGTGCGCAGCTGGGCGCCGACGCGCACGTTGTCCGCCACGGACAGGTCCGCGAGCAGTCGGCTGGCCTGGAACGTCCGCGCCAGGCCCGCGCGGGCGATCTGGAATGGGCGCAGGCCGTCCAGCCGCCGCCCCGCCAGACGGATCTCCCCCGCGGCGGGGCGGTACACGCCGGTCAGGAGGTTGAACACCGTGGTCTTGCCCGCGCCGTTGGGGCCGATCAGCCCCTGGAGATCCCCCGGCGCCAGCGCGAGGTTGAAGTCCTGCACGGCCCGCAGCCCGCCGAACGCGATTGAGAGCCGGGTCACTTCGAGCAGCGGGGTCATGCCGGCCGCGGCCTCCTCCGCACGCGCCAATCCCAGATTTCGCGCAGCCCGAAGAAGCCCTGCGGCCGGAGAATCATCATGAGGATCAGCGCGAGCGAGTAGATGATCATGCGCAGGTCGGGCAGCTCGTACGCGCGCGGCAGGTACGTGTTGACCGAGCCCGTCACCGTGCGCAGCAGCTCGGGCAGCAGCGTGAGCACGATGGCGGCCAGCGTCGAGCCGGACACCGAGCCCATGCCGCCGAGCACGACCATGATCACCACCTCGAACGACTTCTGGAACCCGAGCTCGCCCGCGTTGACCGAGCCGACCAGGTGGGCGTAGAGAGCGCCGGCCACGCCCGCCAGGAACGCCGCCAGCACGAACGCCCGCACCTTGTAGCGCGTCGTGTGCACGCCGAGCGCCTCGGCCGCCACCTCGTCCTCGCGAATCGCCAGGAAGGCCCGCCCGTAGCTGCTGCGCTTGAGTCGAATCGCGACCGCCAGCGTCAGGGCCACGGCCAGGTAGACCCAGAACAGCGTCGTGTAGAACGGCAGCCCGATGAACCCCAGTGCGCCACCCAGCTTGAGAGTCAGCAGCGGCCACGGCGTCGCTGCCACGTCCGGGGCCTGCGAGAGCTGCGTCTGCGTGCTTTGCAGCACGACGCGCACGATTTCGCCGAAGCCCAGCGTGACGATCGCGAGGTAGTCGCCCCGGAGCCGGAGCGACGGAAGCCCGACCAGGTAGCCGGCGCCCGCCGCCACCAGCCCGCCGACGAGGCACGCCGCGACGAAGAGCAGGTCGCCGCTCCCCAGCCACGGCCCGTGGAACGGCCCCTGGCTGGCCGTCCAGCTCAACACACCGCCGTGGAACGCGGCCGCCCCGAAGAGCCGGAACGAGCCGTAGTACGAGAGCGCCCCGGCGGCGTAGCCGCCCAGCGCCATGAACCCCGCATGGCCGATGGAGAACTGCCCGGTGAAACCGTTCACGAGGGTCAGCGAGACGGCGAGGATGATGTTGATGCCGATGTCGACCAGCACGCGAGCCTTGAACGCACCCACCGCCGGCTGCACGGCGAAGTGCATCAACAGTCCGACGCCCACCGCCACGAGCAGCGGGGCCGCGCTCTGGAGCGCGTGCGCCCACGCCGCCGGCGGCCGGTAGCGACCCGCCGCCGCGTTCATGGCCGCTCCGCCCGCGGCGCGGCCGCGCCCGCCACCCCGCCCCGTCCGTCGCCAGCCCGCTGCGTCGACACGGTGTCACACCTTCTCGACCGAGGACCGGCCGAGGATGCCCGCCGGCCGGAACAGCAACACCAGGATGAGGACCGCGAACACGTACACGTCGCGATACAACGGCTCGAGATACGCGACGCCGAGGAACTCGAGCAGGCCGATCGCGAAGCCGCCCAGCATCGCCCCGCGCACGTTGCCGATGCCGCCCACGACCGCTGCGACGAACGCCTTGAGCCCGAGCATGACCCAGGTCGTATCCGCCGGCTGCTTGAGCCCGACATATTTCAGTGCGTACAGGAAGCCGGCCGCGGCCGCCAGCGCGGAGCCGAGTACGAACGTGAACGAGATTACGCGGTTGACGTTCACGCCCATCAGTGCGGCCGTCTGCGTGTTATACGAGACCGCCCGCATCGCCAGGCCGACGCGCGTGCGGAAGATCAGCCACTCGAGCGCGAGCATGAGCACCAGCGGCAGGCCGATGACCAGCAGGTCGACGACCGGCAGGCGGACGCCGGCCACGTGCAGCAGCGTGACGTCGGGCAGCAGCGGCGGCATCGATTTGGGGTACGGCCCGAACACGACCCGCAACTGCCCGACGTTCTGGAGCAGAAGCGAGACCCCGATCGCCGTGATCAGCACGTTCAATCGCGGGGCCGCCCGCAGCGGCTTGTAGGCCAGCCGCTCGATCAGGAAGCCGACCGCCCCGCACAGCAGCATCGCGCCGAGGAGTACACTCGGCACGGCCCATACCGGCGTGCCGCCCGCGTCCGCGACGCCGTCCAGCCGCAGCGCGCGTGCCGCCAGTACCCACGACACCCAGGCCCCCAGCGTGAACACGTCGCTGTGCGCGAAGTTGATGAACTTCAGGATGCCGTAGACCATCGTGTAGCCGAGGGCGATAAGCGCGTACATGCCCCCCACGGCGAACCCGTCCAGCAGGGTCTGAACGAGCTTCATCAACGGGTCGAGCGGCTGCGTGTCCATCCGGTCCGATCGCCGTCCGCCGCCCCGGCACCGCTGGGGACCGCGGATGGGTGTGGCCCGCGTGCGCACCACCGTGCCGGCGGCGACCCGCGCCGCCGCCGGCCCGCGCCCGGCAGTCGCGCACACCGCGGGCATGATACCGACCGAGCCGCCCCATACCAGCCGCCCGCCGTCCCCGCCGCACCCGGGCCCAGCGCGCCGCCCGCCTCACTCGGGCGGGTCGATGGACGTGACGAACGACGGCTTGCCGCCCTGGAGCCGCAGGATGACAGCCGGCTTGCGGGCGTTCCTCTGGGCGTCGATCGTGATGATGCCCGTCACGCCCGGGAAGTCCTTCGTCGCGGCGATCGCCGCGGCGAGATCCTTGCCGCTCAGCGACGGGGCCCGCCGCATCGCGTCGATCAGCAGGCGCGCGGCGTCGTAGCCCGTCGCGGCCATGCCGTCCGGCACCCGTCCGCCCTCCAGAGCCTTGTACTTCCTCACGAACTCCTGCACGGCCGGGCGCGGATCCTCGTGCGAATAGTGGTTGCAGAAGAAGCAGCCGTCGAGGGCCGCGCCCGCGTTCTTGAGGTCCTCGGCGTCCCAGCCGTCGCCGCCCAGCAGCGGGACCGTGATGCCCAGCCGACGGGCCTGCACGGCGATGTTGATGACCTCCGTGTAGTACCCCGGGACGAAGATCACGTCCGGGGCCGTCCCGCGGATGTTGGTGAGCTGGGCACTGAAGTCCGTATCGCCGTCGGAGTACGCCTGCTCGGTCGTGATCGTGCCGCCCAGCTTCGCGAAGTGCTCGCGGAACGTCTCGTTGAGCCCGGTCGAGTAGATCTGCGCGCGGTTGAACAGCGTCGCGGCCTTCTGCGCCCGCAGCGGCTCGCCGCGGGCGAACTTCGCGCAGGCATAGCCCTGAAACGGGTCGATGAAGCACACCCGGAAGATCATGTCCCCGATCTCGGTCACCTTCGGGTTGGTCGACGAGGGCGAAATCATCGGCACGCCGAACCGCTGTGCGACCTGCCCGCCCGCGATCGACCGCGACGACGCCACTTCGCCCAGCACCGCCACGACCTTGTCCTGCGTAATCAGCCGCGTCACGGCGGTCGCCGATTCCTGCTGCTTGCCCTGATTGTCGTACGTGATGACCTTGAGTCGGCGGCCGCGCACCCCCCCCTCGGCGTTGGCTTCCTCGACCGCCATCCGCACGCCCTGGTCGGTCGAGACACCCCAGGTGGCCTCCGAGCCGGTCATCGAGGCGAAGTGGCCGATGAGAATCGGCGCGGTGTCGTCCGGAGCCTGTTCGCAACCGGAACCCGCCAACACGACCCCCAGACCGATCACGATTCCGCACCATGAGCGCGCGTCCACGGCAATCCTCCTCGGCGGACGATACGAGACACGACCGCCCGGGCCCGTGTCAAGCGGCGGCGCGCGGCTTCGCGCCGTGCCGCGCCCTGAGTATCGTGCGCGCCGCGCCCGGCCCCGCCGTCCGCGGACCGGCCGCACCTGGAGTACCCTGATGTCCGAGCGTCCCGTCGCCGTCCCGCGCCGTCGCCGCAGTCGCCTGGGCGCGACCCTGAGCGCTCTCGTCCGCACGCGCGTGACCGCGGGCATCCTCACCGCGGTGCCCATCCTCGTCACCGTGTGGATCGTGCGGCTCGTGTTCGGCTGGCTCCGCGACGCGTCGATCTGGCTCGTGGACTGGTTCCTGCTCAGCCCGCAGGGCAAGGACGTGCTCGAGCACTGGGGCATCGCCGCCGAGCGCCTCGAGCGCGAGGGGCTCAGCGCCCTGCCCCGCGAGTGGCAATGGGGCATATCACTTTTTTCCGTCTTCCTGACGTTCTTCCTGCTTTATCTGATCGGGCTGTTCGCCGCCAACATGATCGGTCGCCGCTTGTTGGACCTGATCGATCTGGCCGTCAGCCGCATGCCGGTCATCAAGACCATCTACGGCTCGCTCAAGCAGGTCGTTTCACTGTTCTCAGGCGAAACCAAACGCAACTTCCAGCGCGTCGCCCTGGTCCCGTTCCCCAACGAGATCACGCGCTCGGTCGCGTTCATCACGAACACGACAGTCGATGCCGTCACCCGGGAGGAACTGGTCACGGTCTTCATCCCCACCACCCCCAACCCGACCTCCGGCTACATGTTCCTCGTGCGGCGGCGCGACGTCGTCGAACTCGATTGGTCCGTCGAGGAGGCGGTGCGAATCATCATCTCCGGCGGCCTGCTCAACCCGCCACCGCTGACGTTCAAGCTGGGGCATGCTCTCCCGGGCAGCCCCGGCGCGGCGCCGCCCACCTGACGCCCCCGTAGCGGCCGGGAAACGCCGCGGGGCCCGTCCTCTTTCGGACCGGGCCCGCTTCGCGGTTTCAGCATCCCCTGCTCGGCCGCAACCTTACGGCTTCTTGTCGCCGACGCCCGGGGTCTTCGGCAGGTCCTTCTTGGGCTCCTTGCCGGGCTCCTTGGGCTCGTCCTTGGGCTGGTCCTTGGCCGGCTCCTTGGGAGTATCCTTGGCGGGTTCCTTCGCCGGCGCCGGGGCCGTCGCCGGACCGCCGGTGTGGTCCATGACCTCCACCCCTTCCGGCGTCTTCCACACGAAGCGCTCGGCCGGAATCGGCTCGTCGATCTTCACGTCGCTGTACGTGACGGTCTGGATCGGCTTGGCATCGGGATTGTACACGACCATCTTGACCATGATCCCCCAGTCCTGGTCGAAGCACAGCTCCATTTTGCCGAGCATGGGGTTGGCGCCCTTGTCCTTCGGCACGGCCTCGATCACGTACGCCTTCCGGCCCGCCACGTCCTGGTCCGCGGCCAGCCGCAGCTCGTGCTCCTTGCCCAGCTCGGTGAACATGGCCTCCGGGTCGCCGTACATCTTGCCGTCCGGCTTCGATTTGAACGCCTGCTTCTGCCCCATCATCTCGCTCAGCGTCCACGCGAACTCGCCGTCGCTGATGGACAGCATCTGCTGCTCCATCGTGCTGCTGTTCTCGCCGAACTTCTGCGTCATCGTCGACTTCATCTCGAGCCGCGCCAGGAACTTCCCGTCCTTGCGCTGCGTCTCGATCGTGCCGCCGCCCTTGCTCTCCATCGACCCCCCGCCCATCTCCATTTTCTGCTCGATGGTCATCTTCGCCGCGACGGACTTGTGCTTCTCCCACGCCCCCTGCACCTTCTTCTGCACCTCTTCCAGCGTCGTCGCCAACGCGGCGCCGCACAGCGCCCCCATCAGCACCACCGCCACACCATACCGCCCCATGCGATTCAACATGCCCGTGCTCCGTTCAGGATTCTTCCACCACGTGCGGGGGCTCGACCCGTGCGAGCGCCATGACCGCGTGGCCGCCAATCGGTCGCCGCCGCGCGAGCCACACGCCCACGTTTTCCGGCAGGTAGGGACCGGCGCCAAACCAAGTAGCCTAACGACCTCAGCCGAGAACCGCCAGCCGACCGGCCCGGGAGCGCATGCCCCTACACCCGCCCGGCGGGTACCACCGCCCGCGGCCGCTCGATCGGCCGGTAGAACTGGTCGCGCTGTTGCGGCTGCCAGCCCGCATCGGCGATGAGCCGGCGAATTTCGGCCTCATTCAAGCGGAAAGTCGTCCCCGCGGCCGACACCACGTTCTCCTCCATCATAACGGAGCCCATGTCGTTGGCACCGAAGAACAACGCCAGTTGCCCCACTTTCGGCCCCATCGTCACCCAACTCGACTGAATGTTGGGGATGTTGTCGAGGTACAGCCGGGCGATCGCCAGCATCATGAGGTATTCGTGCGCGTCGGCGAGGAACAGGTGCTCGCCGTCGGGCATCGGCCGGGGCGGGCGAGGCGCCCCCCCGTCCGCACGAGCGGCCTCGGCGGGATGAGCCCCCCCGGCGAGCTGAGCGGCCTCGTCGACCGCGTCCGACGGCGGCTGCTTCCACCGCCCCAGCGGCGTACCCTCAGGCTGAAACGGCCAGTGAATGAAGGCGATGAAGCCACCGGTCTCGTCCTGAAGGTCCCGCAGCCGCCGCAGGTGCTCGATCCGCTCGGGCACGGTCTCGATGTGCCCGAACATCATCGTGCAGCTCGTCCGCATTCCCACCCGGTGCGCTTGGCGCATGACCTCGAGCCATTCGTCGGTAAGCGTCTTGCCCTGCCCGATCTTGCGGCGCACGCGGTCGACGAGGATTTCGCCGCCCCCGCCGGGGATGGTGTCCAGACCGGCGTCCCGCAGCCGCAGCAGCACGTCGCGCAGCGGCATCCCGTAGATCCGATGAAACGCCCAGATTTCCGGCGGGCTGAAGGCGTGAATGTGAATCGTGGGATAGTTGCGGCGGATGGAGCGCAACAGGTCCAGGTACCACTCGAACGGCAGCCCCTGTCCGCTGGGGTGATCCGTCCCGGGGACCAGGCCCCCCTGCATCAGGATCTGCGTGCCGCCGATCGCGAGCAGCTCCTCGATCTTCCGCCCGATCTCCTCGTAGCTCAGGACGTACGCCTCGCGGTCGCCGGGCTTGCGGTAGAAGTTGCAGAAGATGCACCGGGCCGTGCACACGTTCGCATAGTTGATGTTGCGGTCGACGACGTACGTGCGGTACGGCTCCGGGTGCAGCTCGAGCGCGCGGGCGTGCGCCCGACGGCCGAGTTCGTGGATCGACGCCTCGCGGTACAACTCGAGGGCCTCGGCATCCGTCAGGCGCGGCCGCGTCACGACCGGAGTCGGTGCCGCCTTCATCCTGCGTCTCCGACGGGGGCGGCCGCGGCCACGGGGACGGCGGCCGTGGCGACCGGCCACGCGATCTCGGCCGCATCCGCGGGCGCGAGGCCTTCCGCCCGGCAGGCGCGGGCGAAGTGCGCGGCGCCGGCGACGGCGCGGGCGTCCAGCCGGAAGGTCAGGCAGCGGGTCAGGTAGCGCTCGGCCAGCGCGCCGGGCCAGCCGAGCCGCGGTCCGACCTCGTGCGCGATCGCCGCAGCCCGCGCCACGCCGCGGTCCCGGGCCGCTTCGAGCAGGCCCCGCACGGCGTCCAGATCCGGATCCGCCGCAGCGGCACGCCGCGCCCACACGGCGAAGACGAACGGAAGCCCGGTCTGCTGGCGCCAGGCCCCCCCCAGGTCGACTTCGTACGCGTAGCGCCCGCGGCGCGGATCGACGACCTTGTCGCCGATCAGCAGCACGGCCGGGTGGGCGTCGGGGGGCGTCTCCCGGGCGTCAAACGGCTGAACTTCGAGCGTGACACCGTAGAGCGCGCGCCACAGGACCCGCGCGAGCGCGACCGACGTATGCGAGTCCCCGTCCACGCGCAGCGCGCGGATGCGGTCCGGCGGCACCCGCGAAAACACGCGCACCGTCATCGTCTCGCCGTCGCAGCCGATGCAGGCGTCGGACACGACCGCCAGCCGCCCGCGGCTGCGCAGCACGTCAATGACCGGCACAAGCGCTACGTCCACAACGCCGCCGTCGAGCAGCGCCGGCAGCGCGGCCGGCACGTCGAAGCGCAAGTCGACCCGGTCGTCGGCTTCGAGCCCGGCGATCAGCGGGCGCGAGTTGAGAAACGAAACCACACCGAGCCGGATCACGGCGCATCCTGTCGCCGGCCCGCCCGGCACCACGCAGCGCCGTACGGGCCGATCTTGCGAGGGAGTATAATCGTCCGGCGACGCCGGGCGGCCGCGGGCGCACGCCGGCGGTTCGTTTTTCAAAAACGCTGAAACGCCCGCCGGCCGGGGCTTTCGCGCGAGCAGACGGAGGCGGCGAATTCCGAACACTCGAGAGTCGCGGCGGGCGTCGCAGGGCCCGTCGCGGAGGAGATGCCCATGTCCAAGCGAGTTGCCGTTCTGCTGTCCGGTTGCGGCGTCTTCGACGGCGCCGAGATTCACGAGGCGGTGCTGACACTGCTGGCGCTCGACCAGCAGGGCGCCCGGTACTTCTGCTGTGCGCCGAACATCCCGCAGGCGGTGGTAATCGACCACACGACCCGCGAGCCGGTGCGCGAAACGCGCAACGTGCTGACGGAGGCGGCCCGGATCGCCCGCGGCGAGATCCGCGACCTCGCGACGGTGCGGGTCGATGAGCTCGACGCCCTGATCCTGCCCGGTGGCTTCGGCGCCGCGAAAAACCTCAGCGATTTCGCCACGAAGGGCGCCGCG
>Ga0272446_1008234_pt1 | contig 10003 bp, 2 predicted proteins | sample YNPCB0061_FD_194587 | JGI IMG/M metagenome (GOLD analysis project Ga0272446, IMG submission 194587) | Hot spring microbial mat communities from Yellowstone National Park, WY, United States - YNP-CB-006-1 | ecosystem: Environmental > Aquatic > Thermal springs > Hot (42-90C) > Sediment | place... | reverse complement strand
CGTCGCCGTCGGTGTGGCGCGTCGTGGGGGCGGCGAGGGGCTTGTGCTTGCCGAGGATGCCGCCTTCGTGACCGTCCCCGGGCTGCAGCCGGCCGATCCAGCGCGCGGCGTCACCTTCGCGATCGACGCCGGCGTGCGCGAGGCGATCCTGCGGCACGAGCTCAGCCACGGCGAGTTCTTCACCAACCCCGCCTTCGCCGCCCATGTCGCGGCCTGGTGGCGCGAGCGGCTCTCGCCGCACGAGCGCGCCCGGATCAGGCGCTTTCTCGAGGAGGGCGGCTACGACCCCTCGCTCGAAGAGGTGATGATGAACGAGGCGATGGTCTACCTGATCCACACGCCCGACCCGCGCTTCTTCTCGCCGGAGGCCGCCGGCCTCGATGTGGAGACTGTCGCTCGGCTGCGCGCCAGTTTCGCCGAGGGGCTGCCCAAGAGCTGGCTCGACAGCATCGCTTGGCCGAGCGGGCGCTAGCCCGGCTCGCCCGCCCGCTCTGCCGGTCGCACCGGGCCTCGCGCTCCGCGCCAGCGCCTGTCGCGCGGGCTCACCGCTCGGCGACGTCGACCATCAGCACCCGCGCCGCGACGCGCCCTCCAGCGCCGCTTCGCAGCGCCTGCGCGAGCGCGTTGAGATAGTCATCGGACTGTTCGGCCTCCGGGCGCTGGGTCGCGAAGAGCGGACGCTCGCTCGCCACCGCGACGATCATCTCCGTGCCGTAGGGCGGGCCGACCTCCCAGCGCGGCCCGCCCGTGGCCGGGTCGCCCAGAGCATGGCGGACGCCCGGCCCAAAGGCGCGCGGCGGGTCAGCCGGGGTCGGGTGGAGATGCACCACCTCGCCGTCATGCGTGAAATAGGACACGCGCAAGTAGGACGCGAAGCCCGGCATCGTGAGATTGACCGTCAGGAGGTCACCGAGCACAAGCCGCGTCCGCCCGCCGGGCAGAGACACCGAGAGCCCTGAGGGTGGTGCGCCGAAGCCGTCGGCGAAGGGGCGGAGCAAGTCAAGCGCGGCGCAGTAGGGGCCCTCGAAGCCGCGCACCCCCCAGTCGATCGCACCCGTGGGCACGCCGGCCGAGGCGAGCCTGAGCCTAAGCGCCGCCTCGCCGCCGCCGGCCTGGGCATAGCCGGTCAGGCGCGCGCGGCTCGCACCGTCGATGTCGCCGGAGATCAGGGCGCAGCGGGCCTCAGCGACGACGCCCGCGATGGCCGAACGCAGCGCCCCGGCCGTCGGGGCGGCCGCCAGCTGCTGCGGCGCGACGGCGGCCGGCGGCTGGGCGGGAAGAGCGGCTGGCGCCGGCGCCGGCGGTGGGACCGCAGCCGCCAGTGGCGCCGGGGCAGGGGCCGGCGGCGGAGGCGATGCTGCCGGTGCGATCGGCGCCGGCGGTGGGACGGGCGCCGGCGGTGGGACGGGCGCCGGCAGTGGGACCTGAGCCGCCGGCGGGACCGGCACCGGCGGTGGCACGAAGGTCGGAGGCGGCGCTGCGATCACAGGCGGTGGCGCGGGCTGCTGCACCGGCGGTGGCGGTAGCGTGGGCGCCTGAGTCGGGATGCGCGGGGGAGGCGCTTGCGCCGCCGGTGGCGGCGCCGGCTGGGCGACGGCGGGCGGCGGAGCCGCGGGCAGAGGGGCAGGCGCCACGGTTGCAGGCGAGGGCGCGGCCGGCGAGGGCGCGGCAGGCGACGGTGCAGCAGGCGCCAGGGCGACAGGCGGGGGCGCGGGCGGCGGGGCAGGTAGCGGTTCGACAGGCAGGGGTGGCGAAGCCGGCGCCGCTGCGACAGGCGGAGGCGGTGCGAGCGCGACCGGCGGCGGGGCCGGCGGGGGGCTCGGCTGCGGTGCGGCGATGACCGTCGGTGGCGGCGCCGGGAGAGGCGCTGGCTCTGGCGCCTGCTCCTGTGGCCGCAACAGGAGGAACGCAGCAACGGCGGCGGCGGCGAGCGCGCCCACGCCGCCCGCGATCAGCCCCACGGGGGAGCGGCGCCGGGCGGCTGCCGGCTTCGGCGGGGCCGCCCCCGGCACTGCTTCGGGCCGTGCCGGAGCGGGGCGCGCCACCACCGTCGCCTCCGCGTCGTTGCCCCCGAGAAGGCCGAGCAGCGGGTCGGGCGCCGCTTCCTCGCGCATCGCCGCGGCGATCGCCTCGCGGAACGCGGCAGCGCTCTCGAACCGCTCGGCCGGCCGCTTGGCCATCGCCTTGCGCACGACCTGATCGAGCGCCGCGGGAACCGAGCTCGTGATCTCCGAGGGCCGCGGCGGCTCGACGTTCAGCACCTTGTGCATGATCGCGGTGAGGTTGCCCTCGAACGGCTTGTCGCCGGTGAGCAGTTGGTAGAGCACCACGCCGGCCGAGTAGAGATCCGTGCGCGCATCGACGGGTTCGCCGCGGAACTGCTCGGGCGACATGTAGGCCGGGGTGCCGAGCACCGTTCCGGCCTGCGTCATGGTCGAGCTCTCGATCCGCGCGATGCCGAAATCGGCCACCTTCACCTGGCCGTCCTTCGTCAGCATCATGTTCGCGGGCTTGATGTCGCGGTGCACCACGCCCTTCTCGTGCGCATGCGCGAGCGCGGCGAGCAGCTCGTCCATCACGCGGACGACCTGCGGCAGCGGCAGGCGCTCGCCGGCATCGAGGCGGTTCTTCAACGATCCGCCATCGACATGCTCCATCACGATGTAGGCGAGATTGCCCTCCTCGCCGTAGTCGTAGACGGCGACGATGTTGGGGTGAGAGAGACGCCCCGCGGCTTGCGCCTCGCGCTTGAAGCGGGCGACCTCCTCGGCCGCCTCGGCGTCGTGGGCGTCGAGCGTGACGGTCTTGATCGCGACGATCCGGTCGATCACCGGGTCGCGCGCGCGCCAGACCGTCCCGGCCGCGCCCTTGCCGATCGCCTTCACGATCTCGTACTTGCCGAGGCGTTGGAGGTCCATGCGTCACCCTGGCCGGAGCTGGCGCGATCCTATCCCGCGCGCCGAGGCCGGCGGAAGCCTGGAGCGGTTTCCACACGGGTGGAAACCGCTCAGGACATGCCACGCGAGCATCTTCACGCACACGGCTGATTCCAGCCGTGTGCGCTCTGCTCCAAGCCGTCTCAACCCGCCGGAAGCGGCAGGGTCCCGCCGTCGCCGACCAGGGCGAACCCGCCCCAGAAGAGCGGGTGCGCGAAGACCGCGGGCAGCCGCCCCGCCGCCGCATCGGCGATCATGCCGAGCTGCGCCGCCCTGAGCGCCTCCGCCGCGCGCTGTGTGCCGGTCGCGAGCCGGCGCAGCGTGTCGGCCACGAGGAAGGCCGAGGCCGTATCGTCCACCGGCCAGTGGGTGACGACGAGGCCGCGCGCCCCGGCGTAGAAGAACGCGCGCGCGAGCCCCGAGAGGCTCTCGCCCGCGCCTCCGCCCGAGTTGCACGCCGAGAGGATCGCGAGGTCGGCGTCCAGCGTCAGGCCGAGGATCCCGCTCGCTGTCAGGAACCCCTCGGCGGCGCCGCGGCCCGCGGGTGTGGAGGCCAGGATCGCGGGTTCGGCGAGGCAGCGGATTTCGCCCGGCAACACGGCATGCGCGGCGAAGTGGACGATCCGATACTGCGCGAGAGTGCGCGAGGTCACCGCCTCGGGGGTGAACCCGCGCCCGGTCACGACGTCAGCCGCCGTGCCGCCGGTGAGCCGCCGTGCCGCCTCGACCTCGGCGTGCGTGCCGGGCAGAGCGCCGAGGCCGCGCACCAGCGCCGCGTCGGTCGCGCAGCGATCGGGGGGGAAGCTCGCCGCGACCTGAAGCGGCGTCGGCGGCACGAAGTCGCCGAAGCCGAGATAGGGGCGCTCCGCGCGCGAGGGCGCTGCCGAGGCGCGCAGCGTCACGAAGCTCTGAACCGAGGGCATGTGCGTGACGGAGACGCGCGCGACGAGCCAGGACGGCGCAGCACCTTCCGCCTCGGTGGGCAGGATGCCAAAGGGCAGGGACAGGAGCGGCCCCGAAGCCACGACGACGAGCCGCTCGCCGCCGAGAATGCGCTTGGCGAGGCCGCCGAACAGCGCCTGCCACAGCGTGTGCGCCGCGTCCTGATCGAACTCCGGCACACGGGGCGACCCGCCGGGCCCATCGAAGCGCAGCGCGACCGATTGCCGAACGCGATCGACGAGTCGGCCGAGCTCCGCCTCGCCGAGGCGGATCCGCATCGAGGCCATGCCGGCGCGGTCGAGCAGCAGGGTATGCCCGCCGCGGTCGCCCGTGACGATGAGGGCAAGCGTCTCTCCCGGGGCGAGCCTCGCGCGCGCATCCGCCGCGCTGGTGCTGGCGAGCACGAGCTGGCGATAGCCTGGGGCGGCGGCCTGCACCTCCTCCTCGGCGGCGGCGCGCCGCGCCTGCGCCGCGGCGATCTCGCGGTCGAGCGCGGCGATGGCGCGGGCGTCGCGCTCTGCGGGGGGGCTGTCGGCGGCGGCGTCGCGTTCGGCGAAGAGCGCTCCCAGCGCCTCTTCCGCCTGCTGCAGGCGGCGGATCGCAGCGCCCGCCCCGGTCGCTCCGCCTTCGGCGGCGAGCCGCGCCGTCGCCTGGGCGATCAGCCGGGCGGTGATGCCGCCGCGGATCAGCTGCGCCGCCTCGAACATCTCCGCTGCAAGCGGTGCCGGGTCGCGGCTCGCGGCTGAGGCTTCGGCGAGCGCATCGAGATAGGGCATCACCACCTCGGCAGAGAGGCCGAGGCGCCGCTCGCGCAGGATACGCGCCCCCGCGCGGAAGGCGGCAAGCGCTTCGTCCCGTCGCCCGTCCTCGGCGAGCGCGGCGCCGGCGCGGAAGCGGGCGAGAGCGACCGGTCTCTCCTCGGGGAGGCTGCGGGCGAAGAGCTGCGCGCTCTCGCTGAACAGCAGGGCGGCGCGCGTCGGGTTGCCGGCCGCGCGTGCCGCATCGCCCTCCGTGCGCGCGGCGCGGGCGGCAAGCACGGGGCTCTCGGCCGCGATCGCCCGTGTCAGCAGCCGCGCCTCGCGCGCGGCGGCTTCCGCCTCGGCCGTCCGCCCGAGCCGCCGCAGCACCAGAGCGCGGTAGCGTCGCGCCTCGGCGTAGGTCGCGAGCGCGGCAAGCCCCGTGGGGTCGGCCACCACCGGCTCGCCGAGGCTCTGGGCCGGCGCCGGCGGTGCGGCGCCGCCCGCTTCGGTGAGCCGGTCGGCCGGCACGAACGGGCGCAGCGTCGCTTCCGCCTCACGGCTCAGCCGCTCGGCGGTGGCGAAGTCACGCTGGTTGCCGGCATGCATCGCGCGGTAATGCAGAACGCGTCCGGGCAGGAGCGGGTCGGCGCTGCGCCCGGCCTGGGCCTGGGCGCGGGCAAAGAGCGGATCGGCCTCCAGGAAGCGGCCCTGGTTGGAGAGCTGCAGCCCGAGCGCGAGCGCCGCCGCGGCGCCGCCGGGGTTGTCGGGGCCGAGCACGCGCTCATGCAGGGCGAGCGCGGCGCGGTAGGCATTCTCCGCGGCGGCGAAGTTCTCCGCCTGGTTCAGCTCGCTGCCGAGCCGCATCAGCTCCTCGAACTGGCCGATGTCGTTGGCGCTGAAGCTCTCGGTGGCGAGCCGGTTGGCCGCGAGCGTGAGCGCTGCCGAACGTGCCCCGCTCGCTTGCGCCGGCAGGCTGCCGCCGCCGAGCACGGCCGCCGCTCCCTCGATCGCGGGCAGGGCGGGCAGAACGCCATCGGCCATCACCGTCCCCGCACTCGTTCGCGCCACGAGCGCGACATGCGGCCAGCCGCCCTGGCGGCGCGTGCAGTCGAGCAGGAGGGCACGGTCGCCGGCGAGGATGGTGGTCTGCCGCGGCGCACCGCAGGCAGCACGCTGGTCGAGCCCGAAGCGCCAGGTGCCGCCAGCGACAATCGCCTCCGGCTCCCCCGAAGGCGCCAGGAAGAGCCGCGCCGAGGGCTGCTGCCAGGCACCGCAGAAGATCTCGAAGCCCCTTGCACCCGCCGGGTCCCCCTCGCGGAGTCGCGCCGGCTGCATCACGCAGGGCTCGCCTTGCGCGTTGTCGCCGACCGGCCGGGCAGCGGCGGGGGTGAAGCTGCGGCCGCCGACCGCATAGGCCTCGGGCGGCGGCGCGGTGCAGGCGCCGGCGGCAAGGAGAGTGAGCGCGAGGGAAGCGGCGTGTCGCCTCACGCGGAGCGCCTCACTCTTCTTCGTCGGAGACGTCGGCCAGCGGGATTTCGAGCGCGGCAGCGCCCCGTTCCGTGACCACGGCCGGGAAGTCGCGCGGCTGCGTCGCTCCCACGCTCGCCGTGACGGGGAAGGTGAGGCAATTCGGGCTCGAGATGGGGCAATTGTTCAGCCGCGCCTCCGACGAGGGATCGGTCGTCCGGCCGAGGCTAGCGGCGCTTGGGCCGCACACGCCGTTGACGCAGCCGTAGAGCTCGGTCCTGCCGCCGCGGGTGATGAGCCCAAGCCGCGCGACGTCGATCGTGCCAGTCGCGGCGCCGCCGTCGATGACGAGGAACAGCGCCGAGCCCGGTGCCACGAGCGAGTTCGAGCCGAGCGCGATCCTGTTGCGTGTCGTGCCCGTGGGCGGAACGAAGCCCTCGATCTGCGTAAACTGCGCCTGGTCGGGAAGGCCTGGGATGTCGGGGCGAACGCGCGTGGCATCCGCAGGCTCGGCCGCGGTGCGCGAGGAGATGACGATCGTCGGCCGGAGCCCGCCGCCGAGCGGCTCGATGCGCGTCGTGCCGGAGAAGCTGATGTCGCCATTGGCGGCGAACACGACGCGGTCGGAGGCGATGTAGGTGCCGCCCGTGATCCTCATCTCCTGGCCGGTTCCGAAGGAGCGGAACGCGATCGCCGGCGCGGTGTGGGTGTCACGCCCGGCCACGATCCTGCCGGCGGCGGCGACTTCGATCCCCGACGCGGCGGTGGTCGTGAGGTCGGCTGCGAGCGTGACCGAGCCGCCGGCGCGGGCGTCGAGCACCAGCGCACCGGCCCCGGCATTGACCGGGCCGGTGACCGAGAGCCCGCCGGCAGTGACGAGGCGGAAGCCGCCCGCCCCTTCATTGGTCCAGCCCGCGAGGGTGGCCACAGCGTTCGCGTCGCCGTCGAGGAGTGCCCCGCCGGTGGAGCGGCCGGTGAGCGTGCTGGCCTCGACGCTGCCCGTCGCCGACTGCGCGAGCGCTCCGCCGGTCGCGAGCCGAATCGTCCCTGGCGTGGCGAGACGCCCGTCGATGAGAAGCGCGGTCGCGGTCGCGAGCGCGAGCGGGCCGCCGCCCGTGTTCGTCACCTCCCCCGTCGCGCGGATCACGTTGCCGGGGGTGTCGAGCACGAGCCCGCCCTGCGCCGTGGCCTCGAGCCGTGCGGCCTCGATCGGCGCCGTCTGCGTGATCGTGCCGCCCCCCTGGAGGCTGAGCGTTCCGCCTGCGCGCACCTTCCCGTCGAGGCGGCGGGCGAGCGTCGAGGCGAGCGTGATGTCGCCGGCCTCGGCGGTCAGCGTGCCGAAGCGGCGGATTCGGTTGGAGGTGGCATCAAGTGCGATGCCATCGGCGGCTCGGGCTGAGACCAGCGCCGCGTCGATCGGCGCGTCCGGTGCCTGGGTGATCCGGCTCGCGGCAAGGTCGAGCGCGCCGCCGACGGTGACTGCACCAGTGACGGCGAGGGCTGTGCCGGTCACGACCGAGAGGCCGCCCGACCCATCGCTCCAGGGCCCGAGTGCCGCGATCGCGTTCGTGGTGGAGGTGAGGTCGGCACCGCCGACGCTGCCGCCCGCGAGCATCGGCGTCGTGATCCGGGAGCCCGGGCCCTGGCTGATCGTGCCGCCAACTGAGAGGCTGAGCCCGCCACCGGCGCCGACCGACCCGTCGATCGCCATCGCTCCGCCAGCGGCGAGCGCAAGCGGGCCGCCGACCAGGACCGGGCCGGCGACGGCAAGCGGGCCCCCGACCGTGAGGGAGAGCCCGCCGGTGGCGTCCGTCCAGGCGCCGAGTGTGCCGACTGCGTGGGGAGCGTCGTCGAGCACTGTTCCGCCCGACGCTCGGCCCTCGAGCCGGGCGGCGGTGAGTCGCACGCCGGGCGCGGCACCGACCGTCCCGCCCGCTTCGAGCCTGAAGATGCCCGGCGTCGAGATCGCGCCGAGGAGCCCGACGGGCCCGGTGGTGGCGACCGCGATGTCGCCATCGGTGGCCGTAAGCGCGCCGAGCGCTGCAACCCTGTTCTCCGCCCCGCCGAGGGCGAAGCGCTCTGCCCTGCCGGCGAGCCGTGCCGCCGTCACCGCGCCCTCCGCCGTCTGCGTCACCGCCCCGCCCGCGTTGACCGTGAAGGTTCCCGCCGTCACCGGACCTGTGATGGCGAGCGCGCCTGCCGTCGCGACCGTCACCGGGGCCGAGGGCGTCTCGATGCGCGCGAGCCGCGCGATCAGGTTGCCCCCGTTGCCGAGGCCGATCCCGCCCGCGCCAGAGGTGGCGGCGAGGCCGTCCGCCGCGAAGGGCGCCACCTGGCCGATCGACGTGCCGGTGAGCGCGAGGGACGCGGCCCGGCCACGCACGTCGAAGACGCCCCTGATCGTGAGCGCCCCGGACGAGGCATCGCCGACCGCGAGCGTCCCCGTCCCGGCCTCGACACGCGAAAGCGTTGCGGGGGAGAGGACAAGCCCGGGACCGGAGGTGCTCCCGAGCGAGATCGATCCGCCCGGCGACCGTGGCGCGAAGGCCACCAAGCCGCCGGGCGCGCGCAGGGCCTCCGCCGCGCTGATCGCGTCGGCCGCGAGCGCGATCCGGCGCCCAGGGCCGGCGGTCACGGCGCCGCCGGCGAAGACGCTCTGACCCGCGACCGTCACATCGCCACCCGAGGCCGTCACCGCGCCGGTCGAGACCCCACCAGTCGAGCTGAGCTCGACCCCGCCATCGCCGCTGATGGAGGCGGATGCGGCGAGGCCCACGGCTCCGGAGAGCCGCGCCGGGCCGGTCGCGGTCACCGGTGCGGTCGGCAGCAGGCTGAGCGTGCCGCCGGTCGTGAGCGTCACCGTCCCGCCCGAGACCGGGCCCGAGACGACGAGGGTGCCCGGGGTGGTGATGGTGATCGGCCGCGCTCCCATCCCGGTCGCGGTCGCACCGGCAAGGGAGGCGAAGTCGTTGCCAGGGTTGGTCAGCTCGATGCTGGTGCCGCTCACCGTCAGCGCCTCGGCGGCGATCCGCGCCGTCTGCGTGAGCGCCCCGCCCGCCGCGAGCCGAACGTCGCCGGGAACCGTGACCGCCCCGTCCACCACGAGGGCGGTGGTCGTCGCGAAGGCGAACGTGCCCGAGCCAGGACCGATTGTGACGCCGGAGAGGCGCCCGACGGCGTTCGCCGCCTCGAGCCCGATCGTGCCGATCGCTGTCGCAGCCGTCAGCGTCGGCGCGGTGATCGGCCCGGATGCCGTCTGGCTGATTCCCGTGATGGCGCTGAGCGAAACGGCGGTCTCTGAGGACACCGCCCCGGCGAGCCCGAGCGCGCCCCTCGAGGAGAGCGACACGGCGCTGCCCGCTGCAATCGTGGACGCGACCGAGAGGGGACCTTGCGCCGCGAGCGAGACCGTGCCAGGCGCGGCGACGGCGCCTGTGACGGCAAGCCCCTCCGCCGTCGCGACCGCGATGGTGCCGCCGCCGGTGCCGACCGTCGCGCCGGCGAGAGCACTGATCCGGTTGCCCGAATCGCCGAGTGCGATCGCCGAGCCGGGGCCGGTCACGGCGGCGGTCAGCGAGGGCGCGGTGATGGTGGCACCGGTCGACTGGGTGATGCTTCCGCCAGCCGTCAGGGAAAGCCCGCCCGGAGCGACGAGCGGGGCGGCGAGGACAAGGCCAGCATTCGCCACCCTGAGAGAGATCGGTCCCGGTGCCGTGATCGCTTCGTCGAAGCTGTAGGTCGGGGTGGTGGCCGTCGTCGCGATCGCGAAGCCGCCGGCGCTGGCCGAGGAGGCGGCGAGGCTGCCGATCGCGTTTTCGGTGTTGCCAAGCGCGACCGTGCTGCCCGCCACGGCGAGCCGTGCAACGCTGAGCGGCTGGGTCTGGGCGATGGTGCCGCCAGAGCGAAGCTCAAGCGTCA
>Ga0272446_1008233_pt1 | contig 10004 bp, 11 predicted proteins | sample YNPCB0061_FD_194587 | JGI IMG/M metagenome (GOLD analysis project Ga0272446, IMG submission 194587) | Hot spring microbial mat communities from Yellowstone National Park, WY, United States - YNP-CB-006-1 | ecosystem: Environmental > Aquatic > Thermal springs > Hot (42-90C) > Sediment | place... | reverse complement strand
CCGGTCGCCAGACCTTCGAGCTCGAGCGCGCCGCTGAGCTTGTACCAGCGGCGCAGGCCGACCAGCCCCGCGACGGTGAGGACGAGCGGAACCCCGAGCCAGACGGCCCAGACGGCCGCCCGTTCCAGCTTCGGGTTCGAACGCCGCCGCGGGTCGAACAGCCGCGCGAGCTCGATGCCCAGCAGCACCAGCAGCGGCGGCACGGCGGGCAGCAGGTAACGCCATTCCTTGCCCGCCGACACCGTGAAGAAGGCGAAGTGCCCGACGAACCACAGCGCCAGGAAGTGCGTGCCGCAGCGGTTGACGCCTTCCGGCGGGCGCAGCGCTCGGAGCAGCGCGGCCGGCACGGACAGCGTGAACGGCAGGGTGTAAAGCGCGGCAGCGCCGAAGTACGTGAACCACCACGGCAGGGCGCGCTGGCCGGCGACGTTGGGCAGGTCGCCGGTGAACCGGTCCAGGAACTCGACGCGCCAGCGGAGCAGGGCGGCGGGATCGGAGGCGATGACCGCGACGGCCCACGGCAGCCACGGCAGGAGGAAGAGTGCCAGGCCCACGAGGTGCCAGCCGCTGGCGAGTATCGTCCACCGCCGCAGGACGACCACGTATAGCACGGCCGGAAGGCCGACGAGCACGAGCGGCATCGGCATCTTGTAGAGCATGCCGAGGCCCGCGGCGAAATAGCCGGCCAGCCACAGCGCGACCCGCGTGCGGCGGCCGCGGGCGGCTTCGGAGCCGATCCACAGCGCGGCCAGCGCAGCGGTTGTGCAGGCGGTCAGTCCGAGGTCGCTGGCGGCGCGGTGCGACCACCACAGGACGAGCACGCTGGCCGACGCGGCGAACCCGGCGAACCGGGCGGCCCGTTCGCCGGCGATGCGGTGCGCGAGCCAGAAGATCGTCAGGACCAGCAGCACCGCCGCGATGGCGCTGGGCAGTCGGGCGGACACGGTGTCGACCGGCGTGCCGCGGGCGAGACTGGTGAGCATCACCGCCCAGTACGGCCCGGGCGACTTCTGCATCCGCGTTTCGCCGGCGAACCGCGGCACGAGCCAGTCGCCCGCGGCCTGCATCTCGCGCGCCGTCTGCGCCACCCAGCAGTCGATCGGCTCGAAGCCCGGCCCGCCGTCGAGGTCGTAGAGCGACAGCGCGAGCGTGGCCACGGCCAGGAGCGCGAACCACCGCCACGTCGTGCCCGTCCAGGGATCCGGCCCGGCGGCCGGGAGAGCGGGCGCCGGAGCCTCGCTCACGCCGGCTTCTCCGGGGTCGCGAAGCGGGCGAGCGGTTCGTCGATCGCCCGGTTCACGCGCGCCATGAGGTCGACGTAGTCGGCCTGCGTGCGCATCAGAGCCTTCAGCGCATCGTGCCCGGCCATCTGCGTCTCGAGGTCCTTGAGCCGGTGCTTGTCGGCGACCTCGATCGGCTTCTGCTCGGTCTCGAGCGCGTGCAGGCGGTCGAGGTGTGCCTGGTAGTCCTGGAGGAGCTGGCGCGCCGAGGCGTCGGTCCGCACGGCCTGCTGCGCCCGGTAGTAGGCCTGCACGGTCGGGTGCGCGGCGAGCGCCTCGCCCAGCGCGCGGGCCTGATTCAGAAGTTCCTGGGGTTCCGGCATGGTTCACCTGCTTTCCGGCGTCGGCCGGGCACCCCGGCCGCCCGGCCGCGGCCGCGCCGGCGGCGATTCTACCGGCCCGGTGTGCCGGGGGCACGCGACCGCGTCACACGTTCCGGAGCTGGTGGCCGAGCTTGTACTTCTTGGTCTCGAGGTAGCGCCGGGTGTGCTCGGTGGGGGCGATCTCGAGCGGCAACTGCTCGACGATGTGCAGCCCGTAGACCTCGAGCCGGCTGATTTTCTTGGGGTTGTTCGTGAGAATCCGCAGGCGGGTGACGCCGAGGTCCCGCAGAATCTGGGCCCCGATGCCGTAGTCGCGGTGGTCGTCGCGGAACCCGAGGAACTGGTTGGCCTCGACCGTGTCGAGCCCCTGGTCCTGGAGGCGGTACGCGTGCAGCTTGCTCTCGAGCCCGATGCCGCGGCCCTCCTGCCGCAAGTACACGACCGCCCCGCGGCCGGCCTCCGCGATGAGGCGCATGGCGGCCCGGAGCTGCTCGCCGCACTCGCAGCGCATCGAGCCGAACACGTCGCCGGTGAGGCACTCGGAGTGGACGCGCACGAGCACCGGCTCGTCCGCGGGTACGACGCTTCCGCGGGCGTCGAGCTCGCCGATCCCGCCGCGGCACAGGGCGACGTGCGTGGCGTGATCCGTCCGTGCCCGGTAGGCGAGCAGCAACCAGTCGCCGAACTCGTTCTTCAGGGGAATCGTCTCCACGCGCTCGACGAGCCGCTCGCGCTGGAGCCGGTACTCGATGAGCTGCGCGATCGTGCACATCTTCAGCCCGTGCCGCCGGCACAGCTCCGTGAGCTGCGGCACGCGGGCCATGCTGCCGTCCTCGTTCAGCACCTCGATCAGCGCCGCCCCGGGCAGCAGCCCGGCCAGCCGGCACAGGTCCACCGAACCCTCGGTCTGCCCGCCCCGCACCAGCACGCCCCCCTCCCGCGCGATCAGCGGGTTCACGTGCCCCGGACGCACGAAGTCCTCCGGCACGGCCTCCTCGGCGACGAGGTGCCGGATGGTCGTGGCCCGGTCGAAGGCCGACACGCCGGTGGTGGTGCCGAGGTGCGGCCCGGCGTCGACGGTGACGGTGAAGTTCGTGCCCAGGCGCGTCGTGTTCTGCGAAACCTGCGGCGGAAGGTTGAGCTGCCGGCAGCGGCCCTGGGACAGCGCCACGCACAGCGTGCCCCGCCCGTGCTTCAGCATGAAGTTCACCTTCTCGGGCGTGATGGCCTGCGCCGGGCAGACGAGGTCCCCCTCGTTCTCCCGCTCCTCGTCGTCCACGAGGACGATCATCCGGCCGGCGCGCAGCTCCTCGAGGATGTCGTCAATCGCGCTGAACGGGCTGACAGACGGGTCCGAGGCGGTCATGCCGGGCTCCGCGGGCCGCCGGCGCGCACCAAAGCTCCGACCCCGTCGTCACGCCGACGGGGGCGGGCCGGTGCCACCGGCCTCGTCATTGTACCACGGGATCCCGCGTCCCCGGCGGGCCGGCGGTCAGGCCCCGGCGGCGGCGGCGACCTCGACCGGCGGGGCGGGGGCGGGCCGCTTGAGGGTGAGCGTCTCCATGGGCGGCAGGTCGGCCAGGTCGGCCAGGCCGAACACGTCCAGGAACTTCTTCGTCGTGCCGTAGAGCAACGGGCGCCCGACGATCTCGGCCCGGCCGACGATGCGGACCAGCCCCATCTCGCGCAATCGGTTGAGGACCTCGCCGCAGGCGACGCCGCGGATCGCTTCGATGTCGGCGCGGATGATCGGCTGGCGGTAGGCGACGATGGCGAGCGCTTCGAGCGCCGCGTCGGTCAGGCGGGCCTGCGCCCGCTGGAGGTTGAGCCGCGCGACCCAGGGCTGCGCGGCGCGCAACGTCAGCATCTGAAAGCCGCGGGCGATTTCCTCGATGCGGAAGGTCAGCCCCGCCGCGGCGTAGCGGGCGTTGAGCTCATCGACCCAGCCGCGGACATCGCGGGCCGTCCCGACGCCCGCGAGGTCCGCGAGCCGCGCCGCGCTGAGCGGCGTGTCCGACGCGAACAGCAGCGCCTCGATGATCTGGGCCGGCGCCAGCGCCGCATCAGCCGCGGCCGGCGGAGTGATCGCGGTGTGCATCAGGTCGCCCGTGGAAGCGTCCCCCGGATCGACAGCGACAGCATGTTCCTCGCGGTCCATCGCGCGGTCCTCGTCATCCCTGACTCTGAAACACTCGCTCCAAACCACCCGGCATGCTACCGGCAGCGGAGGCACACGTCCAGAGGCACGGTCGGCAGGAAGTCGCAGAGGACGCCCTTGCCACCATGGCTCGGCCCTCGGAAACCTTCGTGCCATTGCTGCAACACCCCCCGGTGGCCGCCGCTACGGCCGCGGCGCTTCGCCTTCCGGCGCGCGGTGCTCCGCCCCGCGCAGCAGGCGCGCGATGTTCTCCCGGTGCCGCACGATGATCACCAACCCCAGCAGCACCGCCACCGCCACGAGCGGCCCGTGCGCCGCCACTCCCGCGCCGCTCCACCAGAGCGCAACCACCACCGCCACCGGAAACAGCACCGCCAGCGTCAACGAGCCGACGGACACCGTCTTCGTCGCGTAGCGTGCCACCCCATAGCCCGCCAGCGCCGCGAGCATCGCGATCGTGTAGTACGGCCAGATGCCCAGCGCCACGCCGATCGTCGTCGCCACGCCCTTGCCGCCGCGGAAACCCAAATACACCGGGAACACGTGCCCCAGCACGGCCGCGACGGCCGTTGCAACGAGCAGCAACTGCCGCGTCGGGTCGGTGGCGGGCCCCGGCAACGCGAGCGTCGCGGTCAGCGTCGGCACCAGCCCCTTGAGGATGTCCAGCGCCAAGCACACAAAGCCCCACTTGCGCCCGAGCACGCGGCCCACGTTGGTCGCGCCGATGTTCCGGCTGCCCTGCGTACGGATGTCCACGCCCCGCCCCAGGCCGATGAGCAGCCCGAACGGCACCGCGCCGAGCAGGTACGCCCCGACGATCAGCAGCGCCGCGGTCACGCCCCCGGCCCCTCGTCCGCGTCCGGCGCCGCCCGCATCCGCAGCCAGCCGGGCCGCAGCCGGTCGCGCAGCCACTCGGTCCACCGCATCCCGCGCCCGCGGACCTGTCCGACCGACAGGTGCGGCACGACGTCCTCCGGTCGCACGACCGTCCGCCGCCGGGCGGCCAGCCACGCCGCCAGCGGCCACGCCAGCGCCAGCAGAACGCGCCGCGCGCGGCCTACCGCTGGACGGCTTGCCGAACGCTCCGCAGGACTTCGTCGCGGGAACGGGATGGAATCGCGGACCGGCTCCATAGCTGCTGCCGCCGCTGCACGGCGGGACGCTCCTCGTAGTAATTCGTCACCGGGCTGCACCCGCCCTCGACCGTGTCGCCCCCGGCATAGTCGATCGCGAGCAGCCAGCGCCCGAAGTCCTCGTCGCGCTCGGCCGGGTAGATCAGGGCGGTCACATACCGGGCCGGTCCGGCGGCCGGGCCGCGGTCCGCCAGATGCACGAACGCCCGCGCGGGCGGCGGCGTGTGCTCGGCCCGCGCGACCAGGGCGTCAAAATCGGCTTCGGCCGCGGCGTGATCCGCGCGGTAGCAGAACACGCCACTCTCCAGCAGGAAGCGCTCGCGGGGCACCCCCTTCAGCTCGAACGTGCCGTCCGGTGCGGCGCGCACGATGCGATAGACCTTGCCCGACCGGTAGCGCTCGTGCTCCAGCAGGAACGCGATCTCCTCGGCCGTGTAGCCGAGGCCGGTCCAGCCGTCGAACTCGAAGATGTAGAGGCCGCGGTACTTCTGCGGCTGCTCCACCCGCGGAATCTTCATCCGTGCCGGCTCCAGCGTGCCCGGTCGGAGCGGCCCCGCACGGGCCGTCCCGCCCCCGGGCGCGTCCCGCCATTATACGGGCTGGGGGGTCCGACGGGGGCCGGCATTAAGAAGGGCGGGCGAGTCGAGCATGGGCGTTAGGAGGCGGGACTCGACTCGCCCTTCATCAGGGGAACGGAGATTGATTGGGGCCGCAGCGGTCCCGGGAGCGGCCGCCAGCGCAGCCACCCGACGGGGCATGCCATCCCGTGGCACGCTACAGGCCCCGAGCCATCATGGCAGCATCAGTGGGCAGACAGCTGTTTCAGCCGTGGCGCAGCCTGCGGCTGCCTGCCACCGATGCCCGGTCTCGTTCACGCGGGGTCCGCCGCGGGCGGCGGAGCGAGCTGCGGCTCGTCCGACAGGCCCCACGCGGCCACCTCGCACCGCACCAATTCCGCGATCAGCGACTTCCGCACCCGACGGAAGCCCAGTCCCAATACCTGCTGTTCGATCCGGCCGGCCAGCACGCGGCTCACGCTTTGCCGCAGACCGTACTTGTCCTGGAGCGCCCGCGCGACGGCGCTCTTTCGCCAGGGGGCCGGGGCGCCGCCGGCGTCGCCTACGACCTCGATCGCGCGGCGCCGCAGCGCCCGCTGTCGCCGGTGCCACCGCAGGTCGGCGGCCACTTCCTCGAGGTCCGTCTGCTCCAGCACGGCGCACACGCACTGGTGGATGTACTGCGTCGTCGGCGGCCGATCGCCGGCCCATTCCCGCAGGTGCAGCGCCACCGCTCGCATCAGCGGGTCGGCCAGCCGCAAGTCAAACCCGCGCCGCTGCATCGCGGCCGACAACACGTTCCGCAACTTCGCCGGATCGAATCGCTCGAGCGTCCCGTCCCGCTTCGTAACGACCAACGGCCTGCGGGTCTTCACTCGGTCGCTCCTTCGAAGAGGTTCTGCTGCCCCGGGATGTCGTCCGCCGACCGCTCCAGCACGTCCCGGGCTTCTTCGATGAAATCGCCGACGTCCTCGAACTGGCGATACACGCTCGCGAACCGCACGTAAGCCACCTGGTCCACTCGCCGCAGCACTGTCGCGAGCCGTTCGCCGATCGTCTGGCTCGACACCTCCTTCTCGAAGTTCGATACGAGCCACTCCTCGACTTCGTCCACCACCTGCTCGAGTCGCTCGGCCGAGACCGGCCGCTTGTACGCCGCGTGCCGAATCCCGGCGAGCATCTTGTTCCGGTCGTACGGCACGCGCGAGCCGTCGCGCTTGATCACCGCGAGCTTGATCGCTTCCTCGATCCGCTCGTACGTCGTGAACCGCCGCCCGCAGCGCTCACATTTGCGCCGCCGCCGGATGCACAGCCCGCCCTCGCTCGAACGCGAGTCGATCACCCGGTCGTCGTCTTCCTTGCAGAACGGACACCGCATGGGGCCTCGTTCCGTGCTGCGCCGGCGGCGACTCCGACACGCGCCGCGTCGGGCCGCTCGACCTGCCCGTGGTCCGCGCCATTCTACTCCGGAATCATACCACGGGTTGTTACGACGCACAATGTAAACAACTACCCGTTGCGTGTCAACATTTTCAAACGCCCGCCCAAGACTTTCCGCAGCGCGGCCGGTATAACCGCCCGGTCATGGCTGGCGCCCGTGCGGAGTTCGTCCACGACAACCTGCGGCTGATCGGGTCCTCGCTCGCCGGCGAGGAGACGTACATCGTCGCGCCCGAGCTCAACCTCGCGTTCGACGTCGGCCGCTGTCCCAGCGACGTCCTGAACGTCGACCACGTGTTCCTCACCCACGGGCACATGGACCACGCCGCCGGCGTGGCGTACTACTTCTCCCAGCGGATGTTCCTCGACAACGCGCCGGGGCACCTCTACGCGCCGCGCCCGCTGATCGAGCCGCTTCGCCGCCTGCTGCGCGTCTGGGCCGACATCGACGGCCACGAGCCGCCCTCGAACCTGCACGCCGCCGAGCCGGGCGTGGACATCGAGCTGCGACGCGATCTCGTCGTCCGCCCGTTCACGGTCAACCACCCCTGCCGGCGGCATGACCGTTCGGTCGTGCCGGCCCTGGGCTTCACCGCCATCGAGGTGCGACAGAAGCTGCTGCCCGAGTACCAGGATCTCACGGGCCCGCAACTCGTCGCGCTCAAGCAGCAGGGGGTCGCGATCACGCGCCGCGTGGAGCGACCGCTCGTCACGTATTGCGGCGACACGGCCGTGGGCGACTTCTTCGAGCTCGAGTTCGTGCGGACCAGCCGCGTGCTGCTGCTCGAATGCACGTTCGTCGAGCCGGACCACGTCGACCGCGCGCGGGCGGGCTACCACATGCACGTCAGCGACCTCGCGCGGGTGATTCCGGCGCTGGCCTGCGAGCGCGTCGTGCTCGTGCATCTATCGCGCCGCACGCCGCACGCGGTCGCGAGGGCCACGGTGCAGCGCGAACTGGGCGAGCACGCCGCCCGCGTCGTGTTCCTGATGGACTACCGCCGCCGGCGGCGCGGTCCCGACGGGCCGGACGCCGCTACAATCAGCGCACCATGAGTGACACGCAGTCCCTGCCCGTGCTCGCACCCGGCGACCCCGTCGCGCCGCGCGCCCGTGCCCGCCGGCTGCCGCCGTGGCTCAAACGCCCGATGCCGGTCGCCGAGGCCATGCTGGCCACGCGCCGGCTCATCAACGGCCTCAGGCTGAATACGGTCTGCGTCGAGGCCCGCTGTCCGAATCTCACGGAATGTTGGTCGCGGCACACCGCCACGTTCATGATCCTCGGCGACAAGTGCACGCGCCGCTGCCGCTTCTGCGCCGTCCACACCGCGCGGCCGGACCCGGTCGATCCCGAGGAGCCGGCCCGCCTGGCCGAGGCGGCCGCGCACCTGAAGCTCAAGCACGTGGTCATCACGTCGGTCGCGCGCGACGACCTGCCGGACGAGGGGGCCGGACACTTCGCGCGCTGCATCGCGGCGGTGCACCACAGCCGGCCAGGCGTGACGGTCGAGGTCCTCGTGCCGGACTTCCACGCCCGCCGGGACTGCGTGCGGGCCGTGACCGACGCGGAGCCGGAGGTGTTCAACCACAACGTCGAGACCGTGCCGAGCCTCCACAAGCGCGTCCGCCCGCAGGCCCGGTACGAACGCTCGCTCGAGACGCTGCGCCTGGCCAAGGAGCTGCGGCCGCAGATGCTCACCAAAAGCGGCGTGATGGTGGGGCTGGGCGAGACCCGGGCCGAACTGGAGGCGGTGTTCCGGGACCTGCGGGCGGTGGAGTGCGACCTGCTGACGATCGGGCAGTACCTCAAGCCGTCGTCCGGCGAGACGGCCGGGCACGCGTCGGTCGAGCGCTTTTACACGCCGGCGGAGTTCGATGAGCTGGGGGCCGCGGCCCGCGCGCTGGGCTTCGCCGCGGTCGCCAGCGGGCCGTTCGTCCGCAGCAGCTACTTCGCCGAAACGCTTTTTGCCCACTCCGGTGCGAGCCGGGCGGCGGCGGAGCGGTAGCGCCGCACAGCACGAACCCGCGTCGGCCGCACGCGACGCGTCGGCCAGCGCGAACCTTCAAGTTTCGTGATGAGAAAACGAGAACGGGCGACCGGCCGGCCGCCCGTCTCGCATTCTGCACGTCGGCTCACCGACCGACGACCGCCCCGCGGAGCCCTGTGTTATCCGCGTCGGCGGATCAGCAACGTGCCGAGACCGAGCAGCAGGAGCGCGGCCGGCTCCGGCACGATGCCGGGAACGCGGAAGATCAGGAACTCGTCGTGGTTCCAGCCGCCGAACGGCGCCGGGTAAGGCAGCCACGGAGGCGCAGTGCCCGCGTCATGCCAGATCCACTGGGCGTTGGCCGGGATGCCCGGCATGTTGTGCATCCACGGGCCCGGGTGGCTCGCGTTCGTCCAGCCGGGCAACGTGCTGGGCGCAATCCACAGGTTGTTGGCCGTTGCGTAGGCGATCGCCGCGTCTACCTGCGCCTGCGTGGGTTGCAGCGAGAACGGCCAGGGGTTCGGCCACGTCGGGTCAATCGCCTGGAGGTACGCGCCCGCGGGGAAGACCTCCCACACCTGGTCGCCGGTCGAGATGGACTGGCCCGACGTGACGTTCACGAAGTGGCCGAGGAAGCCCTGGGCGACGCCGTGGTCCGAGGCGGTGGCCACGTACAGGTAGTCGGTCGGCGCGCGTCCGAACGCGTTCCAGGTCTCCACCGTGAACCAGTTGTTGTCGCCGCCGGCGTAAAACGTCGTCACGGTGTCCGTGCCGAAGTAGATGTCGTACTGGTTGTCGACCGTGATCGTCATCACCCAGTCATCGGCGAGGGCCGAGGGGCCGATCGAGAGCAAGCCGATGGCAGCCAGAAACAGAACCTTGCGCATGAAACTTCTCCTCCAGAAAAGGACTCACAACCCAACCGGGCCGACCCGCTCGGCCCGTGCGTACGACGCTGTTCGAGGAATCTCGTTCCCAGCGGGACCGGACCGCGAAGCCGGTCCGGCCCGGAAGCGAACGGCCCGGGGCGGCCGCCGTTGTCGACGAGCGTGCGGGGGCGGGGGGCGCCGGTAGCCCGGGTGCGGACCACGGCTCGTTCCGGCGAATCAACATCGCCGTTGTACG
>Ga0272446_1008232_pt1 | contig 10006 bp, 8 predicted proteins | sample YNPCB0061_FD_194587 | JGI IMG/M metagenome (GOLD analysis project Ga0272446, IMG submission 194587) | Hot spring microbial mat communities from Yellowstone National Park, WY, United States - YNP-CB-006-1 | ecosystem: Environmental > Aquatic > Thermal springs > Hot (42-90C) > Sediment | place... | reverse complement strand
ACACGCGCTCGCCTTGATGCATCGCCGCCCCATGCGGGACAGCCCCGCCATGGGCAGCAACTCTGCGCCTCGAGGTCCAAATCGAGACCAGGCTCGATGAACAAGAACATCAGGCACATCATCAACTCAGCGACGACTCGCTTCGCGACGTTGGGACACTACTGACTACCCGCACCGGCTTGGCGAACGGAGACATGGAGACACGCCCCCTGCTGTCCTTGCGGGACGATGCGCGCCTTCGGCTGGACGAAGGCGCGTGTCTGCCTTTGCGCAGCCAATTCGGCGGCTGCAGCGCATGCGCCGCGGTCTGTCCGGTCGGCGTGCTGTCGGTGGCGGTTGAGCGCGTCGCGCTCGCCGACGGCTGCACGAACTGCGGCCGCTGCGTGGCTGCGTGCCCGAACGAGGCGCTGCAGATCGACGGCTTCGATGCGATCGAAAAGCTGCCGGTGGGCGCGCAGCCGATCGAGTTGGAGTGCGCCAAGGTGCCGGCCGACGCGCGCAGTGCGGACGCGATCGTCGTGCCCTGCCTCGGCGGGATCTCGCCGGGCCGCCTCGCAGCGCTGAACGAGCGCGCGGCGGGACGCGAAGTGCGGCTGATCGACCGCGGCTGGTGCGGTCAATGCAAGGCCGGCTGCGGACCGGCGCATCCGGCGCAAGCCGCGGTGCACACCGTCGCGCTATGGCTGCACGCCGTCGACGAGCCGATCGCGGCGCCGCACATCGTGTTGCGTGCGCTGCCGCTTGCGCGGATGCCGGCGGACATTCCGTTCCCCGACCGGGCGCCGGATCCCGGGCCGGCGATGACGCGGCGGCAGTTCTTCCGCACGCTGGCCGAAAGCCCGACCGGCCGGCCGCGCACGACGATGGGGACCGACGGGCGTGCGGCGTTTCCGGCCAGCGCGCGACGGGAGTCCCCGGAGCGCCGCAGGCTGCTCGATGCGATCGCAGCCGCAGCGCAACGCGCCGGCGGGGGTGTGCCGGCAGAGTTTTTCCCGATCGTCACCAACAACGGCGCGTGCGCCGACCACCGCGTTTGCACGGCCGCATGTCCGACCGGCGCGCTGAAAGTCACCGAAGCCGACGGCGCCGCGGCGCTCACGTTTTCCGCCGCCGCGTGCATCGCCTGCGGGGCGTGCACGCGCGCCTGCCCCGAGGGCGCGCTCGCGGTCGAGCCGCACGGCGGCGGACCCGAACGAGTGACCGTCGCGTCGCACACGCGGCAGCCGTGCTCGAACTGCGGAGACGAGTTTTCACCGCGCGCCGGCGAGACGCTGTGCGCGACGTGCAAAAAATCCCAACGCTTCATCGGCGACGCGATGTCGCAGCTATTCGGCGCCAGGCCGTGAGCCCGCCGCCGCCCCTTTTCTGACGGGAGGTCATCGATGGGAATCACCGACAGCATCTTCAAGTCGCGGCTGACGCGGCGTCGCTTCCTGCAGGCCACCGCGGCCACTGGCACGGCCGCAGCCGCCGGCGGCGGGCTGCAGACCCTCGCGCCGGCGGAGGTCAAGGCGCAGCCCGCCGCCGGGCAGACGAAGATCACGAAGAGCATCTGCCACCAGTGCCCGGCGCGCTGCGGCATCGACGTGTACACCACCGACGGGCGCGTTCACGCGATCTGGGGAAGCACCGAGCATCCGATCTCCAACGGCAAGCTGTGCCCGAAGGGGCCGCTCGGCACCTACATCCTGTACGACCCGGATCGATTCAAGGGCCCGATGAAGCGCACCAACCCGAAGAAGGGGCGAGATGAGGACCCGAAGTTCGTTCCGATCTCGTGGGACGAGGCCCTGAACACGGTGGCCGCGCGGCTGAACGCGCTGCGCGAGAAAAACGAGTCGCATCGGTTCGCGCTCCTGTTTGGCCGCGGCTGGGGCGCTTCGTGCGCGGGGCTGCTGGGCACCTTCGGCGCGCTGTACGGCTCGCCGAACGTGCCAATCAATCACTCGTCGATGTGCTCCGACGGCAGCGTGCTCGCCAAGCAGTGCACGGACGGCAACGCGTCGTACAGCGCCTACGACTACCGCAACGCCAACATGCTGCTGATGTTCGGCGCGAACTTCCTCGAGTCGTTCCGCCCCTATAACAACAACATGCAGGTGTGGGGCTACATCCGCGGCGAGAAGACGCCGAAGACGCGCGTGACCGCCGTCGATGTGCACATGAACACGCTTCTGGCGGCGAGCGACCGCGCACTGCTGGTCAAGCCGGGCACCGACGGCGCGCTCGCGCTCGCCATCGCCCACGTAATCCTGACCGAAGGGCTGTGGGAGAAGAGCTTCGTCGGCGACTTCAAGGACGGAGTCAACCGCTTCAGGACCGGACAGACCGTCGATCCGAAGGACTTCAACGAGAAGTGGGTCAAGGGCCTGGTCGAGTGGTGGAACATCGAGCTGAAGGACCGCACACCGGCATGGGCTGCCGGTGTGACCACGCTGTACGAGCGCGACATCGTCGCCACCGCGCGCGAGTTCGGCACGACGCGTCCGGCGATCGCGTTGTTCGAGCGCGGCGCGCACACGCACAGCAATGGCATCTTCAACGGCATGGCGATCCATACGCTCAACGCGCTGGTTGGATCGCTGTATGCCAAGGGCGGGCTGATGTACCAGATGGGGCCCGCCTACGGCCCGCTTCCGGTGAAAGAGGACGACTACAAGGACGAATACGCGAAAAGCGGCCCGTGGAAGCAGTTCCCGCGCGTGGATCTGAAGGGTCACCCGGACGGCTACCTGCTCGCGAAGAACATGTCGCAGGAGATCCCGAAAAACCATCTGTCGGGCAAACCGTACAAGCTCGACACGGTGATGTTCTATCTGACCAATCCCGTGTTCTCGGCGCCCAACGCACCGCAGTGGGAAGAGATGCTCAAGGAGGTCTTCGTCATCGAGACCTCGCCGTTTCCGAGCGAAACCGCCTGGATGGCCGATCTGGTCTTGCCGGACCACACGTATCTGGAGCGCCTGCAGGACGCGCCGACGTACCCGTTCCAGGGTTGGCCGCTGGCGCAACTGCGCGTGCCCGCGATCAAGCCGCTGTACGACACGAAGTACTTCGGCGACACGCTGATCGAGATCGGCAAGCGCATCAAGGGCCCGATGGGCGAGTACTACAAGGCGCTCGGCAACAACGAAAACGTCATCCGCGCGCTCGCCAAGGGGTTCGAGTCCGCGCCCGGTGACAACGGGGTCAAGGACTTCGAGAGCTGGAAGGAAAAGGGCGTCTGGTACCGCAAGCCGTATCTGTGGCGACAGGTCAACGGCGAGTTCTTCGAGTGGGACGGCAAGGGTTACAACAAGCCGATGAAGCCGGAGGAGGTCAAGGAAAAGCTGCTGAAGACCGAGTCGGGCAAGTTCGAGATCCGCTCCAGTTACCTGGAGCACAAGGCCGACTGGATCGCAGCCAAGACCGGCCGCGACAAGAACAAGCTGATGTTCCCGATCTGGGAAGAGCCGAAGTACACCGGCGGCGGCGACCTGCACTTCGTCACACCGAAGACGGCGCTACACGCGGAAGGGCGCGGCGCCAACATCCCGACGGTGATCGCGCTGTTCCAGCCCACCGTCGGCGGGCGTGGCGCCAAGCGCGCGCTGTGCGAGATCCATCCGAGCGTGGCCAACGCGAAAGGCATCAGGGACGGCGACAAGATCCGCATCAAGTCGGAACTGGGTCAGATCGAGGCATACGCGGCGGTGACCGAGCTGACCCGCCCGGACACGCTGGTGCTGCCGTTCGAATACGGCCACTGGGCGCACGGTCGCTGGGCGAAGGGAGCCGGATCGCATGTGAACACCGTGGTCGTCAACCAGTCCGATCGTGTGACCGGCATGGCCAACTACTACACGGCCAAAGTCACCGTCGAAAAGGCCTGACCGGAAAGGGAGCTGCGAAATGGCTAAATGGGGAATGGTCATCGACCTGGACAAGTGCACCGGCTGCCAGGCCTGCACGACCGCATGCGCGATGGAAAACAACCGCCTGCCGGGCGAGAACTGGCAGGACGTGCTCTTCTATCACGAAGGCAAGTATCCGAACGTCAACATGAAGTGGTTCCCGCGGCCGTGCATGCACTGCGAGAATCCGTCGTGTGTCAGCGCCTGCCCGACCAAGGCGACCTACAAGGACCCGGACGGCGGCTACGTGCTGATCGACTGGAACAAGTGCATCGGCTGCAAGGCCTGCATGGTCGCCTGCCCGTACGGCGTGCGTTTCTACACGGACGAAAAGCCGCTCGTGCAGCCGGACGTGCGCAGCGTGTTCCCGGGCAAGGGCGGTCGAACGTGGGACCCGCCGTACCGGGCGCCGCAGGACGATCCGACCCGGGGTGTGGGCATCCAGCCGCACGGCGTCGTGTCCAAGTGCACGTTCTGCTACCACAAGACCAGCACCGCGCCGAAAGGCGTGGCCGACCTGGATGAGGACGATCCGAAGACCAAGGAGCACACGCCGGCCTGCGTGCGCGTCTGCCCGCCCAAGGCGCGTTACTTCGGCGACCTGGACAACCCGGCGTCGAAAGTCAACAAGCTGATCGCCGACAAGCGCGGCGTGCGCCTGCTCGACCACACCGGTAACAAACCGCAGGTGTACTACCTCTCCGGCGGTGCAGGGCCGGCCGTGCCGAGCTCGCGCGAAACCAACAAGGCGTAGGAGGAAACGATGAGTGCTGCAACCCTTCCTCGCGCGGGTAGCGCGGGCTTCGCGATCGGCGTCGTGGGCTTCCTGGTCACCGGCGCCTGGGTGATCTGGCAACTGATGACGCAGGGCCATGCGGCGTACAACACGACGAGCAACGGCCTGATGTGGGGGCTGCCGATTGTCACGTACGACTTCCTGCTGATGAGCTCGTGCGGCGCGGCGCTCACGGCGGCGCTGGGCATCGTCTTCGGCGTCAAGGACTTCGAACCTCTGGCACGCCGAGCCACATGGATCGCGCTGGCGCTGCTGGTCGGCGGCGTGCTCGCGCTGTTCCTCGAGCTCGGCAATCCGATCCGCTCGCTGTACGCGATCCCGCTGAACTTCCAGGTCAAGGCGCCGCTTTTCTGGAAAGTTCTGGCCGTCGGTGTCTACGCCCTGTGCCTGCTGCTGATGGCCGCGAACTGGATCGCCAAGCGCGATGCCGGCAAACCCGGCGGTGTAGCCACGATCGGCGCGATCGCCGCGCTCGCGGTCGTGTTCACCGGCGCGTTGATGTTCGCGACGCTGTCGATGCGGCCGTTCTGGCATTCGGGCGAGGTGCCGGTGATGATCCTCGTCGAAGCGCTGCTGGGCGGCATGGCCTTCACGCTGCTGGCCGCGCAATTGGCCGGCGGCACCGACGCGCAGGCGGCGGGTCACGCCGCGCGCTGGGTGGCGCCGCTGGCGTTCCTGACGCTGCTGTTCGTCGCCGGCCGCGCGATCGTCGGGCTCGCCTCGAACCTCGACGGCCTGCAGGTGTGGAACAAGGTGGTCGGATCGGTTTGGTTCTGGATCGAAATTGCCTTTTTGGTCGTTGCGCTTTGGCTTACCGCCACCGCCGCCAACCGCGCGAGCGGCGGCATGCAGACGCTGGCGATGATCCTCGTCATCGTGGCGCTGGCCATCGGCAAGTACGAGTTCGTGATCGCCGGGCAACTCGTTCCGCTGTTCAAGGGCTCGTGGGTGCATGGGCTGATCCGGTACGCGCCGTCGGCGACCGAATGGGTGCTTGCGGCGATGTCGGCGTTCCTTGCCTACGCGGTGTATGCCTTCGGCGCTTCCCGCTTCCGCCTTGGCGGCTGACCCCGCGCCGCCGGTGGCCGCGGAAGCGGCGGACCTTTTCTTCTGCCTGGCGGCAGCGTTCCTGCCGCCGCCGGAGCAGATGACCGGACGCGCCTGGGCGCAGACGCTGGCCGCCGATCTTGACGAACTGGCCGACGCGCTCGGACTGGACGCGGCCGATGCGGTGGCCACGCTGCGCAGACACGCCGCGACAGCCGCGGCCGACGAACCCTGGCTCGTCGAATACAGCGGGCTGTTCCTCGTGCCGCCGGTGCAGGCGACGTTGAACACCGGCTTGTACCTGGAAGGCGGCCTCGGCGGCACGAGCGCCCAGATGCTCACGCAGTGCTATGCGAGCGCGGGTTTCGCGCGCCGAGAGGAATTCCACGATCTGCCCGATCACGTCGCCATTCAGCTCGAATTCGTCGGCGCGCTGCTCGAACGCGCCGCCGCCGGCGCCGCCGACGCCGCGGCGATGGCGCGCGAGTTCGTCGACGGATTCGTGCGCCACTGGATCGAGCCGCTGCGCGACGCCTGCCAGCGGGCCGCCGCGCAGCGCGCATCGGCCCGCGTCTATGCGTCGCTCGCAGACTTCGTGCGTACGGCGCTTGCCATCGTTCCGTAGGTTTGTCCTCGCAAGCGCGCCGGCCTTTCGCCTCCTCGCGTCCGGCGCGCTGCTTTTCCTGTGTCTGTGCGCGCCTGTGCTGGCCGAAATGTGCGCGGGCGAGTACCAGGCCGGTGCGCGTCGGCTGTCGCCCGCCGAGCGCGCACGCGAATTGCAGCGCCTCGAGCAGGAACGCCAGCGCGAAGCCGAGCGCGAGCGCGAGCGTCTGGCGCAGGAGGCGCAGGCGCGGCAGGCGCGTGAGGCTGCACTCGCCGCGCGTCCGCTGGGGGTGCGGCTCGTCGAAGCGCGTTGCGGTGTGTGCCACCCCGCCGACTACTTCGCCTCGCGCGGCCGAACCACGCTCGGCTGGTGGGTCACGGTGCTGCGGATGGAGGCGCTCAACGGTGCCCGCATCGAGCCGGGCGAACGCGCCCCGATCGTCGATCACCTGGCGAGATCCCACCCCGCCACGCCGGCGCGACAGGCGGCCGAATGGCTGCTCGCCGCGCTGGTCGCGGCCGGCTTCGCCGGGCTCGTCCTGAGGTGGAGCCGGCGCCGCCGTTAGGCTCAACCCGAAGACGCGGTCGAACCGCAGAGGCACGCAGACACGGAGCAGGCGCTGCGCCGTGATGCCGGGTCAGCCAGCCGACGACGGCAAACGACGCGCAGCAGGCCGATCGATCTCGGTCCGTCTGCGCGTCGTTCGCCGCATGTCCGGGGTCACGCACGCGGCAGCGTGGCCGCCAGCCGATGCGCCAGCGCGTGCGCGAGGTCCGCCTCCTCGGCCTCGACCATCACGCGCAACACCGGTTCCGTGCCGGAGGCGCGAATCAGGATGCGGCCGCTGCCGGCCAGTTCGCGTTCAATCGCCCGCACCTCTTCGGTCAGCGGCCCGTGCGACTTCCATTCGAAGCCGTTGTGCACGCGGACGTTGACCAGCGTCTGCGGCAGCAGTTTCAGGTCGGCGGTCAGTTCGGCGAGCGACTTGCCGGCGCGGCGCATCGCCGCCAGCACCTGCAGGCTGCTGACGATGCCGTCGCCGGTGGTGTGCTTGTCGAGGCACAGCAGGTGCCCGGAGCCCTCGCCGCCGAGCTGCCAGCCCTTGCGTTCGAGCAGCTCGAGCACGTAGCGGTCGCCGACCTTCGCGCGCTCGAACGGGACCTTCAGCTCCGCGAGCCGCCGCTCGAACGCGAAATTGGTCATCAGCGTGCCGACCACACCCGCAACCCGCCCGCCGTTGGCGATGCGGTCGCGCACGATCACGTACAGCAGCTCGTCGCCGTTGTACGTGCGGCCGTCGGCGTCGGCGATGACGACGCGGTCGGCGTCGCCGTCGAGCGCGATGCCCAGATCGGCCTCGTTGGCCTGCACCGCGTGCGCGAGGTGTTCGCCGTGCACCGCGCCCACACCGTCGTTGATGTTGAAGCCGTTCGGCGCGGCGCCGATCGCGACCACGTCGGCACCCAGCTCGTGAAACACGTCGGGCGCGACCTGATAGGCCGCGCCGTGCGCGCAGTCGACGACGATCTTCAGGCCCCTGAGGTCGAGCTCGCTCGGAAAGGTACTCTTGCAGAACTCGACGTAGCGGCCGCCCGCATCGTCGAGCCGGCGCGCCTTGCCGAGCAGCTTCGACTCGACGCAGGAAAACGGCGCCTCGATCTGCGCTTCGATCTGCGCCTCGATGTCGTCGGGAAGCTTGGTCCCGCGCGCCGAGAAGAACTTGATGCCGTTGTCCGGATACGGGTTGTGCGAGGCGCTGATCACCACACCCGCGGTCAGCCGCTGCGCGCGCGTCAGGTACGCAACCGCGGGCGTGGGCAGCGGGCCGCACAGCACGACGTCGACACCCGCGCTGGAGAATCCCGCCTCGAGTGCGGCCTCGAGCATGTATCCCGACACCCGCGTGTCCTTGCCGATCAGCACGGTCGGCTTGGCGCTCGCGCCCGGCGGCTGGTGCGCGACGAGTACGCGCCCGGCGGCCTGTCCCAGCTTCAGCACGAAATCCGGCGTGATCGGCGCCTGACCGACCGTGCCGCGCACGCCGTCGGTTCCGAAATACTTGCGGCTCACTTGCCCTCCCCCTGCTCGTTTTCGATGACCGCCTGCCACACCGCGAGCGCGTCACGCGTCGCGGCCACGTCGTGCACCCGCACGATACGCGCGCCGCGCTCGACGGCCAGCAGTGCCGCGGCGACCGAGGCGTGCACGCGCTCGCCGACCCCGCGCCCGGTCGCATGTCCCAGCATCGACTTGCGCGAAAGACCTGCCAGCAACGGCTGCCCGAGCGCGGTGAACTCGCCGAGCCGTGCCAGCAGCGCGAAGTTGTGCGCGGCGGTCTTGCCGAAGCCGAAGCCGGGGTCCAGCGCGATGCGCTCGCGCGCCACGCCGGCGGCCACGACCGCGTCACGGCGCGCGCGCAGGAAGTCGCCGACTTCGCGCACGACGTCCGCGTACCGCGGGGCGAGCTGCATCGTGCGCGGCTCGCCCTGCATGTGCATCAGCACGATGCCGCAGTCGGACGCCGCGACGGCTTCGAGCGCGCCGTCGGCGCGCAGCGCGCGCACGTCGTTGATGACCGCCGCGCCCTCGGCGATCGCAGCGCGCATCACCTCGGGCTTGCTCGTGTCGACCGAGACGGCAACGCCGCGGTCGCGCAGCGCCCGTAACAGCGGGATCACGCGGGCGAGTTCCTCGTCGACGCCGACCTCGCCCGCGCCCGGCCGCGTGGATTCGCCGCCGATGTCGAGCAGGTCGGCGCCTTCCTCGATCAGCCGCTCGCCGTGCGCCAGCGCGTGCCCGAACTCGACGAACCGACCACCATCCGAGAAGGAATCCGGCGTCACGTTGACGATGCCCATCACGAGCGGGCGAGCGAGGTCGAAGATGCGACCGCCGCACGCCCAGCGCGCGCCCGAGACCGTTCGACCCATCGCGCTTGCCAGCCGAAAGCGAAGCTTGCATTCTATTGAGACTTGCGCAAGCTTGTGACACCGCGACCCCGCAAGTTCGCGTCGCCCGTGTGAACCCGGTTTCGTCATCCCGAGCGACGCGAGGGACCCCGGCGTTGCGCGAGGCGAAGATTCCTCGCTGCGGCTCGGAATGACAACGGGCGACGGACGCGAGCGCAAGGCGGTCGGTCGTGTCGCGAAGATTCGTCATGCTCGATCGTGACCGCAAACCCGGCCGATGGCCGACCGCCACCTCGAAAAAGCTGCCATCGCGCGCAATGACGCCGACGTCCTCACCGACAAAGCACGCGGGCACGCACACAGGTGATGAGCCGATGTCGTGCGGGTCGATGGCTTCGCGCCCGCGTCTGATCTGGCGTCACGGCGCAAGGCTTCGTTCGTGCTGCGTGCCGTCTCTGCCTGTTCGGCACAACTGCACCTTTCGGGATGGCTTGCTCGACGGCGATGCACACGCGGCGGGCGAGCCGGCTGCCCAACCGATGGCCGGTGTCGGGCGCGTTCGAACGCCGGATTCGGGCTGACGCCTCAAGAGGATCTCGATGCTGCGACGACTGCTTGCGCGCTGGGGCAAACCGGCGGACGCCGTGAACAGCGGCGCAACGAACGAAGCGAAGAGCGGCGGCCCGCCGGTTGCGGGCACGGTGCAGCGCCCCGCCGCTGCGCCGCGCGCGCCGGCCGTCGACCAAGCTCCGCCGTG
>Ga0272446_1008231_pt1 | contig 10007 bp, 5 predicted proteins | sample YNPCB0061_FD_194587 | JGI IMG/M metagenome (GOLD analysis project Ga0272446, IMG submission 194587) | Hot spring microbial mat communities from Yellowstone National Park, WY, United States - YNP-CB-006-1 | ecosystem: Environmental > Aquatic > Thermal springs > Hot (42-90C) > Sediment | place... | reverse complement strand
GGTCGAGGCCGGACTTCACCGGCGCCGTCGCAAGGGAGGGGCCGAGCAGGTCCGTCAGCTCGTCGCAGGCGGCGCGGTCACCCGACACCAAGACGACCGGCGTCTCGAAACTGCCCGCGATGCCTGCCAGAATCCCACTCTCGCCGACCTCTCGGCCGTTGACCACCACCCGGTACTAGGAGCCAGAGATGGTATGGCAGAGAGCGGCGCTGGCCGCGCCGGCCATCGCATGGGCGCCAACAAGGAGCACGGCATCGCACTCGCCGTTCTCCAGAGGAGCCACCCAGGTTGCCCAGCGACGACCCATCACGTACTCCGCGCCCGGCTCGAGGGCGTCGGCGATCCAGCTCATAAAGCCCCGGCCGCCATCGTGCGCCCCTCCGTGCCCGTCCACGGCGATCACGGGCGAGGCGCCCGCGCGCAGGCAGCCTCGCACGCACGCGTTGGCCTCCTGCGTGTAGAGCAGGCGTCCCTCCTCGTAGCGCGAGCTGCTGCCGCCCGTCTGCTCCCAGGCCTGTATGCCGGCGACGCCCTCCATGTCGCAGAGGATCAGAGCGCCGCGCCTCGCGCGGCGGGGCGCCTCAGACATCGAACTCCACCGTCACGATCTGCTTGGGGCCGACATCGAGCCGGCAGGTTTCGCCGTCGTTCCATTCCTGGACGGCGTCCTCGTTCAGCGTCACCTGGCGCCAGCGCCGCGCCCCCGCCACTCGGATCGCGGCGTCCGGTACCGGGTCCGGCGTGATGTTGAAGAACCGCACGACCAGCGTGTCGCGGTCCTCCGCTCTCTTGATGGCTGTGACCACCAGGTGGTCCGGCTGCACCTCGACGAAGGAGCGCGAAGAGGTGCCTTGGTCTGGCGGGCACTGCACGGCGATGAGCGGCACGTTGAACTGGTGCGCCTGCCGCCACACACGCGCCTCACGCCAATCTCCCTGCGTCTGCAGGACCGCGAGGCGGAACGCATGCTTCCCAGGGCACTGCGCCTCGGGCGTGGGCGTTCCTGGCCCATCGCCGCGGCCGCTCAGTTGGCCCACGCAGCGCAGGAGCGTCACCGCGATCGCTGGGAACTGCGTGTCCAGGTCGCGGCTGTAGATCTCGTACTCCGGCAGCCCCTCGTTGATCACCGTGATCGTCTCTGGAGGCGACGGCCCATCGTCGGGGCCGCTGGCCGGTTCGCCCTCGAACCCGAGCGACACCCATGACTGCTGAGGATGGAAGGGCAAGGCTCCTTCCGCCTCCAGGGGATGCTCGATGGGTCGCTCCACGGCATCGAACTGCCCTTCGGCCACCGCGTGTCCTTCGGGCCGCCGGTACCCCCAGGCGAGCAGCCGAAGCCGATGGTCGCGTACGCGGTTGTCGAACTCGACCTCGATCTCCAGCCGGGGGACGCCGGACCAGCGGGTGGCGCGCACGGTCGTCGCGCACTCTTCGAGCTCCTCGCAGCGCTTCTGACCGTCGGGCGTGGCGCCGACCGGCAGCGCCCACCGGATGGTGGACGCCCAGGTCTCGCGTGCTGCGTTCGCCTCCACGTGCGGAGAGAGCGGCGAAGGCAGTGCGCTCGCGCGGTAGACGCGGTCGACGAGCGGCTTCCTGTGCAGGTACTCGTCGCCAACATCCCCGCAGTCCTCCAGGAAGACGGGCGGCCATGCCACCTCGCCCTTGTGGAAGGGCGCGTAGCGCGGCATCGCCGCTTGCGGTTCGATCCTATAGGTCACATACCCGCACGCGGGAACGTCGGCGGCGACGAACTCGATCGTGACCCGGCGCACCCATTGGTCGAGCGGGAGCTCCCGCGGGTTCAGCACTTGCCGGACCACTGTTTCCACGTGGGTGACCGCGAAGGGGACCTCCTCGCCGGCGGCATTCCTGAGCCGGAAACCGGTGGGCGCTCGCGAGTCGTCGCGTGCCGGGTTCCCGCGCGACGGCTCACCCAGCGGGAACTCGATGACGGCGCGCACCGGGTCGGTTCGCGTCCAGTTCAGCGTGTTGTAGACCCGAAGGGCCGTCCAGTCGGCGCGCGCGCCGCGGCGCCGGTCGCGCGCCGCGAGGGCGTCCAGCGAACGATCGACAATCTCGCCCGCGATCTGCTCCACGCCGTCGAACCGCGGCAGCATCTCGCGGTGAACCTGATCGGTGGAGCAGCCGCAAATGCTGTCGTGGGGGTGGTTCCGCATGAGCAGCTTCCAGGCGTACCGCATCTGCTCGTAGGGATACGGCGCGCCGGCCATCCGAGCGAAGGAGGCAAGCCGCTCCGCATACGCTTCGAGCGCTCGCTGCGCGCGATGGTTCGCCTGCTTCAGGTACATGCGCGTCGAGAGCGTGCCCGCCAGGCAGGCGCCTCCGCGATCCTCGCGAAGCTCTCCGCGCGCTACCTCGAGGCTGGCCGAACTCGCGGCTTCGCGAAGGGCGCCGACGTAGGCGTCCAGAGTCGAGTGGAGGACCCGGTCCTCGACGCCCTGCGCCTTCCACATCGCTTGCACGCCGCGGATCACCTTCCCGATCGCCGGCTGCGCCTCGAGATGGTCGACGCCGTTCATCAGCAGCAGACGGGGGACCGCGCAGTGCGGCGCCATCGCGTCGCGCAGGCGCTGCAGAGCCGCGGCCGCGGGCTCGACTTCGTCGGGGATGTACTGCGCGTTGTTGTACCACCAGGCCATGAGCGAAGCAACGACGCGGCTGCCGTCCGGCGCCTCCCACCAGAACTCCGCCTTCCGGTTCCCGACGAGTTGCCGGCCCCGGCCCATGATGGCGTTGTCGATACCGAACCCCCGGAGGATCTGTGGCATCTGGCCCAGGTTGCCGAACTGGTCCGGCAGGTAGCCGACCTTCATGCAGGCGCCGAACGCCTGGGCGATCCGGTGGCCGACGAGCAGGCTCCTGATGGTTGCCTCGCCACTAACCAGGAACTCGTCGTTCAGCTGGTACCAGGGACCCACCGTGATGCGCCCCTCGCGTATCCGCTGCTCCAGCACGGCTCGGCGCTCGGGACGAACCTCGAGGTAGTCCTCCAGGACGATGGTCTGGGCGTCGAGGTTGAAGTGGAGGAAGTCAGGGTCCGTTTCGAAGAGCTCCAGGAGGTGATCGACCAGGTCGACGAGGCGAAGGCGGAAGGCCTCGAACGGCAGGTACCACTCCCGGTCCCAGTGCGTGTGCGACACAATGTGCAGGGTGTGCGGCATGCGGTTCTCCTCACGGCGCGTGGGCGGCAGAGCGCGGCTATCGGTACCAGTTGCGGCGAAGATGGTCGATGTAGAACAGCGCGTTGTCGACGGGTACGTTGCTCGGGATGTGGTTCCCCACGGCGAAGACGAAGCCCGGGCAGTCCTTCGCGATGGCCAGAGTGGCATCGATCTCGGCGCGAATGTCGTCCGGTGTGCCGAAGGTGAGCGTGCGGCAATCGACCTTGCTGCCCATGATGACCTTCGACGTCCCGTAGCGCTCGACGACGAGATCGAGGTTGGTCAGCGGCTCGAAGATGAAGCCATCTGCGCCGGCCGCCGCGAGGTCGTCGATGAAGGCCGTGAAGTTGCCGTCGGAGCAGTAAAGCACCGGCTTCCCGGCTTCGTGCATCACCTGCCACAGCTTCTTGTAACGTGGGAAGATCGCGCTCCGGTAGATGTCCGGGTGCATGAAGGGACCCTCTGTCCAGACCATGTCGTCATGCTGGAGGAAGAAGCGAATGGATGTCCGCGCCCAGGCCTTCACGTGGTGGAGCGTCAGCTCGCAGATGCTGTCCAGGACGCGTTCGAACTCCTTGCGGTGCACCGCCGCTTCGAGCAGCAGGTCCCAGCCGAACGCCTGGATGGCGCCGGAAACGATCGTCTTGTAGTAGCCGCCGGGGAATACCTGCTGAGGGAATGCGGCCTGCGACTCCTGGTAGACCTTCTCGTAGTAGGCCACGAGTTCGTCGAAGTCCGGCAGACCATACTCCTTCACGGCATCGAACGCGAGCACATCGTCGACATCTCGGAACGGGCACGTCACCGTGTCGCGCCGGTCCACGCCACCCTCGAGGAACTCGGCATGTCCCATGTCCGTCACGCGCCCACGCGCCGACCAGTCGACCGGTCCGTCGTTCGACGACCAGATGAAGTCGATGTCCCAGGCATCGTAGAACCGACGCCAGGCCTCCGCGTCCTGCGCCGGATCGAGCCCCGTGACGGCGCGGACCAGCGCGTAGTTGCTGCAGTACTCGGTGTGCGCCAGTCGATGCGGCCGCCGCAACGTGAGGGCCTCAAGGCCGATGTCGTAGCTCACGGTTCGTCCTTTCTCTCAGTGAGAGGAGTGGGCCCCGCCTTTCGGGTGCGCGGAGCGTCCGCCGGGCGGGCCTCGCGTGCCAGGTGGAGCCTCCGCAACGCCGACGCCATCCGGTCGCGGCCCGCGATCACGGCGACGTGTCCCTCGTCCGCACACACCTCCCCGCGCGCGGGCTGGCGCTGGACGCGCGGCTGCGCCATGGGACCGATGGCCACGAGGCCCCCGTTCGCCACGGCCATGCCGGGCAGGCGAACGACGCGCTGCCGATGCGGCAGCACGAGGAGCGACTGCGTCGACATTAGTGGAGCGCCGTCCAGCGAGACGAGACCGTAGTGACCGGCAGCCTTCGCGAGTTGGCGACCGCCCACTTCCAGCACTCCGCCGCTCTCCGCAGCGACCACCTGCCGTCGCGCATCGGTCAGGACGAACGCGCTGCCGCCAGGCTCGAGCTCCAGCGTAACGCGGGGTTCTTTCAGGGTGAGGCGCAGCCGCTGTTCCGAGTCGTCCGTGCGCACGACCGCCGTCAGGCGTCCGCCATTGGCTGTGGCGACGGACTGCGCCCGAACCGCAGCGTCCGCCGGCTCGAGGGCGATCGGGCGAACGCGAGCGGCCGTGATCGCTCGCGCGTAGAACGCGGCATCGGAGGAGCGTGGCCGCAGTTCCATGGGATAAGGAGCATAGAGCACCCGTCCCTTGCCGACGGCCACCTCGACGGGCTGTGACAGCCAGCGCTCCTCCGGTGTCTCGAAGGGCGGAGGCCCGGCGTCGAGCGGCAGGCCCAATGCCATGTGGCGGTCCACTCGCGTCGGCTTCCGCGCACCGTCATAGGCCAGACTCCCCGAAACCGCGAGCACACCCCCGGACTCCACCCAGCGGCGAACGGCCTGGAAGGCAGGCTCCGACGGGCAGTAGGGGATCGGCCAGACCAGCAGGCGGGTCTCCGGTGGGATGGAGGCCAGGTCCTCCTCGTTCACGACGGCGAAGTCCACGCGTGAGTCGAGGAGCAGCGCGACCGCCCGCTGCAGGGCACGATGCAGATCGCCGAACCGGGGCCCGATGCGGTGTACGTCAGGTAAGAGCAAGAGCACACCCGGTGGCCGATAGGCCAGCGTGGCGAAGGACGCAAGGAGCGAGGTCTGAGCGAAGGTGTGGAGCCAGGGGCGCGCGACAGGCGTGCAGCGCTCGACGAGGCCCCACGGGAACACCATCTCGTCGAGTTCCTTCCAGCACCAGTTGGCGGAGAACGAGGCGCCCATGCCGGCGGCGTAGTGCACCACCTGGCGGAAGCGCCGGATGCTGGGCTCTTCGGGCAGGCCAGTGGCGCCCTGGTTGCGCGCGGAGTGCGCCTCTTGCGCGCCGAACTCGCCGAGGCTGAAGCCCTTGCCGTAGGCCCGCCGGTCGATCAGCTTCAGCTCCAGCGGGTACTCCGCGAGCGAGCCGTAGAAGTGCATGTTGGAGAAGTCGGTGTGGCGGGTGCCCAGCACCTTGTCGGCAGGCGGCATGCTGGGCAAGTAGCCCACACAGACGGGCGCCTTCGGGTTGCCCGCGCGCACGCCATCGACGTTGGCCTTCACCCAGCGGTTCAGCAGCTCGGCCTCGAACCGCTTGCGGTCCGCGGAGCGGACGTCATCCCACCGGTCGGTCGGAGGGGACAGGGGAACGTTCGGGAGCGATGCTTCTGGAGGACGGACTGCCCATGCGTTGCGGAGTGCCTCGTCGGTACCGTACCGCTGGCGAAGGAAGGCGTTCCAGAGCGCGACAATGTCGGGTCGGTCGGGAACCTCCACCGACGGTTCGTTCTGAACGTCGAAGAACAGGCCCGGCGCCTCCTTGTACCGCGCCGCCCAGAAGCGGTTCCACTCCGCCTGGTGCGCGAGCTCGTCGTCCGTGAGGGCAACGCCCTGCCAGTCATGGAGCGACAGGAACAGCGCTACCCGATGCGCATGCGCGAGGAGCACGATCGCGTCGAGTTGGCGTCGGAGGCGCTCTGGACGTCGGACAAGATCGGCGGGCGAGTGGGCAGCCACTCCGCTGTAGCCGTCCTTGGCGAACGGCGAGAAGTGCAGGATGCGCAGAATGTGCACGTTGTGCGCCGCCATCATGCGTAGGTCGCGGTCCCAGACGGCCGGTCCCTCCCCATCGGAGTAGAACATCATGCCCGTCTGGTTAGTCCCCGCAAGAAAGGTCGCCCGACCGTCCACGGTGAGGTAGTTCCCTCTCCACGCAATGCGCGGACCGGCTGCGATGACTTCCTGCCGCCATATGCAGAAGGCGCTGGCGACGCGCTGCGGCGGTCGGCCGTCGCAGTCGGCGGTTATCTGCACAAGATGCCCGCGCAGCCCCTTGACCGGCAGCGATACGGACAGGTCGCGGGTCTCTCCTGGCGCAAGACGCACCGCTTGGCGCGCCACCTCGCGGCCGGTCACCCGCAGCACGACAGTGGTGCTCGCCGCGGCGCGTCCCCGGTTCGTGCAGCGCACGGACAGCCGCGCCGTCTCGCCCGGCCGATAGCAGGCCAGATCGCTCCGAAGCCCGTGCAGAACGACGGGCGCGACCAGCGCATCCACGACGCGGCAGAGCAACGCGCGTCGCGCGGACGTTCCGAGGAAGAGGTCCTGACCGCTCGTCAGGCCGCTGAATGCCCAGACCGATCCGGCGAACGGACCGCTGTGGTTCCGCATCAGCGCGACCACCGCGCCGCGGGGTTGCCCGTCCGCGTCCAGCGCCTCCACCACCGGCTCCCAGGAGCGATGGACGGCTGGGAACACGGGGTTGTTCAGCCCCGTGAGACCGCACGCAGCGTACCCCTCGACGGTCGCCCCGGGCGCGTACGCCGGGCCTCCTCTAGTCGGGCGGAAGAGAGGAGCAACGCGGAAGCGCGCCACGTGCTGGAGCCGGAACGCCGGATCGAAGACCGGGATCTGATCCGGTGAGAAGGTCATCGCGTCGCCGGTTCGCCCGTACCTTGTGTTCATGGAGGGCTCGGCGGCAGAGGGAGAGCCTGTCTCGGCGGCTGTGGTTCCAGAGGCCACATCGATCCAGGCGCCTCCGGAGCGCACCACGAGCCTGTCGAAGGCGTAGCCGTCCGTGGAAAGGAAGCTGCCTCCGGCCTTCAGAAAGGCCAGGAACGCGGATCGCGCCTCCTCAGGAAAGTAGGGGCCCGACGTGATGACCACGGCATCCAGGCGGTCGGGGCGCAGCACTGCCGGGTCGGCAAGGTCGCCGGGGAGCAGGCGGGTTGCGCCGAACCCGCCGGCGCGGAGCGCGCGAAGCATGCGGTCAGGTGGGTGGGCCGTGCGGAAGCCATCGGGAAGGCCGCTCCCCATGTCCAGGACGCCGACAGAGCCGCGTGGTCTGCGCTCGATACGAAGTCCTGGTGTGGCCGCGAGCGGCTCTTGGTCGGTGGACGCCCGCCGCTCCCATCGCAGTTCCGCCACCTCGACCTCCAGGTCGCCGTAGTTGCATCCGAGCAGGATGCGGTCGACGCTGGGCATCGCGCGTTGCCGATCGCCCCGTGGATCGTAAGTGAAGCTCGCTACGGGCAGCCGTACCTCCAGCCACTTGCGCTTCTGCACGCCCATCGCTGCGCCGCCTGGTCGAACCTCGCGAACCCATAGATCGCCGTCCGGTTCTAGCAGGAGCACGTGCATGGCGGCGAGCGGCGAACCGGCAACGCGGCGCACGCGCAGGGCCAGAGCGATGGCATCGGCAGGAACCCTCCATCTTGCGACGAGGTTGCCCCAGTGCGGCGGGCCGTCCTTGTAGGAGAGCCGCAACGCCGGGGCGCCGGTAGGGCCCGAACTCGCCGTCAAAGCGACGGACCTGCCGCCATCCGGGTGAGGGGACCAGGACGCTGGCGAGAGGAGACTGTCGTCGGAAGGCGCCCGCGGCGCCGTCGCAGACGCCCCGAGCGCCATCGCCACGGAGGCGATCGCAATCAGGTTCTTCATGGGCCGGTGCCCGGGGAAGAAGCATCCGTGAGGTTGTCGCGCACCAGGTGCTCGGCATCGGTCGCGTAGGCGATCGGGGCAGCGGTACAGTGCCGCACGATGTTGTCCTTGACGATCCAGCGCCGGCACCCGCGCCCGAGCACGAGGCCGCTCCGGTGCCGCTGACGCGCACTGTCCCAACTGAAGATCTGGTTCAGGCAGAAGGTGGTCTCGAGCGCGTCGAACGCGGCGACGGCATCGTACTGACCGAGGTTGTGCTCGGAGTTGGTGTGGATCGTGTTGCCGGTGAGGATGTTGAAGACGCACGGGCCGCCGCCGCCGGGGTCCCCGATGAGGATGCCGGACCGGCGGCTCTGCTCGAACCGGTTGTTCTGGATGCGGTTGTAGTGCGCTGCTGGCCCGACGCGGAGGGCCACTTCATTGCCCCAGTGATAGTTCAGTGTGTAGGTACCCGCCGAGGAGCGATCGAGCCATGCGCCGCTGTGCGGCACGATCTTCGCGCCAGCGCCGAACTGGTTCTGCACGAAGAAGAAGTCGTTGTTTGCCCGGCTGTAGAGCTGGTCGCCGCGATTGTCCGTGAGCCAGCAGCGGCTGACGGTATTGGAGGAGAACGGCTTCTCGGGGTTGCCCTCGAAGCGAATGCCGCTCTCGGCGAACCCGCGGATGTGGCACTCGTCGATGACGCAGATGCCCGACCACCCGCCGTCCCGGAAGACAACCCCCGATCCCTTCTTCGCGTCCGGGTCGCCCTCCACCGCCAGGTGCCGAATGCTGCAGGACCAGCAGTCGCCGACGAACACGATGGCGTCCCCCTCGCCCTTGCGCCGGATGACAGTGCTCCATCCGCTGCCTCGGAGCACGAGACGGCTCACTCCTTGGAAGAGCAGTGGACGCTCCAGGACATACTCGCCGGGAAGGAGGACGATCGTACCTCCCCGCGAGCCAACGGAGGCGGCGGCGCGCAGGAGCCCGCGAACATCCCGCACCTCGCGGTACAACGGCAGGGGTGGACGGGTCTCGACAGGCGCACGTGCGGCGAGGATAGGGGCGAGCAGGGCAACGATCAACGGGGAGGCTCCCGTCGCCGCGACGGCGCATCGACGCCGCGCGGCGGGCGTTGGCGGCATTATAGGGTCCGCCCGCGAGGACCGTCAAGGAGACCGGGCGGCGCCCTCAGCGAAAGTCGCGCACCGCCTCGTACAGCGCGACAAGATTGTCCACCGGAGTGGCTGCCTGAACGTTGTGGATCGTGTTGAACACGAACCCGCCTCCAGGGCCGAACGTCTCGATGCGGGCGCGCACCTCATCGCGGACCTGCTCTGGCGTGCCGTACGGCAAGGTGTGCTGCGTGTCCACACCGCCGCCCCAGAAAACGAGGCGGTCGCCGAACCCCGACTTCAGCCATGAGGGGTCCATACCCGCCGCCGAGCACTGGACGGGGTTCAGGATGTCGAAGCCGGCTTCGATGAAATCCGGAAGAAACGCGGCTACCGAGCCGCACGAGTGGATGAGCGACTTCCATGTGGTGTGGGAATGCATCCAGTCGTTGACGGCCTTGTGGTACGGCTTGTAGAGGTCTCGGTAGGTTGCCGGCGAGATGAACGGTCCGGTCTGCGTGCCGAAGTCGGTGCCTGTGACGAAGACGGCCGAGACCGTGTCGCCGACGGCCTCCCAGAGGCGCGCGAGGTTCGCGATGCCGATCTCGCACTGCCGCTCGAAGACGCGCTCCACATAGGAGCGGCGAGTGGCCGTGCTCATGTACCACTCCGCCACGTCGCGGATGCCGCGCGGGTGCTT
>Ga0272446_1008229_pt1 | contig 10009 bp, 9 predicted proteins | sample YNPCB0061_FD_194587 | JGI IMG/M metagenome (GOLD analysis project Ga0272446, IMG submission 194587) | Hot spring microbial mat communities from Yellowstone National Park, WY, United States - YNP-CB-006-1 | ecosystem: Environmental > Aquatic > Thermal springs > Hot (42-90C) > Sediment | place... | reverse complement strand
CGACGCCCCGCGAGCTCCGTCCCCGCCCCGAGCATGGCGGAGAGCGAGCGCGCGGCATCGGCGATCCGCGGCTCCGAGACCATGCGCAGGAACCTGAGCCAGTTCTCTCCGAGGGCGAAACGCTCCTCGCCGCTCATCGCCCTCTCTCGTGATCGCCCGCGGATGCCATGGCCCGGGCAGGGGTAGCAGACGCAGCGAGAGGGTGGAACAGGAGCGGGTCGCGGCCAGCGCTCAGGCGCGGAGGGCGGCGGCGAGCGCCGCGCGCAGCGCCGCAGGCGAGGCGACCGGAAGGCCGCAGGTGCCGCGGGCGCAGACATGGGCCGATGCCACCGCAGAGCTCACGGCAGCACCCGGGTGCCCGGGCGGGAGGGAACCGGCGCGGAGCGCGACGACGCCGACCTCGCCGGTGACGTTCGCCTCCCGGATCAATGCCTCCGCCGCTTCGCCCTCGCCCGCGACGACGACCGAGGCGCCACGGTCGAGGATGTCGGCAGCGACCAGCAGCGAGACATGGCCCCAGGGGCTGCGCGCCACCGCACCAGCATAGGCAGCGAGGATGCCCTCCACGGTGGCGCGATGCGCGGCATCGCCCGTCGCGTGCCAGAGCAGGGCGCAGGCCTCGGCGAGCAGCCCGTTGCCCGAGGGGGTGGCGTTGTCCTGAGCGTCCTTGACGCGAACGAGAACGTCGGTCGCGTCCGCGGCGGTGGTGAAGAACGCGCCGTCGGCATCGCCGAAGAGCGCATGGCAGGCGGCGACCCAGGCGCGCGCGTTGTCGAGATACGCCGCGTCTCCGGTGGCGGAGGCGAGCGCGAGCGCTGCGCGCGCCATCGCCGCATGGTCGGCCAGGAGCCCGGCGGGGCCGCGCACCCCGCGCCGCCAGGAATGCAAGAGCCACCGCCCGCCGCCGGGCGTCGCGCCCGCGTCCATGTGCGTGGCGACGAAGCGGAAGGCGCGCGCGGCAAGCCCGATCCAGTCGGGGCGCGCGAAGACATGCCCGGCCCGCGCGAGCGCGGCGATCATGAGCCCGTTCCAGTCTGCCAGCACCTTGTCGTCGCGGCCGGGCGGGACGCGCTTCTGCCGGTGCGCGAAGAGCGCGGCGCGGGCGCGGGCGAGCAGGGCGGCGGTCGCTGGGTCGTCCTCGCCGCTGGCATGGCTGCGGTTGGGGATGGCGTGGCCCTCCCAGTTGCCGCCCGGGTGGATGTCATAGGCCGCAAGAGCCGTTTTGATCTCGGATCGGTCCAGTCCCGCATCGGCGAGAACAGCCTCCGCCTCCGCCGCGGTCCAGACCGCGAAGCGGCCCTCCTCGCCTTCGCTGTCGGCGTCCTGCGTCGCGGCGAAGCCGGCCGTGCCGTCCTCCGCTTCTGCGGCGATCATCTCGCGTGCGAGCCAGGCGACGGTCTCCTCAGCACGGGCCCGCCAGAGCGGGTGCGCCGGCTCCTCCGCGGCGACGAGGGCGAGGAGGTCGAGCAGCTGGGCGTTGTCGTAGAGCATCTTCTCGAAATGCGGGACGAGCCAGACAGCGTCGGTCGAGTACCGCGCGAAGCCGCCGCCCACATGGTCGTAGATCCCGCCCTGGCTGATCTTCCGCAGCGTCAGCGTCACGGCGGCGCGGGCCGCTGGGTCGCCCGTCCGCCGCCATTCTGCCCAGAGGAAGCGGAACAGCGGGGACTGGGGGAACTTGGGCGCTCCCTGAAGCCCGCCCTCCTTGGGGTCGACGGCGCGCAGGAGGGCGGCGCGCGCGGCATCGAGCAGGGCAGGGCCGACCACGAGGCCGGGGGCCGGTTCGGCGGCGCCGAGGGCTGCGAGGGCCTCTCTCAGCGCTGCCGCGTTCTGCGCCACCTTGGCCGGTTCCTCGGCATAGGCCCGGGCGATCCCGGCGAGCACCTGGCGGAAGGAGGGGCGGCCCCAGCGCGGCTCGGGCGGGAAATAGGTGCCGCCCCAGAAGGGGCGGGCGTCTGGGGTGAGGAACATGGTCAGCGGCCAGCCGCCCTGCTCGCCGAGCAGGTGGAGCGCGTGCATGTAGATCGCGTCGATGTCCGGGCGTTCCTCCCGATCGACCTTGATGTTCACGAAGTGCGCGTTCATCACGGCGGCGGTGGCCGGGTCCTCGAAGCTCTCATGCGCCATGACGTGGCACCAGTGGCAGGCGGCGTAGCCGACCGAGAGCAGGATCGGCCGGCCCGTCGCGCGCGCCTCGGCGAGCGCTGCGTCGTTCCAGGGGCGCCAGTGCACCGGGTTGTCGGCGTGCTGGAGGAGGTAGGGGCTCGTTTCGCCGCCGAGTAGGTTGGCCGGAGGCAGTCTGGGCGCGTCGGTCATCGTGGCGGTCCCTGCGGCGTGCGGGCGGGGTTGGGGCCAGCCACGCACGCCCCTACATGGGTGCGGCGAAGGGCGGGGAGAAGCGGATGAGCGGATCGCGCGGTGGTATGGGCGGTCGGTCGCGCGCGGGCGACCCGGCGCCGTGGTTCGAGGCGCATGTCTTCGTCTGCTGCAATCGCCGGCCCGAGGGGCACCGGCGCGGGAGTTGTGCTGCGAAGGGCAGCGAGGCCTTGCGCGACTACATGAAGGCGCGTGCGAAGGAGCTCGGGCTCGGGCGGGTTCGGGTGAACATGGCGGGCTGCCTCGACCGGTGTGAGTTCGGGCCGACGGTGGTGATCTACCCCGAGGGTGTTTGGTATAGGATCGAAACGAAATCGGACATCGACGAGGTGCTCGCCGAGCATCTCGTGGCCGGCGGGCGAGTGGAGCGGCTGATGCTGACCGAGGCGCACGTGCCGCCAGCGGAGAAGGGCGCTGCCTGAGGCGCCTGCCGCGCCCGCGGCTCCGGCGGGATCGGCTCCGGCGGAGACTGGCCCTGTGGGCGGAGCGACGATCTTCGCCCTTGCCTCCGGCGCCGGTCGAGCGGGGGTGGCCGTGGTTCGGGTGAGCGGGCCGACGGTTCCGCGGGTTCTGGAGGCGATGGCGGGCGGGGTTCCGCCGCCGCGTCGGGCGGTGCTGCGGACGCTGCAGCACCCGGTGACGGGGGTGGCGCTCGACCGGGCACTCGTGCTGCGCTTCGAGGCTCCGGCGAGCTTCACGGGCGAGGCTGTTGCGGAGTTCCACGTCCATGGCGGGCCGGCGGTGGTCGCTGCGGTGGCCGAGGCGCTCGTCGCGTGCGGCGGCGGCGTGAGGCCGGCCGAGGCCGGGGAGTTCACGCGGCGCGCCTTCCTCAACGGTCGGCTCGACCTGACGGCGGCTGAGGGCATCGCCGACCTCGTTGCGGCGGAGACGGAGGCGCAGCGTCGCCAGGCGCTGGCGCAGGCCGAGGGTGGGCTGGCGCAGAGGCTAGAGGACTGGGCGGTGCGGCTCACGCGGGCGCTGGCGCTGGCCGAGGCGGCGATCGACTTCGCCGATGACGGCGTCGGGGCCGAGGCGGAGCGGGAGGGGCTGGCGCTGGCCGGGGCGGTGGCGGAGGAGATGGCGGCGGCGCTTCTGGGCGCTGGGCGGGCGGAGCGGGTGCGCGAGGGGTTCAGGGTTGCGATCATCGGTGCGCCGAATGCGGGGAAATCGAGCCTTCTCAATGCCTTGGCTGGTCGCGAGGTGGCGATCGTATCGTCCCGGGCGGGCACCACCCGGGATGTGATCGAGGTTCGGCTGGATCTTCGCGGGCAGGCCGTGACGGTCGCTGACATGGCGGGGCTGCGCGATGCGGAGGACGAGATCGAGGCCGAAGGAGTGCGCCGGGCGCTGGCCTGGGCGTCGGAGGCGGATCTGCTGCTCGCGGTCTTCGACGGGACGGTGGCGGAGCCTGATCGGGCGACCGTCGAGGCGCTTGGGTGGGGTGAGGGGCGGTGGATCGGGGTGGCCAGCAAGGCCGATCTTGGCTGCTCTTTGAGGTCGGTGGCGGGGCGCGAGCTTCTGCCGGTGTCAGCAGTCACGGGAGAGGGAGTCGACGCACTGCTCGATGCGGTGGCGGCGGCGATCGAGCCGGGCGGCGGCGAGGGCGAGGCCGTGCTGACGCGTGCTCGGCATCGGGCAGGGGTCGCGGAAGCAGAATCTGCACTGCGCCGCGCGGTCACCATGCCGCTTGCCGAGCTTCGGGCGGAGGAGTTGAGAGCGGCGCTTCGCGCTCTTGGACGCTTGACCGGCAGGGTCGATGTGGAGGATCTGCTCGATCAGGTGTTCGCGACGTTCTGCATCGGCAAGTGACAGGCGGTGTTTCACGTGAAACGGAGAGAGCGGTGGACCGCTTCGACGTGATCGTTGTCGGTGGAGGGCACGCGGGCTGCGAGGCAGCTGCGGCGGCGGCGCGCCTTGGCGCGGCGACGGCGCTGGTGACGCACCGGCCGGAGGCGATCGGCGAGATGTCCTGCAACCCCGCCATTGGCGGCCTCGGCAAAGGGCACCTTGTCGCCGAGATCGATGCGCTCGACGGGCTGATGGGGCTCGCGGCCGATCGTGCCGGCATCCAGTTCCGGCTCCTCAACCGCAGCAAGGGGCCGGCCGTACAGGGGCCGCGCGCACAGGCGGACAGGCGGGCCTATCGCGCGGCGATCCGGGCCCTGCTGCGCGACCAGCCCGGCTTGACCATCGTCGCGGGCGCCGTAGAGGATCTCGTGCGGGATGGCTCCGGCCGCATCACCAGCCTCGCGCTGGCTGACGGGAGGCGCCTCTCAGCGGGGGCGGTGGTCATCACCGCAGGCACGTTCTTGCGCGGGCTGATCCATGTCGGCGAGCGGCGCGTCCCCGGAGGCCGCGTGGGCGACCCACCGGCGATCGGGCTCGCGCATGCGATTGGCCGGCTTGGCCTCCGCATGGGGCGGCTCAAGACCGGCACGCCCCCGCGCCTCGACGGCACGACGATCGACTGGGCGGAGCTCGAACCCCAGCCCGGGGACCCGGAGCCCGTGCTCTTCAGCACGCTCTCGCTCGCGCCGGCCCTGCCCCAAGTCCCCTGCCACATCACCGCCACCACCCCCGCCACGCACGCGCTCATCCGGGAGAACCTCCATCGCGCGCCGATGTACTCGGGGCAGATCGAAAGCCGCGGGCCGCGCTACTGTCCCTCCATCGAGGACAAGGTCGCCCGCTTCTCCGACCGCGAGCGCCACCAGATCTTCCTCGAGCCCGAGGGGCTCGACGACCCGACCATCTATCCGAACGGAATCTCGACGTCCCTGCCCGAGGACGTCCAGCACGCGGTCGTCGCCTCGATCCCGGGCCTTGCCCGAGCGCGCATCCTCCGCCCCGGCTATGCGATCGAGTATGACCATGTCGATCCGCGCGAGCTCGCGCCAACGCTTGAAGTGCTCTCCGTGCCGCGCCTCTTCCTCGCCGGCCAGATCAACGGCACGACCGGCTACGAGGAGGCAGCCGGCCAAGGCCTCATCGCCGGAATCAACGCCGCACTCGCGGCCGGCGGCGGCGGCAGCTTCGTGCTCGACCGGGCCGAGGCCTATATCGGCGTGATGATCGACGACCTGGTCACCCGCGGCGTCACAGAGCCCTACCGGATGTTCACCAGCCGCTCCGAATACCGCCTCACGCTCAGGACCGACAACGCCGACCTTCGTCTCACCGGCCGCGGCGTTGCGATCGGCGTCGTCGGCAGTGTGCGGTCGGCCCACTTCGCCAGGCGCTCCGCGGCGCTCGAGGCGGCGCGCGCGCGGCTGCTCGCCGAGCGGTTCTCGCCCGATGCTCTCGCCGAGCGCGGCATCGCCGTGAACCGTGACGGAGCCTGTCGGTCGGTGCTCGACCTCATCGGCCACAGCGGCGTGCCACGCGCCGCGCTCGACGCCGCCTTCCCCTGGCTCGCCGAGATCCCGCGCGCCGCCATGCGCACCCTCGAGGCAGAGGCGCTTTATGCCGGCTATCTCGAGCGACAGGAGGCGGATATCCGCGCGCTCCGCCGCGAGGAGGCGCTCGCCCTGCCGCCCGCGCTCGACTACGCCGCGGTCAGCTTCCTTTCGGCCGAGATGCGGGAGGTGCTTGCCCGCGCCCGCCCCGCAACGATCGGCGCCGCGCTCCGCCTGCCTGGCGTCACGCCCGCGGCGATCGCCGCGCTGCTCGGCCATGTGCAGCGCAGGCCACGCGCGGCCTGACAGCGCCCCAGGCAGGCGCGGCCAGGGCGAGGCGCGCCAGCCGCCCGTCTCCCCGCCTGCCGCTGCTGCGCTCGCCGCCTACACCGAGCTTCTCGCCCGCTGGAACGGGCGGATCAACCTCGTCTCGCGGCGTGACCTCGCCCGGCTTGACGAGCGGCATATCGCGGACTCGGCACAGCTCGCGCCGCTCATACCGCCGAGGACGCGGCGGATCGCCGATCTTGGCTCGGGCGCTGGCTTTCCGGGTCTCGTGCTCGCCATCCTCACCGGCCTCGAGACTCACCTCGTCGAGCGTGACCAGCGGAAAGCCGCCTTCCTGCGCGAGGCGGCGCGGATCACCGCCGCCCCGGCCACCGTCCACGCCGCCGATGCCGCCTCCCTCCCCCCGCTGGGGGCTGGCCTCGTCACCGCCCGAGCGCTTGCCCCGCTGCCGGCGCTCCTGCCGCTCGCCGCTCGCCACCTCGCCCCTGGCGGCGCCTGCCTCTTCCCCAAAGGCGCCTCGGCGGATGCCGAATTGACCGCCGCGCTGCCCGCCTGGACAATGCGCGTCGAGCGGTTCCCGAGCAGGACCGACCCTGCCGCAACCATCCTGCGCCTGACCGAGGTCGCGCGTGCCTGACGAAGCCCCGCCCCCCCCTGCGCGCACCCGTGTCCTCGCCATCGCCAACCAGAAGGGCGGCGTCGGCAAGACCACCACGGCCATCAACCTCGCCACCGCTCTCGCCGCCGCGGGCCAGCCCACGCTGCTGATCGACCTCGACCCCCAGGGCAACGCCTCCACCGGCCTCGGCCTCCCCCGCGCCGATCGCGGCAGCGGCGCCTACGCGCTTCTGGCCGAGGCCCGCCCGCTCGCCGAGGTGACGCGCGGAACCGCGATCCCCAACCTCTCCCTCGTCCCGTCCGACCAGGATCTCGCCGGCGCCGAGATCGAGCTCGTCTCCCTCACCCGCCGCGAGTTCCGCCTGCGCGATTCGCTAGCCGGCGCTCTGCCCCCCGGCGCGATTGTGCTGATCGACTGTCCGCCCTCGCTCGGCCTCCTGACCCTCAACGCCCTTGTCGCGGCCGATGCCGTGCTCGTGCCGCTGCAGTGCGAGTTCTTCGCGCTCGAGGGAATCAGCCAGCTGATGCGGACGATCGAGCGCGTCCGCCGCGGCTTCAACCCCTCCCTCGCGCTGCAGGGAATCGTGCTGACAATGTTTGATAAGCGGAACAATCTCTCCGATCTGGTCGCTGCCGACGTGCGTGGCTTCTTCGGCAACGCCGTGTATGAGACGGTGATTCCCCGGAACGTTCGCATATCGGAAGCACCGAGCCATGGCAAGCCCGTGCTGCTCTATGACGTCCGCTCGGCTGGCTCTCAGGCCTATCTCGCCCTGGCGAAGGAGCTCCTGCGGCGCGAGCGCCCTGCGGCAGGAGCGGCGGCATGAGCGCGGCAAAGGAAACGCCACCGAGACGTCTTGGCCGCGGCCTCTCCGCGCTGTTCGGCGAGGCCGCCCCGCTCCCCGGCCCCGTCGCCGAGGCGGTGGCGCCCCAGCCCGTGGCGACGCAGTCGGTCTCGATCGCCGCGCTCGAACCCTCGCCCTTCCAGCCGCGCGCAGGCATCGACCGCGAGCGGCTCGACGAACTCATCGCCTCGATCGCCGCCAACGGAATCCTCCAGCCCCTGCTCGTGCGCCCCCACCCGACGGCGCCTGGGCGGTTCCAGATCATCGCCGGCGAGCGCCGCTGGCGCGCCGCCCAGGCCGTGCCGCTGCATGAGGTGCCCGTGCTCGTGCGCGACCTCGATGACCGCACCGCCGCCGCCGCCGCCCTCGTCGAGAACCTTCAGCGCACCGATCTCAACGCGATGGAAGAGGCGGAGGGCTATCGTCGGCTGGCCGACACCGAGGGGCTCGACCATGCCGAGATCGGCCGGCTGATCGGCCGTTCGCGCAGCCATGTCGCCAACATGCTCCGCCTGCTCAACCTGCCCGCGGTGGTGCAGACGCATGTGCGCGAGGGAAGGCTCACGGCCGGCCACGCGCGGGCGCTGCTTGCCGCGCGGGACCCAGGGGTTCTGGCCGCGCGCGTGATCGCCGAAGGCCTCTCGGTGCGGCAGACCGAGGCGCTCGCGCAACGACGCGAGCTCGGAACGAGGTCGCGCGCCCGCGCGGTGAAGGACCCCAACATCGACCAGCTCGCGCGGCAGCTCACCGACACGCTCGGCCTGCCCGTGGCGATCCGCTTCGACGGACGCCGCGGCGAGGTGAGGATCGCCTACAAGGACCTCGAGGAGCTCGACGGTCTGCTCGCGCTCCTGCAGCGCCCTGGCGGGTGAGGCGATGCTCGAGCCCTCGCTTGACCGTGCGCGGTCGCTGCTGATCCTCGAAGTGTCGGGGCCGCTGACGGCGGCCGATTTCGAGCGCATGTCGGCGCTGCTCGACCCCTGGCTTGAGGAGGCCGGGCGGCTCAGGGGCATGCTGGTCGATGCGCGCCGCAACCCGGGCTGGTCGGACATCGAGGCGATCGTCCGTCATGAGCGTTTCCTGCGCGACCATGCGCCCTACATCGCCCGGATCGCGCTCGTGACCGACAGTGACCTGATGGCGGTGCTGACGCGGCTTGCAACGCGCTCCTTCCCCCCTGAGGTGCGGCGGTTTCCATGGGCCGACTACCACGCCGCGCTCGCCTGGCTCACGGAGGAATAGCGCAGCGTCGCTCCCCCCCCCCCGCCGCGGGGGCAACACGTTGATCTCGCAGCATAGAACGTACTTCCGATCCGCCTAAGAAACAATTTGTCGTCGTTTCCCTACCGACTCCCATCGCGTAGGCTCCAAGACGGATGTGAACGGCCGCGCATCGCGCCGTGGTTTCCCTACCGACTCCCATCGCGTAGGCTATGACTCGCCAGCGTATCGGCAGCAGTTGGGCCGTGGTTTCCCTACCGACTCCCATCGCGTAGGCTCCGACGCTGTAGCGCAGCCGATTCCTCACGGCCGTGGTTTCCCTACCGACTCCCATCGCGTAGGCTCCGTGCCGTTGGCGAACCTTTCGTTCGACGGCCGTGGTTTCCCTACCGACTCCCATCGCGTAGGCTCCTGCGTGATTACGCCGCGCTGGCGCACGAGCCGTGGTTTCCCTACCGACTCCCATCGCGTAGGCTCCGACACGAAGAACCCCTTGGTCCTGCTCTGATTTCCGCCTGTTTCCCAGGCCGAAATCAGAGCAGCACCATCTGTTGCGGCGCCACGCGCTCCGAACGACTGGCCTCGCCAAGCAGAAGCCGCATCCGGGCATACTGCCGGTCCGTCACCTGCAACGCCCGAACGCTGCCCTTTTTCGGCAGGTTCCCCACCACACGGCGGATATGCTTCTCCACCGCCTCCTCCCCTCGGCACACCCGCGCATAAACCGACCATTGCAGCATCATGTAGCCGTCGTCCTTCAGGAAATTGCGGAACCGCGTCGCCATGCGCCGTTCCGCCTTCGTGCCGACCGGAAGGTCGAAGAACACGAACAGCCACAAGACCCGAACCTCCTCCGCCTTCATGCCACAGCCCTCACCGCGGAAGCGAGGGGAGCGCGAGCAGCGCGGCAGACCCTCCCTCCATCGCGCGGAACAGCGACGCCGCAACCGCCTCCGCCGCAACCAGAAGCGTCATCGCCTCTGAGCCGATGCGCGCCTCGGCCGTCACCACCCCGGCCATCGCCCGCCGCTCCTCGAGCGTGATCGGCTGACCGCCCCCGGCGCCCTCGCCCGCAACCGTCCAGGCGAGCCGGTCCACGAACGGGCGGAACGGCTCGACCATGTCGTCGGCGAGGTTGAAGGCGTTCGCGGCGCTCGCATGCCCAAGCCCGAACGCGGGGATGAACCCGGCGGCGACGAGCGCCCGCGCCACCGCCGCCCGCGCCACCGCATAGCCGTAGTTCAGCAGGGCGTTGCGCCTGTCGCC
>Ga0272446_1008228_pt1 | contig 10009 bp, 11 predicted proteins | sample YNPCB0061_FD_194587 | JGI IMG/M metagenome (GOLD analysis project Ga0272446, IMG submission 194587) | Hot spring microbial mat communities from Yellowstone National Park, WY, United States - YNP-CB-006-1 | ecosystem: Environmental > Aquatic > Thermal springs > Hot (42-90C) > Sediment | place... | reverse complement strand
CGCTCGAACTGGCCGGTGTTCTCGGCGTTGATCCGGAAGTAGGCCTGGAGCGGCAGGGGGACTTCGACGCCCTTCGGGACGTAGACGAAGGAGCCGCCGGACCAGACGGCGCTGTTGAGGGCGGCGAACTTGTTGTCCTCGGGCGGCACGACGGTTCCGAAGTACTTCTGGAAGATCTCCGGATACTCCTTGAGGCCCTGGTCGGTGCCCATGAAGACGACGCCGAGCTTGGCCAGCTCCTCGCGGACGGAGTGGTAGACGACCTCGGAGTCGTACTGGGCGCCGACGCCGGCGAGGAACTTTCGCTCCGCCTCCGGGATGCCGAGCCGCTCGAAGGTCCGCTTGATCTGCTCGGGAACGTCGTCCCAGGAGCGCTCTTCGCGCTCGTGGGGCTTGCGGTAGTAGACGATCTTGTCGAAGTCGATCCGCGACAGATCACCGCCCCAGGTCGGGAGGGGCCGCTTCACGAAGTGGTCGTAGGCGCGGAGCCGAAAGCGGAGCATCCACTCGGGCTCGCCCTTGATCCGGCTGATCTCCTCGACGACCTCGCGCGAGAGGCCGCGGCGCGTCTCGGCGAGGTAGACGATGTCGTCGTGGAAGGCGTATTCGGCCCGGCGATCGGTGACGATGTCGCGTGTCGAAGCCATGGCGCTCCCATCGGGCCCGGGGGCGGAGGTGGCCGACGCGCCGGCCCGAGCCCGTTGCGCCGGCGCGTCGACGCGGGATCGCGTCGATCGAGATCTCCGTGCGGCGACTGGGCCGCCGGCGGAAATCCGACCTTCATTATCGGAATTGGCGGCCGGTCCGTCAATCGCCACGTCGACCATGCCCGACCGCTGCCTCCCGCCCGAGCTGCGGTCTGCGCTGGGACGCCGCTTCCGGAGACGCGCCGCGGGCCGCGCGGCTGCCCGCCACGGCCCGGGAGCGGGCGGCTGCCCGCCACGGGGCCCGGGAGCCAGCCACTCCGCGCCACGGTCCGCGTGCCGGACAGTCACATTCTGGCCGCTGGAGCGGGAAGGAGCGCGGCTCGAGGGCCTGACGTGTGACTCGCCGGAACGCGGCCGGGGTGCCGGCATGGCTCAGGCATGGGCGTGTTCCCGGCAGGAACCTCGGCCGCGCGTCGGACGCCGGCTTGACGGCGGAATGTGCCTGGTAGGAACGCGGCGACCGGAAACGTGCCCCGCAGGAACACGGCCGGGGGCACCAGCCTGGGCCGTACCGGGCGCGTTCTCGGGAGGAACGCCGTCGCGGCCGCTCAGGCGCCGGCGACCGGCGGTGCCGCCTCGAGTCCAGCCGCCTCGCCGGTCGAGCGCCCGCTCCGCCGGAGGCGATCCTTCGCCCCCTCCACGAGGGAGTAGACGACCGGGACGACGATGAGGGTCAGGAACGTCGAGCTGAAGAGGCCGCCGATGACGACGGTCCCCAGCTCGGCGGCGATGATCGAGCCCTCGTTGAGGCCGGCGGCGAGGGGGATGAGGGCGAGGATCGTCGCGATGGCCGTCATGAGGATCGGCCGGACCCGGATCTTGCCGCCCTCGACGAGCGCCTCGCGGGTCGAGAGCCCCTCGCGCCGGAGTCGCTCCACGAGGTCGAGGAGGACGATGGCGTTCGTCACGACGATCCCGATGAGCATGAGGAAGCCGATGAGGGCCGAGACGCCGATCGGGCGGCCGGTCAGGAAGAGGGCCGGGAAGGCGCCGATGGTCGCCAGCGGCAGGCTGAAGAGGATGACGAAGGGGGTGACGAAGGAGTTGAAGGCGAAGACCATCATCACGTAGACGATGAGGACGGCGACGGCCATCGACCGGAAGAGGCCCCCGAAGGCCTCCCGCTGCTGCTGGGTCACGCCGGCGAGGCGGACGTCGACCCCGGGCGGGATCGCCCCGCTCGCCCGCAGGTCGTCGATGGCGCGCTGGACGGCGGTCGAGACCGCGCCCGTGTCCTGGCTCGTGATCTCGGCCGTGATGGAGGCCGCCGGCGCCTCATCGATCCGGGTGATGCTGCCCTGGACGGCGGTCTGCTCGACGCTCGCCACCGACCCGAGCGGGACCCGGGTCGAGGTCCCCACCGGGAGCCGCCGCAGGTCGTCGACGGAGCGGATCCGGGTCGGATCGAGACGGACGACGAGCTCGACCGGACCGCTGCTCGCGCCCGACCCGCCGCCCAGGACGAGCCGGGTCGCCGCCTGACCGACGAGGGCATTCCGCACCTCCGATCCGATCTGGGCGGCGGTCAGCCCGACGCCGATCGCCTTGTTCGGATCGACCCGGACGACGATCTCCGGCGTGGCCTTGACGAGGTCGCTCTTGACGTTGATGAGGTCCGGGTTGTCACGGATGGTGGCGAGGACGGTCTCCGTCGCCGTGGCGACGAGATCGGGGTCAGCGGCGCTGACGATGATGTTCAAGTTGTTCGAGGTAAAGCCGGCCGTTTGGGCGACCGCGACGTCGAAGCCGTCGGTCTTGATCGGGGCGAGGAGATCGGAGAGCCGCTTCGCCTCCGCCGTCAGGTCGACCGTCGGGTCGAGACGGACGGTCAGGCGGGCGCTGTTCGCGGGTCGGCCGCTCTGGGCGGCGACGATGGTCTGGAAGCCCGTGTCGCTCTCGCCGGGGACGCTCGTGGCGACGAGCTGGACCTTCGGATCGGCAAGGAGGAGCCGCTCCGCCTCCTCGGCCCGGGCGAGGACGGCCTCGGAGGCCGTCGCCGCCGGCGGCGCGACGGTGACGGCCAGGATCTTCTCCGAGCCGGCGTTGATGAACTGGGTCGGCAACGAGGGGACGAGGGCGAGGGATCCGGCGAAGAGGGTCGCGGCGATGGCGAGGACACCGAGCTTCGTCCAGCGGTTCCGAAGGGCGAGTCGGATGGTCGGGGCGTAGGCGTTCACCCAGAGCGAATTCCGTGGCTCCCCGGTGGCGGGGTCGACGGCGAGCCGGACGCGGTCGAGGAAGAGGTAGGCGAGGACGGGGACGACGGTCAGGGCCACGACGAGGGAGGCGAGGAGGGCGAAGGTGACGGTCAGGGCGAAGGGCAGGAAGAACTGACTGACGATGCCGCCGATGAAGCCGATGGGCAGGAAGACGCCGACCGTCGTCAGGGTCGCCGAGGTGATGGCCGTGGCTACCTCCCGGGGCCCTCGGAGCGCCGCCGTCAGGCGGTCCTCTCCGAGGGCGCGGTGCCGGTAGATGTTCTCCAAGACGACGATGGCATCGTCCACCACCCGCCCGACGGCGACGGCGAGGCCGCCGAGGGTCATGACGTTGATGGTGATCCCGGCCGCCTCCATGGCCACGAGGGCGGTGAGGACGGAGAGGGGGATGCTGATGGCCGCGACGGCCGTCGATCGCAGGTTCGAGAGGAAGAAGAAGATCGTCAGGATGGCGAAGACGGCGCCGAGGCCGCCCTCGCGCAGGAGCCCGTCCCGGGAGTCCTCGATGAAGGTGCTCAGGTCAGAGACGGTCGTGATCGTTAGCTCGCCGGGATGACGAGCGGCGATCTCGGCGAGGGTCGCCTCCACGGCCTCGGCCACCTCGACGGTGTTCGCCGTCGTCGTCTTGCTGACCGAGAGCGACAGGGACGGGTTGCCGTTCGTCCGGGCGAAGCCGGTCGTCGGGGCGGCGACGGTCTCGACGGTCCCGAGATCGCCGAGTCGGACCGGGACGACGGCCGGGCCAGCGCCGGGAGCCGGTGATGCGCCGGGGGCGAGGCTCGGAGCTGGCGCCGGGCTGGCGCCGGGGGTCGGGCTCCCCGCCGGCCCCGGAGAGGGAACGGACCCCGGGCCCGTCGACGGGCGGGTGCCGGGAGGCCCGGCCGGGCGGACCCCGACCACGAGGTTTCGGAGCTCGTCCAGGGAGGCGAATCGGCCGAGGGTGCTGACCGTGATCCGCTCCCCATCGACCCGAAGCTGACCCGAGGGGATCGTCAGGTTGTTGGCCTGAAGGAGGCCGACGACCTGGCCCACCGAGACCCCGGCCGCGACGAGCTTGTCGGGATCGAGGGTGACGACGACCTGCTCCTCCGTTCCGCCGGTCAGGTCGACGCTCGCCACCCCGTCGAGGGCGAGGATCGCAGGGACGATCTCGCGGCGGGCGATGGTCGCCGCCGCCTCGAGGCCGTCCTCGCTCGTCGCGGCGATGGCGGCGACGATGACCGGGGCGGCGTTGATGTTCAGGGCCGAAACCTGCGGCGAGACGGTCGCCGGCAGGCCGGCCGCGGCCACGTTCTCCTCGATGGTCGCCTTCGTCGCCTTGACGTCGGTGCCGAAGGAGAACTGGGCGACGACGAGGGCGATCGAATTCGCGGAGGTGGACTGGAGGCGCTCGAGGCGAGGGACACCACTGATCGCCCGCTCGATGGGCTTGGTCACCTGCTCGGCCACGTCGCTGGCCCCGGCTCCGGGATACGGCGCGACGACGGTGATGACCGGGAGCTCGATGTCGGGGAGGAGCTCTTGCTTCAGGTTGCTCCACGACGAGAGGCCGCCGAAGAAGAGGGCGACGGCGAGGAGGAGGACGACGTTCCGTTTGGCGAGGGCGATCTCCGAGAGGCGGTGCATTCCGTAATCCCCTTCGATGGTCGGCGAACCGAGGGTGTCGGCCCGCGTGGATGGATCGAGGTCGTCAGCTCGCCGCGTCCGCGGCCAGGGCGGCCGCGGCGCGGTCGAGGTGATCGAGGGCCCGTCGCAGCTCCTCCAGCTCCTCGGTCGCCAGGAAGGCGAGGAGGGCTCGGAGTTGGCGGGCGTTGAGCTCGCGGAAGCGATCGAGGAAGGCAGCGCCGGCCGCGGTCAGCGTGAGGAGGACCTGTCGGCGGTCGGCTGGGTCGTCGCGCCGGTCGACGAGGCCCTGATCGACGAGCCGGTCGACGAGGCCGCTCACCGTCGAGAGGCCGACCCCGAGTCGCGAGGCGAGCTCGCTCATGTGGAGCTCGCCGGCCGCCCCGACCACGTAGAGGACCTTTGCCTGGGGCATCGTGACGGCGATCTCCAGGAAGTCCGGCGCGTGCTGCTCCGCCAGGCGGCGCATGAGCCGCTCATAGCCGGCGACGATGGCGGCGACGAGGGTCTCGCGGCCGGGTGTTCCTTCGGTCTCGGGCATTCCTTCGGTCTCGGGCAACGCTTGTGTCATGTCGAACGGTCAGCTCGGACCGAAGTATAGCGGCTGTCCGTCCCCGGCGCCGACCCGGTTCCCTTCGGCCGTGCGCGACGCGGCGGAAGCCCCTACCCTACCCGGCGAAGGGAGTCCTGCCCCAAGGTTGGCCCCCGTTCGGGCCAGAACAAGGAGAGGAGACCATGGCAGCGGTTCGCCACGCCGAAGTCGTCTGGAACGGTGACCTCATGTCGGGGAGCGGCATGATCACCTATGTCTCGAGCGGTGCCTTCACCCGTTTGCCGGTGAGCTGGGCCTCGCGGACGGAGCACCACGACGGTCGGACGAGCCCGGAGGAGCTCCTCGCCGCCGCCCACGCCGCCTGCTTCTCCATGGCCCTCTCGGCCGGGCTCGCTCGGGCCGGCACCCCGCCGACGCGCCTCGACGTGAAGGCCGTCGTCACCTTCGACAAGACCGACTCGGGCTGGAAGGTCGCCTCCTCGGCCCTGACGGTCCGGGGCGTCGTCCCGGGCGCGACGGCGGAGGCGTTCAAGGCGGCCGCCGAAGCGGCCAAGGACGGCTGCCCGATCTCCGGCGCCCTCAAGGGGAACGTCGCCCTCTCCGTCGAGGCGACGCTCGCCGACGGCTGACCGCGGCGCTACTGGAGCGGGTTCCTGACCCGCAGGCGGGGAAAGCGGCCGAAGTCCCGATCGACCGTCCAGAATTCGCGGACGCCGTGGGCCAGGCAGATGGCGGCGACCCGCGCGTCGTGGATCAAGGGACCGGTCACCCGACCCTCCTCGAGGAGCCGGCGCAGGGTCGGCCAGTAGCCCGGCGGCTCGCCGAGGAGCACGAGCGTCGGCGACTCGAGCCAGGCATCGACCTGCTCGACGGCCTGACGGGTCGAGCTCGGCGGGTCCCAGATCCGGGGATGGGTGACGATGGCGACGAACTCGTGGAGACATGGCCACGGGATCGCCCACGTCGCTCGTCCCTCGGCGAGCTCGCGGAGACGCCGGGCGGCAGCCGGGTGGAACTCGGCATCGCGTCGATGGGCATAGACGAGGATGTTCGTGTCGACGGCGATCAATGCGACTCGCCGTAAATCGCGTCGCGGACGCGCTCCCAGCCGGCGCCTCGAAAGTCGGGCTGCGGACCGTTTCCGTCGGCGCTCGCGTCGCGAAGGACGAACCGCCCGGACCGCTTGCGGCGCTCCAGGACCATCCGCAAACCGGCCTCGATCAGCGCCGTTAGCGTCGTGTCGTCCTCGCGAGCCGCCTCCTTGGCTTCATCGATCAGCGCGTCCGGCAAGTTGACGGTCGTCTTCATATGGCACATCATACCATTCCAGCCATATCACCGTATCGGCCGGACGCCGTCAACGGGCAGGTCCGGGCACCGGTCAGACCCGGCCCTTCGGCACCGTGTGCCAGTAGGTCTTGTTGAAGACGATCTTGCCGAGGTGCCAGATCCGGTTCGGCTTCGGCGGCTTCGGAGGGGTGTTGTAGTCGAATTGGAGGAGCGTCCCCTTCCCGTCGCCGATCTCGAAGAAGCACATGACCTTGCCTTCATAGTCGGCGTGCTTGCCGGCCGGGGCGCGGCCCTCGATGGCGGCGGCGATCCGCTCGGCGACGACCGGCGCCTCGAAGTGGGCCGTCGAGCCGGCCTTGCTCAAGGGCAGGTCGGTGGCGTCGCCGAGGGCGAACACGTTCGGTCGGCCGCCGACCTGGAGGGTGTGGCGGTCGGTCGGTAGCCAGCCGCCGGGTGCCGGGGCGAGCCCCGAGTCGATGAGGAACTTCGCCCCTCGGTGCGGCGGGACGAGGACGAGGAGGTCGTACGGTAGCTCCTCGCCCTCGAGGGAGACCACGACCTTGCGCTCGGCGTCGATGGCCTCGACGTTGAAGAAGGTGTGAAGCTCGATCCCCCGTTCCTCGAGGATCGGGGTGACCATGTCCGAGACGGTCTCGATGGTGAAGGCCCGCCCGATCGGCGAGCAGAAATGGAGCTCCGACCGGTCGCGCAGACCTCGCTCCCGGAGCTCGGACTCGATGAGCAGGGCGACCTCCAAGGGCGCGGGCGGGCACTTGTACGGCATGCCGGCGATGCCGATGACGATCTTGCCGCCCTCGAAGGCGTCGAGCGCCTTCCGGAGCCGAAGGGCGGCCTCGGCGCTGTAGAAGTGGTGGGCCTCGGTCTCGAAGTTCGGGATCTCCTCGGGGGCGATCCGCGAGCCGGTGGCGAGGACGAGGTAGTCGTAGGCGAGGCGCTGGCCGTCGGCCAGCTCGACGAGCCGGTTCGCCTCGTCGACCCGGACCGCCTCCCCGACCACGAGCTGGACCCTGGCATCGAGGAGGGAGCGCTCGGGCCGGACGAGGCGTTCGGCCCGCTCGCCGCCCATGGCGATGTACATGAAGCCCGGCTGGTAGGTGTGGCGGCCGGTCAGGTCGACGACGGTCACCGAGACCTCGCCCCGGTCGATCCGGCGGCGGAGCTTCCGAGCGAGGAGGTTGGCGACGAGCGTCCCCCCGACGCCGCCACCGAGGATGAGGACGCGCTGCATCGAGGGGCCTCCTTCGCTCAGCGGAGCTTCTCGACGACGATCTCGTCGTAGCCGTCGCGGGCCTCGATGGCGACGAGGCGGTGGCCCGCCTTCTGGACCCACTTCGGGATGTCGGTCCGGCTCCCCTTGTCGGAGCTGTAGACGGCGAGGACGTCGCCGACGGCGGCTTCCTTGATCGCCCGGATGAGCTCCATGAGCGGTCCCGGGCAGTAGGAGCCGCGGGCGTCGATGGTTCGTGTCACGGTGTAGGTCGTCTGGGTCTCGGCCATGGTGGCGCTCCTTTCGGATCTGGTCGGGGTGGGTGTGGATGCGACGGGCGTGGTCAAACGGCCTGGTCGGACGGCCCGGTCAGATGAAGAGCGGCGTCGCGCCCTCCTGGATGAGGCCGATGACGGTGGCGGCGCCGACCGGCTCGCCGAGCCCCTCGATGAGGTCGTCGCGGGTCAGGCCGAACATGTCCATCGTCATCTGGCAGGGGATGAACTCGACACCCATCGCCTGGGCGGCCTCGAGGAGCTCCTTCGGGCTGGCGACGTTGTACTCCTTGGCCAGCTTGCCCATCATCCAGGGCCCGAGCCCGAAGAAGTTCAGCTTCGAGAGCTTGCGATGGCTGATGCCGGGCCGCTCCATGAAGGAGAGCATCTTCTGCATCCAGTTCTTGCCGGTGATCCGGCGCTCGTCCCGGACGAAGTTCTGGAGGCCCCAGAAGGTGACGAAGACCTTGCAGGGGACGCCCATGGCGCCGGCGGTCGAGGCGAGGATGAGGGTCGCCCAGACCTTCTCGAGGTTGCCGCTGTAGTTGATGATGAGGAGCTCCTTCGGCTTCGCCGCGGCCTCGGGGGTCGGGGCCGGCTCGGGAGCGGCCGTCGGCGCGGGGGCCTCGCCGCTGGGCGCGGGCTCGGCGACGCCGAGGGCGGTCGTGGGTTCGGCTGCAACGGCCATGGCGGTCACCTCACTTCTTGCGGAGGACGAAGCGGTAGACGCCGCCGTCCACGGATTGTTCGACGAGCTCGTTGCCGGTCGTTTTCGACCAGGCGGCGAAGTCCTTCACCGAACCCGGGTCGGTGGCGAGGACCTCGAGGAGCTGGCCCGAGGCGAGGGCCTTCATCGCCTGGGCGGTCTTGACGATCGGCAGCGGGCAGGAGAGGCCTCGGGCGTCGAGGGTTTGGGCGATCTGGAGGCTCGTCATCGGTCGTGCTCCTTCGGGTGCTGGTGGCTGTTTCGATCGGCTGGCAGGTCGGCCGGACGTCGCCGGCTGGTGCCTCGCGCCGTCAGATGAAGACGATCTGGCCGTCGCCGGCGGCGAGGAAGAAGGCAGCGACCCCCTCGACGCCGTCGACGATGGGATCGAGGTCGTCCTCCTCGAGGCCGAGCAGGTCCATCGAGAGCGAACAGGCCTGGATGTCGACCTCGCCGACCTCCTTGGCCTGCCGGAACGTCTCGACCCAGCTCGCCTGGCCGGCGGCTCGCAGCTTCTCGACGGCGCTGCGGCCGTCCGGTCCCGCTTCCGGGGCGAGGCCGTGGTCACGGTCGATGCGGTCCCGCCGGAAGGCGTCGAGGGCCCAGTACTGGAGGAAGACGTGGACCGGCTTGCCAAGGGCGGCGGCGCCGGCGGCGAGGACGGCCGCCGCCTGGAGCTTGTCGTCGGTGCCGGAGAAGAGGACCAGGTTCAGGGGCTGCTCGTCCATCGGGTTCACCTCGTGCGAAGGAGGGGCGGAGTCGGCTTCTGCGGGGCGGCAGGGGGCGGGGACGCTGCCGCCTCCGCCGTGGCGCCGACGAGGCGGCTGTCGTGGTCGAAGGACCGCGCCTCGGCGGCACCGCCCGGGAGGGCGATCCCGGCGCCGCGCCGCGCCGGCTCGGCGAGACCGGCCAGGCGCGCCAGGCGACGCTCGAGGACGCGCCGCATGAGGTTGCAGGCGACCATGACGTCCGGGTCAGCGAGCCGGTAGCGGACCTCCCGACCGTCGCGCTCGGCCTCGACGAGACCGTTCGTCCGCAGGATCGCGAGGTGCTGCGAGACGTTCGGCTGGCTGATCTTCAGCTCCTCTGCCAGTCGCCCGACCTCGCAGGCGCCGGCGGCGAGGCGGTGGAGGATCTGGAGCCGCCGCGGGCTCGCGAGGGTCTTGAGGACCTCGGCCTGGAGGATCGTGATCTCGTCCATGCCGAGAGGATCGCTCGTATGCGCATTCGTGCATCAGTGCCGATCGGCCCAGCCGGACGGGACGAGGGGCCCGACGGGGAGGTGCCGGCCGGCGGCACCGGGGCGGGACGGCCGGGCCGGAAGAGCCGTCCCGGACGGGGACGCACGCGCGCCGCCTCCAGGCGGGGTCGCCGGTCGTTTGCCGTTCCTTGTCGGTTCTGTGGGTCC
>Ga0272446_1008225_pt1 | contig 10015 bp, 10 predicted proteins | sample YNPCB0061_FD_194587 | JGI IMG/M metagenome (GOLD analysis project Ga0272446, IMG submission 194587) | Hot spring microbial mat communities from Yellowstone National Park, WY, United States - YNP-CB-006-1 | ecosystem: Environmental > Aquatic > Thermal springs > Hot (42-90C) > Sediment | place... | reverse complement strand
TTTGATCCATGTTTTGAATACCCTTTTTATTTTTTAACTAACATTTCTATAATTTTCCGGGCGACATTTACTTCCGGATAAACTTTTTCAAAGCCTTCAAAGCAGGGAAATAAGTTTATTTCGATCACGAAATATTTGTTTTTGATCTTGAAGACATCCACTCCAGCGAGATCCAACTTGAGAGCGCGGCAGGCTTTCTCGGCGAAACGCTCCATTTTAAGGTCTTTATATTTTTCAACAGAACCGCCCAAAGCGAAATTATTTTTCCATTTTCCAGCGGCAGATTTTCTCTTTATTATTCCAAGTGACTTTCCGCCCAAGACCAATATGCGGTAATCCCCATCGTTTTTGAGATACGGCTGGTATACTAGATTAATGTGTCTCTTGTTTTTCAGAAAAACTCCGAGCTCTTTTTTGTTTTCGACTTTGAAAACACCAAGCCCCAGTCCGCCACTGCTTTTTTTCACTACTATGGGATAGCGAAACCGGAATTTCGCGAGAACTTTCTGGATTTTTTTGGGTTCGTTGTCACTAATATGGATAGTTTTGATTGAAGGGATATCTTTCAAGCTGAATATACATGATTGGCTGAATTTATTGTAATAAGGATATTCTAGGATGGCTTTTCCATTGATAATAAACTTTCCTTTATTCTGAAGAATACGTCCGATAAGATGGAGTTCGTTTGATAAATTGATTGACGTGACAATCTTTTTTCTTGATCTTGGCAAACCTTTTTCGACAAGATTATATCCGGGCGAATCCAAAAAAGCCGCTGAATATGCGGCCAGATAAATTTTTTTATTTCTTGCCCAGAGGGCGCCGGATTCGAAAACTAATTCGCTCCATTTGAAAAAATCAAAATTTAAACCAATTTTGTTGAGCTCCTCAATGATTCTTTGCGTGGTGTGGGTTTTTTTGTTGACTCCCAAAAAAAGTAGTTTCTTCATACGCCAAGTTCTTTTTTAAATATTGCGAGAAGCTCATTATACATCCTGACCATCGAAGGCTTTTCTTCCGGCGTGAAAAAAAGGCCGGGCATGGAATTGAGTTCGACTATCCATGGCTTCTTTTTTTTATCAAACATAAAATCAACACAGAAAACGCGGGGCTGGAACGTTTCAAATAGTTTGTTCACGTATTTTACGATAGGAAATAATGATCGGGGCAATTTATTATTTGGAACGATGGTAAGCAATCCGCCCTGAGCAAGATTCGCTAGAAAACTTCCTTTTTTGGGCTCCCGTATATATGCGTATATTATTTTTTTATTAATGAAAACAATTCGCAGATCATGCATTCGGTTGCTGATGCCAGGAACCCCTTTTGAAGAGTCAATAAATTCCTGCAAGAGGTAGGGCTTTTTGATTTTTGTCTTTTTTTCAATCTCCTCTTTTTTCAATATTAAGACTCCCTTTCCGCCACTCTCAATAAGCGGCTTGAGAACCACTCTGGCACTCTTTATTCTTGGAAGATAATTGATCAAGTCTTTCTCGTTCTCAATCAGCCAACTTTTTTTGCTCCATTTTTCAAAAAGCAGGCTGGTTGTCAATTTATCGTCAATTAGCCGTGTAAACTCAAGATTATTAATAAAGGAATATTTTTTCCGAATGAGTTCTTTTTTATAATAAACTTCCATTCGAGCCTTTGTTTTATCATAAATTAAATCAGGCTTAACATTAAAAACCCTTTTCCAGTTGGCATTCTCCCCTTCATAAATCCAAGCGTATTTAAAAATATGCTTTTTATAATCGTACCATTCATAAGAAGCACGATACATTTGGATTCCGTTTTTTTTGCACAGTGTATAAAAAAATTCATAAGAATATTGATAATCTTTATTCGCGAATGGTTTGCTTTTCTTCCAGTCGCTTTTCCCAAAAAGAATCAGAACTTTTTTCATAGTTATTTCTTGCTTGGATCGATTAAAAATTTATTCAGATCTTTTCGACCAATGATCATCGGATATTTTAGTCCGGTTCGTTCGACAATGTTCATTTTGGAAAGAATTTCTTCATTGTCCATTATAAACTTTATCTGTACTTTTGGGCGAATAGTTGTGCCGCTAGGGGAATAGACTATATCAATATCCACTAAATCCTCGTGCCCGGCCAAATATTTTTTACGTAAATCTTCTAGAATATTTTTTCCCTCTTCGCGTTTAAAGCTAGTCGGAAGGTCAATTTTGCTGAAATATTCTAACACGTCTTCAAAACCAAGCTGTTTAGCAAGGGATGCGTCAATAGAAGAGGATCCTGCCCCTGTGTCAATTCTTGCTTCCGCTTCAACCTCTTTTCCATTTTTTCCGATGAGTTTCACTTTTTCTGCTGTGCCGATGACTTTTTTTCCTGAAATATCTTCAATTTCTTCTTCTATTTCCCCGCCAAAAAGATTCATTCCTACCGCCACACCCTTCTCAACGGTTTTGATTTTCAATCCTTCCACCCGGCGGAGTCTTCCTAAGAGCCCGTCCAGATTAGCAATTTGAATAGAAAGTCCCGGGCGAGCGTTGAGTTCCAAAAAAACAGGTCCTCGGTCACGATCAATAGCAATGTCTGCTCCTAAAAAGCCGAGGTTGGAAACAACCTGAGCTTGAACAGCCAAAGTTAAAATATCTTTCCAGTAGGGAATTTTTATTCCAGAGAGCAAAAGTCTGGTACCGGGAAGATATTCAATAATTTTATTTTTTCCTTGAACAGCCGTGGTGGTTACTCCAGTGGCTAGGTCAATGCCTACTCCAATAGCCCCTTGCTGAAGATTGGCTTTTCCATCCGATTCGCGAGTGGGGAGTCTCAGCATAGCCATTATCGGGACTTTGTTATAAACAATTATTCGGATGTCGGGAATTCCCTTAAAGGAGTAGGGCTTGAAAAGTTTGAGAAGTTTGAGTCTTTCCTCGAAGAAAGCAACGTCGGCCACTCCCGAAAGGGAAAAATTTCCATCGAGAATGTTTTGAATGTGAGTTTTTACGTCTTCAACGGTAACAAGGGATCCATCAGCTTTAATCCAAGTATTTTCGAGGTTTTTCTTTTTTCCATAGACGACCAAAATCCCTTCTCCTCCAAATCCACGGTTGGGTTTTAGCACCCAGGAATCGGGAAGAATGTCCCAATCAAAATTTTCTAACTCTTCAAAATTTTTTATTTTCGCAATAACATCAGGAACGGGAAGTTTGTTTTTTTTGAAAATGCGCTTGCTAAAAAGCTTGTCATCAGCAAGGCGTCTTGCCGGGCGCAGATTATTAGGACGAATAAAGTGAAGATTCCGAGCATTCATCCCTAAAATTTTGCGGCTGTTTCTTAGGAATGAGATCATCGGGATTTTAGTATTTGCCTAAAACGAAAATATTCGGAGAGGCGAAGGCCGGTCCATTTGCCAAGAAAGATATTTATCGGCAGGGTGAGCAGGCTGACCCAAGGGTATTGCAAAATTATTTTGATGAGTAAAGGCCAGCTGGCGATATAATAGCCAATAATGGAAATGAAGAGAGTCTCTAGTGAAAGAACTATAGCGGTTCGGTTTCCTTTTTCAATTTGAACAGCGATGAATTTTTCAACCAAAGTTATCATTATGAGAATAGGGAAAATGGAGACACTGGCCAATCCGGTTCGGTTCCAGGCTCCTCCAATAAAAAGCAAAAGCAAAATAGAAAAACCAACAACGGTAATCATTATAGCTACTCGAGGAAGGTAAAGAAGGCGCGCTTTTTTAAGAAGATGGCGGGTGATAGTTCCTACGACGATGACGGTTACAAAAATAGTGATGCCATACCTAAGCTGACTAGTAGCTAGAAAAGCAAAAGTAATGATAGCCGGCGTATAAATGCCGAAAGCTTTTATCCCAATCACTTGTCTAAAAAAAGCAATTACCGTTACAATAATAGGAAGGATCAAAACCAAAATCAGTGTGTCAAGTGGTACTCCGTTGGCATTTAGGAGAGTAATAAAGGAATTTATATTTTCCATGCTGTTTTTTTTCTTAAACTTGAAACAAGACTGGTTTTAAAATACCGCTTTTTAGTGGTTTTGTCAATGAAGCTCTTCCCCTGGCTATAATGATTCTGAACACTTTAGAGAGAATAAGGGCTAGGCTTTAACGTAAAGAGAATATTTTTCAAAGACTGGCTTTTCTTAGTTATAGGCAGGAATAGGTTTTGCGATTTTTGAACTTTGTCTTCCTACTCAAAATAACACTCCACCTCGGTGGAATCGGACGAGGGTTTTCTTTCCCTGTTTTTGGGATTCCGCTTCTCCAAAGAAATAGATGAATGCCCTATGCGTAAGCTCGGGAAACTTCATTCATTTTACGACTGTTTAAATGGCAAACAGCAACAGCGATTGCATCAGCGGCGTCGTCAGGTTTTGGAATATTTCTAAGTCTCAAGATGTTTTTCACCATAATCTGAATTTGTTTTTTTTCAGCGCGGCCATATCCGGTAAGGGCTTGTTTCACTTGGAGGGGAGTGTAGGAAAAAAGGGGAATCCTATTTTTTTTGATTTCATACAAAATTACCCCCCGGGATTGAGCGACAGTTATAGCCGTTTTCAGATTCTTAAAGAAAAATAAATCCTCAACAGCGACTTCCCGCGGTTTATGTTTTTTAATTAATGTGGCGATGTCTTCTCCAATCTCAACCAGCCGGTCAGCATCGGATTTCAATTTACTCGTGTTAATACAGCCGCAGGCAACAAGGCTCGGCTTTCCCTTTTTTTCTTCAACCACGGCCCAGCCAGTGGTGGCGGTTCCGGGGTCGATGCCGAGAGTTCGCAAATGCATAATCTTTTTATCTCCCTGCATAGAATATCCTGGTTGTAAAATTCAGGGAGTTTTAATTGTTCAATTTAACCATTATTATTTTCTGATAAAAACAAAATTAAATCAAATAATTTCAATTGAAAAACCCTGCATTTTGTGCTAGAATAGGAACATGAAATTGCCCCTGTTTCTCAAAAAATATTTCTGGGATGTGGATTTCTCCAGTCTTGATTTCGAGCATAATCCTGATTTTGTGATCGCGAGGATTCTTGAATATGGAGACATGAAAGCAGTCCGATGGATGCGAAAATCGGTTGATGAGAAAAAGATCAAAAAGATCGTTGAAGAATCCCGTCAGCTTTCGCGAAAAAGCGCCAATTTTTGGAGTTTGTTTTTTAATATTAGCCGGGAAAAAATCAGATGTTTCAAGAAGTCCTATCAAAAAATGCAAAAGAGTCACTGGCCGTATTAGGAAAAAGCGGACTCATGAAGTCGGCGTATCTGGCGGGCGGGACGGCTTTGGCCATTCAAATTGGGCATCGCCGCTCCTCTGATTTTGATTTTTTCACCAAAAAGGAATTTGACGAGAGAATATTTCTTCAAAAGATGGTCAAAACCTTTTCCGACTTCGAGCTGGAAAGAAAAGATTGGCGAACTGTTCTTGGTTATATCGGAAAAACCCGCTTCAGTTATTTCTTCTACCAGTATCCGCTGATTTTTAAAACCAAAAAATTTTTGGGAATCGATCTCGCCGATCCGCGCGACATTGCCGCGATGAAGATTGCCGCTATGGCCGACAGAGGAACCAAGAGAGATTTTATTGACCTATACTTTATTCTCGCTATAGATAAAATAACAACCCTATCTGCCGTGTTGAAACTATATGATCGAAAATTCAAAAAATTTCGGCAAAACAAAATTCACATCCTGAAGAGCCTTTCCTATTTTGAAGACGCGGATAAGGAAGAAATGCCGAAAATGATAAAATTGGTCGACTGGAAAATAGTCAAAGAATTCTTTATTGCCGAACAAAAAAAAGTTGCCATTGAATTAATATAGATATAAATGAAAATCTCCAGAGAGCTTCAAAATTTCATCAAAAAAAGAAATGAGCTATTTGGGTAGGTGAAGGATGCGACGAAACTTGGTCCCGAGTCGATCATGGAGCATGTTTTGAATTTCGGCAACTGGGATGACGTGCAGGAACTAATCCGGATTATGGGGATCAAAAAAGTGGCGGAAATATTCTGGAAAGAATCAAAACCTAAGAGGTGGGGGAGAACTAACTATCGTCCGGAAATAAAACACTATTTCAATCTATATTTCAAAAAATATGCATAAGGAAAGTTTAGCCAGGAAGAAGTTGAACTTATGCCTAATACGTTAGTCAAGATCTTAGTGCGGAAAAGAAGACTATTTTCAAAAACCGGATTTTTCCGGCTTTTTTCATTTATTACAATTATGCGCTTATAGGTTATCATATATCTCCTGCACATCGTCTAGTTCGTCTAATTTTTCCAAAAGCTTTTCATAGTCAATTTTTGTTGCCGCATCTATCTCAAGAGAAGAGAGGGGAATAAAAACTAATCCGGCGCTATCTATTTCAATTCCTTTGGCTTCCAAGTTCTCTTTGATTTTTTTGAGGTCTTTAACTTCTGTAATAACTTGTAAGATTTCTCCCTGAAAAGATGTATCAAGAGCTCCCGCGTCAATGGCTTCCAACTCGACTTCACTGGCCGTTCTGGTTTTAGGGGTTATGTAAATCACACCGACCTGTTTGAAAAGATGATTGAAGCTGTCAGCTGGTACCATTTTCCCACCCGATTTTTCGATAATATTTCGGATTTCATTCAATGTCCGATTTTTGTTATCGGTGGCAGTCTTGATAAGCATAGCAATGTTTCCCGGCGCTAGGGCTTCGTAAATTACCTCTTCAATCGCAGCTGTATCTTTGAGCTCGCCGGTGCCGCGTTTTATAGCTCTTTCAATATTAACATTAGGCATATTGACACTTCGCGCTTGGTCAATCGCGAGGCGCAACTTGAAATTGGTCGCCGGGTCCCCGCCGCCTTCTCTGGCCGCGAGCGTTACCAGCCGCGCCACTTTTGTGAAGATGTTGGCGCGTTTGGCATCAGCCGCGGCTTTTTTGTGTTTTATTCCCGCCCAATGAGAATGTCCAGACATAAATAGCCACTCATGAACAAGAAACGAATTGCGAACGAATGACAGCGAAAAGTTCGTTTAAATTCGTTTTAATTCGTTCTCAATTTGTGAGTTATTTTTAATGCTTAATTTCCGGGAGATTATCCCAAACAAGTTCGAAAATAAGTTTCATCGTATTATAGATCTCCGTGCTTTCAATGACAAGACCTAATTGTTCTTTGGACGACATCAAGGAAACTTTGCTATGGCCATAGATATTAATTTCCATCGAGAAGGGATATTTTTTAGGATCGACCAGTTTTGAAACGCGCAAATGCTCCGGGTCGCGCGCGAAATAATCTCTTGAAATTATTTCACTCGCCGGCATTATCGCTCTCACGCGCAAATTGTTTTTGACGCGCTTTTTAATATATCCATACGCCCAATCATTGCCCAATATTTTCACTACGTCTTCCGACGCAAAGGCTAGCATCTCGCCGGTGTATTTCAGGGTATCGTTATAAGTCTCTTTGAGGCCTTCAAGTCCTTCGTAATATCTGATTTTGGGTTTGACACCTTTTACATTATATACCGATTTGAGCAGAGGCAAAATTTCAAACAGCATCCGTTCTTTGCTTTGCAGATTCTTCAATATTTTCTCCGGATCTTCGCCGACGAAAAGGCGCTTTTTGCCCTTTGAGGTTTCGGAAACCAGTCCTTTTTGCGCGAGATCCAGCAAAATATCATAGGCCGTGGTTCTTTTGATGCCGGCTTTTTTGGCAATTTCAATGACAGAAGACGCGCCAAGCTCAAGACAGGCGAGATAGACATCCGCTTTTTTGCCGGAAAGATCGAGTTGTTGCAGCTGGGCTTTGAGTTCCATAGCTATAGATATCCCAAAGGAATAAATTGAATTAAGCAATTTTTTCTTTTCTCTTCAGACAATAAATCTTTTGTGAGCACGATGACCTTGGAAGGCTTAAATTTTTCAATGAAGGAGAATAAGCTTTTTCCGATGATTTTCTTTGATGAGTATTTCACCTCGACCGGGATTATTTGCCGCTCTTTTTCAATAACGAAATCCACCTCAGCTTTGCTTTTGGTGCGCCAGAACTTAACTGACAAGCCGGAGAATCTTTTCCGAAAAGCAGTGAGAGCATAATTTTCCATTATAGCGCCAAAATCATTCCGCACTTCAAGAGGACGAAAATCGGAAAGCAGATAATTTCGTAAACCCAAATCAACAAAAAAACTTTTTGGATTTTTAGAAAGCTCAGTCATCTTGTTGGTGTAATATGGCTTCAGCAGATCAACGATATAAGTTTTTTGCAGGATATTCAGATGTTTGATGATGTCGCCGTAAAAAAGATTCGAAATATTTGACAGCTCCTGATATTTCACTAAATTGCCGATTTGAGCGGCTAGAAACTTGCCAATTCTGACAAGTTCGTCTTCGGTGGCAAGATGAAGAAGTCCTTGGATGTCTCGCAATAGATATTTTTCAACAATGCCTTCCAAAACCTTTTTCTTTTCTTCCTCTGTTTTTGATAAAACAACGGCTGGATAACCTCCCCAAACAACAAATTTTTCAAGCTCCCTAGACAACCTTTTGTTTATCTCATTCCCGAAGCCGCTTTTTATTTTGAAATCGAAAATATCGCCGCTATCCTCAATAATTTTTTGCAATTCTTTGTTTTCAAAAGATAGATATTCGCGGAAAGAAAAGGGAAGTATTTCAAAATCAAGGAGTCTCCCGACCATATATTTTCCGGTTTGAAAAGTGAGCTCAAGTAAAGAAGAGCCGGTGACGATGTATTTTGTCGGAGTTGTATCATAGAGATATTTCAGTTTTTTGCCTGCATCTGTTGCATATTGAAATTCGTCAATTATCACGACGTCGTATTGTTCGGCTAATTTTTTGAAATCTTCCGGATTTTTATCAAAAAGATCTAGATCGCTTTTTGACTCAAATGTCAAAAAACGCACCTTTTTACCTTCGCGGCGGAACTTTTCCTCGAGATGTTTGATAAAAGTCGTTTTTCCGGCTTGTCGCGGTCCAGTGAAAGAAAGAACTTCTTTTCTTTTGAGAAAAGGGGCTATTTTTTGTTCAATTTCCCTGTGGATGTACATAATTTTAGCAGGGTTATTTATAATACATTATTAATTTTAGCAGGGTTATTTATGCTGTCAAGGGGGAATGTCAATTTAGACAGCTCGATAGGCTTTTTGCGAAAAGGCGTATTCGTTGCGCGTTTCGAGTTATGCGTTTTGCGAAAATATGTCGATATTTTCCGTCAACATTTCAATTATATCATCTATCCCAAAAATTGTCAATATGGGCTTAAAATAAAGAAATGTGGCAAAACAAGTTATCTCGTCTCTTGACGCTATTGACGCCAAACATTGACACAATATCCCAGCGAGTGTATAATGGGCTGTTAAGATGCGAAAGCGAAAAAAGCCGCGTCTTAGCAAAATAAAAAACAAGTTCCTTATGGAAAAAAGCAAACTGGAAAATCTAGGCAAGTGGAGAGAGACGCAAAAAATTTCGCAGGAAGCTGATAAATTTTCCATAGCCCCTTTTCAAGGGAGAGAGGATTTTGATAAAAAACGATTTGTTTTCAGCGGAGTGATTTTCTGGGATTGGTTCGCTAAAGGGTTGCTTTTCATCCACTGCGCCAAGAACTTTTTCTTTTTCGTTTTCATTTTCACTTGAAATACTTTCTTGATCAGAAATTTCTTTTTCAGAAATATTTTTTTCGTTAGATTGCTTGTTTTCGGCTGGGAGCTGATCGGCCTGCGGCTGGGGTTTTTCTTGAGGCAAGCTTTCAGTTGGCGGGACAATCCATTGCCACTTGCCGTCCATCTTCGCATAAACTTCACCCTCGGCAATCTCTCCCGCCCGCTTTGATTTGTCACCCGTCTGCAACGACTGCAATTCGGGCAGATGAAGCGAGTCGGGCGAGTCTTTTTCGTATGCAACTTCGTCGGCAATTTTTCCATCCAGTGAAACAAGTTGAACTTTTCCAGATTTGTTATTGAGAGTAAATTTAGATATTTTTCGAGTAATTGTCTTTGTCTCGCCTGGCTCTAAAATTGTTTCATCGCTGATAGGGTG
>Ga0272446_1008223_pt1 | contig 10018 bp, 10 predicted proteins | sample YNPCB0061_FD_194587 | JGI IMG/M metagenome (GOLD analysis project Ga0272446, IMG submission 194587) | Hot spring microbial mat communities from Yellowstone National Park, WY, United States - YNP-CB-006-1 | ecosystem: Environmental > Aquatic > Thermal springs > Hot (42-90C) > Sediment | place... | reverse complement strand
AAAAGCTCAGAAGCTGCTTGAGTTCATTGCCCTCGACCATCGCAGGGGTTCCAAGGTGACCGAACTTTCCGGCGGAATGATGCGCCGGCTGGTGTTGGCGCGAGCGCTGATCAACGAGCCGGTCCTCCTCATCCTGGATGAACCCACCACCGGCCTCGATCCCCAGTCACGCCATCAGGTCTGGGAAAAATTGGAAAAATTGCGGCTGGAGGGGCTCTCCATTCTGCTCACCACGCATTACATGGAGGAAGCCGCCCGGCTGTGCGACCGTCTGATCATCATGGACCATGGGGAAATCCTGGTGGAGGGCAAGCCCACCGAATTGATCAAGGACCATGCCGGCCGCAATGTCATCGAGATTGCCCGCCCCGGCAGCGAGTTGCGCGATTTTATCCGGACGCGCAACCTCCGCCACGACGACTTGGGGTTTCGGGTCCTCATCTATGGCGAAGAAAACGACCGAATTTTCGATGTCATTCGCGAGCGCTTCTGCGGGGAAAACTGCAGCTTTCGCATGGCGACCCTGGAGGATGTGTTTTTGCGACTGACCGGGAGGGAGCTGAGAGAATGAGCAAGCCATCCTCATTCGATATATCCTGGCGTTTCTTGAAGGTTTGGCAGAGGAATCTCATCGTTTATCGCAGGATCTGGAAAGTGAACTTTCTGCCTCCCCTGCTCGAGCCCTTGTTCTTCCTGCTGGCATTCGGTATGGGTTTGAGCTCTCTTATCGGCACGCTGCACTATTCGGGTGTGGAAGTTTCCTACCTGGCTTTCATCGCGCCCGCCATCATTGCCATCAACATGATGAACAATGCGTTTTTCGAAACGACCTACGCATCCTTTGTACGAATGTACTACCAGAAGACTTTCGACGCCATGATGGCCACCCCTCTGTCGCTGGCCGAAGTGATCACGGCGGAAATCATCTGGGGCGCCACTAAATCGGTCATTGCCACCACCCTCATGCTGGCGGTTTTAAGTGGTTTTGGGCTGGTGCACTACCCTCACGGGTTGCTGCTCATCCCGCTGGCTTTTCTCGGCGGCATCGCCTTCGGCTCCGCCGGTATGCTCTTTACCGGCATCCTCCCATCCATCGACATGTTTAATCTGCCGCTGTTTTTGTTCATCACTCCCATGTTTCTGTTCAGCGGGACCTTTTTTCCCATCGACAATTTGCCATACTGGGCGCAGATGCTGGCGCTCGCCCTGCCGCTCACCCATCTGACCACACTGACCCGCCATCTGTGCCTGGGCCTGGCTGATCTCGGCCTGCTAAGGGAATTGGCCTATCTGCTCATCTTTTCCCTAGTCCTTTTCCCACTGGCGATCAAGGCCATGCACCGAAGGCTCATTCAATGAGCGCCGGGCCGGAGCGGCGACGCATAAAACTGGAAACCGCGGTTCGACCGTGTTATGGACAATGGCAGGCGGCGTTTCTTCGATTTTGTACATTCATCACAAGGAGGCAGGCGATGACTGGGAAGTTGGCCACAATGTTGAATATCTCTTTGCTTTTGGTTTTTGTTGCGCTTGCGGGACCAGTTTGCAAAGCGGTTGCCCAAGAGATTGAAGCCAAGAATTACGGCGGGATCGCCTACATGAGCGGCGGCATTGGCCTGGACGAGCGCGAGCAGATGGAGAGGATGGGAGAGGGCTACAACCTGAAGCTGATCTTTGCCGTGCAGCAGGGCAACTTTGTCGCGGATGTCCAGGTGACCATAACCGACGGCTCCGGCAAGACGCTGCTCACCGTCGTCTCGGATGGCCCCTGGCTCTATGCGAAACTGCCCGCCGGCGCTTACACCATAGCCGCAACCCATCTGGGGCAGACCATCAGCAAGCCGGCCAAAGTGGGAGCTTCGGGGCGATCGCAGGTGAGCTTTGTTTGGGCGAGATAACCTTTCAAGCGGCCGGGATCAGGGAGTTCCGAGCGCATGTGTTTTATGGATTTACGCTGAATTCCCAGTTACTTGTATCGTTTGCAGCGGCCCCCCGGCGCCGCTTTGATCATTTAAACTCTGCGGTCAAACACTCGCCCCCGGCGGATGGCCTTCGCCCCGTAGCGGTCGACGATGCGATCCATGGCCTGATCGAGTTTTTTCTGCCGCTCCAGGGAGGGGTCGTGAAACAGCTTCAGTTGCCGTTCCCCGGCAGAAAGATTGGACACCCCAACCCCTGTCAGGCGCACCTTGCTCGCTATCTTCAGCCCCTCCAGCAACTGGTTTGCCACCTGATAGATCGTCTGGGTGCAATTGGTTGGCTCAGGCAAGGTGCGGCTGCGGGTGAGGGTGCGAAAGTCGGAAAATTTGATTTTGAGGACTATTGTCTTGCCAGCCAGACCCTCGCTTCGCAACTCGCGCCCCACCTCATCGGCCTGCGTGAGCAGCCACTTGCGCAGCTCATCCAGGTCCATGGTGTCCTGCGGGAAGGTATCTTCCGCGCTGCAGGATTTCGCGGTTGAATGGGGCACAACCGGCGTCTGGTCTATGCCCTGCGCCCGCTCGTAGAGCCGCTCACCAAATTTTCCCAGGCGCTTGACCCAAAAGTCCCGCGTAAACCTGAGCACATCAGCCGCCACGACCACCCCCAGCGCCTTCATGGTCTGCAGGGTCGCCCGGCCGATCCCCGGGACCTTCGCCACCGGCAAAACCCGCAAAAACTCCTGCACGTCCTTGTCATCGATGATGGTCAGCCCGTCGGGCTTGTTCAGGTCCGAGGCGATCTTGGCCAGAAACTTGTTGGGCGCAATCCCGATGGAACAGGTGAGGGCCGTCTCCGCGCGAATCCGTTGTTTGATCGTTGCCGCAAGCTCGGCCGGCGATCCGTACAGGTTTTCGGTGCCGGTGATGTCGATGGTGGCCTCATCGATGGATATTTGCTCGACCAGCGGAGACAGTTGCCCGATGATGTCCATGATCTGGCGGGAAACTTCCCGATATCTTTGCATGTTGACCGGCATGAACACGGCCTGCGGGCATAGACGCCGGGCTTCGAATATGGGCATCGCCGAGCGGACGCCAAATTTCCTGGCCTCGTAGGAAGCCGCCGTCACCACGCCCCGGTTGGACCCGCCCACGATCACCGGCTTGCCTGCCAGCTCCGGGTGGTCCGCCTGTTCGACCGCCGCATAGAACGCATCCATGTCGACATGCAGAATGCGCCGCACCATTGCTCACCTCCAGACGCCGCCGAAGAAACCATGCCAGGGCGGGTCTTCATGCAAGCCGACTGCTCACTTCACCAACATCACCGGACAGGGCGACAAAATGCCGACTTTATAACTGATCGTCCCCCAGCCCTTGGACGACTCGGTCACTTCAACCCGGTGGGAACTCAATACAATCAGATCGATGGCGTTTTGATCGGCGAATTTGACAATCTCGTTGACTCGTTTGCCGTAAGCAATTTCTCTATGGATGCTCAAGAGTTCCTGCTGGTAGCCAGCGAGCATCTGTTCCATCTTTTTCTGGGCGCGTCGCTTCAGCTTCAGATAAAAATCTTCGAATTCCTCGAACTCGGTATCTGCTATAGTCTCGATAATATGCAGCAAAGTGATGCGGCTTTGCTCATGCAGCGCCATTTTCACCGCGATATTGAGGGCTTCAAAGGTGTTGTCGGTAAGGTCCGTAGGAACCAGAATGTGCTTGAACATTTAAAAAACCTCCCCACTGACTCATATCATTCCAACTGCCGGCGCAAAGAGTTGCGCAGTCAGTCCAAACCAAGGCTTTCACCCAACTGATGCAGATAACTAGCCCCTTACCACTCTCCTCGCGGATGCTCCCGTCTCGAGCTCCAGACATTTTTTCAGGAACTGGCTCCAAACCTTGGCATACTTGACGCCTCCGACCAAATAGGTGTCGTTATGGTCGGCCTGCGGCACCTCGTAAAAATACTTGGGCGCCTGAGTCTCATGGTAGAGACGTTTGGCCATGTCGATGGGGATCGTGTGATCATTCTGCCCATGGATGAAGAGCACCGGCGAATGAATCAGGCCGATCAGCGACAGGCTGTCGTATTTCTTGACTTCCGCCAGAGAAGGCTGGTAGGCCGGAAAGCACAGGCGCATGATGTCGTCCGTGGAGGTGAATGCGGCCTCCAGCACAACACCCAGGGACTCTTTGCGGCTGGCGATGTAAATGGCCAGGGCAGTCCCCAGAGAACGGCCAAAAAGGAGCACGGAAGACGGCGCAAAGCCTTTATCTTCGGTCAAATAGCGGTAGGCCCCCTGAGCGTCCAGAAAGGTCCCCGCCTTGGAAATTTCCCCCTCGCTCAAACCGAACTCGCGATAATCGAAGATGAAAATGGGGACCTTCAAAGTGTCATGGAGCATTTTCAGATTGTCCAGACGGTGGCTGATATTACCGGCATTTCCGTGAAACCACAGGAGCACGGCGCGGCGGTCCGGCCCGTCCACCAGCCACCCATGGAGTTTGGTGTCATCTGTGGCCGGGAAAAACACATCTTCATAGCGATCCAGTCCATAATCCTTTGGCGTGGCTTCAAGCTCCCGCTCCGGGAAAAAGACCGTGCCCTTCTCTGACATCTACTTTCCTTCCTCAGTTTGCTCCGCTCCAGCCCCATTGAAAACCAAATCCACCGCCATCCAGGTGAAGCTCCCCGAGGGCGGAGCCCCATAAAAACTGCGATCTCCCGTCAGGGATGCCTGCAGGCTATACCCCATAGTGGTGAACTCATTGTACAGCTGATTCCAATGAATGTCATGGAAACCCGACAAAATCAAATGCCCTCCCCTTTTGAGCACTCGCGCAAGGTCATCTTTGATCTGGCCTATTACATGATAGGGAAGATTGGCCGTGATGCAATCAAATTGATGGTCCACCGCGTCGAGGGTCCCGACGAACCACAACGGACAGCCATCAAAACTGTTATCGAGGGCGTTTTGCGCAGAGATTTTTACTGCTACCACCGATATGTCGAGGCCAACGACGAAAGGGACCCCCAGCCGCGCCGCAGCCAGAGCCAGGATGCCGCAACCACAGCCGACATCCAGCAGCGATCGGCATCTCGCGTGGTGGAGCAGTGCATCCAGCAGGGCAAGGCTGAGTCGGGTGGTGACATGGTCCGGATTGAACGATCTGCCGCTGCGGATCCTGAGTATTTGAAGATTGCGAGATTCCCAGGGGAAAACGGGGGAGATGGCAATTTTTTGACCAGAGGGAAGTCTCAAGAGCATCTTAAATCTGACCGTCCTGCGTGAGTCAGTCCTGAAGGTCCCGCCTCATCGACTCGTACTGCTCTCGATCAATTTCGCCGCGGGCATAGCGCTTTTTCAGTATGTCCAGGGCGCTCTCGGAGCTGATGGCACCCGTATGGCGATCACCCTTTTCATGCTCAACCAGCCACCTGATAAAAAACAAAGCCGCCACGGCGGCTAAAATCCAAAAAATGAACATCGTGTTTCTCCAGTCCTTACCGATAGACTTCAAAAGGGCATATCGAAACCGCATTAGGGGGATTTTCCAAGCAGGAGGGCGCTATCGGCCGGAAAAGCGTGCCAAACAGATTGTTGACGAAAAGTGCAGGGAAGGAATTTATCGCTTCGCGATTTTCATGCACGTCACTGCTTCACTTTCTGACGAGCTGGCAGGCCAGGAGGGATTCGAACCCCCAGCCCCCGGATTTGGAGTCCGGTGCTCTAACCGTTAGAGCTACTGGCCTGCGAGCGCACCCTATATAACGCTTTCTCCGGTCGATGTAAAGGGAAAACATTGCCGGCGGCGATTACTGAGGCGTCTGCGGCGTCGCGCTTGGCAGCGTTTTCGAGTGGGCAAGGGCTTAGTTTAGGGGTGTTCAATTCGACCGACGTTTAGCCAATTTGATCGCTTAAAGTGTTTTTTACGCAATGAATTGACAATATGTGCAAAAATGATTGTTAACATATTGCCAAAAGTGTGTTATATTAAATGATAATAACTCACCACAGACGGACTTCGGGTGTTTGCGGTCCGTCACGATCAGGGGCTTAACAAAAAGGGGCTTGGTCATGAAAATTAAATACTGCAAGAAGTACGACAAGTACGTCAGCCAGCAGCATTGTGAATTTTTTAATGACGGCAAGAACTGCGAGTACTACAGTCCCGCCCAGTGGAACAGCATCAAGGACCTCATGAGCGACCAGAATCGTCCCAAGTGGGACATTAACGCCGTCATCAAACCGTTCAAATGCAGCCTACTTGGCCGCGATTATCTTGATCAATTAAGCCGCAGGAGGCGCCTGAAAAGATCCGCTTTCAGCTTCTAGCCGCCGCAATCGGCAGGCATACTTGAGCTTCTTGCTCTGGGCGGTCGAGAATATCTTTTATCGCGCATGTTCACTGGCTTTGATCACGCCTGCTTCAGCCTTGTCAAAAACTCCATCTCCCCCATTGATGTTGCTTCCCGAGTTGTGCTAAGAGATTTCTCGCTTTGTTGCACAGCAAAGCGACAGCGAAAAATAAAGAGCTTTCCATCCCTTCACCTCACAGAGAGCACGGTTATGTTCAAGAAGCTGCTAATAGCCAATCGCGGCGAAATTGCGATCCGTATCATGCGCTCGGCGCAGGAGCTAGGCATTAAAACGGTGGCGGTTTATGAAGAAACGGACAAGACCGCCATGCATATCATGCGAGCTGACGAGGCTTATTGCATCGGGACGGGCCCGCGCAAGGACTACCTCAACATCGATCGCATCATCAACGCGGCGAAGGCAACCGGAAGCGAGGCCATTCATCCGGGATACGGCTTTCTTGCGGAAAACCCAAACTTTTCCAAACTGTGCACCGAAGCCGGGCTGGCTTTTGTCGGCCCGCCTCCCAAGGTGATCAGCGACATGGGGAGCAAGGTCATTGCCCGGCAGATTATGAACGATGCCGATATCCCGGTGATCCCAGGGACCCCGGTGCTGCCCGACGGCGAGGAGGGGGAGACACAGGCGCTGCAGTTTGCTGAACAGCACGGTTTTCCCATCATGGTCAAGGCGGTTGCCGGGGGCGGTGGTCGCGGCATCCGGGTGGCAAATGACGCCAAGGAGTTGGTCCGCGCGCTGGGTATGGCCCGCTCCGAAGCGCGCATGGCTTTTGGCAACGATCAGATCTACCTGGAGAAGGGCTTGACCGCGCCGCGCCACGTCGAGGTGCAGGTCCTCGCCGACCAATACGGCAATGTGATCCATCTCGGCACCCGCAATTGCTCCATTCAAAGACGTCATCAAAAGATGGTGGAAATTGCTCCAGCCAATCTTCCCCCGTTGATTCAGGAACAGATCTGCCAGACCGCGGTGGCAGCCGCCAAGGCCGCCAATTACGTCAATGCCGGGACGGTCGAGTTCCTGCTGGATGAGCAGGAGCGATATTACTTTCTCGAGGTGAACACCCGAATCCAGGTGGAGCACACCATCAGCGAGATGATCACGGGCGTGGACATCGTCCGTGAGCAAATTCGCATTGCCTGCGGCGAAGCGCTTTCGCTTACGCAGCGAAACATCAGTTTCCGCGGCTACGCCATTGAAATCCGCATCAACGCCGAAGACCCCAAAAGCAATTTCATGGCGAGTCCTGGAGTCATACAGGTTTACCATTCGCCCGGAGGCCACGGCATAAGACTCGACGGCGCCATCTATCAAGGCTACGAAATCCCCCGCTATTACGACTCGATGCTGGTCAAGTTGACCGTTTACGGGTTCACCTGGAAGGAGGCGGTGGACCGTTTGCGCAGGGCACTGGACGGCTTTGCCCTCGCCGGCGTCAAGACCACCATCCCCTATTACAAGCAAATCGTGAACGACCCCGATTTCATCGAGCAGCGATTCGACACTTCCTACATCGAGACACATCCGCAACTGCTCGAATACCAGGAGGATGAGCCGGAAATGGAAAAACTGGCGAAGCTGGTTGCTGAAATCAATGCCCTTGGTTATAACCCCTTTGCCGATTCTCCATGAATCGGGGCGCCGTGCCGGTTACAGACAAATGTGTTCGGCACCGGATCCAGTATGGTAATCGCGGTCAATTCCAATTCGCTAATTCAGCTCGGGCCCAAAGCCAGAAAACCAGACGCAGCCGGATGGATTAAGGCCACAGCGGAGGCGCTGCTGTGAACTTGATCGCACCGTTTATAAGGTGCGTCCAGCAATAGGAGTTAGAGGAACATGGCGGACAATGAGCGCATTCGACCAGGGATGAGCACTCGACAAATTTTGGATTTCTTGCGCCGCGCTCCGGGCTATTTCTTGACCAATAACGAGCGCGATGTTTCCCAGTCCGACTTCAAGTGCCGCATCATGCCGCAGACCACCCTCAAAGTCGCCGCACACCGCGACGAGTGCGGCTATTTCGCCTTCGAAATTTCCGGGGGTGCCTCCGTGCACGTGGACCTGATGCGCAAGCAAATCAACCCGCTGGAAAAACTGCGGCTGATCCGCAAAGCCATGCCCAACACCCTGTTGCAGGCAGTTTGTCGAGGCCGCAACCTGTTCGGCTATCGCCCTTACCCGGACAACGTGGTGCGTGAAACAGTCCGGCTCTTTTCCCGCTACATCGACGTCTGGCGGTTGTACGATTTCCTCAACCATGTGCCCAATCTGAAAATCGCCGCCGAAGAAGTCAAGAAAGCCGGCAAGCTGCTAATGCCCAGCATGTGTTTCAGCATCGGCAGAGAACACACCGACGAATTTTACCTCAGCAAAGTGGATGAGATCCTCAGCGCCATGGGCGAAGACATCATTCTTGGGATCAAGAACCACTCCGCCGTCGGTTCTCCCGCCCGCATCGCCTCCCTGGTGAAGGCCATCCGCGGTCGATTCCCCGACCTGCTCCTTGCCTACCATGGCCACAACACCGACGGAAATGATCTGAGCCGCATGATTGCCGCCGTCATCGAGGGCGTGAAGATCGTTGAGGTCTGCGATCACGGCTATGGCGGCATGTACAGCCAGGCACCCGCCCTGAGCCTTATCCAGAGCCTGCACGACTACGGCATCAAGGCGACCGGTTTCAAGGTCCATCCACTGGTGGAAACGTCCGACATTCTGCGCCGCGAAAGGAGGCTCTACGAGCGCTTCGAGACCCCTTACCGAGGCTTCGACCCCACGGTCAAACGGCACAAGCTGACCGGCGGAGCAGCCAGCATTGCCTTCGAGCAGGCTGAAAAACTGGGCTTGATCGAGCGCGTGCATGAGGTGTTCGATGATCTCAGCCGGGTCAATCGCGAACTGGGCAACATCTGGTCAGTCACTCCCGGCAGTCAGATCCTGTGGACGACCGCGGTCAACAACGTGCTCCACGGACGCTACGAAAAACCATCCGATGATCTCAAGCGGCTTTTGCTGGGAAGATACGGCCCCTTTCCCTTTTATGATCCGCAGGAATGGATTTATCAAAAGGTCCTGGAGCATCAGCGCACAGACGGCAAGAAATGGTATCAGATCCTTGCCGAAGAAGCGGGCATTCAGCAGCTTCCCGACGAAGATCTGGAGGGAAAGAAACGGCAATTGGAAAGGGAGCTCAAACGAATCGCAACCGACGAAGAGCTCTGCCTCTATGTCCAGTTTCCGCGAGACGCTCTCGACTATTTCCGATTTGAAGAACAGTTTGGCAAAACATGGCTGCTGCCGCCGGACATCTGGTTTAAGCGGGGCGGGTTCGAGGATGGAGCACGGATCACGTTGCCCGACTATGACGGCAAGACGCACTATATTGACGTGATATCCACCCGACGCAGCGGAGACGTCGTGCACACTTCACTGCTGGTGGATTACCATTTCCGCACCTACAGCACCCCTCTCCGGTCAAGAAACCTACCAACTTAGAGAGGGGCACTGCGGTCGTTCCAAGCTCTCACGCCAGGGATGCCTAGATGTGGCCGAGAAGACGCATGCGCTCTTCCGCAGCGGCCAATCGTTCTTTTTCCAGCTCGGCGCGAACCTGCCGAATACCCTCAAATTCGTGCAGCACCCTTTCTCGCTCCGGCGACTGCCTGGCCCTGGCGGCGGTAAGATGCTTTATCCGCCATTTTAGCT
>Ga0272446_1008222_pt1 | contig 10019 bp, 9 predicted proteins | sample YNPCB0061_FD_194587 | JGI IMG/M metagenome (GOLD analysis project Ga0272446, IMG submission 194587) | Hot spring microbial mat communities from Yellowstone National Park, WY, United States - YNP-CB-006-1 | ecosystem: Environmental > Aquatic > Thermal springs > Hot (42-90C) > Sediment | place... | reverse complement strand
CAGGCCGCCGGCAACCGCCAATGCATCCTGGATGGGGCGCTCACCAAGCGCTTCCAGGCCGGCCAGGCCGCCGCCGGCGGCATCTTCTCCGCCCTGCTCGCGCGCGAGGGCTTCACGGGCGCGGAGAACATCTTCGCCGGCCGCTTCGGCTTCTACGAACTCTACCAGCCGGGCGGCTACGATCTCGCCCCGCTCACCGCCGGGCTCGGGCAGGAATTCCGCGGCGAGATGCTGAGCTTCAAGCCCTATCCCTGCGGCCGGCCGCAGCACGCGCTGCTCGATGCCGCGCTCGCCTTGCCGCGCACCGCGCCGGAGGCGATCGCGGAGATCGTGGTGCAGACCACCGCCCAGCAGATCGCCGCCGAATTCGACCCGCCGCACAAGCGCCGCCCGCGCCAGATCGTGGAGGCGCAGTTCGCGCTGCCCTTCCTCATCGCCGCCTGCGTCGTGCATGGCCGCCTCGGCATCGACGAGGTCGCCGGCTTCGGCAACGAAGCCGTCCTCGCCCTCGCCCGGCGCGTGCGCGCGACGGCTGGGCCGCCCCGCCTCATCCTCCGCCGCGCCGATGGCGGCGAGGCGGCGCGCGAGGTGCGAACCCCCGCGCGCGGCGCCCCGGCCAACCCGATGACGGATGCCGAGCGCGCGGCGAAATTCGCCGACTGCGCGGCGCATGCCAGCCGCCCCATCGCGCCCGCCATTGCCCGGCGCGCGATGGACATGCTGGACAGTCTCGACACGCTGGCCGATCTCCGCGACCTTCGCCGCCTGTTCGCCTGACCGGAACCGAAATGCACCAGGACCCGCTCTATTTCGATGATCTCGCCGTCGGCATGCGGTTCAGCACCGGCACGCTGACGATGACGGAGGACGAGATCATCGCCTTCGCCCGCCTCTACGACGCGCAGCCCTTCCACACCGACAAGGTGCGCGCGCGGGACTCGCTCTTCGGCGAACTCGTCGCCTCCGGCTGGCACACGGCGGCGATGTCCATGCGCCTGCTCATCGCCTCCGGCCCGCGCTTCGCCGGCGGCATCGTCGGCACCGGCGGCGAACTGCTCTGGCCGCGCCCGGTCCGCCCGGGCGATACGCTGCGCGTCGTCACCGAAATCCTCGCCCTCACGCCCTCGCGCTCGCGTCCGGACCGCGGCAGCGTGCAGATCCGCAACGAGACCCGCAACCAGGAGGACGAGGTGGTGCAGAGCTTCTCCCCCCGCCTCGTCGTCCCCCGCCGGCCCGGCAGCAGTTAGCACGGCTTACGCGGAGGCGGCGGAGGCGATCCGCTTCAGCACGGCGACAAACCTTGCCACGCCCTCCGCCACGCGCGCGTCGTTGCGCACCACCGTCACGTCCGTGCCTTCCGGCTCCGCCACCTCGCGCGCCAGGCGCTCGGCGATCGCCGCCGCGTCCTCCCGCCCGCGCGCGAGGAGCCGCGCCGCCCGCATCTCCACTGGCGCCGTCACCACAACCACGCGGGCCGGAAACCGCGCCCGCGCCGCGTCCAGCACCGCGCGCGAGACATTCGCCACCACCACCCGCCCCGCCGCCAGGTCCGCCGCGATATCGGCGGGAATGCCATAGTCCAGCCCATGCGCCGACCAGTGCAGGGCGAAGCCGCCCGCCGCGCGCCGGCGCGCGAATTCCGCCCTGTCCACCGCCTCATGCGCCTCGCCGCCGGCATCCGCCGGTCGCGTTATGGTCCTCTTGACGAAACGAAATCGCGTATCCCCGGCCAGCGCGGCGCGCGCGCCGTCCAGCAGCGTGTCCTTGCCGGCGCCGGACGGGCCCACCACCAGCACCAGCACACCCTTTCCCTTGCCTGGCATCATGGCAATCGTGCCGCTACGCTGCCGTCGCCGCAACCAGGATGCCGCCATGTTCACCACGCGCCCCGAAATCGCCGGCACCTTCGGCGTCGTCGCCAGCACGCACTGGCTCGCGAGCCAGGTCGGCATGGCGGTGCTGGAACGCGGCGGCAACGCCTTCGATGCGGCGGTCGCCGCCGGCTTCACCCTGCATGTGGCGGAGCCGCATCTCAACGGCCCGGGCGGGGACGCGCCCATCCTGCTGCACAGCGCGCGGAGCAACACCCAGCACGTGGTCTGCGGCCAGGGCCCGGCGCCGCAGGCCGCCAGCATCGAACGCTTCGCCGCCCTCGGCCTCGACCTTGTCCCCGGCACCGGCCTGCTGCCCGCCATGGTGCCGGGCGCGGTGGGCGCCTGGCTCACCCTGCTCGGCGAATGGGGCAGCTGGGAACTGCCCGATGTCCTGGCCTACGCCATCGGCTATGCGCGCCACGGCGTGCCTGTGGTCGAACGCATCAGCGTCACCATCGAAAGCGTGCGCGCGCTGTTCGAAGCGGAATGGCCGAGCTCCGCCGCCGTCTTCCTGCCCGGCGGCAAGGTGCCCGCGCCCGGCAGCCTGTTCGCCCGCCCCGCGCTCGCCGATACCTATGAGCGCCTCTGCCGCGAAGCCGTCGGCGCCACGCGCGCGGCGCGCATCGAGGCGGCGCGGCGCGCCTGGTACGAAGGCTTCGTCGCCGAGGCCACCGGCCGCTTCTTCGCCACGCACGACATCCTGGATGCCTCCGGCCAGCGCCATCGCGGCCTGCTCACCGCGCAGGACTTCGCCGTCTGGAAACCCGGCATCGAGGACCCCGTCGCCTACGACTATCACGGCCACACCGTGCTGAAATGCGGCCCGTGGAGCCAGGGGCCGGTGCTGCTGCAGCAACTCGCCCTGCTCCGCGGCCTCGACATCGCCGCGATGGACCCGCTCGGCGCCGATTTCGTGCACGCGGTCGTGGAAGCCGCCAAACTCGCCTTCGCCGACCGCGAGGCCTTCTATGGCGATCCCGATTTCGGCCCCGTGCCGCTCGGCACGTTGCTCTCGGACGATTACAACGCCGCCCGCCGCGCGCTGATCGGCGCGCGCGCCTCGTTCGAACTTCGTCCCGGCCAGGTCCCCGGCTTCGCCGGGCGCGTCGATCACGCGCTGCGCCCGCACCGCGTCTCGGCCGACGCGGCGGGCGTGGGCGAGCCCACCCTCGCCCGCCTCGGTGTCAGCGGCGCTGACACCTGCCATGTCGATGTCATCGACCGGCACGGCAACATGGTCAGCGCCACGCCCTCCGGCGGCTGGCTGCAATCCTCCCCCGTCATTCCCGAACTCGGCCTCTGCATGGGCACGCGCGGGCAGATGTTCTGGCTGGAACCGGGCCTGCCCAACAGCCTCGCCCCCGGCAAGCGCCCGCGCACCACGCTCTCGCCCAGCCTGGTGCTGCGCGAGGGCACGCCCTGGCTCAGCTTCGGCACCCCCGGCGGCGAGCAGCAGGACCAGTGGCAGACCATCATGCTGCTGCGCATGATCCATCACGGCATGAACATCCAGCAGGCCATCGACGCGCCCGCCTTCCACACCGAACACTGGCCCTCCAGCTTCTGGCCGCGCGCCTCCAACCCCGGCAAGCTCGTCATCGAAGGCCGCTACGCGGACAGCGTCCTGCACGATCTCACCGCGCGCGGCCACGCGGCGAGCAAGGGCGCGGACTGGTCCGAAGGCCGGCTCTCCGGCGCGCGGCGCGAAGCGGACGGGCAGATGTTCGCCGGCGCCAACCCGCGCGGCATGCAAGGCTACGCCGTGGGGCGCTGACCGTCCCCGCATCCGGCCCAGGCCGGCCGCGGTTCGGCCGCCGAGGCTTGTCCGGCGGACGGGGGCGGGGTGGAATGATGATCTGGGTTGGGGGTGCGTGCCATGGATGCGGCGTTGGTGCGGATGACGGCGACGGAGGCGGTGGCGCGGCTGCGTCGCGGCGAGGTCTCGCCGCTCGAGCTGATCGATGCCGCGGCCGCGCGCATCGCGGCGGTGGAGCCCGCGGTCAATGCCTTGCCGACCTTGTGCCTGGAGCGCGCGCGGGAGCATGCGCGGCGCGCGGCGCGCGGCGGGAGGCGGAGGGGGAGCCGGGCTGGCTTGCCGGGCTTCCGGTCACCATCAAGGACCTGACGGATGTGGCGGGCGTGCGCACCACCTATGGCTCGCCGATCTTCCGCGACCATGTGCCGGAGCGGTCGCATCCGCTGCTGGAGCGGATCGAGCGCAAGGGCGGCATTGTCATCGCCAAGTCGAACACGCCGGAACTCGGCGGCGGCGCTGTTCGAGCGGCTGACGGGCCTGGACAAGCTGCTGCCCATCGACCCGAGGCCGGGCGAGGTTCCGCCCGCCGTCTAGAAAACTTTCCTCCGGGCCGCCGGGGCGCGGATGGCGCGCCGCCTCGCTCACCGCGCGGGAACATGGCGGAAGTTGTCAGTTATTATAACAATCAACCCATTCCATCGTTACGCGGCCCGGCGCGTGTTTCACGTGAAACACGCGGGAGTTCAGCGGATTTCGGGAAAATCCTCCTCCCGGAACTCCGCCGCGCCGCGCTCGCCCGCCTTGAACCGCCGCTCTTCCTCCTGGCGCAGCTCCACCCGGCGGATCTTGCCGGAGATGGTCTTGGGCAGGTCATAGACCTCGAGCCGGCGCACCCGCTTGAAGGGCGCCAGCCGGGCGCGGACATGGCGGAAGATGGAGGCCATGGTGTCCCGATCGGCGGTCGTGCCGGGGGCGAGGCCGATGAAGGCCTTGGGCACCGCCATGCGCATCGCGTCCGGCGCCGGAACCACCGCCGCCTCCGCCACCGCCTCGTGCTCCACCAGCACGCTTTCCAGTTCGAAGGGGGAGATGCGGTAGTCGGACGCCTTGAACACGTCGTCCGCCCGGCCGACATAGGTGAAGTAGCCGTCCGCGTCCTTGGTGGCGACATCGCCGGTGCGGAAGCCGATGCGCCCGAGCGGGGCGAAGCTGCCATCGTCCTGCTGATAGCCGTCCATCAGCCCGTGCGGCGGCGGGTCGAGCAGGATGGAGACCTCGCCTTCCTCCACCTCCCTGTCGGCCTCGTCGAGGAGGCGGATGCGGTAGCCGGGCGCTTCCTGGCCCATGGAGCCGGGCTTGACCACCTGGCCGCGGAAGCAGGCGATGACGGCGGAGGTTTCCGTCTGGCCATAGGCCTCGCGGATGGTCAGGCCCCATTCCTTCTGCACATGCTCGATGATCTCGGGGTTGAGCGGCTCGCCCGCCGAGAGCAGTTCCCGCAACTGGCCGCGATAGGGCGCCATGTCCTCCAGCACCAGCATCCGCCAGACCGTGGGCGGGGCGCAGAAGGAGGTGACGCCGTGATCGCGGATGGCCTGCAGCGTGCCGAGCGCGTGGAAGCGCGGCTGGTTGTTGACGAACACCGTGGCGCCACCGTTCCAGGGGCCGAAGAAGCAGGAGAAGGCGTGCTTCGCCCAGCCGGGCGAGGAGATGTTGAGATGCACATCGCCCGGTTGCGCGCCGATCCAGAACATGGTGATGAGATGGCCGACCGGGTAGGATTTCTGGTCGTGCAGCACGAGCTTGGGCTTCGCCGTGGTGCCGGAGGTGAAATACAATAACATCGGATCGTCGCCGCGCGTCACGCCGTCCGGGGTGAAGTCCGCCGGGCCGCGCAGCAGGCCGGCGTAGTCCACCCAGCCCGGATGGCCGCCGACGGCGATGCGGGTGACCGTGGGATCAAGCCCGTCGAATTTCGGCGCATCCGCGCTGGCGGCGATGACGTGGCGCACGCGGCCGCGGTCGAAGCGGTCCTTGAGGTCGATCGGGGTCAGCAGGGTGGAGGCGGGGATGACGACGGCGCCGAGCTTCATCGCCGCGAGCATGCTCTCCCACAGCGGCACCACGTTGCCGAGCATGAGCAGGATGCGGTCGCCGCGCCTGACGCCGAGCGCGCGCAGACTGTTGGCGAGGCGCGATGAGTCATCGGAGAGCTGCTTGAAGCTGCGTTCCGCCGCGCCATCGCCCACGATGCGGAGCGCGGTGCTGTTGCCGAGCGGGCCGCGCGCGAGCTCGGCGTCGAACCAGTCGAGCGCCCAGTTGAATTCGGCGAGGTCCGGCCAGCGGAATTCGCGGTGCACCTTGGGGTAGTCGTCGCGGTGGGCCTGCATGAAGGCCTGGGCGGCCTTGAAATTGGCGGCGGACATGGTGACCTCCCCTTGTTCCTTGTCTAACGCACGAGATCCTTGCGCGACTGCGTGGCGAGCCAGCGGCGGATGACGGAGAAATCCTTGCCGGCCTCCCCGGCATCGACGGTGCGCTGGAAGAGTTTCACCACCTCGGCGCCGAGCACGCTTGGCGTGTCGGTCTCCACCGCGGCGTCGCGCGCGAGTTTCAGGTCCTTGAGCATCAGCGCCGCGGTGAAGCCGGGGGCATAGTCCCGGGAGGACGGCGCGCCGGGCACGATGCCGGGTTCCGGGCAGTAGTCGTTGAGCGCCCAGCAGCGGCCGGTGGACACCGAGACGACATCGTAGATTTTCCGCGGGTCGATGCCGAGCTTGGCGCCGAGGACGAAGGCCTCCGCCACCCCGGTCATGGAAATGGCGAGGATCATGTTGTTACATATCTTGACCGCCTGGCCGGCGCCGGCGGCGCCGGTGTGGATGATGGAGCGGCCCATGGCTTCCAGCACCGGCTTGCCGCGGGCGAAGGCTTCCGCCGTGCCGCCGACCATGAAGGTGAGGGTGCCGGCCACCGCGCCGCCGACGCCGCCGGAGACCGGCGCGTCCAGCGCGTCCAGCCCCGCCGCTTCGGCCGCCGCCGCCACCGCGCGCGCGGTGGCGACGTCGATGGTGGAACTGTCGATGAGCAGCGGGCCCTGGTTGCGCCCGCGCAAGCTTTCGATGATGCCGTCCTTCCCGGTCCAGACCGCGCGCACATGCTCCCCGGCGGGCAGCATGGTGACGACGAATTCCGCGTCCGCCACCGCCTCCGCCGTGGAGCCGGCGCGCAGCGCCCCGCCCGCCACCGCGGCATCCAGCGCCGCCGGGTTGAGGTCGAAGGCGCGGACCTGGTGCCCCGCCTTGAGCAGGTTGGCGACCATGGGGCCGCCCATGTTGCCGAGACCGATGAAGCCGATACGGGCCATGATGTTATCCATTTTGACAGAAGCGGGAGACTTGGGCAAGCGGCGGACGCACGGGGCGGTCAGAGCAGTTCGAACACCTCATAGACCGGACCTTCCGGGGGGCGGCGGCCGACGCCGATGGCGAAGCAGCGGTTGAGCCAGGCATAGGCGGGGGCGGCGGTCTCGAACTGGATGACGGTGCGGAAGTAGAGGTCCTCGGGCGGCACCGGCTCGCCGCGCGCCACCTTGGCCATCACCTCCGCGCTGCCGTGGCGCAGGCCCTTGTAGGTCATGCCGATCAGCGCGCCGTCGGTGGTTTTCAGCACCAGGCGCACATCCAGCGTCCAGGCGCCGTCCGGGCGGGCGATGATCCAGTCCGACCCGCCGGACAGCACGGTGCCGGACAGGCGCGCGCCCTGGAACGTGCCGCCGGCGACGACGCCCACGCGCCGCTCGCCGGCGGGGGCGGGGCCGATGGGCTGCATCTCCGCCACTTGCAGGCGGAGCGCGAAGAGCGGGCGGGTGCGGATTTCGGTCATGGACAGTTTCCCCGTGTGGTCGCGGCATCCTTATGCCCGCGCCAGGGTGGGGGCAAGCAGGCGGGGGCAAGCAGGGCGGCGCGCCGGATGGGCGCGCGATTGGCGGGGGCGCCGGGGGCGGCTAGCATCGCGCCGACCCTGGGAGAGGAGACGCGCCATGACCTATCCGCTGCCGAATGCCACGCTCGGCGAGCTGGGCCTGTCCGAGGCGCCGCTTGCGCATCTCGACCGGCTGATCCGCGAACACATCGCCGAGGGCCGCTATGCCGGGGCGCAGATCGCGCTCGCCCGGCACGGGCGGCTGGCGCTGTACCGCAGCTATGGCCAGGCGCGCAGCGAGCCGGCGCGGGACGTGACGGACGAGACGCTGTTCCTGCTGTTCAGCCAGACCAAGGTGCTGACCTCTGCCGCGGTGTGGGCGCTGGTGGAGGAGGGGCGCGTTTCCTTCATGGACAAGGTGAGCGATCACCTTCCCGAGTTCGCCCAGCGCGGCAAGGGCGAGATCACGCTGCACCAAGTGATGACGCATCAGGGCGGCTTCCCCTCGGCCGACGTGACCCAGGCGACCTGGACCGACCATGCGCGGATGCGCGCGGAAGTGTGCGACTTCTCCCTGGAATGGACGCCGGGCACGCGGCTGCAATATCACGGCCGCGCCGCGCATCTGGTGCAGGCGATGGTGATCGAGGCGGTGACGGGGCGGGATTTCCGCGACGTGATCCGCGAGAAGGTGATCGCGCCGCTGGGCTTGCAGAACGAGATCTTCGTCGGCGTGCCGGAGGCGGAGATGGCGCGCTGCGCGCATACCCATGCCCCGGAGCCGCGCGACAATTCCGCGGCCTTCATGGCCGCCGGCCTGCCGAGCGGCGGCGGCTATGCCACCGCGCGCGGCATGGCGGCGTTCTACCAGATGCTGATGAACAAGGGGCGGCTCGGCGATGTGCGCGCCTTCTCGCCGCGGCTGATAGAATATGTGTCGCGCAACCACACCGGCGAGGCGCCGGATGTGCAGATGGGCGGCATTCCCATGCATCGCGGCCTGGGGCCGCATATGCGCGGGGAGAGCGCGCATATCCGCGGCCTGGGCACGATCGGCCATCCGGCCACGTTCGGCCATGGCGGCGTGGGCAGTTCCTATTCCTGGTGCGATCCGGCCTCCGGCGTGTCCTTCACCTATCTCACCAACTACGTGCAGCCCGATCCGTGGCATTCGGCGCGGCTCGACCGCGTGTCGAACCTCGTGCACGCCGCGATCGACTGAGCCGTGTCGCTCAGGGAGATGTTCGACCTGACCGGGCGCGTGGCCATCGTCACCGGTGGCTCGCGCGGGCTGGGGCTTGCCATCGCCGAGGCGCTGGGCGAGTTCGGCGCGCGCGTGGTGCTGGTGGCGCGCAAGGCGGGCGAGCTGGAGCAGGCGGTGGCGGGGCTGCGCGCGGCGGGCGTGGCGGCGGCGGCGGAGGCGGCCGATCTGGGCACCGCGGGCGCCGGGGCGCGGCTGGCGGAGGCGGTGCTGGCGCGGCACGGGCGGATCGACATCCTGGTGAACAATGCCGGCGCCACCTGGGGCGCGCCGGCGGCGGAGCACCCGGAGGCGGCGTGGCGCAAGGTGGTGGAGGTGAACCTGACCGGGCTGTTCCTGCTGACGCAGGCGGTGGCGAAGGCGGCGATGCTGCCGGCGCGGGCGGGCGCGGTGCTGAACATCGCCTCGGTGGAGGGGTTGCGCGGGCATCACTGGGAGATGCCGCCCACCGTGGCCTACAACGCCACCAAGGGCGCGGTGGTGAACCTGACGCGGGCGCTGGCCGCCGAATGGGGGCCGCACAACATCAACGTGAACGCCCTCGCGCCGGGATGGTTTCCGACGAAAATGACCCAGGGCACGCTGGCGCGGCATGAGGCGGCGATCCTGGCGCGCACGCCGCTGGGCCGGCTGGGCGGGGCGGAGGACCTGAAGGGGGCGGCGCTGCTGCTGTGCTCCCCGGCGGGGCGGCATATTTCCGGGCAGATCCTGGCGGTGGATGGGGGGGCGAGCGCGCTATGACATGGTCCATCGTCACGCATGATCCCGCGAGCGGCGCCTTTGCCGTGGCGGTGGCGACGCGCGCCTTCGCGGTGGGGGCGATCTGCCCGTTCCTGCGCGCCGGGGTGGGGGCGGTCTCCACCCAGTCCATCTCCAACCGCTATCTCGGCCCCGCCGTGCTGGATGGGATGGCGCGTGGGCTCGCCCCGGAGCTGGCCATCGCCGGGGCGCTGGCCACGGATGAAGGGCGCGGGTTGCGGCAGGTGCACGCGGTGGACCGGCACGGGCGGGTCGCGGCGTGGACCGGGGCGAATTGCGTGATGTGGTGCGGCCATGTCGCGGCGGATGGGGTGAGCGTCGCCGGCAATATGCTGGCCGGGGAGGCGGTGGTGCGCGAGACGCTGGCGGCGATGACGGCGCCGGCTTCCGGGCGCGATCTGCCGGAGCGGCTGATGGCGGCGCTGGAGGCGGGGGAGGCGGCGGG
>Ga0272446_1008219_pt1 | contig 10020 bp, 5 predicted proteins | sample YNPCB0061_FD_194587 | JGI IMG/M metagenome (GOLD analysis project Ga0272446, IMG submission 194587) | Hot spring microbial mat communities from Yellowstone National Park, WY, United States - YNP-CB-006-1 | ecosystem: Environmental > Aquatic > Thermal springs > Hot (42-90C) > Sediment | place... | reverse complement strand
AGTCCTACGACCTGCCCTGCGGCACGGCGCATCATTTCGACCTCTGGCGGCTGTCGGGGCCCGAGGATCTGGCCGAACTCGGCTGGGAGGAGGCGCGGGCGGGCATCGTGCTGGTCGAGTGGCCGGACCGCCTCGGCGCGCTCGCGCCCGCGGACGCGCTGCGGGTGGCGCTGGCGCCGGGGGCGGAGGAGGCCGCGCGCGACGCGGTGCTGTCCGGCTGGCCTGGCCGGATCGGGCTGCTGTGAGCGCCGCCGACGCCTTCCTCGCCGGCGTCGGCTTCGGCGGGGCCCTGCGCGTGCCGATCCCGCAGGATGCGGGGCACCGCGCCTATGCGCGCCTCATCGGCGGCCCCCGCCCGGCGCTGCTGGTGGATGCGCGCGCGGCCGCCAGCGTCGGCGTGGATGCGGCGGCCGACCTGCGGCGCTTCGCGTCCCTCGCGCGGCATCTGGCGGCGCAGGGCGTCGCCGCGCCGGAGATCCTGGCGGACGCGGCGGAGGACGGGTTGCTGCTGGTGGCGGATCTCGGCCCCCGCACGATGGCCGAGGCGCTGGATGCGGGCGCCGATCCGCTGCCGCTCTATCTCGCCGCCGCCGACGCGCTGGCCGCGCTGCACCGCGTGCCGCCGCCGCCGACGCTGCCGGCCTGGGACGCCGCGGCGATGACGGCCGCCGCCGCCGCGACCTTCCTCGACTGGTGGTGGCCCGCGGCGTTCGGCGCGTCGCCGACGCAGGCGCAGCGGGACGGCTTCCACGCCGCGATGCGCGCAATGCTGGCGCCGTTCGCGGGCGTGCGCGGGTTCGTCCACCGCGACTTCTTCCCGGCCAACCTGGTGCCGCGCGCGGATGGCACGCTGGGTGTCATCGATTTCCAGGACGCGGCGCTCGGGCATCCGGCCTATGACCTGGTGTCGCTGGTCGAGGACGCGCGGCGCGACGTGCCGCCTGCCATTCGCGACGCCGTGCTCGCGCGATATGCCGCGGCGGGCGGCGTGGTGGACCTGGCGGCGATGGCCGCACTCGCGGCGCAGCGGCACCTGCGCGTCGCCGCGCTCTGGGTGCGGCTCGATCGCCGCGACGGCAAGCCGCGCTACCTAGCCCACGGCCCGCGCTGCTGGGCGCTGCTTGCGCGCGCCCTTGCCCACCCGGCTGCAGCGCCGCTCGCCGCCTTCCTCGACGCCGAGGTGCCCCCCGCCCTTCGCCGCACGCCGGGGTTGGCATGACAGGCCCCCCGCCTTGCGCGGCGCGCCGCATGCCGCAGGCCGCGATGGTCCTCGCCGCCGGCCTCGGCACCCGCATGCGGCCGCTGACCGAGAAGGAGGCCAAGCCGCTGCTGCTGCTCTGCGGCCGCAGCCTGCTCGACCATGCGCGGGACCGGCTGCTGGCCGCGGGCGTCAGGCGCCAGGTGGTGAACGCGCACTGGCAGGCCGACCGCATCGCCGCCGCGCTGGCCGCGCGGCCCGAGCCGGCGACGCTGCTCATCGAGGAGAGGCTGCTCGAGACCGGCGGCGGTGTGGCGGCGGCGCTGCCCCATCTCGGGCCCGGGCCGTTCTTCGTGGTGAACGGCGACGCCTTCTGGCTCGATGGCCCGAAGCCGACGCTCGAGCGCCTCGCCGAGGCCCTCGACGAGGCGCGCATGGACGCGCTGCTGCTGATGGTGCGGGCGGCGCAGCTCGGCGGCGAGATCGGGCGCGGCGACTTCCTGCTCGATCCGATGGGCGCCGCGCGCCGCCCGCCGGAGCGCATCGTCGCCCCCTTCCTGTTCGGCGGCGTGCAGCTCCTCTCGCCCCGGCTGTTCGAAGGCGCGCCGCAGGGGCCGTTCAGCCTGAACCTGCTCTATGACCGGGCGATCGCGGCCGGGCGCCTCTACGGCCTCGTCCATGACGGGGCGTGGTTCCATCTCTCGACGCCGAAGGACCTGGCGGAGGCCGAAGCGGCGCTCCGCTCGGGCCTGGCGCGGCCGGTGTTCTGAGCGTGGGCGCGCGCCCGCCAGCCCCCGGGGCCTGAGGCATGGCCGGCCTCTTCGCCATCCCCGCGCATCGGCCCTTCCTGCCCGACCTTGCGGCCGGGCTGCTCGCGCGGGCGGGGGAGGACCCGCTGGCGCTCGCCCGCACCCTCGTGCTGCTGCCGACGCGGCGTGCCGCGCGCGGCCTGCGCGAGGCCTTCCTGCCGCTGGCCGGCAGGGCCGCGCTGCTGCTGCCGCGGATGGGGGCGCTGGCCGGGCTGTCGGTCGAGGAGGCGGACGAGCTCGCCCTGCCCGCCCTGCTCGATCTGCCGCCCGCCGTGCCCGCCGCGCGTCGGCAGGCGGTGCTGGCGGCGATGGTCGCGCGCATCCCCCGCCCGGCGGGCGGGCCGGCGACCCCCGACCAGGCCTGGCGGCTGGCCGGGGCGCTCGCCGCCTTCCTCGACGAGGTAGCGCTGGAAGGCGCCGATCTCGACGCGCTGGACGGGCTGGTGCCGGAGAACCTCGCGCGGCACTGGCAGATCACCACCATCCTGCTCAAGGGCATCGCCGCCGACTGGCGGGGGTGGCTGGCGCGACAGGGGCTGATGGACATCGGCGCCCGGCGCGTCGCGGCGCTGCGCGCCCAGGCCGAGGCGTGGCGGCGGGCGCCGCCCGCGCATCCGGTCGTCGCCGCCGGCATCGGCGCCGGCGGCACCATCCCGGCGGCGGCGGAGCTGCTGGCAGTGGTGGCCTCCCTGCCCAGCGGTGCCATCGTGCTGCAGGGCGCGCCGGAACCGCCCGATCCCGCGCTGTGGGAGGCCTTCGCCGCCGCGCCGACGCATCCGCTGTCGGGCCAGGCGAGGCTGCTGCGCGCGCTGAAGGTCGCGCCCGGCGACATCCGGCCCTGGGGCCACGCCGCGCCGGCCGCCGGCGCGCCGCCCGAGCGTGCGGCGCTGCTCGCCGCCGCGCTGCGCCCGGCCGATGCCGCCGAGCCCTGGGCCCGCCACGAGCCGGAGCGCTGGCGGCCGGGGCTTGCCGGCCTCATGCGCCTCGCCGCCCCCGACCCGCAGGGCGAGGCGGCGGCGATCGCCCTGCTGCTGCGCGAGGCGCTGGAGCGGCCGGGCGCGCGGGTGGCGCTGGTGACGCCGGATCGGGAACTGGCCCGCCGCGTCTCCGCCGAATGCGCCCGCCACGGCATCACCGCCGACGATTCGGCCGGCGAGCCGCTGATGGAGACGCCGGCCGCCGCCTTCCTGCGCCTGCTGGCCCGCATGGTGGGGGCGGGTTTCGCGCCGGTGCCGCTGCTCGCCTGCCTCAAGCACCCGCTGGCGGCAGGCGGGATGGAGCGCGGCGCCTGGCTTGCCGCGGTCCGGCGGCTGGAGGCGCGGGCGTTGCGCGGGGCGCGGCCGGCGCCCGGGCTTTCTGCGTTGCGGGCGCTGGGCGGGGCCGCCGCCGCGCCGCTGCTGGATGCTCTGGAGGCGGCGCTCGGCCCCTTCACCGCGCTGCCGCCGGGCGAGGCGCGGCCGCCCGCCGACCTGCTGGCCGAGCACCTGGCCGCCGCCGAGCGCCTGGCGGCGACCGACGACCGCCCGGGCGCGCTTCGCCTCTACGCCGGGGAGGAAGGGGAGCCGCTCGCGCTGCATCTTGCCGATCTCGCCGCAGCCCTTGCCGACCATCCGCCGGTGCCTGCCGCGTCCTGGCCGGCGCTGTTCGATGCGGCGCTGGAAGGGCCGCTGGCGCCGTCCGTGCGGGCGGTGCGCGGGCGGGCGTCGGAGGCGCATCCGCGGGTCGCCATCCTCGGGCTTCTGGAGGCGCGGCTTGCGGCGTTCGACCGTGTGGTGCTGGGCGGGCTGGAGGAGGGCGTCTGGCCCGCCCGCGCCGAGCCCGGCCCCTGGATGGGCCGCCCGATGCGCCGGCAGTTCGGCCTGCCGGAGCCGGAGGGGCGGATCGGGCGGGTGGCGAGCGATTTTTTCACGCTCGCCGCCGCGTCGGGCGAGGTGGTGCTGTCGGCGGCGGCGCGGCGGGACGGCGCGCCGACGGTGCCCTCGCGCTGGCTGACGCGGCTTGAGGCGTTCCTCAAGGGCCAGGGCGGGCTGAAACTGCCGGAGAGCCCCGCCGCCGGCTGGGCCGCGGCGCTGGATGCGCCGGCGCGCGTCCTGCCGTGGGCGCGACCCGCGCCCTGCCCGCCGGCCTCGGCCCGGCCGCGGCGGCTCACGCCCTCCTCGGCGGCGACGCTGATCGCCGACCCTTACGCCTTCTACGCGCAGCAGGTGCTGCGGCTCAGGGCGCTGCCGCCGCTCGACGAGGATCCGGGGCCGAAGGACTACGGCGAGATCGTGCATGCGGTGATGGCGGCGTTCCTGGCCGCGCTCGGCCGCGTCTGGCCGGAGCGGGACGGGGCCGAGGCCGCCTGGGCGGAGGCCGCCCGCCGAACCCTCGACGCCTTCGGCCCGCGCCCGGCGCTGCTGGCCTTCTGGCGGCCGCGGCTTGCCCGCATCGGCGCCCATGTGGTGGCGGCGGAGGAGGTGGCGCGGCGGCAGGAGGGGTTGGCGGACAGCATGGGCGAGGTGCAGGGCGCGCTCCGCCTGCCGCTGCGCGGCGGGGAGGTGGAGCTGTTCGCCCGCGCCGACCGGCTGGACCGCTTCGCCGAGGGCTGGCGCGTGCTGGACGTGAAGACCGGCGCGGCGCCGAGCAAGACCGCCGTCCTGGCCGGCACCGCCCCGCAGCTGCCGCTGGAGGCGGCGATCCTGGAGGGCGGCGGCTTCCCGGGCATCCCGGCCGGGTCGGAGGTCACGGGCCTGGTCTATTGGCGGCTGACCGGCGGCACCCCGCCCGGCGAGGCGCAGGCCCTGCCGCTCACGACCGCCGGCGGGGTGCGGCTGTCGCTGCTGGCGCGGGAGCGGCTCGGGCGGCTGGCCGAACGCTTCCTGCTGGGCGAGGCGCCCTTCACCGCCCGCCCGCACCCGGCCCGCAAGACCCATGGCGAGACCGACCACCTGGCGCGGATCGCCGAATGGGCTGCGGCCGAGGAGGGCGGGGAATGAGCGGGCTCGAGGCGCTCTCCCCGCAGGCGCGGGCGCAGGCGCGGCAGGGCGAGGCGTCGGACCCGGCCGCCTCGGCCTGGGTGGATGCCTCGGCCGGATCGGGCAAGACCAGGGTGCTGATCGAGCGGGTGCTGCGGCTCCTGATCGCGGGCGTGGGGCCGGAGCGCATCCTGTGCCTCACCTTCACCAAGGCCGCCGCCGCCGAGATGGCGAACCGGCTGGCCGCGACGCTCGGCGGCTTCGCGGTGGCGGAGGAGGGGGCGCTGGCGGCGGAGTTGTCGGCGCTGCTGCGCCGCGCGCCGACCGAGGCGGAGCGGCTGGCCGCGCGCGGGCTGTTCCTGCGGGTGCTCGACCACCCGGGCGGCATGCGGATCTCGACCATCCATGCCTTCTGCCAGTCGCTGCTCGGGGCGTTTCCGCTGGAGGCCGGGCTCGCGCCGCAGTTCGGCGTGGTGGAGGAGGCGGAGGCGCGGGCGCTGCGGGCGGAGGCGGTGGAGCAGGCGCTGTCCGAGGCGATGGCCGGCGAGGCGCTGGAGCTGCTCGCCGCCCATGCCGATGCCGGGCGCTTCGCGGAGCTGGTGGCGGCGCTGGACGGGGTGCCCGGGCTGTCGGCGGCGATCGCCATGCACCGGGCGGCTGGGCTGGCGCGGCGGCTGTCGGCGGCGCTCGGGCTCGGGGCGGACGCGACGCCGGAGGACGCGGCGCGGGCGCATTGGGCCGGGCGGGACCGGGCGCGGCTGCTGCGGGCGGCCTCCTCGCTGATCCTGTCGGGCAACGGCAATGACCGGGAGCGGGGCGCGGCGCTGAAGGCGGTGCTGACCGCGGCGGACCCGGCCGCGGAGGCGGCGTGGGAGGCGTGGCGCGACCTGCTGCTGACCGAGAAGGGCGAGGTGCGGAAGCGTTTCGCCACGAAGCAGACGCCGAACCAGGACGAGGTGCAGGCGATCCTGGAGGCCGAGGGCGAGGCGGTGCTCGCCACAGAGGAACGCCGCGCCGCCGCCCGGCTGCTGGCCGCGACCCGCGCGCTGCTGACGCTGGCCGAGCCGATCCTCGACCACTACGCGGCGCTGAAGGCGGCGACCGGCCGGCTCGACTACGACGACCTGATCGCCCGGGCCCGCGCGCTGCTCAAGGACCCGGGCGCGGCCTGGGTGCAGTTCAAGCTCGATGGCGGCATCGCCCATGTGCTGCTGGACGAGAGCCAGGACAGCAACGCCGAGCAGTGGGAGATCGTCGCCGCCCTGACGGCCGAGTTCTTCGCGGGCCAGGGCGCCGAGCGCGACGCCGGCGCGGCGGGGGGCGAGCCGCTGCCGCGGACGGTGTTCGCGGTCGGCGACCCGAAGCAGTCCATCTACCGCTTCCAGGGGGCGGACCCGGGCGGCTTCCTGCGAGAACGCGCGCGGTTCCAGCAGGCGGTGCGGCAGGCGGGGCGGGCGTTCCGCGCAGTGTCGCTCGACGTGTCGTTCCGCTCGACGCCGCCCGTGCTGGCGCTGGTGGATTCGGTGTTCGCCGACCCCGCCGCGGCCGAGGGCGTGGTGCCGCCGGACGAGACGCTGAAGCACATCCCGTTCCGCGAGGGCCAGGCGGGACGGGTGGAGCTGTGGCCGCTGATCGGCCCCGAACCGCCGGTGCCGCCGCCCGACTGGGAACCGCCGGAGACGCCGGTGCCGGAAACCACCCCCGCGGCGCGGCTGGCCGCCGCCGTCGCCGCGCGGGTCGCCGCGATGATCGGGCGGGAGGCGCTGCCGGCGCGCGGGCGCACGGTGCGGGCGGGCGATGTGCTGATCCTGCTGCGCACCCGTGCGCCGCTGATGCCGCTGCTGGTGCGCGCGCTCAAGGACCGCGGCGTGCCGGTCGGCGGCGCCGACCGCATCCGCCTGACCGAGCAGCTGGCGGTGGTGGATGTGCTCGCCTTCTGCGAGGCGCTGCTGCTGCCGGAGGATGATCTGACCCTGGCGGCGGTGCTGAAATCGCCGCTGGTCGGGCTGGAGGAGGAGGAGCTGTTCGCGCTCGCCCACGGCCGGGCGGAAAGCCTGTTCGCGGCGCTGCTGGCGCAGCGCGGCGGCGAGGGGCGGTTGGGGCGGGCGGCGGACTGGTTCGCGGGGTGGCTCGCGCGGGTGGATCTGCTCGGGCCGCATGGGTTGCTCGCGGCGCTGCTGACGGAGCCCGGGCCCTTCGCGCCCGAGGGCGGGCGGGCGCGGCTCTTGGCGCGGCTCGGGCCCGATGCCGCCGACCCGCTGGACGAGCTGCTGGCCGCCGCGCTGGCCTTCGAACGCGCCGAGGCGCCGTCGCTTCAGGGCTTCGTCTCGGCGCTCAGGCGGAGCGAGGCGGACGCGAAGCGCGAGCCCGACGCCGCCGGCGACGTGGTGCGGGTGATGACGGTGCATGGCGCGAAGGGGCTGGAGGCGCCGGTCGTCATCCTGCCCGACACGCTGCGGCCCCCGAAGCCCCGCGCGGCGCTGCGGCTGCTGCCCGGGCCGGACGGCACGCCGCTGCCGCTCTGGGCGCCCCGGAAGGATGGCTTCGCGGCGGCCGCGCTGGCTGCCGCCCGCGCCGCGGAGGAGGCGGAGGACGCGGCGGAGGAACGGCGGCTGCTCTACGTCGCGCTGACGCGCGCGGAGGACCGGCTGATCGTCGCCGGCTTCCACGGGACGAAACGGCCGCAGGGCACCTGGTACGACCTGGTGGAGGCCGGGTTCCGACGGCTGGCGGCGGGCGGCGACGCTGCGCCCGGCGTTCCGGCGGCGCGGCAGGAGGCGTTCGACCCGGCGGCGTTCGGGGCGGAGGCGGGGGGCTTCGCGGCCTCGGCCCTGTGGGTGGTGGAGACGCCGCAGACCGGCGCGCTGCACCGCGAGACGCCGCGAGAGGCGTCGGCCGGCGCGGCCTCCCTGCCGGGCTGGGCGGGACGGGCGCCGCCCGACCAGCCGATGGCGGCGACGCTTGCGCCGTCGCGCGCCGATGCGGCGGCGGCCCCGGGCGGGGCGGCGGACCCGCAGGGCCTGCGGTTCCGGCGCGGGCGGCTGATCCATGCGCTGCTGCAGCACCTGCCCCGGCTGCCGGAGGCGGAGCGCGCCGGGGCGGGAGCGCGGTTCCTGGCGCGGCGCGGGCATGGGCTGGACGCGGCGGCGGCCGAGGAGGCGCTGGCCGAGGCGCTGGCCATCCTGGCGCACCCGGATTTGGCCGACGCCTTCGGGCCGGAGAGCCTGGCGGAAGCGCCGGTGGCGGGCGTGGTGGGGGGTGTCGCGATCTCTGGCGTGGTGGACCGGCTGGCGGTGGGGGCGGGGCGGGTGACGCTGCTGGACTTCAAGACCAACCGGCCGCCGCCCGAGACGGTGGAGGAGGTGGCGCCGGCCTATCTGCGGCAGATGGCCGCCTATCGCGCGCTGCTGCGGGCGGCCTTCCCGGGGCGGGAGGTCGTCTCGGCGCTGGTCTGGACCTTTGGCGCAAGGGTGATGCTGCTGCCGGATGCCCTGCTGGATGCGCATGCGCCCGGCGCTTGACCCGTGGGCGCGAGGGCACGACCCTCAGCCCTCGCAACGGACCAGGACCCCGACCCATGAGCGAACTGACCAAGGCCGTGACCGACGAGAGCTTCGAGGCGGATGTGCTGAAGGCCCCGGGCCCGGTGCTGGTGGATTTCTGGGCCGAATGGTGCGGCCCCTGCCGGATGGTGGCGCCGATCCTGGACGAGATCGCCGCGGAATACGCCGGGAAGCTGACGGTGGCGAAGGTGAACATCGACGACAACCCGGTGACGCCGAACGAGTTCGGGGTGCGGGGCATCCCGACCATGATCCTGTTCCGCGACGGCAAGCCGGTGGATACGAAGATCGGGGCGATGCCGCGCGGGCAGATGAAGGACTGGATCGCGGGGCATCTCGGCTGACCGGGCCGGGGTGCGGGCTGCGGAACGCCGCGGCGCACCCATCTCCTTCGGCATGACGTCCAGACGCCTCCTCCTCCTCCTCGCCCTCGCCGCCCTGCTCCTCGCCGCCCCCGCCGCGGCGCAGGAGGTCCACCGCAGCCAGGCCGCCGCCTTCCGCGTCCAGACCTTCGCGACCGGCTTCACGCATGGCTGGGGCCTCGCCTTCCTGCCGGATGGCCGCGCCCTCCTCACCGAGCGTCCGGGCGGGCTTCGCCTGATCGGGCGGGACGGCAGCGTCTCCCCCCGCCTCGCCGGCGTGCCGGAGGTGGTGGCGCAGGGGCAGGGCGGGCTGCTCGGCATCGCGCTCGCGCCCGATTTCGCTTCCTCCCGCGAGGTCTGGCTGTGCGGCGCCGGCGCGGCGCCGGGGGGCGCGCTGACGCGGCTGTGGTCCGCGCGGCTGTCGGCCGACGCGACGCGGCTGGAGGCGCTCCGCACCGTGCTCGATGCCGGGCCGGCGCAGCAGCGGGCCACGCACCACTTTGGCTGCCGCATCGCCTTCGGGCCGGACGGCCACGTCTATCTCTCGACCGGCGACCGCAACGAGGACCGGATGCGGGCGCAGCGCCTCGACGACCTGGCCGGCAAGGTGCTCCGTGTCGCGCGCGACGGCTCGGTGCCGCGCGACAACCCCTTTGCGGGCCGCGCCGATGCCCGGCCGGAAGTGTGGTCCCATGGCCACCGCAACCCGCAGGGGCTGGCCTTCCAGCCGGGCACGGGGCGGCTGTTCCTCTCCGAGTTCGGGCCGCGCGGCGGGGACGAGATCAACATCGTCCGCCCCGGCCGCAACTATGGCTGGCCGGTGGTGACGCATGGGCGGGAATACTGGGGCGGGCGGATCAGCGCCGAGACCTCGCGCCCCGGCATGGAAGACCCGGCCTTCGTGTGGGTGCCGTCCGTCAGCCCGTCCGGCATCGCGTTCTACGACGGCGCGGCGTTCCCCGCCTGGCGCGGCAGCCTGTTCGTCGCCGCGCTGAACACGCCGGGGCTTCTGCGGCTGACGGTGGAGGGCGAGCGGGTGGTGGCGGAGGAGCGGCTGCTGTGGGGGCGGACGCGGCTGCGCGACGTGGCGGTGGGGCCGGACGGGTTCCTCTACCTCGTCACCGACGAGCG
>Ga0272446_1008218_pt1 | contig 10021 bp, 7 predicted proteins | sample YNPCB0061_FD_194587 | JGI IMG/M metagenome (GOLD analysis project Ga0272446, IMG submission 194587) | Hot spring microbial mat communities from Yellowstone National Park, WY, United States - YNP-CB-006-1 | ecosystem: Environmental > Aquatic > Thermal springs > Hot (42-90C) > Sediment | place... | reverse complement strand
TTGCAGCGCGGCGGTGGCCGGCCACTGCGCCAACGCTTGCAGGCCGGGCTTGCCGATCTGGTTGTGAGCCAGCCCCAGATGCAGCAGGCGGCTGAAGTGGGTGAGCTGGGCCAGTTCGCTGGCCCCCGCATCGCCGATGCCCTCGACGAAGCGGCTGCTGGGTTGACCGGCGGCTGGGGACGGATCGAAGATCTCCACGCCGGTCAGTTGCAGGTGCGTCAGCCAGCGCAGCGGGGGGATGCGGCCCAGGGCGGCGACGTGGCCGCGGGCCTCGCGCAGATGGACGCGCGTCAGCGGGGTGTGCCGATAGATCAACTCGGCGTGCTGGATCAAGTCGGCGGCGCGCAGGACCGCTTCCTCGACAAACGCCTCGCCCCACAGGAAGCGCCAGGTGCCGCCGATCTGCCGCAGCGGCTTCAACCATTGCCGTTCGTGGGCCGACTCCAGGGCGTTGAGCCGTTGGGCGATGGTGGCGCGGCGCGGGTCGGTGGCGGCCAGCGTCGTCAGTTGGCAGGCCAGGCGGATGAACTCGGCGCGTTCGACCTGGCCTTGCTCCTCCAGCCAGTCGGCGTAAATCAGACGCGGGCTTAGGTCGCTGCCTGCTTCGAGGATGCTGGCGATCCAGGCGGCGTTTTCGGCATCAGCGCTCATCAGCGATAGTCGATCCCGGGAAAATCCGGTTGCTCAAGCCGGCGGGGCGTTGGGGGGGGCGGCTGGTTCGCTGGGGCGGGCGAGGCGTCGCTCGCGTACCCGCGCTTGCAGGGCCAGCTTGATCGGCTCGGGCAAGAAGGGGTCCAGGTCGCCCTCCAGGGTGGCGATTTGCCGCAGCAGCGAACTGGAGAGATGCGAGTATTCCTGGCGGGCCATCAGAAAGACCGTCTCCAGGTTGGGGTCCAGGCTCATATTGGTCAACGACATCGTGAACTCGTACTCCATGTCCGCCAGCGTGCGCAGCCCACGCAGGATGACCCGCGCTCCCAGCGACCGGACGAAGTGGACCGCCAGCCCCGAGAACGCCCGCACTTCGACGTTGGCTAGTTCCTGCGTCACCGAGCGCAGCAGAGCTACCCGCTCGTCCAGGCTAAAGAAGGTCTGCTTGTCCAGATTGATGCCGACGCCGACTACCAAGCGGTCGTACAGCCGACTGCCCCGGGTAATCACGTCCAGATGCCCGCGATGCACCGGGTCAAATACCCCTGTGTAGACCGCAATTCGATTGCTGAGCATAGCTAATCGTCTGGCTCCCGCGCATGGCTCCCCTGCCTGTCGGCTATTATAGTAGGCCGATGCCCCAGCGACGATGGGCAGACGATGGCCAGGGCGATCAGGCTGAACCGTACCCTACTTATCCCCGCTCACTGGCCAAGCTCACTCTCCGAATCGCCCTGACGAGAAGTAAGGGGCGAGAGGGCGAGGGGCGAGAGGGCGAGGGGCGAGAGGGCGAGGGGCGAGAGGGCGGGGAGGGAGAAGGAATCGGCTTGACGCGGGGTAGCGGTTTGAGGTAAACTCAACTACAATTTGAACAACTGAACCAACTAACCACACTACCCACCGACCAACTAACCACACTACCCACCGCGCTTTGTGAGGCTTGCTGATGTTGGGTCAATTCTTCCGAAACAATCGAGGGGTGGTCGCGCTAGCCGTGCTAGGGGTGGTCGCCGTGCAGGCCAGCCCAAGCTGGGGGCAAGGCGGGCCGCCGAGTCTGAGCGTGCAGCCCAGCACCATCGAGCTACGCGGACAGGACAGCCAGCACGGCCTGCTGGTCAGCCTGCGCCACCCGGACGGCCGAATCACCGATGTGACCGAGCAAGCGCAGCTCAAGCCCGAAGACGAGCGGGTAGTTGCCGTCGTCGCCCCCGGTCAACTGCGAGCGCTGCACCACGGCACTACCCGCGTCCACATCACCGTCGGGGAGCAGGCGACCACGCTCACCGTGAGCGTGCGCGAGGCGGTGCCGCTGGTGCCCTCGTTCATCCGCGACATTGAGCCGCTGTTGACCCGGCAGGGGTGCAACCAGGGCGCATGCCACGGCAAAGGCTCGGGCCAAAACGGCTTCCGCCTGTCGCTGCGGGGCTATGCCCCAGAACTGGATCACCGCTGGTTGACGCGGGAATTCGCAGCCCGCCGCGTCGGCCCCAGCCCCGAAGAGAGCCTGCTGCTACGCAAGGCGACCGGCCAGGTGCCGCACGAGGGCGGTATGCTGTTCGGCCCGCGCAGCCGGGAGGCGAAGCTGCTGGGCGATTGGCTGGCCGCGTCCATGCCCGGCCCCCGGCCGGACGAACCCCGGTTGACCAAGCTCGAACTGCTGCCCGGTAGTGGGGCCCTGGCGGTGGGCCAGTCGCAACGCCTGCTGGCGCTGGCGCACTTCAGCGATGGCAGCGTCCGCGACGTGACCTGGCTGACGCGCTTCGAGTCCAACGACGCGGGGCAACTGGAGGTCACGCCCAGCGGCCGTGTCCAGGCGCTGCGGGCGGGGGAGACGGCGGTACGGGCCAACTATCTGAGCGAGGTTGCGGTCGCGGTGTTCACCACCCCCTATGCGGCGGTCGTGCCCGCGGAGCGGTTCGCCCAACGCCACAACCTCGTGGATGACCACGTCTTCGCGCGGTTGCAGGCCCTGCACATCGAGCCGTCGGAGTTATGCAGCGATGCGGAGTTCGTCCGGCGGGTCTATCTCGATGCGATCGGGCGTTTGCCGACACCCGCCGAGGTACGCGCGTTCCTGGCCGACCAGCGGCCCGACCGCCGCAACCGCCTGATCGATGCGCTGCTGGAGCGGCCGGAATACGTCGATTACTGGACGATGTTTCTGGGGGAGCTGTTGCAGAACCGCCGCGAACGGGACCACGACGTGCGTGGGGTCAAGGGGGTGCGTAGCTTCCACGCCTGGCTACGCGAGCAGGTGGCGCAGGATCGCGGTTGGGACGCCATCGCGCGGGAGGTGCTGACGGCCAAGGGCAAGGTGACGGAGCAGCCCGCCGTGGGCTATTTTCTGGTGACCGTTGGCGAACACCCCGAAGCGCCGCGTTCGGAGGTCGTCGCCGCCGTCGCGCAAGCCTTCCTGGGCACGCGCATCGGCTGCGCGCAGTGTCACAACCACCCGCTCGAAAAATACACGCAGGACGACTACTACCACTTCGCCGCCTTCTTCGCGCGGATTCGGCTCGACCGGCAAAATCCCCAGGTCGGCGTCTCGGTGCTGCACATCGGCCACCGCGACCCGCAACGCAACCAGGAAAAGCCCGGCGTTATCCAGCCCCGCACCGGACAGTTCCTGCTACCGCAACCGTTGGACCGTTCGCCGATGCGGATTGAGCCGGGCGAAGACCCACGGGTCAAGCTGGCCGCCTGGATGACCGATCCGAAGAATGAATGGTTCAGCGGGGCGATGGTCAATCGCGTTTGGCGGCACTATCTGGGGGTTGGCTTGGTCGAGCCGGTCGATGATTTGCGTGCGAGCAACCCACCGTCCAACCCGGCGTTGTGGAAGGCGCTGACTGAGTATTTCGTGCAATCCAACTACAGCATCAAGGCGCTGGCCCGCCTGATCCTGCAATCGCGGACCTATCAATTGTCCAGCAGCACCAAGCCAGGCAATACCGCCGACAGCAAGTTCTACTCGCACTACTACGCCCGCCGGCTGCCCTCGGAGGTGCTGCTAGACGCGATCAGCGATGCCACCGGCGTGCCCGAACGCTTCCACGGCTACCCCGAAGGCGTGCGGGCGGTGCAGGTGCCTGATCCGGGCGTAGCGTCGTACTTTCTGTCCATCTTTGGCCGCTCGCCGCGAGTCAGTGCTTGTGCCTGCGAGCGGTCTAGCGAAGTGACCATGCCGCAACTGTTGCACCTGCAAAACGGCGAGGCCCTGCTGCACAAGCTCAGTCACGGCCGACTGGCGCGGTGGTTGCGTGAGCAAAAGGACGACCAACAGATTACCGAGGAACTATTCCTAGCCACCCTGTCGCGGTTGCCCAGCCCCGCCGAGCGCTCGGCGGTCGCCGCCCTGCTGGGCGATGGCAGCCCGCGTGAGGAGGTGTTCCGCGATCTGTTCTGGGCACTGATCAACAGCAAAGACTTTGCGTTTAATCATTGACAAAAGGACGACGGCCTAACAACTGGAGACGATGCGATGCTGGATATTCAGTTCACTCAGTCTACCGACAAGCGCTGCGATGGGTTAACGCGGCGGGATTTTGTGCGGGTCGGGGCATTGTCGGCTTTTGGGCTGTCGTTACCCGGCTACCTGCGGGCCACGACCACCGCCCCCGCCGCGAGCGAGTCGGCCGGGGCGGGCGCTGGCGCTCGCGCTCGTTCGGCGGTGCTGGTGTTTCTGGGCGGGGGACTATCCCACCACGACACCTTTGACCTCAAGCCCGATGCCCCGGCCGAGATTCGCGGCGACTATCAGCCGATTGCCAGCACCGTGGCTGGCCTGCACCTCAGCGAGCGTCTGCCGCTTTTGGCGCAGTGCATGGACAAGGTCACGCTCATCCGCTCCGGCGCGCACAACAACGATCACCACGAGACAGCGACCAACTGGGTGCTGTCTGGGCGGTTCGGCTCGGCCTTCGGCGACTATCCGGCCATCGGCGCGGTGGTAGCGCACGAGCTGGGCTTCCGCGGCACCGTGCCGCCGTATGTGGCCATCCCACGCAACCCCTCGTTCACCTGGGAGTTGGGCAAGAGCGCGTTTCTGGGTGGGCGGTACGAGTCGTTCAGCGCCGGCGACCCCAACCAACCGGACTATCGCGTGCGCGATGTTGTGCCCAGCCAGCCGCTCAGCGCTGCTAGCCAACAGCGTCGGCAATCGCTGCTAGCGGCCGTCGATACGCTGGCCCGCCGCGTCGAGGGCAACGATCAGATCGCCACCTACGACGAGTTCCAGCAACGCGCCTGCGCGATGATCCTGTCCAGCGAGACCCGCCGCGCCTTCGCCATCGAGCAAGAGCCGACCGCGTTGCGTGAGCGCTACGGCCGCACCACCTTCGGCCAAAGCATGCTGCTGGCCCGGCGGCTGGTCGAGGCAGGCGTGCGCTTCGTCACCGTCAACTATGGTGGCTGGGACCACCACGGGCAAATCTTCAGCGGGCTGAACCGCAAGCTGCCCGAGTTCGACCGTGGCTTGTCAGCCTTCTTGCACGACGCCGACGCACGCGGATTGCTGGACGAGACGCTGCTGATCGTGCTGGGCGAGTTTGGCCGAACGCCACGCATCAACCGGGATGCTGGCCGCGACCACTGGGGACCGGCGGCCTCGCTGCTCTTTGCCGGCGCGGGCGTGCGTCGCGGGCAAGTCATCGGCTCAACCGATCGACACGGCGCATACGTCACTCGCCGCCCCATCCCGCCCGCCGACGTGGCCTACACGATCTACGAGGCGCTGGGGATCGACCCACGGCGACAGTTGCACACGCCCGACGGCCGGCCGTTGGAAATCCTCGACCAGGGCGAGCCAATCCGTGAGTTGTTCGCCTGAGTGGCGGCTGTAGCGTGGCGTGGCCCGTGGGCGGTGGTCAACGGATAGAGGATAGCGACTGGATGATCCACAGCGACGCCGACGCCTTCCTGGCGTCCATCTGGACCAGCGACGAGCTTGGACCCTGGCTGATCTTTGCCGACTACCTGGACGAGCAGGGGCTTACCGACCACGCCGAGTTGCTCCGGCTCAGTTGCAAATATGCCCAACTGTGCCAACACGACCTGGCTCAGGCTGTGGCGGTCGGTCGGCAGCGGCAGCAACTGCTGGATCGACTCGACCCCGCCAACGAAGCCCCCGAAGTCTGGCTGGCTCGGCACTGGGACTTGAAGCGCGACCTGCACCGGCACTTGCAGCGCCCGGGGGTGACCGTGGACCTGACCAACCTCCGGCTCGGCAACGCCGGGGCGTGGGCGCTGGCAGCCTGCCCGCTGCTGCTGAACGCCCGCCAGTTGCGCTTGAGCTATGCCGGCATCCGCGCCGACGGCATGCAGCGGTTGGCCGGCTCACGGCATCTGCTCTCGCTCCAGGAACTGGATGTCAGTTGGAACCTCATCACCGACGCGGGCGTGGCCGCGCTGGCCGCCTCGCCTTACTTGCGGCAACTGACGCGGCTGAACCTGGCGTACTGCTACCTGATCGGCAGCGCGGGCTACGCGCTGGCCGATTCGCCGCTGGCCCAGCAGTTGATCTGGCTGGATGTGACCTACAACACCTGGCCCGACGACGAGCGCTTGCTGGTGCGGGAGCGCTACGGTCGGCGCGTGCAGGGGCTGTTTCCGGTGCGCGTGCGCTAGGGCACCTCGATGCGCACGTTGGGCATCGCCTTCTGCATGAAGGCACGCTTGGAGGCGGGGAACTCCAGCGGGTTGAGGACCAGCCGTTTCAGATGCAGCAATTCTTGCAGGGTCGGGCGGCTGCGTTCGGTGATCGCGGTTTCGGCGATGTCGAGTTGCTCGAGTTGCTTGAGCGATTTGAGCCGCCAGGCATCGGCGTCGGTGATCGCCTGGCTGACCAGATGCAGCGATCGCAGCGACGGAACGTCCATCAGCACGTCCAGCACCCAGGGGCCGTAGTTGTCGCCAATAAGGGTCAGGCGTTCGAGTGACTTGGCCTCGGGCAGGAGCGTCTTGAAATCCAACTGCGAAATGCCCTCCCACGGGGTCAACTCCAGTCCGACGATCTGGAATGGCTCGTCGGGCAGCTTGGCCCCGGCCTTGATCTCGGCCATGACCGGGCGGCCATCCTGGAAGCGACGGATAGTCAGGGTGCCGCGGTGGGTGTTGGCCCACTTGGCCAGGACGCGGTCGTCGGCGACCGGGGGTAGCTGCCCCTTCGCAGCCGGCGGATCGTTGCTCGTTGGCACCGGCGACGACTCAAGCTCGCGATTGCTACTCGACGTGATCGGCCAGAGGTTGTTCGTCCAGAGCCACCAGCCGGCTACCCCGGCACCAGCCAGGACCACGACCGCCACCAGCGCTAGCAGCAGCAGTCGCTTGCCCGAGCCGCTGCGAGTAGTCAGCGACAACTCAATCGCGCCGAGCCGCTTGACCACCTCGTTGGCCGATTGCGGCCGATCCTGCTTCTCCTTGCGAAGCAGTTGGTGGACCAACTCGGCCAGCGCTTTGGGCACGTCGGGGTTGAGCTTGCGCACGGGTGGCGGGTTGGCTTTGGTCAGTTCCCGGACAATCTCGGGGATAGTTCGACCGGGGAAGGGCAGTTGGCCAGTGAGCATCTCGTAGAGGATGACCCCCAGCCCGAACAAGTCGGTGCGGTGGTCGATGCCGTCGCGTTGGGGGTTGTGCTGTTCGGGGGCCATGTAGGCGGGGGTGCCGACGACCCCGCCAGCCCCGTAGACGGTGAGGTTTTCGTCGTCGTGGGCGCGGGCCAGGCCGAAATCGAGGATCTTGACCGACTGGGTATCGGCTTGCAGCCAGATGTTGGCGGGCTTGATGTCGCGATGGACGATGCCCTCGGCGTGGGCGGTGGCCAGCCCCTCGGCAATCTCGCGGGCGATCCGCACGACCTCGGCGATGGGGATCGCCCCCCGGCTGAGCCGTTCCTTCAGCGTCATACCTCGCAAGATGGGCATGGTCAAAAACGGGATGCGGTTGCCGCTGGTGGGGTCGCGGTATTCATCGACGTGGTAGACGGGGATGGTGCGCTCGTGGTTGAGCCGGGCCATGTTGCGGGCCTCGCGCTCGAAGCGGCGGCAACAGCCCTCGTTCTCGGCCAGCGTGGGCAGCATGATTTTCAGGGCGATCTGGCGGCGCAGCTTGCCCGGTTCGCGGGCCAGGAAGACGATCCCCATATTCCCCCGCCCCAACTCGCGCAGGATGGCAAAGTCGTTGACCCGGCCGATTTCGTCGCTCTCCTGTGGCGGCTGCAAGAAGGGATATTGCGACGTGCGGTAGTCCTGCGTCTGGAAGACGGGAGCGACCGGGGGGCGACGCGGCGCATCGGGCATCGACCGCGGCGCATCGAGCGTGTGGGCGGGTGACTGGTCGAGGTAGGAGTCTACCTCTGTGGGGGAAGCGGGCGACGGATTATACAGAGTGGCGGCGGGCAGCGGTTGCTGCTGTGGTTGTTGCCGTGGTTGTTGCTGCGGTTGTTGGGCTGGCTGGGCGGAAGGTCGTCGTGGGGAAGCCGCGGCTGGTTCGTCGCGGAAGCGAGCTTGCAGGTGGGGGCGGAGATACGGAAAGCGCAGCAGATAGTCGGCCTCGCGGACGCGATCCCCGGCGGCCTGGCGCGCGCGGTATTCGGTCAGGCACAGTTCGACCAGTGCCTCGGTGGAACTTTGCAGTTGCGGCGACTCGGCGAGGATCTCTTCGACGGTCAGCCGCCCTCCCTCGGTCCAGACCCGCTTCAACTGCGACACGGCCAGGTGCAATTGCGCGGGGACCGGATCGCTGCGGCGAACGCGATCGGTCCGCTTGGGGTGGTTCGCATGGTTTTGGTCCGCACGGACGGTGGGAATGTCTTCGGGGGAATCGGAAGGAGTGCTAGCCACGAAACCGCTCCAGCGCATTTTCAAGTTTCGGTTCGGAAACGACAGATCAACCTTGGTCATTATACCAAACTAATGGTCCAGACAGATAGACGGAGTTGTGCAAATCGCGTGCTGGCCTTGCTGCCGCGCCTGGCTAGAACACCAGCTAGAACCTACTTCCGCGTTGGCCTTGCTGCCGCACGCGGCTAGAACACCACTTGACCTGTTGCAGGGAAACGAGGCGGAGCATGGCTGCGGCGAACGACCCGCTATTGCAAGCATATCTGAACGGCGAGTTGCCCGTGCTGGAGTGGACGCCCCAGGGACAACTGCGCCCGCTAGCGCAACCGCCCAAGGCGGTCTTGCCCGGCTCGTTCAACCCGCTGCACGCGGGGCATTTGCGGCTGGCCCAGGCGGCGGAGTCGCTGCTGGGCTGGGCAGTGTGGTTCGGCATGTCGGCGGTCAACGCGGAGAAGCCCCGGCAAAGCCCCGAGGAATTGTGGCGGCGCTTGCAGCAATTCCGGGGGATCGGCTCGGTGCTGCTGACCGGGGCGGACACGTTCGCCCGGCAGGCGCAGTTGGTGCCGGGGGTGGTGTATGTCGTCGGCATCGACACCGCCGCCCGCGTGGGCCAGTTGCGCTTCTACCAGAACGACCCGGCCTTGCGCGAGCAGGCGTTGGCGCAGTTGCGGGCGTGTGGCTGCCGGTTCCTGGTCGGCGGGCGGGTCAATGCCGAGGGCCGCTTCCTGTCGCTGGGCGACATCGAGTTGCCCGCCGGCTACGAGGATTTGTTCCAGGCGATCCCCGAATCGCTGTTTCGGGCCGATGTCTCCTCCACGCAGTTGCGTCAGGCCGGCTGGCACACCGGCCCGGTGGGCCTGGACGCTTGATTGTCGGCGGTCGTTCGCGTACTCTGAAAGTGTCAGGATGACCCCGCTTCTCACTAGCACGACGAGGATTGTTCGATGAGTCAGCCAACAGTTTCCAAGCAGGGTGAGTTTTTCCAGCTTCAGCGGCGTGGTGACGTGGTTATCATGTTGCCCTCGCCCAACATCGAAGATATGGTCGAGTCGTTGATCGACCCCTCGGCCAAGCTGGTGCTGCAACCGCTGTTGGCCAACCCGCCCAGTGGCTTGGTCGTGGACTTGACCCAGGTAGACTTCTTCGGCTCGCTGTTTGTCCGCTTCCTGCTACGTTGCCACGAGTTTTTGCAGGGGGAAGGCATCGAGATGGTGCTGGCGGGCGTCTCGGAGAAGTGCCGCGAGCTGTTGCACGTCATGAACCTGGACACGCTCTGGGCGATCTACGACACCCTCAACGAGGCGGTCGAGGTCTTCGACGGCGCATGATCCTTGCGCCTGACCGTGGCCCGGCACGAGTGCCGTATCGCTTGGCCGTGCCGTGACTCGGCAGTCCGCCTGGCGTTCAAAGCCCGGCGGCTGCCCGCGCTTGCTGCATGTCGGCGTGGATGCGGCGGCGGACTACCGCTTCTTCCACGTCCAGGATTCGCCCAGTCTGGGGGTGGCTGCGTTGCGGATCGGTCAGCAAGCCGC
>Ga0272446_1008217_pt1 | contig 10022 bp, 8 predicted proteins | sample YNPCB0061_FD_194587 | JGI IMG/M metagenome (GOLD analysis project Ga0272446, IMG submission 194587) | Hot spring microbial mat communities from Yellowstone National Park, WY, United States - YNP-CB-006-1 | ecosystem: Environmental > Aquatic > Thermal springs > Hot (42-90C) > Sediment | place... | reverse complement strand
TCGCCGAGGACGGCGACGACGACGACGCGCGCCCGCTGTCCGCGAAGGGAACGAAGCGCTTCAAGCAGGCGGTGAAGGGCCTGCGCGCGCTGGGCGTGCGCTTCGACCGCGTGCTGCACAGCCCCAGGCGCCGCGCGGTGGAGACGGCGGAGCTGCTCGCGCCGCTGGTCGCCGGAGACTTCGAGGTGACGGCGCTGCTCGCCGCCGCGCCGGGCAACAAGCTGCTGGGCCACCTCCACGGCGAGGCGCTGGCGCTGGTGGGCCACGAGCCGTACCTCTCCGCGCTGCTGGCGTGGCTCACCGTGGGCGACGCGGAGCTCGGGCGCCACTTCCTGCTGAAGAAAGGCGGCGTGGCGCAGCTGGCCGGCGACCCCGAGCCCGGCGGCATGCAGCTGGTCGCGCTGTGGGCGCCCGCGGTGCTGCGGAGCCTCGCGGGGTGACGTCGCTCTCGCCAGCGCCGTGGCTGCGCCACCTCGAGCGCCACGTGCCCATCGCCCTCGCGGGGCGCGATCCCGAGGGCGTGCACCAGGTGCGCGTAGCCGGGCGGCGCCTGCGGGTGCTGCTCGAGCTGGGCGGCCGGACGGCCCTGGTGGGCGACGTGCGCTGGCTGGTGCGCGCGCTGGGCCCCGAGCGCGACCTCGACGTGCTGCGCGAGACGTTCGCGGCGCCCCCCCGCGTCGACGGAGACGCCGCGGCGTGGCTGGCCCAACGCGAGGCCGACGCCCGCCGCGAGTCCCACGACGCCCTCACCTCGGCGCGCCTCAAGGGGCTGCTCCGTGCGCTGCGGGTGGCGCCGCCCGTCGACGAGGCCCGCGCCCGCCATGCGCTGCGCCGCTTCTCGAGGCGCGTCCGCCAGCGCTTCGCCGACCTCCAGCGCGCCGACGACGGAGCGTCCGCGGCCGTGCACGCCCTGCGCCGCGCGCTGCGTCGCCTGCGCTATGCCAACGACTGGCTGGGCGTGGACGCGCCGGCCCTCAAGCACCTGCAGGACGCGCTGGGGGCGGCGTGCGACCTCGCGGCGCTGAGCCGGTTGCTGGCCGGCTGGGGCCACGCCGAGGACGTCGACGTGCGCGCGTCGCTCGAGCGCCTCGAGGCCGCCCACCAGCGCCTGGTGCGGCAGCTGCGCTCCAGCCGCGCGGTGCGGGCCGCGCTGGGCTGATCCGCCGACCCCGCTTCCCCTCCCCCTGGCGCTGTGACTAGGGTGCAGCGCTCCAAAGGGGAAGTCGGGGAGTGACAGTCTGATGAAGTCCATCCTTGTGCGGTCGTCGGTCGCCGTCCTCCTGTCCGCGTGCGCCGTCTTCGTGACGGGCTGCGGCGGCGGCGCGAAGAAGTGCACCACCAGCGCCGAGTGCGATCCCGGCCAGCAGTGCCTCCAGGGCGAGTGCCGCGGCACCATCGGCCAGGGCGGCGGCACCGGGCAGGGCGGCGGCACCGGGCAGGGCGGCGGCACCGGCCAGGGTGGCGGCACCGGCCAGGGTGGCGGCACCGGCCAGGGTGGCGGCACGGGCACCGGCGGCGGCGGCGGCCTCATCGAGCCCGACGCGGGCGTGGACCCGAACTACGACGGCGGCTGCGGCCCGGCGTGGACCGGCACGGCCCCCATTCGGCGGCTCTGCGCGGCGCCCACCGGCAACGAGTGCGACGGCCCCACGGACTCGGCCTTGATGGCGGGCGCGGTGCCGAGCGCGCGGCTCAACGGCTCGAGCGGCAACGGCTTCGACGACGACTGCGACGGCCAGGTGGACGAAGGCTGCAGCTGCCCGGGCAACGGCCAGACGAAGGACTGCTACCTGGTGCCGGCGACGCAGGTGGACCCGGGCACGGGCCTGCCGGTGGGCTGGTGCACCGCCAACGCGAAGGGCAGCCTGGACTGCAGCGCGAACGGCGAGTTCGCCAGCTGGTCCGGCGTGTGCCGCGGCGCGCAGCCGCCGGCGATTGCGGACTCGTGCTCGAACGGCGACTTCAACTGCGACGGGCTGGACCGGAACAACGCGCGGCAGGGTTGCAACTGCCCCAACAACGTCAGCTGCCCCAGCCTGCCCATCACCACGGCGCCCTACCCCAACCCGTCCAACATTCCCGTCGTCGACGGCTCGCTGTGGATCGACGCCTCGGCGGTGGGCAGCACCACCGGCTGGACGTGGACGGTGCTGGGCGGCGACTGTGACAACGTGCTGCCGTTCCCCACGTTCGCGCTCTACAACCAGGCCAACTCCACGGCGAGCGGCGCGCGGCAGGGCACGCGCACGGCGGTGAAGCTGGACCAGTCGAGCGGCAGCGCGAAGTACGTGCCCGACGCGACCTCGAAGCTGATCGCCATCCGCGCGCAGAACTACGGCAACGGCGCGGCGGGCGCGAAGCTGTACCCGGCGTTCGGCCTGTCGGGCGACTACATCGTGCAGGGCGAGTTCACGCTGAACGGCCAGCAGTACACGTGCACGCAGAAGGTGCAGGTGCGGGCGCCGGGCATTCGCGCCGAGCTGTGCTGGGACACGGTCGGCGGCATCAACGGCACACAGGGCAACGACATCGACCTGCACTTCGCGCGGCTGCAGGGCACCTCCTGCTCGTCGCAGGGCTGGGACGACCACTGCGTCTCGTCGGGCGGCGCGTACCAGGACTGCTACTACTACTCGGGCTCGGGCTGCGTCTCGAACTCCTTCAACGGGCCGGGCTGGGGCTACGCAAACTCGGCGAACTCGGCGTGCCAGGGCTGGTCGTCGAAGCGCGACCCGTCGGGCCTGCAGGGCTGCACCAACCCGCGCCTCGACCGCGACAACATTCGCTGTGACCGCAACGCGAGCGACCCGACGTCGACGAACTTCTGCGGGCCCGAGAACATCAACCTCGACAACCCGAAGAACGGCGATCGCTTCGTGGTGGGGGTGAACCACTACGGCAACAGCTCGGGCACGGCGAACGCGAAGCCGCACGTGAACCTGTACTGCAACGGCGAGCGCGTGCTGTCGGTGGGCTACAACCCGGCGACGGGGCAGAACGCGTTCCCGCTGCTGAACACGCCGGGGGCGGACACCAGCGGCGACTTCTGGACGGTGGCCACCATCAAGGCGAACGTGACCGGCACGCAGCTGACGTCGTGCGACATCGCGACCATCCCCTCGCGCAACTCGGACGCGCTGCGCGACGGGCCGGGCAACCCGGGCAACTCGGTGTGCGTCGACCACGCGTACAGCTCGAAGGCCTTCGCCGAGGTGGCCGGACAGGGCGTGCCGGCGGGGAGCCAGCCCATGCAGCCGACGCAGTGGTGCAAGCACTGACGCAGGGCATGAGCCGGCCGTCGGAGGAGCGGATGCGGGCGGTCTTCAACGTGCTCGAGAAGCACGTGGAGGACCGCTACGGCATTCCCATTCGCATCCGCGACGTGCCCAACCCCTTCACCGGCGACCTCGACGGCGCGGAGATCCACGTCGACTACGACGAGGACATCGAGAGCGCGCTGTTCATCATCGCGCACCTCTTCGGGCACACGGTGCAGTGGAACACCGACGAGAAGGCCCGGGAGATCGGCTACCGCCTGTACCCGAACCCCGACGAGGACATGCTGAAGCGCCTCTACGAGTACGAGTACGAGGCGTGCCGCTACTCGATGCAGCTGTTCCACGAGGCGGGCGTCACCGACTGCGACCAGTGGCTGTCCGACTACTCGGCGTGCGACTTCGCGTACCTGGTGCACTTCTACCGGACGAACGAGAAGCCGCCGTTCAAGAGCTTCTGGAAGGACGGCAGCCCGCTGCTCACGCCGAAGGCGATTCCACCGTTCCACCCGACGAAGTGGGTGTCGCGGTGGGAAGGCATCGTGGTGTGAGGATGACGGGCCGGGATTCCGCCCGCTGATATTTCGCCGCTGCGCTGGACGAGGTGCGTCGGCGGCGCCGCGAGCAGCTGACCGCGGCCCGAGCTCGTACACGTCGTGCGGTCAAGGAGAGGTGTGAGGGGGGCGCGAGCAACCGTCAGCGTGGCTGACGAAACGCTGAAAGATTCCACGAAGTGCGCAGCCACGCTGACGTTGGCCTGAGCCCCCCCCGCCCCGTCCCCCGTCCGTCACGGCGGATGCACCTGGTGGCGAGCCGAGGGGCTGTGTGCGCTGGGCAGGCGGCGCGGCGCTCCGCCGTCCTCTTCCGCCCGGCCACGTTGACCCTGCACGGGAGCTCGGGCTAACGCGCTGCCGTCTTCTCCCGGGAGGCCGTCTTGATCCGTCGCGCGCTGTTCTTCAGCCTCTTCACGCTCGTCGCCTGCACCTGTGGCTCGCCTTCGACGCCCGGGACGGGCGGAGGCGGCGGCTCGGGCGGCGGCGCCGCGACCGGCGGCGGCTCGGGCGGTGGCGCCGTGGACGCGGGCACCGGCGGTGGCGGCGGCAGCATCGACGCAGGGACCGGCTCGCTGGCGGTGCGCTTCGTCGCCGTCGGCGACACGGGCAAAGGCAACGCCGACCAGACGCGCGTGGGCAACGCCATCGGCGCGCTGTGCGCGGCGCAGGGCTGCGACTTCGTGGTGCTGCTGGGCGACAACTTCTACCCGTCGGGCGTCAGCTCCACGTCGGACCCGCAGTGGCAGACGGCCTTCGTGCAGCCGTACCAGAACGTCAACGCGCCCTTCTACGCCGTGCTGGGCAACCACGACTACGGCGGCCACGGCGCAGGCTACGAGATCGCCAAAGCCGACGCCGAGGTGGCCTACTCGCAGGTCAACCCCAAGTGGCGCATGCCGGCCACGCACTACAAGTGGTCGCTCAAGGGCGTCGACTTCTTCGCCGCCGACACCAACCGCTCGATGTTCAACCTCGACTCGCAGGTGGTGAGCGACTTCAACACCTGGCTGCCGGCCTCGACGACGACGTGGAAGATCGTCTTCGGCCACCACCCGCTCAAGTCGAACGGCCGCCACGGCAACGCGGGCAGCTACGACGGGCTGCCCTTCGTGCCCATCGCCAACGGCGCGGGGGTGAAGAGCTTCCTCGAGGGCAGCGTGTGCGGCCGGGCGGACGTGTACCTCTGCGGGCACGACCACAACCTGCAGTGGCTGCAGTCGACCTGCACGCGGACGGGCTCCACCATCAACACCGAGCTGATGATCTCGGGCGGCGGCGCGGCCACCACCGCGCTCGACACGCCTGCGCGCAACCCCTACCACTGGCAGTCGGACGGCCTGGGCTACGTGTACGTCGTCATCCAGGGCAACACCTTCACCGGCACCTTCTACGACGCCAATGGCGTGGCCCAGTACACGCGCACCCTGACGAAGTAGCGCCGGCTACAGGCCGACGCTGATCATCTCGGCCACCACGCGGCGAATCAGCTCGCGGCGCACCTCGCGCCGCGCGTGCTCGAAGGCCTTCTGGTGCGGCTGCCGCGCCTGGGCTCGGGTCTTCGCGGCGGCGCGCACCACCAGGTCGACCTTCTCGGGCTCGAGTTGGAAGGGCCGCCGCGCGTCCTTGCGGAGGAAGTAGGCGATGCCGCGCGCCTCGAGGAGCTTCTTGAGGTGCTTCCTCGACTCGGCGACCAACGACAAATCGATGATGTCCGCCATGTGGCCGAGGTTGTCCTTCGGATCCACGAGCGCGTCCAAATTTCGCTCGCGCGCGCTCGATCCTTTGACTTCCGCGCGTGTTGTGCTCGCGCGACAGTCACCGCGGCGAGACGTGCGCGCGGCGCCTTCACCCGCGCGAGGCGCGGCGCGGTACACTCAGCCTTCGCATGGAGTGGCTCAGCGACGCCAGGCAGGCCCGGGCCGGAGACGCGGCCGCGCGCGAGCGCCTCGCCGAGTACCTGACGCCCTTCGTGCACGGCGTCGCGCTGGCGCACGCCCCGCACCACGTCGTCGAACCGCTGGTGTCGCGCATCCTCGCGGAGGCGCAGCAGGGCCTGGCCGCGGTCACCGACGAGCAGCAGGTGGGCGCGCACTTCGTGGCGGTGGCGCGGCGCCGCGCGAAGGAAGCGGCCGCCACTGCGCGCGACGAGGTGCATGACCCGTCGCCCCAGCGCACCGAGGCCCGCCAGGCCGTCGCCCGCCTGCGCGCGCTGCCCGAGTCCACCCGCGAGCGGCTGCTCCTGCGGCTGGTGGAGGGCATTCCCGGACCGGAGCTGGCGCAGGTGCTGCGGGTGATGGAGGGCGAGCTGAAGACGGACCTCGAGCGCGGCGCCATGGATGCCGCGCGCCTCCTCGGGCAGTCCGGCCAGGGGCCCGGCGACACGTACCTCTGGGACCTGGTGGGCACGCCCTCGCCGCTGGTCGCCCGCCTCGAGATGCTCTTCCCGGTGTTGCGCTACGACGGCGCCAGCGCCGCGCAGGAGGTGACCGACGAGCGGCCCGCCTCGGCGGCCACGCACCTCGAGCTCGGCGCGGTGGGCGCCGGCCGCAAGCCCACCCTCTCGGCGGCGAAGGCCGAGGCGTTCGGCGCCACCGACGAGACGACCAGCGCGCACGGCGAACCGCTGCTGGAGCTGACCGCGCCCGGCGGCCTCGAGCGCACGCGCGCCGCCAGCGGGCTGCCGCCGCAAGCCCAGGCCAACCCCTTCGGGCCCGCGGTGCGCACGGTGGCCGCGACGGACCTCCCGGTTGCCGCCCAGGGCGTGGTGCCGCCGCCGCCTCCTCCTCCTCCTCCGGCCCGGGCCAGCGTGAAGCCGCCCACCGGCTCGCGGCCCACCCTGCCCCGCAGCGGCGCGTCATCACCCAGCGTCGGCGGCCCGCCCCCGCCGATGATGGGCTTCGACGAGCAGGAGAGCACCAAAGCCGAGGTGCCGCCCGCGCTGGCCCGCGCCCAGGCGCGCGCCGCGGCCGGCACCGCGGTTGTGCCCGAGCCCGCCCCGGCCGAGACGCGCATCGGCCCGGCGCCCGTCGCGCAGCCCGCCCCGCCGCCCCTCGACGCCGCCCCGGAGCCCGAGCCCACGCGCATGCAGCCCATGCCGTCGGTGCCGCCCAGGCCCATTCCCGCCCTCACCGGGCGCTCGCTGCTGGTTGGCGCGACGCCCTTCCTCCTCGCGGGGCTGCTGGTGGTGGCCGCCGTCGTGGCGGGGTGGACGGGCCTCTTCACCAGCGAGACGCAGGCGAAGCGCGCGTGGACGTTGGTGCCCGTCGTCGTCGCCGCCGCGGACCTGAACGAGGGCGACGCGCTGATGGTGGACGCCATCGCCACGCGGCAGGTGCCCGAGGCGATGGTGAAGTCGGCCAGCTTCGTGCGCCCCGACAACGTCACCTTCGTGCTGGGCCAGCGTCTCCTGTCGCCCATGCAGGAAGGCGACCCGCTGTGCTGGAGCCACCTCTCGGACCTCGAGCACTCGCGGCGCCTGTCCGTGCAGCGGCGAGGCCGCGCGTACACCATCGGCACGTCGGCGGTGACGTCGGTGGGCCGCCACCTGAAGCCCGGCGACCGCGTGGACGTGCTGGCGACCCTGGAGCGCCCCCTGACGAAGCGGGTGGAGAAGCCGGGCGCGAAGAACGGCAAGCGGGTGGTGGAGACCGTCGCGTACACCGAGCGCGTCGCCGTGACGCTGATGCAGGACATCCTGGTGCTGGCGACCGGCAAGGTGCTGCCCACCACGCACACCAGCCGCCTCGACGAGCGCACGCTGGCGTACAGCAACATCTCGGTGCTGGTGCTGCCGGAAGAGGCCGAGCAGCTCGCGCTGGCCGCGCAGCTGGGCACGGTGACGCTGTCCCTGCGCACCGAGGACGACCACGAGCTGCTGGACACCCCGTCGAAGCGCGAGTTCACCAACGCCAACACGCTGCTCACCGGCGACCGCACCCGGGCCCTGTTCAAGAAGCGGCAGGGCATCATCCAGCAGATCCGGGGCGGCCCGTCGAAGTAGCGCTCAGCGCGGCGCCGTCATGCGGCGGTACTGGCGCAGCGCCTCCACCTCGCTCACCTCGGGCTTGAAGCCGGTCGCCTCGCGGAAGGCCTTGCCGTCGACGACGATGGGGAACTTGATGTGCTCGAGCGCGCCGCGCGGCAAGCGCGGGAAGCCGAAGCGGCCCAGCAGCCCCGCCAGCAGCGGCTCGGGCATGGGCACAGGCGTGCGCCCCGTCTCGCGGACGATGGACGACAACGGCACCGGCGGCGGCCCCGCCACGTTGTAGATGCCGCGCAGCGTCTTCACCGCCGCCAGCGCGATGGCCCGCGCCGCGTCGCCCTCGTCGAGGAACTGGAAGAGCGGGTCGAAGCCCAGCACCATCGGCACGCGCTTGCCCTTGAGGAACGAGGCCAGCGTGCCCGTCTGCGACGGCCCCAGCGTGTAGACGAGCCGGAGGATGGTGGTGGTCAGCTTGGGCTCGCGCCACAGCATGTTGGCGGCGTAGAGATCCGCGGCCACCAGGTCGGCCAGCTCGGGGAAGCGGCCCATGCCCTGCGGCGGCTCCTCCTCGGTGTGGTACAGCGGCGAGTCGGCGGTGGCGCCGTAGTACGTGTGCCGGCCCACGAAGACGACGTGCTTCACGCCGTGCGCGACGCTGTGCTCGAAGATGGCGCGCGTGCCGCCCAGGTTGATGCGGGCGCGCTCTTCGCCGCCGGCCGTCAGCGCGTTGACGGTGGCCATGTGGACCACGCAGTCGGGCCGCTGCGTGCGGAAGACGTCCTCCGCGGCGCGCTTGCGAATGTCTACCTCGTGCACCGCGATGTCCTTCGGGTGGTCCCACCACGGGCGGCGGTCGATGCCGATGACGGTGTGGCCCTGTTCACGCAGCGTGAGCGCCACCCTGCGGGCGAGCGCGCCGCCGACGCCGACGACGAGCACCTTCACAGGACACCTCCGCGCGCGCTCTTCGCGTCCTCGATGAGCTGCGCGATGCGCTGCTTCACCTGTTCGACGTAGCCCTTGATGACGACGTCCTCCTCGTCGCCGGTGCCTTCGAAGAGCATCGGTTCGCCGTAGTGCACCTCGCACTTCGCGGGCAGCGGCGCGGCGAGGCCGTACGGGGTGAAGGGCACGTAGGGCACGCCCATCAGCTTCCCCAGCGTCTTGGAGTTGTACACGGTGGGCACCGCGTCGCCGCCGCCCACGAAGCCCAGGGGGATGATGGGCGACTTCGTCTTGAGCGCGAGGCGCATGAAGCCGGTGCCGAAGTCGACCAGCGAGTAGCGCTCCTTGAACAGCTTCGCCGTGCCGCGCGCGCCTTCGGGGAACACCATGAGCAGCCGCTCGTCGCGCAGCAGCCGCTCGGCGTGCTCGGGCAGGCCCGTCAGTTGTCCGCAGCGGCTCGACCACAGGCTTCCCACCGGCAGCTGGTTGATGAACTTCTCGGCCATGCCCTGCGCGAGGCGCGGCGGATCGAGCTCCAGCAGCATCGACGCCAGCACCATCGCCCCGTCGATGGCGTAGCCGCCGGAGTGGTTGCCCACCAGCATCGCCCGCCCGCGCTTCGGCACGTGGTGCGCGCCCACCGCCTTCACGCGGAAGTACCTGCGGTACAGGAAGCCGAGCGCCGTGAAGAACACGACGAGGTGCTTCTTGGAGATGCCGTAGGGGTCGACGCCCAGCTCGTTCCACGGGAGCTCGAGGCGGTCGACCAGTGACTTGATGGAGTCGTCCCTGGCCATGCAGACGTGGGACTGTAGCCGGTCGCCCGCGCGAGGCCCGGGGAATCGACGCGCGACCTCAGGCCACCGCCTGCTGCACCAGCTGCAGCAGCCGCGAGGTGTCGACGGGCTTCTCCAGCTGCGGGTTGGGCAGCTTCGACAGGCGCTCCTGGGCCTGCTCCGAGAACGCCCCGCCCGAGAGGAAGACGAGGCGGCGCGCGTCGCGCGGGCTGCGCGCCTTGAGCCGCTCGTACACGTCGAGGCCCGACACGCCGGGCATCATCACGTCGCAGACGATGAGGTCGAAGGTCTCGCGCTGCAGCACCTCGAGCGCCTCGTCGCCGCTGTCCACCGCCACCATCTCGTGCTGCGCCTCGAGGGAGCGGCGCAAGGCGCGCAGCACGGACAGCTCGTCGTCCACCAGCAGCACCCGGGCGCGCCGGCTCGGGACCTTCGCCGGCGGGGCCTCGACGCGCGGCGTCTCGGCAGA